>Ga0160437_1001418_pt1 | contig 10877 bp, 9 predicted proteins | sample HID1975I_E0MG_FD_108227 | JGI IMG/M metagenome (GOLD analysis project Ga0160437, IMG submission 108227) | Enriched soil microbial communities from UW Madison campus, WI, USA - HID1975I_E0 MG | ecosystem: Environmental > Terrestrial > Soil > Unclassified | place: USA: Madison, Wisconsin... | reverse complement strand
GCATTTTACTTCCTCAACGAAACGCAAAAACCGCCAGTGGATGCACTGCGTCGTTACCACGTCCCGATGGCAGTCGCGACGGATTACAACCCCGGCACCAGCCCGTTCGCCAGCCTGCATCTGACGATGAACATGGCCTGCGTGAAGTTCGGCCTGACCCCGGAAGAAGCGTGGACCGGCGTCACCCGTCACGCCGCGCGTGCATTGGGCCGCGAGCATTCGCACGGACAACTGGCGGTGGGCTTTGTGGCCGATTTCGCCATTTGGGACGCAGAGCATCCGGTTGAAATGGTGTACGAACCGGGGCGCAATCCGCTCTGGCAGCGCGTGTTTCGCGGTGAGGTTACGCCATGAATCTCTGGCAGCCGACGCCGCCGGAACTGTGGCAGGGGCGTGATGACCGCGCCGAATCGCCCGCGGCAAAATGTCTTTTTCAGACAGTAACGGTCACGCGTGACTTTGCCCCCGAACCGCATCGTGGGAAAATAGCCCTGCTCGGATTTGCCTGTGACGAAGGCGTTAAGCGCAATCAAGGGCGGCCGGGCGCGCAGCAGGGGCCTAACGCACTGCGCAAGGCATTAGCCAACATGGCAAGCCATGCCGGGCACGATTTGCTGGTTGATCTCGGTAATGTGCACGCCGAACCGGGATTACTGGAACCGGCGCAGCAGGCGCTGCACGACGCGGTGCTGGCCTGCCAGCGTGCGCAGATGAAAACCCTGGTGTTCGGTGGCGGCCATGAAACGGCCTGGCCTCACGGTTCCGGCGTGCTCGACGCTTTCCCGAAGGCAAACGTCGCTATCGTCAATCTCGATGCGCACCTGGATTTACGACATGCCGCAGAGGCCACCTCTGGCACGCCATTCCGCCAGCTGGCGTTGCACTGCGAGAGCCAGAACCGACGCTTTAATTACACCTGCTACGGTGCCAGCCGCGCGGCAAACACGCAGGCGCTGTGGCAAGAGGCGCGAGAGCGTCAGGTCACGGTGCTGGAAGATTTAACCCTGCTCGATGACCACGTCGGCGCGCTGCAACAGGATCTTCAGCGGGTGATTGCGGAACATGATCGCATCTATCTGACCATCGATCTGGATGTGCTCCCGGCCTGGGAAATGCCGGCGGTATCGGCCCCGGCAGCACTGGGCGTCCCGTTGGCAATCTTGTTGCGAATAGTCATGCCGCTGTGTCAGAGTGGCAAACTGCAGGCGGTTGATTTGGTTGAATTCAATCCGCAGTACGACAGAGACGGACAGGGTGCCCGCACTGCGGCCAGACTGGCCTGGCAAATTGTTCATTGCTGGCACGCGTGACAGCACCCGCATTAATAAAGGATGACACATGTATTCACCGCGAACCGGCGCCCCCGCGCCGTTCTATGAGAAGATCAAACGCGTTATCAGCGACAATATTGCCGCGGGGATCTGGCGTCCGCATGACCGTATTCCTTCGGAAGCGGAGCTGGTGGCGCAGTTTGGCTTCAGCCGGATGACCATCAACCGCGCACTGCGGGAGCTGACTGACGAAGGTTTGCTGGTTCGTTTGCAGGGTGTCGGGACGTTTGTCGCCGAGCCAAAAGGGCAGTCGGCGCTGTTTGAAGTGCACAGCATTGCCGATGAAATCGCCGCCCGTCAGCATCAGCATCGCTGTGAAGTGCTGCTGCTGGAAGCCGTCAACGCCGATAAACAGCAGGCGCAGGCGCTGAACGTGGCCGAAGGCACGCGCATTTACCACTCTCTGATGGTGCATTTCGAAAACGACGTGCCGGTACAGATTGAAGACCGCTGCGTGAACGCTGAGATGGTGCCGGAATACCTGCAACAGGATTACACCACTACCACCGCACATGATTATCTGTCGCTGATTGCGCCGCTCACCGAAGGGGAGCACATCGTTGAAGCGGTAAAAGCCAGCGCCGAAGAGTGCCGCTTGCTCACCATCCACGAACACGATCCCTGCCTGTTAATTCGCCGCCGCACTTGGTCGCGCACCGGGATTGTTTCTCACGCTCGTCTGATTTTCCCTGGAAGTCGCTATCGTCTACAGGGCCATTTTCCCTCGTGACCCATTGCGTCAGCAAAAGCGTGATTGCTGACGCAAGATAGCAAAAATGTATCAATCTTGTTAAATCCTGGCTTGCGAACGATTGTATAGACAAGTATATATTTCTTGTCTTCATCGTATCCGTCAGGAGTTTTCCGATGTCCCAGAATAAATACCGTCCTCAGGAAATCCGTGCTGCGCGCGGGAACACGCTCACTGCCAAAAGCTGGCTCACCGAAGCCCCACTGCGTATGTTAATGAACAACCTCGACCCGGACGTGGCGGAGAATCCGCATGAGCTGGTGGTTTATGGGGGGATCGGGCGCGCGGCCCGTAACTGGGAATGCTACGACGCGATGGTCGAAGCTCTGACAAACCTCGAAAACGATGAAACCCTGTTAGTGCAGTCCGGCAAACCGGTTGGCGTGTTTAAAACCCACGACAACGCGCCGCGGGTGCTGATTGCCAACTCCAACCTCGTCCCACACTGGGCGACGTGGGAACACTTCAACGAACTCGACGCGAAAGGCTTGGCGATGTACGGCCAGATGACCGCCGGGAGCTGGATTTACATCGGCAGTCAGGGCATCGTGCAGGGCACCTACGAAACTTTCGTCGAAGCCGGACGCCAGCATTATAACGGCAACCTGCAAGGGCGTTGGGTGCTCACCGCCGGGCTTGGCGGAATGGGCGGCGCGCAGCCGTTAGCGGCCACCTTAGCCGGGGCCTGTTCGCTGGTGATTGAGTGCCAGCAGAGCCGCATCGATTTCCGTCTTCGCACCCAATACATCGACGAACAAGCCGAATCGCTGGACGATGCGCTGGCGCGCATCAAAAAATACACCGCCGAAGGCCGTGCCGTTTCCGTGGCGCTGTGCGCGAATGCTGCCGACGTATTGCCGGAACTGGTCAAACGTGGCGTGCGCCCGGATATGGTCACCGACCAGACCAGCGCGCACGATCCGCTGCACGGTTATCTGCCGCAGGGCTGGACGTGGGAAATGTATCAGCAGAAGGCCGAAAGCGACCCGCAGGGCACGGTGAAAGCCGCCAAACAGTCGATGGCGGAACATGTCAGCGCGATGCTGGCGTTTAACGCGATGGGCGTCCCAACCTTCGATTACGGCAACAATATCCGCCAGATGGCGAAAGAGATGGGCGTCAGCAACGCCTTTGATTTTCCGGGCTTCGTCCCGGCCTATATTCGCCCACTGTTCTGCCGCGGTATCGGCCCGTTCCGCTGGGTAGCGCTCTCCGGCGACCCGCAGGACATCTACAAAACCGATGCCAAAGTGAAAGAAATTGTCAGCGACGACCAACATTTGCATCGTTGGCTGGATATGGCCCGCGAGCGCATCAGCTTCCAGGGCTTACCGGCGCGCATCTGCTGGGTAGGTCTGGAATGGCGTCAAAAGCTCGGCCTGGCGTTCAACGAAATGGTTCGTTCCGGCGAAGTGTCGGCGCCGATTGTGATTGGTCGCGACCATCTGGATTCCGGGTCTGTCGCCAGCCCCAACCGTGAAACCGAAGCCATGCGCGACGGTTCCGATGCGGTATCCGACTGGCCGTTGCTGAACGCCTTACTCAACACCGCCAGCGGCGCCACCTGGGTCTCGTTGCATCACGGCGGCGGCGTCGGCATGGGCTTTTCACAGCACGCCGGAATGGTTATTGTCTGCGACGGCACCGACGAGGCCGCGGCGCGTATCGCCCGCGTCCTGCATAACGACCCGGCCACCGGCGTGATGCGACATGCCGACGCAGGCTATGAAATCGCGGTAGAATGCGCCGCTGAACAAGGACTGAATTTACCGATGATTGCTGCAACCCAGGGGCAGAAAAAATGAGCACACTTAACCTGATTCCGGGTCAGTTGACCCTTGCCCAACTGTTGGATATCTATCGCCAGCCGCAAACACTGACGCTTGATGAAAGCGCGGTTGCTGGCATCAACGCCAGCGTCGCTTGCGTGAACGCGATTATGGCCGAAGGGCGCACCGCCTACGGCATCAACACCGGTTTTGGCCTGCTGGCATCGACCCGAATCGCCACCGCCGATCTGGAAAATCTTCAACGTTCGCTGGTGCTTTCGCACGCGGCGGGCGTCGGTGAAGCACTGGACGACGCGATGGTACGTTTGATCATGGTCCTGAAAATTAACAGCCTGGCGCGCGGTTTTTCCGGTATCCGTCTGAGCGTGATTGAAGCGCTGATGGCACTGGTGAATCACGACGTTTACCCGTGTATTCCGGCGAAAGGTTCCGTCGGCGCATCCGGCGATCTGGCTCCGCTGGCGCACATGTCGTTGACGCTGCTTGGCGAGGGCAAAGCCCGCTGGCAGGGCGAATGGCTGCCTGCCAAAGAGGCGCTGAAAAAGGCTGGGCTGGAGCCGCTGACACTGGCGGCGAAAGAAGGGCTGGCACTGCTGAACGGCACCCAGGCATCGACCGCCTTTGCGCTGCGTGGCCTGTTTGAAGCCGAAGAGCTGTTTAGCTCAGCGGTGATTTGCGGTGCGCTGACGACCGAAGCGGCACTGGGATCGCGTCGTCCATTCGATGCGCGCATTCACGAAGCGCGTGGCCAGCGCGGACAAATTGATGCGGCGGCGATGTATCGTCACGTGCTGACCGATTCCAGCGCAGTTTCGCAGTCCCACGCCAAATGCAGCAAAGTGCAGGACCCGTATTCATTGCGCTGCCAGCCTCAGGTGATGGGCGCGTGCCTGACGCAGATGCGTCAGGTGAAAGAGGTGTTACTCACCGAAGCAAACGCGGTATCGGACAATCCGCTGGTGTTTGCTGACGAAAATGAAGTCATTTCTGGCGGTAACTTCCACGCGGAGCCGGTGGCGATGGCGGCCGACAACCTTGCACTGGCCATTGCTGAAATTGGCTCGCTGGCTGAACGCCGGATTGCGCTGCTGATGGATAGCCACATGTCACAGCTGCCGCCGTTCCTGGTGAAAAACGGCGGGGTCAACTCCGGTTTTATGATTGCGCAGGTCACCGCCGCGGCGCTGGCCAGTGAAAACAAAGCACTGTCGCATCCGCACAGCGTGGATAGCTTGCCGACCTCCGCCAACCAGGAAGACCACGTCTCCATGGCCCCTGCCGCCGGGCGTCGTCTATGGGAGATGGCGGCCAACACTCGTGGCGTCATTGCCGTGGAATGGCTGGCGGCAGTACAGGGCATTGATATGCGCGAAGGGCTGACCACCAGTCCGGTGCTGGAACAGGCGCGTCATTTGCTGCGTGAAAAAGTGTCGCACTACGTGCAGGACCGGTTCTTCGCGCCGGATATCGAAGCGGCGATTGAGATGCTGGCCGAGGGTCAATTGCAGAAGCTGGTCGATCCGGTGCTGTGATTGATTGCCCGGCGGCGCAAGCTTGCCGGGCCTACGATCTGTGAGTGGCGCTGACGTAGGACCGCGCAAACGCAGTGCCGCCGGGCGAAGCTAAATAACTAGCTAAATTTCGCCATCACCGATGCACTCGCCAGACTGTGGAAATGCACGTTAAACCCCACCATCGCGCCGCTGGCACCTTCGTCCACCTCGAGAGCGGCCACGTCCAGTGCATGGACGGTAAAAATGTAACGATGCGATTCACCCTTCGGTGGTGCCGCGCCGCCGTAGCCCGCTTTGCCAAAATCGGTGCGGGTTTGCAGTGCGCCATCCGGTAAATCGGCGATGCCTGATCCCGCACCCTGTGGCAGTACGCGGGTATCAGCCGGTAAATTCACCACCACCCAATGCCACCAGCCGGAGCCGGTTGGGGCGTCCGGGTCGTAGCAAGTGACGACAAAACTCTTGGTGCCGGAAGGCACGTCATCCCAGGCCAGATGCGGCGATAGATTGTCGCCGTCGTAGCCCATGCCGTTGAAAACCTGGCGATGGGGTAGCTTATCGCCATCCTTAAAATCGTGACTGATCAGTTTCATTTTGCTGCCTCTTCAGGGTGCTGAATAATCACGAAGTTTAGCTCAGGACGTGAAAAGCGTGTTGTCGCTAAGAGCGGCTTTTACCGCGTCCGTCAGGCGTGTCAGCTGTTCTGGGGCGATAATGTACGGCGGCATCAGGTAGATAAGTTTGCCGAACGGACGGATCCACACCCCGTGCTCGACGAAGAATTTTTGCAACCGCGCCATGTTCACGGGCGCGTGAGTTTCCACCACGCCGATAGCGCCTAAAATCCGCACATCCGCCACCTGCGGCGACGTTCGAACCTCTGCCAGTTCGCGCGTGAGTTGCGCCTCGATATCGGCAACCTGCTGCTTCCAGTGACCTTCTTCCAGCAGCGCCAGGCTTTCTGCCGCCACGGCGCAGGCCAGCGGATTGCCCATGAATGTCGGGCCGTGCATAAAGCAACCTGCCTCTCCGTCGCTGATGGTGTCGGCCACCGCGCGGGTGGTGAGCGTCGCCGACAGCGTCATGGTGCCGCCGGTCAATGCTTTGCCGAGACACAGGATATCCGGCGCGATGCCCGCGTGTTCACAGGCAAACAGTTTACCGGTGCGGCCAAACCCGGTGGCGATTTCATCGGCAATCAGCAGAATGCCTTCGCGATCGCACATTTTACGCAGTCGACGCAGCCACTCCGGGTGATACATCCGCATGCCGCCCGCGCCCTGAACAATCGGCTCGACGATAACGGCGGCGATTTCGCTGCGATGTGCGGCCATCAGGCGGGCAAACGGCACCATATCCATTTCATCCCATTCGCCGTCGAAACGGCTTTGCGGCGCGGGAGCGAACAGGTTCTCTGGCAGATAGCCTTTCCACAGGCTGTGCATTGAGTTGTCCGGGTCACACACCGACATCGCGCCGAAGGTATCCCCGTGATAGCCGTTGCGGAACGTAAGAAAACGCTGGCGCGATTCGCCTTTGGCCTGCCAGTACTGCAACGCCATTTTCATCGCGACGTCCACCGCCACCGAACCAGAATCCGCGAGGAACACGCACTCGAGCGAGTCGGGTGTCATCGACACCAGTCGACGACACAACGCCACCGCGGATGGATGCGTAATCCCGCCGAACATCACGTGCGACATCTGCGAAATCTGCTCAGTCATCGCGGCATTCAGACGCGGGTGGTTATAGCCGTGGATCGCCGCCCACCAGGACGACATTCCATCCACCAGCTGTTCGCCGGAAGCCAGTTCCAGCTCGCAGCCGTGCGCCGCGACCACCGGGTAAACCGGAAGCGGGGCGGTCATTGAGGTGTAGGGGTGCCAGATATGGCGTTGATCGAAAGTGAGATCGTCCTGGGTCATAATCGACTTGTAAACCATTTTGAAAAGTTTTAGGTTTACGATCCTACACCGAACCGAGAAACAACTGAACCCCCTTTTTGGAGATGCCAATGGCTCACCACGTACGCTGGACAATGTCGCAGGTCACTGAACTGTTTAATAAACCCCTGTTGGAACTGCTGTTTGACGCGCAGACCATCCACCGTCAGCACTTCGATCCGCGTCAGGTTCAGGTCAGTACGCTGTTGTCGATTAAGACCGGCGCTTGTCCTGAAGACTGCAAATACTGCCCGCAGAGTGCACGCTACAAAACCGGGCTCGAGGCCGAGCGTCTGATGGAAGTGGAAGACGTTTTGACCTCAGCGCGAAAGGCGAAAAATGCCGGTTCAACGCGTTTCTGCATGGGCGCGGCGTGGAAAAACCCGCACGAGCGGGATATGCCGTACCTCGAACAAATGGTCAAAGGTGTCAAAGAATTAGGGCTGGAAACCTGCATGACGCTGGGCACACTGTCGGATAACCAGGCGCAGCGTCTGGGCGAGGCTGGGCTGGATTACTACAACCACAACCTCGATACCTCCCCGGAGTTCTACGGCAACATCATCACCACGCGTACCTATCAGGAACGCCTGGATACGCTCGGCAAAGTGCGCGAGGCGGGCATTAAAGTCTGCTCCGGCGGGATTGTGGGCTTGGGCGAAACGGTGACCGACCGGGCCGGGCTGTTGCTCCAGTTGGCGAATCTGCCGACACCGCCGGAGAGCGTGCCCATCAACATGCTGGTGAAGGTCAAAGGCACGCCGATGGAGAACAACGAAGACGTTGATGCGTTTGATTTTATTCGCACTATTGCGGTAGCGCGGATCATGATGCCGACCTCCTACGTGCGTCTGTCCGCCGGTCGCGAAAAAATGAACGAGCAAACTCAGGCAATGTGTTTTATGGCCGGGGCCAACTCGATTTTCTACGGCTGCAAACTGCTGACCACGCCAAACCCGGAAGAAGACAAAGACCTGCTGCTGTTCCGCAAGCTGGGGATGAACCCGGAACAGACGGCGGTCCTGTCGGGCGATATTGAACAGCAGCAAAAACTCGAGCAGGCGTTGATGACCCCAGACACTGAAACGTATTACAACGCGGCGACGGTATGAGTTGGCAGCAACGTATCGACAGTGCGCTAAGCGAGCGGCGTGAGGCCGATGCTTTACGCCGTCGTTATCCCGTCACCCACGGTGCCGGGCGCTGGCTGGTGCAGGGTGATCAGTGCTGGCTTAATTTCTCCAGCAACGATTACCTCGGCCTGAGCCATCATCCGCAGATCATCGCCGCCTGGCAGCAGGGTGCAGAACGCTACGGCACTGGCAGCGGTGGGTCAGGGCATGTTACTGGCTACAGCGTGGTGCACCAGCAATTTGAGCACGAACTGGCGGAATGGCTGGGCTATCCGCGCGCACTGCTGTTTATCTCGGGATTTGCCGCCAATCAGGCGCTGATTGCGGCGTTGATGCGCAAAGAGGACCGGATTTTGGCCGACCGTCTTAGCCACGCGTCGTTGCTGGAGGCCGCCAGCCACAGTCCGGCACAGCTGCGACGCTTTGCGCATAACGACAGTGCGCAGTTAGCCACCTTGCTCGAAAAGCCGATTGACGGCCTACAACTGGCGGTGACGGAGGGCATTTTCAGCATGGACGGCGATGGCGCTCCGTTAACCGAGATTGCCGCTGTCACCCACGCCTCCAACGGTTGGCTGTTGGTGGATGATGCTCACGGGATTGGCGTGTGCGGGGAAGAAGGTCGCGGGAGTTGTGCCGCCCAGCAGGTGAAACCTGATTTGCTGGTGGTGACTTTTGGTAAAGCCTTTGGCCTGAGCGGCGCGGCGGTACTGTGCAGCGAAGACGTTGCGGGTTATCTGCTGCAGTTCGCTCGCCACCTGATTTACAGCACCAGCATGCCGCCAGCCCAGGCGGTGGCGCTCAATCAGGCACTGGCGGTTGTCCGCTCTGACGACGGCGAAACCCGTCGGCAGACGTTGCGCCGCCACATCACACGTTTTCGCCAGGGCGCGGAACAGCTGGATATGCATTTAACCGCATCGAACAGTGCGATTCAACCGCTGATCATCGGTGAAAACACGCGTACATTGCAGATGGCCGAACGTCTGCGTGACAAAGGCTGTTGGCTGACGGCTATCCGCCCGCCGACGGTTCCTGCAGGCACTGCGCGTCTGCGCGTGACGCTGACGGCGGCGCATGAAACACAGGATATCGACCGGCTACTGGAGGTGCTGCATGCCGCCCGTCAATAAACCGGCAATCGCGGCAGCATTCGGCCGCGCTGCCGGTCAGTATCAGCAGCATGATGAGCTGCAACGCCAGAGCGCGGCGGTGTTACTGGCCCAGCTTCCGCAAAGGTCGTTCGAACAGGTGCTGGACGCAGGCTGTGGGCCGGGCAGCATGAGCCGTTTCTGGACCGAAGCCGGGAGCGACGTCACGGCGCTGGATTTGTCGTCGCAAATGCTGGCCGAAGCCGAGCGGCAGCATTCGGCCCAGCATTATGTGCAGGCAGACATCGAAGCTCTGCCGCTTGCCGATCGGCAGTTTAGTCTGGCGTGGAGCAATCTGGCGGTGCAGTGGTGTGAATCGCTGACGTCAGCGCTGCGGGAATTGCATCGCGTGGTCCGTCCGGGTGGGCTGGTGGCGTTCAGCACGCTGGTGACCGATTCGCTGCCGGAGCTGAATCTGGCGTGGCAGGCTATCGATCGTCAGCCGCACGCCAATCGATTCCTCACGCAGGATGACATTCTCTCGGCGCTTGACGGCTATCGTTGCCAGCATCGCATCCACACCCTGAGCGTCACGTTTGACGACGCCCTAAGTGCGATGCGTTCGCTGAAAGGCATTGGCGCCACCCATCTGCACGAGGGAAGGACGGCGCATACGCTGACCCGCAACCATTTGCAGCAGCTTCAGCTGGCGTGGCCCAAACAAAACGGGCGCTGCGCCCTGACGTACCACATTTTTACAGGAGTGATTGAACGTGACTGAACGCTATTTTGTTACCGGGACGGATACCGAAGTGGGCAAAACGGTGGCCAGCTGTGCGCTATTACAGGCCGCAAACCGGGCGGGATTTCGCACCGCTGGCTACAAACCCGTGGCGTCCGGGAGTGAAATGACTACCGATGGACTGCGCAATACGGATGCGCTGGCCTTACAGCGCAACAGCGGCGTGGCGCTGAAGTATGAGGACGTCAATCCGTACACCTTCGCCGAGCCGACGTCGCCGCATATCGTCAGCGAGGACGAAGGGCGGCCGATTGACGCCCATGCGCTGTCTGCTGGATTACAGGCGCTGTCGCACAAGGCGGATTGGGTGCTGGTGGAAGGGGCGGGCGGCTGGTATACGCCGCTGGCGGCGGACTGGACGTTTGCCGATTGGGTGCAGGCCGAGCGGCTGCCGGTGATTCTGGTGGTTGGCGTTAAGCTCGGGTGCATTAACCATGCGCTGCTGACTGCCCAGGCGATTGCGCAGGCGGGATTGCCGTTGGTGGGCTGGATTGCTAATGACGTTATCCCGCCGGGTAAACG
>Ga0160437_1001414_pt1 | contig 10897 bp, 9 predicted proteins | sample HID1975I_E0MG_FD_108227 | JGI IMG/M metagenome (GOLD analysis project Ga0160437, IMG submission 108227) | Enriched soil microbial communities from UW Madison campus, WI, USA - HID1975I_E0 MG | ecosystem: Environmental > Terrestrial > Soil > Unclassified | place: USA: Madison, Wisconsin... | reverse complement strand
GCCGTCGCGCACGATGCGGCCGTATCCGGTGGCGTCGTCGAGCACGGCGCTGAGGATGGTGGCGGATGCGGCGGCGGCGCGGTGCGCGGCGACCAGCGCGGCGAGGGTATCGGTGTCGAGCAGCGGCACATCTCCCGAGATGACGACCACTTCGCCGTCGAAGTCGGCGGGCAGGGCGGCGACGGCCAGCTCGACGGCGCGGCCGGTGCCGGGCACGTCGTCCTGGTCGACGACCACCGCATCCGCCGAGTACTCGCCGACGGCGGCCGCGACGTCGTCGCGCTGATACCGCACGACGACCTCGATGTGCGCCGGCTCGAGGTGGTGGGCGGTGGTGAGCACGTGGGCGATCATCGGCAGTCCGGCGATCGGGTGCAGCACCTTCGCGCGGCGGGACCGCATGCGCGTGCCCTCCCCCGCGGCGAGAACGATGACGGCCAGGCGCGAATCGGTCATGGTGCCCATTCTGCCGCCCCGCGCGGCCGGGGCATGCTCGGATAGCGTGTGCGCATGATCCGCCACACCGTCGCGTTCCGTCTCGTCCACCCCGAGGGCTCCCCCGAGGAGGCCGCGTTCCTGGCCGACGGCCTGCGCATCCTCACCGGGATCCCGGGGGTCGAGGACTTCGCGGTGTCGCGTCAGGTGAGCCCGAAGAGCACGCACCGGTTCCAGTTCGCGATGACGTTCGCCGACCAGCCCGCCTACGACGCCTACAACGTGCACCCGGATCATGTGGGATTCGTCGAGGGGCGCTGGGTGCCCGAGGTGGCCGCTTTCGACGAGCTGGACCTCGTGCCGCTGGACTGATCGGGGCGTTCCGCGGTCGGCAGGTGACCCTGTCGGCCCGCGCCGCATCGCACTAGCCTGACCGGCATGGACGACGAGGTTCGGACCAGGGGCGACCACGACACCCGCTTCTTCGGGCAGCCGTGGGCGCTGGCGCACATCTTCGGGGTGGAGATGTGGGAGCGTTTCAGCTTCTACGGCATGCAGGGCATCCTGCTGATCTACATGTACTACTCGGTCGCCGAGGGCGGCCTGGGCATCGATCAGACCACGGCGACCGGCATCGTCGGCGCGTACGGCGGCACCGTCTACCTGTGCACGATCCTGGGTGCGTGGCTCGCCGACCGGCTGTTCGGCTCGGAGCGGGTGCTGTTCGTCAGCGCGATCGTGATCATGGCGGGCCACGTGGCGCTCGCGCTGCTGCCGAGCGTGTGGGGGTTGGGCGTGGGCCTGATCCTCGTGGCGGTCGGTTCGGGCGGCCTGAAGGCGAATGCGACCGCGGTGGTGGGCACCCTGTACGCCGCGGGCGATTCGCGCCGCGACGCCGGGTTCTCGATCTTCTACCTCGGCATCAACCTGGGCGCCTTCCTCGGGCCCCTGGTGACCGGCTTCCTGCAGACCTCGTACGGATTCCATTGGGGGTTCGGGGCGGCGGCGGTCGGCATGGCGATCGGTCTGGTGCAGTACTCGTTCGGGCGGAAGGCGCTGCCGGATTCTTCTCGCGAGGTCTCGAATCCGCTCCCCCGCAACCGGTACGCGATGGTCGGCGGGATCGCCGCCGCCGGTCTCGCGGTGATCGTGGTGCTGGTGCTGACGGGCGTCATCCGTGCCGAGAACCTGGCGGGGGTCGTGATCGTGGTGACGGCGGTGGCGGCGATCGCCTACTTCGCGATCATCATCTCGTCGCGGCAGATCTCGGGCGACGACCGCTCACGCGTGATCGGCTTCATCCCGCTGTTCATCGTGAACGTGGGGTTCTGGTCGCTGTACCAGCAGCAGTTCACGGTGCTGACGATCTACTCCGATCAGCGCCTCAACCGCTCCATCTTCGGATGGGAGATGCCGGTTTCGTGGGTGAACTCGATCAACCCGATCTTCGTCATCATCCTGTCGGGGGTGTTCGCAGCCATCTGGACGAAGCTCGGCACCCGCCAGCCGTCGGCGCCGGTGAAGTTCGCGCTCGGTGCGATCATCATGGGTTCGGCGTTCCTGCTGTTCCTGCCGTGGGCGAACGGCGCACCCAACTCGACGCCGCTGCTGGCGATCGTCGGCATCCTGCTGGTGTTCACCATCGCCGAGCTGTTCATCTCGCCGCCCGGGCTGTCGGTGACGACGAAGCTCGCACCGCAGCGGTTCCACACGCAGATGGTGGCGCTGTACTTCCTGTCGGTGGCGCTCGGCACCTCGATCGCCGGATGGCTGGCCGGGTTCTACAACCCGGAGGACGAGGTGCCGTACTTCACCATCCTGGGGTTCATCGCGATCGTGCTGGGTGCGCTGCTGTGGCTGGCGGCGCGGCCGGTGCTGGCGCTGATGCGCGGGGTGCGCTGACAGCGCTACGCCCGGCGGATGACGCAGCCTGCACCCGCCGGAATCCTCGTCGAGCAGAAGGTCACCGGCCTCGACATCGCAGCGCTCATCTGCGCCGTGCTGGTGGCGCCCGTCGGGCTCATCCTCGGACTCATCTCGCGGGCATCCGCAAAGGAGCGAGGCCTCCGGCCGAACGTCGTCGCGACGGCGTCCGTCGTCGTCGGTGCCGTGATCAGCGGGCTGGGGCTGCTCCTCGTGGCCGCACCGCTTCTCATGTCGCTGGCCTTCATCGCGTCGCCGCGCTGACTCGATCCGGCCTGCGCAGGACGCCCTACGCCGCCGGCCGCCACATCGTGGGCACCCGTGGGCCGTCGGGGAGGCGCACCTCGCCGATCACCTCGAATCCGAACCGCTCGTAGTAGCCGACGTTCGCCTCGTCGCTCGACTCCAGGTAGGCGGGCATGCGGCGCCGGTCGACCTGTTCGAGGGTCGTGCGCAGGAGCGCGGATCCCACCCCCCGGCCCTGCGCCTCGGGACGTGCGCCGACGTAGGCGAGGTAGTAGTGCGGTTCGGCGGGGTGCACCCGCTCGAAGGCGTCGGTGACGGCGAGGCCCCGTGTGACGGAGCCCCCCATCGCCCGCATCGCGGCAGGGATCGCGAGCGCGGTGCGCAACGGCCCGACCCGCCATTCCCCCGGCGGATCCCACATCGCGCCGCCGAGGGCGGTACCCCCGTCTTCGGCCAGGGTGCAGAGCCCGTGGCGCAGGTGGAAGTGGCGGGCGAGCACCTCGAACATCGGGGCGACGCGCCTGCCCCGGGTTTCGGCGTCCGGGAAGATCCACGACATCACCGGGTCGCTCTGGAATGCGGCGCCGAGGGCGGATGCGAGAGCGGCGATGTCGGTCTCGTCGACGGTGCGGGTGCGGAGGGCGGATGCTGATTCGGTCATGCGCTCATGGCACGCGCCGCAGGTTGCGCCGACCTTGGAGGCGCCGTCGGGCGGGTGAAAGAGCGGTGAAAGGGTCGGGCGTCAGCCTGTCGACATGACCCGCATCCGCGCTCGACGCCTGTCCGCTCTCCTCGCCCTCGCGGGCGCCGCATCCGCCCTCACGGCGTGCGCGCCGGCCACCGCTCCCACCGGCACCCCCGGCCCTGCGGATACCGCCGCAGCCATCGAGGATGTCATCGAGGGTTCCCGAGGCCTGCAGCAGGTGCTGCTCGAACTCGGCGGCATCGCAGCGGCGGCGGACGAGGTCGAGATGCTCACGCGCACCGGCGACGAGGTGTTCGCCGGGGCCGTCGCCCGGGCAGGAGCGTCGGTCGACACCGACCGCGAGCAGCAGCCGTCGGCGCGGGCGGTGGTCGCCAACGCCGTCACCGAGGCGCCGATCACGGCGGCGGGCGCCTACCTCGGTCTGCTGCAGCTGCCGACGATCGCCCGCGAGGGTCTGCGCGGTGCGGAGAACGGTGAGCCGGAGCTCGACGACAGCACCTCGGAGCCCGCCGACGGCGGCGAAGCCTCGATGCAGCTGCGCACGCGCTACGCCGACGGCCGGCTCACGGCCGACACCTCCAGCCGCATGTTCGCAGCCGGCGAGACGGGCAGCACCCTCGTGACGTGGCAGACGAAGGTCGACCTGCTGGCCTGCCCCGCCCCCGACGGAACGCTCACCGGCACCCTCACCTTCGACGTCGAGACCTCGAGCAAGGTGGGCGACACGATCCGCGGCGGCACCCTCAACCTGCTGGTGAGCCTGAGCGCACAAGTCGACGACGACGCGCATGTGTCGAGCATCGTGCTGGGCGCCGAGGGCACTATGAACGAGCTTGCCTCCGGTGCCGACGGCACGACGGGCGCGTACCTCGACGGCGGCGCCACGTTCACCTCGGAGAGCTTCGCGCCCGGCGGACAGTTCGGCTACGACGGCGAGGGTGGCATCCGGCGCGCCAGCACGCACGTCACCGACGACCAGCGCTCCCTGTTCCTCGCATCGCTCACCGAGGCATCCGTGGGGCTCGGGCGCATCGTGCTCGACGACGTGGAGTCGTTCTTCCGAGGGGGCACCTGCATCGACGTGCTCGTTTCGCCCGGCGCCGGGGCCTACACAGAGGCCGGCCAGACCCTCGAACAGCACATCACGGGGCGCAGCGCCATCGACGGGGCCGATGTGGAGGGCCGCGCCTCGGCGGAACTCACCGATGGCGGCTCCTCCGTGAGTCCATCCGGGCAGCTGTCGCCGACACCGGCCGCGGTGACCTTCGTCGGTCCGTCTGACCCGGATTCCTCGGGCACGGTGAGCTACGAGTTCGTGTCGCGGCGGGGAATCGGCACGCTCGAGGTCGTCTACGAGCTGAGTGACGCGTGGGTGCTCGACCAGACGTGGGACGGCGTGCGCTACCACGGCACGAAATGCGGCGGACCCGACGGCGAGTGGCGCATCACGCGCGAGGGGGTTCCGGATGGCAACGGCGGCAACCTGCAGGGCGTCATCGTCTTCGATCTCGACCCGCTGGCGAATATCGGCTACCTGACCGAGACCTCGACGCTGAGCTTCGGGTCGCGTGTGCTGCACGCGGTCTGGTCGGGGATGGCGAGCTTCGAGCAGATCGACGACGAGACGGCGGTTCTGGAACTCACGTACGACTCGGGCACGGTCACCTTCGAGGGCATCTCGGAGTCGGCGTCCGAGGTGATCGACCCTCCCGTGTTCGAGCTGACGCGGGCGGCGGCGGGGGCATGCCCCACCACCGACAGGACCGGCGCGAGCGCCTGAACGGAGACGACGACATGACCAGGCTTCCCCTTCCCGAGCCCCTCCCCCTGCTGGCGCCGTTGCGCACGCTGGACGAGCGCCGCGTCTCGGTGACCGAGCTACCGCACCGCCGCCTGCGGCTCACGATCGACCACGAGCCGCTGTGGGGCGTCACCCCCGAGATGCTGCTGTGGTGGTTCCGGCACATCGGCGAGCCCATGGAGTACCTCGGCGCCACGGTTCCCCGGTACCGGGTGTGGCATCCGCTCGACCACATCCACTGGGAGCTGGAGCGCCCGGCCCCCGACGGCACCGTCGGCGAGGGCGCGCGGTTCCGGATAGTGGAGGCGATGGGCCGCGACGAGCGCTTCTTCATCGACACCGTCGACCGGGTCGAGAAGCTCGATCCGACCGGCATCCGGCTGGTGTTGCGGATTGCGGGGGCGCAGTTCTTCCAGCTCGAGCACACGTGGTCGAGGGCGGAGGGCGCCACCCACTACACGAGCGTGATGGATCTCGGCAGCCGTTCGGCACTCGGACTGCCGATCAACGCGCACCTGCGGAGGCGCGTGTTCGTGGCGGGCATGGAGCGCGCATGGCTTCGCCACAACATCGAGGAGGTCGGCTACTTCGAGCATTTCCTCCCCGAGCTCTACCGCCTGCACCACCCGGCTGCAGCTGAGCACTGATTCATTCGGCGGCCGGCGGCCTCCACGCCTGGATCGAGGCGAGCTGCTTCGCGGTGGCGGATGCGGGGGTGGCTCGCAGCACGGCGTCGCGGAGGGCAACCCCGAAGCGGCCGCGGGTGTGGGCGACGGCGCCCAGCATCCGCGCCCGTTTCGCGATCGACTGGGTGCGGGGGCGGCGCAGGGCGTCATAGCGCTCGAGCGCTCCGTCGAGCGCCGAGCCGGGTGCGTCGAGCGCCGCGAGCGGCCAGAGCAGGGCGGTGAGGGTGGCGGCGTCCTCCATCGCCTGCCCGCCGCCCTGCCCGAGATCGGGGGTCATGGCGTGCGCGGCGTCGCCGAGGAGCACGCAGCGACCTCTGCGGAAGGTCGGCACGGGGCCGGCGAGGTCGTTGATGTCGAGCCGGAACACGGTGGCGGGATCGGTGGCATGGATGAGTTCGGGGATCGGCCGGTGCCAGCCGCCGAAGCGCCGCACGACCTCGGCATACTCATCGTCGATGGCGGCGCCCGCGGGCATGGTGGCGACGCCGAACCAGTACGCGCGGCCGTCGGCCAGCGGCGCGAGACCGAAGCGCTGCTGGTGCCCCCAGGTCTCGCCGGCCTCGCCGCCCAGGTCGACGGGGGCGTCGGTGACCCCTCGCCAGGTGCTGTAGCCGGAGTAGCGGATGCCGGGATCACCCGGCCAGGACGCCCGCACCCTGCTGCGGATGCCGTCGGCGGCGACCACGAGGTGCGTGTCTTCGGTGCCGTGCTGCGTCGTGACCCGGCGCCCGTCGGCCGAGACGGATGCCACGTCGACGCCGAGTTCGAGGGTGCCCGGCTCGAGCGCGTCGATGAGGATGCGGTGCAGTTCGGCGCGATGAACGATGCGCAGTTCGGCGACCGCCTCCGGGGGTATGGTGGCGAGCCACGACCCGTCGGGGCGGCGCTGGCCGCCGCGCATCCGTCCGGCTTCGGTGGAGGTGATGGCGCGGAAGGCGTCGCCCATGCCGAGGGAGTCGAGGGCGGTCAGTCCGTTGCCGAACACCGACAACCCGGAGCCGATGGGCGCGAGCCGGGGGGCTCGTTCGTAGACCGTGACGTCGGCTCCCGCTCGCTGCAGGCCGATGGCCGTGCAGAGTCCGCCGATGCCTCCGCCGATGATCACCGCGCGCATGTTGATTCCTTCCTCACGAACCTCTACAGGTGTAGAGTCTCTTTTCGGCGGACACTCTACACCTGTAGAGTTCGATCGCAACGGCCGCGACGAAAGGCGAGAGATGGCTCAGAACCGCAGAGACCTGATCGCCGACGCCGCCATCCGGCTGCTCGCGCGTGATGGTCTGCGCGGGCTCACCCACCGGGGCGTCGACCGCGAGGCGGGTCTGCCGAGCGGCTCCACCAGCTACTACACCCCGACGCGCGACTCCCTCATCGAACTCGTCGCCCACCGGCTCGCCGGGCGCAGCGCCGGCGACATCGCGGTGCTGTTCGCCGAGCTGGAACGGCTCGCCACCGCCGACGGCACTCAGGCAGGCGGGGCGCGGTTCGAGGCGCTCGCGCAGGTGCTCGACGGGTTCGTACACCGTCTCGCCGCCCGCAGCGACGACCAGCGGGCCCGCTATGCCCTCATGATCGACCTCATCGAGCACGAATCGATCCGCGGCATCCTCACCAGCACCTCGCCGATGGTCGGCCCGGCCCTCGACGCATCGCGCGGCCTCCTCGCGCGCCTCGGGCTCGACCTCACCCCCGAGCAGGCCCAGAACCTGGTGCTGCTCACCGACAGCCTCGTCTTCGCACTGGTGTCTCGCATGGGCTACGGCTATGTACGACTCGACACCGAGAGCGTGCTCCGCGCCTACCTCACCTCGCTGGCCGAGGCGTGACCCGCAGGACTGCAAGCCGATGTCAAGTGCGATGAAAGCGGATGCGGACAGGCTGCGATCATGACCGACACCCCCAGAACCCTTGTCATCCTCGGCGGCGGATACGCCGGCGTGATCTGCGCCAACCGCGTGCGCTCCAGCCTCACCAGCGAAGAAGCGGCCCGCACGCGCGTCATCCTGGTGAACCCGACCGCGTCGTTCTACGAGCGCATCCGGCTGCACGAGGTCGCCGCCGGCAGCCGCGAGACCGCAGCCCGGCCGCTCGCCGAGCTGCTGCATCCGCAGGTCGAGGTGTTCGTGGGCACCGCGACGCGCATCGACCCGGACGAGCACACCGTCGACCTCGACACCCCGCGCGGCCGCAGCAGACTCGACTACACGACGCTGCTCTACGCGGTCGGCAGCGGCTCCTCGGCCGAGCGCACGCCCGGGGCGCGCGAGCACGCCTTCGCGATCGCCGAACCCGACTCCGCCCACGAGGCGGCGGACGCCCTCCGCAGCGGCCGACCCGGCATGCGGGTGGTCGTGGTCGGCGGCGGGTTCACCGGCGTCGAGACCGCGAGCGAGGTGGCGGAGCAGTACCCGCAGGCGTCCGTGACGCTGCTCACGGCAGGCCCCGTGGTCGCCCCGATGCGCGCGTCCGCCCGACGCACCATCACCCGGAAGCTCGGCCGCCTCGGCGTCGCCGTGCAGGACGGCGCCCAGGTGGCATCCGTCGCCGAGGGGCGCCTCGAGCTCGCCGACGGCAGCGAGATGCCGTTCGACGTCTGCCTGTGGACCGCATCCTTCTCGATCCCGCGACTCGCGCGCGACAGCGGCCTCACGGTCGACGAGATCGGTCGGCTGCGCGTCGACCAGCACCTGCGCGGCATCGACTCCCCCGACATCCTCGGAGCGGGCGACGCCGTTCGCCTGCCCGACACGAACGGTGCGCACCTGCGGATGGGCTGCGCCGTCGCACTCCCCCTCGGTGGGGCGGCGGCCGACACCATCCTCGCCGCGTGGCGTGACGAAAAGCTGCCCGCTGCATCCGTCGGATTCCTCGTGCAGTGCATCAGCATCGGACGTCGCGACGGCTACATCCAGTTCGTGTCGGCGGACGACAGCCCGCGCGCCTTCCATCTGGCAGGGCGCATCGGCGCATCGTTCAAGGAGATGATCTGCCGGATGACGGTCGACGGCCCCACGAAGGAGGCCACGCGTCCCGGTGCCTACTGGGCACCGGCCGGCCCCCGCACCCACGGCGAGCCGGCCGTGGCCATGAGCCGGAGGGCGTGACACCCGCAGATGATCGACACCCCGCAGCTGCGACTGCTCGGCAGCATGATGCTCGGCTCGGAGCCGCTGCACGGCGGCCGGGTGACGACGCTGCTCGCGGTGCTCGCCGCCTGGCGGGGGCAGGTGGTCAGCATGGACCGCCTGGTGAACGAGCTGTGGCCCGACGATCCGCCCGAGTCGGCGATCGCATCCGTGCACGTCTACGTGTCGCGGCTGCGGTCGAGGCTCGCCGGATCGGCGCTCGAGATCGTGACGCGGCATCCGGGGTACCTGCTCGACGGCGACGACGACGCCATCGACGCCACCATGTTCGAGGGTCTCGTGGCCCGAGCCGAACGGGCCTCGGACGCCGAGGACTGGGATGCGGCGCTCACGGCGGCGGTGGAGGCGCAGCGGCTGTGGCGCGGAACTCCGTTCACGGGGGCATCGAGCAGCCCCGACCTCGACGCCACGACCGAACGCTGGGAGGCCCTGCGCCTGCGCGTTGACGAGGTGCAGGTGGGCGCGCTCATCCGTCTGGGTCGGGCGGCGGAGGCGGAGGCCGCGTCGCACGAGCTGCTCGCCCGCGACAGGCTCAACGAACGGCGCTGGCAGCTGCGGATGCGAGCGCAGCACGCCGCCGGAGACACCGCCCTCGCCCTGGCCACGTTCGAGCAGTTCCGCGCGCTGCTGCGCGACGAGCTGGGCGTCGACCCGAGCGCGGCCAGCCGGGAACTGCATGCCACTCTGCTGCGCGCGGATGCCGCGCCGACGCCTGGGCGTGCTCGCCCGAGCATCATCGGTCGCGCGGCGGAACGCGGCGCGCTCGAGCGGGCGGTGGACGCCGCCGTCGCCGGGTCCGGACGCGTCGTGGTGCTGTACGGCGCCCCCGGCATCGGCAAATCGGTGCTCGCCGACGCCGCCGAGTCGATGGCCGACGAGCGAGGCGCGCGCGTGGCGATGGGGCGAGGGGTCGACAGCCCCGGCACGCCGGCCCTCTGGATGTGGGAGCAGATCCTCGGATCGCTCACCGGCGACGACGGTGCCGCCACCGTGCGTTCCCTCGTCGAATCCCTCCCCCCGGGAACCGCGCACTCCGAGGAGGGCCGCTTTCGTCTTGCGCAGGCGATCGCTGAGAAGATCGGTACCCTCGCCGCACCGCATCCGCTGCTGCTCGTGCTCGACGACGTGCAGTGGTCCGATCAAGACACTCTGCAGGCGCTGCTCGCGGTCGCCGAGGCCGCACCCCGGCGACGATGCTCGGTCGTCGTGGCCACCCGATCAGGTCCCGATCTGACGCCCGCCGCTCGCGGCGTGCTCGAACGCATCGCGCGCCTCGAACACGCCGACCGCTTCGAACTCGCGCCGTTCGGTGCGGCGGAGGCGGCGCAACTGCTGCCGGCAGGGGCCGACGCGGAGGCGGTCGAGAGCTACCTCGATCGCACCGGCGGCAACCCGTACTTCCTCCGACAGCTGATCGCCATCGGCGCCCCCGACGCCGTGCCGAGCACCGCCGTCGAACTCATCCGCGGTCACCTGCGGGGCCTCGACGAGGGAGTCGTCGACCTGCTGCGGGTTGCGGCGGTGATCGGGCGCAGCGGTCGGGCGCGCGAACTCGCCGAAGCGGCCGACGCGGCACCCGCCGAGGTGCTCGGTCACCTCGTCACCGCCGCCGAGTACGGCCTGCTCGACATCGACGGCTCGGGCGGCTGGGCGTTCCCTCACGACTTGGCCCGCGAGGCCGTGCTGTCGACCGCGCTCGGCCACCACCGCGCGGCGCTGCACGGGCGGGTCGCGGCGGCGATGGCGCGGCGCGACCCCGACCAGCTGGGCGATCGCGAGCAGTACGCCCACCACTGCTTCGAGGCGGCGGCGGGTCTGCCCTCGCGCAGCGCGTTCGAGGCGTGCTCGGCTGCGGCCGACGAAGCCGCCCGGGTTCTGGCGTACGACCGCGCGGCGACCCACCGCGCCCGCGCGCTGCTCGTGCTCGAGCAGACGGGTGAAAACCGCCGCCCTC
>Ga0160437_1001413_pt1 | contig 10898 bp, 10 predicted proteins | sample HID1975I_E0MG_FD_108227 | JGI IMG/M metagenome (GOLD analysis project Ga0160437, IMG submission 108227) | Enriched soil microbial communities from UW Madison campus, WI, USA - HID1975I_E0 MG | ecosystem: Environmental > Terrestrial > Soil > Unclassified | place: USA: Madison, Wisconsin... | reverse complement strand
TTCCATAACCTCCGGGTTTTCATGAAGGTGATAGCCGTACCGATCACACTCGGCTTGCAGGTGCGGATAATGATGCCTTTACGGCCGCGACCGTGGGTGATGGTGAAATTAATCGGGGTCAGGTTCTGCTGGTTACGCAAAAGCTGTGCAATGCAACGAGGCTCTTTCATTAAACTGCTCCTTATGCTGCAACTCGACCACGGCCAGACTTGCCGTAGCTGATGCGATTTTTCCAGTCATGCCACTCGGTCGGTGCATCCTCGACTAGTTGGGCGGCGTATTTATCCCATTCACGGCGATTAACCCATAGCTCCGCTTTACCACCCGGTTTCAGTGGATCAGTCATGTAAAACGAAGGGAGTTTCCCGGTTCTGGCCATTTCAGCAACAGCGCGGGGGGTTTTACCGATGTAGAGTGCAAAGCCTTCTTTTGAGAGTAAGTCTGAGGGTACAGGCGCGAGCTTGATTGCTCTCGTCGTACGTTTTACGGATTTAGATAATTTATCCGTATCACCATCGAGAATTTCAGATCGCGTATTCATTTTGCTATTCTCCAAGTTATCACTATACGAACTAGAGTCATCTAGAGTGAGTTAGTGTCACACTGATGTATCACATAGCCTATAAATTACGAGATATAGAAATACATGTCAAATACGCAATCACTCTCTCAAGCCGAAAAGCTTGCGCTTATTCGTGAATCTGAAAGGTTAACAAGAAAGCAAGTTGCTGAATTAACTGATATTAACTACACGACCTATGCCGGTTACGAAGCTGGAAAGGTAAAGATGTCATTTGAATCAGGTATGAAATTATTCAAAGTGGCGCGGTTCCGTAAGTATCGGGATTGGTTCATGTTTGATGAAGTAGATGCATCGTCCGGGCAAATTGCGCCGGCACTCGCACACTTTGGGCCAGAAAACGAAACATCATCCCACTCCGACCAAAAGACTGGCTAACGGTCTACGGGGCTTATCTGTGCAGTAAATGCACAAAAGAAGATTGCTACATAAACACGCGTGAAAGAGTACCCAGCCGTATCATCGAGGTGACTTATGTCCGTTAAAAAACTCGATGATGGCCGATATGAAGTGGACGTTAGACCGCAGGGCGCAGACGGAAAACGCATCCGGCGGAAATTCAGTACAAAGGGCGAGGCTCAGACGTTTGAGCGTCATGTGCTTGTTAACTATCACAATAAGGAATGGCTTGAGAAACCGGCAGACCGGCGCAAGCTGACAGAACTGCTGGACCGATGGTGGATCTATCATGGAAAAACCCACGCAAGGGGCGAGATAGAAAAGGGTCGCCTGACGACGATAATCACGAGGTTTGGGGATATGGGCATTCACAGGGCCGACCAACTGACCAAGAAATCAATTATCGATTATCGCGTAACCCTAATGAATGAAGGACTCAAGCCATCCAGCGTAAACAGGCACGTCGCCATACTGAGCGGCATGTTTACCAAACTTATTGATGCTGACGAGTATCACGGCAGCAACCCTCTTCATGAGGTGAAGCGCCTTAAAGAAGCTCAAACAGAAATGGCGTTCCTGTCCACCGATGAGATAGAGATGCTGCTCTCGCGGCTGGAAGGAGACGAATTGAATGTGGCTCTAGTCTGCCTGGCTACTGGTGGCCGGTGGGGCGAAGTTTCAGGTTTGAAGGCTGAGCACATCATTCAGCAGGTGGTCACCTTCATGAAAACCAAAAACGGAAAACGACGCTCAGTGCCGATTTCTGTCGAGCTGGCCGAGCGCATTAAGACCAAAAACAGCGGTCTACTGTTTAGAGCAAAATACAGCACTGTCCGCAGATTGTTGAAAGAGATAAAGCCCGATTTACCTGATGGGCAGGCGGTACACGTAATGAGGCATACATTCGCCACACACTTTATAATGAATGGAGGTAATATAATTACATTGCAGCGCATTCTAGGGCACTCGAACATCCAGCAAACGATGATTTACGCGCACTTTGCCCCGGACTTTTTACAGGATGCTGTGACACTCAACCCACTGTCCAAAATGTCCAGAATGTGTCCACAAACCAGAGTTAACTAGAGCTAATTAGAGCGATATGAGTAATTTAAACACTTGTAATCTAACAGAAAACACTGATGCATCAGGGGCTGTTAAGCCAGTAATTGGTCGCATTCACTCCTTTGAATCCTGTGGCACCGTCGATGGCCCGGGCATCCGTTTTATCACCTTCTTCCAGGGCTGCCTGATGCGCTGCCTGTATTGCCATAACCGCGATACCTGGGATACCCACGGCGGCAAAGAAATCACGGTCGAAGAACTTATGAAAGAAGTGGTGACCTATCGCCACTTTATGAATGCGTCAGGTGGTGGCGTGACGGCGTCCGGCGGCGAAGCTATCCTGCAGGCTGAATTCGTGCGCGACTGGTTCCGCGCCTGCCGTAAAGAAGGCATTCATACCTGCCTTGACACCAACGGTTTTGTCCGTCGTTATGACCCGGTGATTGATGAATTACTGGAAGTGACTGACCTGGTGATGCTCGATCTCAAACAAATGAACGACGACATCCACCAGAATCTGGTCGGCGTGTCGAACCATCGTACGCTGGAGTTCTGCCGTTATCTGGCGAATAAGAATATTAACGTCTGGATCCGTTATGTCGTGGTGCCGGGCTGGTCTGACGACGATGATTCCGCGCATCGTCTCGGCGAATTTACCCGCGACATGGGCAACGTCGAGAAAATTGAACTGCTGCCTTATCACGAGCTGGGTAAACATAAATGGGTGGCGATGGGCGAAGAGTACAAGCTGGACGGCGTCCATCCGCCGAAGAAAGAGACCATGGACCGCGTCAAGGGCATCCTTGAGCAGTACGGTCATAAGGTCATGTACTGAGACAGACAGCCTCTTCGGAGGCTGTTTTTACATCCCCTCTTCCATCGCCGCGAGCATTTGAGCCAGCATCGGCGCACTCACAACACCCGGTTTCCACAACGCCACCAGCGGATGCGTCAGCCCACGCGCCCCCATTTCGGTGTCGATCCGACTGACCCCATCCAGCCGCTCGGCGGCAAAATGATCCGGCAAGAATGCCCAGCCATATCCGCTTTGCAACATCCCTTCCAGCAAGGTGATTTCATTGACGTGAATCAGTTGGTCAGCAATACGAATCCGCCCCGCCAGCGACGGCGGCAGGTCACGAAACGGCATCAGCTGGGGCTGAGAAGCCAGGTGCAGTAATGAAACCGGCTGTTTTGGGAAATAGTCTTCACGGGCGTACACCGCAAGGGACACGCTGCCCACCGCCCGCCAGTGCAGATGATCGTTCACCGAGCGATTCACCGCCTGAAAAAGACCGAAATCCACGCTGCCTTCATCCAGCCATTGCTCTGCCTGCACGCGTTCGCAAGCAATCATATCCAGCTGAATATGCTGCGCCTGCAGCTGTTCCGCCAGCCGCAGCAACAATGCCCGGGGCGTAAACAGGTCATAGCAAAGCGTCAGCCGCGTTTCGATTCTGTCGGGGATCTGCCTGGCAATTCGGGAAAAGGCGTCGGCCTCGTGCAAAAACAGCCGGGCCTGGCGATAGAGGAGCTGGCCCTGCGGCGTCAAGGTGAGCGGCCGCGTGGTGCGGTCCAACAGTGTATAACCGAGATCGACTTCCAGGTAATCCAGCAGCTCGCTGACCGTCGTCCTGTCTTTTTTCAGCTTTTTAGCCGCCTGTGTCAGCGTGCCGGTTTCACACACGCAGGCAAAGGCTTCAATCTGGGCAAGCGTAAAGCGCAGCAGTTCCATTGGGTGTCCTTTTTCGCAATGCAGCGGACACCTTACCGGAGTGTGAGATAAGAAAAAAGCCTGTCGGGCGACAGGCTTTGGCTATCAGGCGTGCGCCACCGGCGTCGGGTGGTGCCCGGCTTTTCGCAGCAACATCAGCAGATAGATAAACGACACGCTGGCAATCATCACAAACAGCACGTTGTCAGAATAGTTCTGCATCAGCATCGCGGTAAACGTGGGGCCAAGCAGGCTGCCGATGGTATAGCTCAGCAGCAGCGCCTGGTTCATCGCCACCAGCTGATGGTGTTCAACTTTTTCGCAGGCCCAGGCCATTGCCACCGGGTAGAGCGTAAAGCCAGCAGCTCCCAGGATAAACAACGTCGGGGCCATTGCCGCTCCGCTCAGCATCGCCAGACAGCCGAGGATAACCACAAATACCTGCACGCGCAGAACCAGCAGACGACCATAGCGATCTGCCAGCCGTCCGACTGGCCATTGGCCGACAATCCCCGCACTGACCATTACCGCCATCCAGAAGCCAATTCCGGCATCGCTCACGCCCTGGTGATTAAGCCACAGCGGCATCAGCCCATAAAGAGAACCTAATACGATCCCGGAGATGATGCAGCCGTTAACGCCCAAACGCGCGTGGCGCAGTCTCAGCATTGGCCAGACCTGAGTCGGGGCATGCTCTTCCTGCGGTTGATTAACGATACGGGTAAACAGCAGTGGTAAAATTGCGGCCAGAACCATACCGGTGACCCAGGGCAGCACGCTCATCAGGTCGGTCGGCAATTTGCTGACCATTAGCTGGCCCAGGACGGTGCCTACGTAATACACCATCATATACGCCGCCAGCAGACGACCACGGTTACGTGACGTTCCGCTGCACATCAGGGCGCTTTCGACGACGACCCAAATCATTGCGCAGCCGACGCCTGCGAGGAATCGCCAGCTCAGCCAGCTCCAAAAGCCCACGGTCAGCCCCAGTCCCACGCAGCCCACTGCGAACATCAGTGACGCGAGATAGTAGCTGCGGTTAAAACCAAAATGCTTGATTAAACGTCCGCAAAGCAGCGTGCCCACCAGATTCCCGGTGAAATAGGACGAGCCGACCATGCCAACCTGCCAGGTGGGCAGATGCTCATGGGCGAGCCAAAGCGGAACGAGCGTGTTCAGCACTGCGATCGCCAGCGTCAACAAAAGTAAGCCACAGAGCAATAACAGCACTGGGCGGGAATACGTGGACATGGATATAAAAACCGTGAGGAAGTTCAGAATTCGAGCGCATCATGCCACTGCCATTGGCAAAGTCAATTCCCCGCAGGCCAGAGCTGACGCGGTTTTCAGAGGAACAATAGAAGTTTTTTATCTAGCGGAACGGCAATGGAATTTATTATTAAATTATTCCATTGTTTTTATTAGCTAATTGGAAAAACGGCGACTTATTTTCAGTTGAAAAATTTCATGGAACAGGCGCATTTTTTGTTGCGCCGGACCGTTGCAGTCCGGCGCAATAAACGCCTTAGCTGGCGATAGCCATGCCCACGGTCATGTGCAGACCATAGAACACGCCACGACCAATCAGCTCGCCAACCACCACCAGCACAAAGGCCAGACTCAGCAGCGGGATAGCGGGTTGACGCCCTTTCAGCTGTGGCGCAACCCAGCAGACCAGCGCCAGTGCGAGAGCCACCAGACGCCACGCCATCAGCGAACCATAGGCCGGAACCAGCGCTGAAGCCTGCACAATAGAGCTGTGGATCGTGGCCAACTCGCTGCCCTGCATCACCACCACCATCGCACTGACCAGTAGCGCCACCAGCGATACCACCGGCAACAGACGCATGGCCCAACCGTTGACGCCAGCCACGCGCAGTAGCAGATAACCCAGCAGTGGCCCACCGATGAACATCGTCAGGAAGAAGCTCATCGGCGTCCAGACGCTGTACCAGGTTGGTACGGTGTCGATCGTGTTATACACCCGCACCATCATCCAGACGAAGATAACGCCCAGCACCATGGTCAACACCAGCCACAGATTACGCAGAGACTGCGGCAGCTTGTTAATGACCGCCAGAAGCCAGCCGATACCACCCACGGCGAAGAACACGGAGCCGCTGGCAATTTCATTACTCAGCGACGACGCGCCAATGCGGTTCAATGAGTTAAACGCCCGCAGCGGTGAGCCCAGGTGCAGGATAGACGCGATGAAGCCCAGCCCCATCAGCACCCACAGTCCAAACATGCTCAGTATCACCAGACGCTGCTGCTCGCGAGAGAGTTCGCCTTTCATCAGCGCCAGGGCCAGAACAATAAAACCACCGGCAACGCACTGCCCGAGGACCGTGAAGATCATCAGCGGCCATTCATGCCATCCACTTCCCATCTTAAACCTCCTTCGGGTTTGCCAGGTAGCCGGTGGTGTCACCCGTCGGACGGCTGTTGGCGTTAGGTTTGATAACAATGCTTGGTTTGGTGAAGTGCGCCGACGGCAACGGCGCAACGGCGGCCAGCTGACCATGCGTTTTACGCAGCTCTTCAATTGGGCCGAAGTCCAGCGCACGCAGTGGACAGGACTCAACGCAGACCGGCTTTTTACCGTCGGCCACACGCTCATGGCAACCGTCGCACTTGGTCATATGGCCTTTGGCTTCGTTGTACTGCGGCGCGCCGTACGGACACGCCATATGGCAGTAGCGACAACCGATGCAAACATCTTCATTCACCACGACAAAACCATCTTCACGCTTATGCATCGCCCCGCTCGGACAGACTTTGGTACAAGCCGGGTCTTCGCAGTGGTTGCAGGCGATTGACAGGTAGTAGGCGAACACGTTTTGATGCCAGGCACCGTTATCTTCCTGCCAGTCGCCACCGGCATATTCATAAATGCGACGGAAGCTGACGTCCGGGGTTAAATCTTTGTAGTCTTTACAGGCCAGCTCGCAGGTTTTGCAACCGGTGCAGCGACTGGAATCAATAAAAAATCCATACTGAGTGGTCATCGGTTACTCCTTACGCTTTAACGACCTGAACGAGGTTGGTGTGCGAGGGGTTGCCCTTCGCCAACGGGGACGGACGCTGGGTGGTCAGCACGTTAATACAGCCCGCCTGATCCACACCTTTCGCATCCGGGGCATACCATGCGCCCTCACCTAACGCCACCACGCCCGGCATCATGCGTGGGGTGACCTTCGCTTCAATGTGTACTTCACCGCGCGCGTTGAAAATTTTCACGCGATCACCGTTGGCGATACCACGCTTTTTAGCGTCCATCGGGTTGATCCACATTTCCTGGCGGCAGGCCGCTTTCAGGACATCCACGTTGCCGTAAGTCGAGTGGCAGCGCGCTTTGTAGTGGAAACCAGTCAGCTGAAGCGGATAGTCTTTGGTCAGCGGATCGTCGTAGTTTTCAAAACCTGGGGTGTAGATCGGCAGGGGATCGATTACATCGCCTTCCGGCAGTTGCCAGGCGGCGGCAATCTCAGCCAGCTGCGCCGAATAGATTTCGATTTTGCCCGATGGAGTGGTCAGCGGATTAGCCGCCGGGTTCTCACGGAATGCCTTATAAGCGACGTGATGCCCTTCCGGGTCGCGCTGTTTATAGATGCCCTGCTGGCGGAACTCATCAAATGAAGGCAGGCCAGGGATCTGTTGACGTGACTGCTCATACAAATGGCGCATCCACTCTTCCTGAGTACGGCCCTCGGTGAATTTCTGCTCGACACCCATCCGTTTTGCCAGCTGGCTGGTCATTTCATAGATGGTTTTGCATTCAAAACGAGGCTTGATGACCTGATCGGCGAAGATGACATACGACATATTGCCGCAGGACGCATCCAGCGCGAAGTCCATCTGTTCAGACGCGGTGCAGTCTGGCAGCAGGATATCGGCATATTTCGCCGAGGAGGTCATATGGCAGTCCACCACCACAATCAGCTCACATTTTTTGTCATCCTGTAGGATGTCATGGGTGCGGTTGATGTCGGAGTGCTGGTTAATGATGCAGTTCCCGGCGTAGTTCCAGATCATCTTGATCGGCACATCGAGTTTATCTTTGCCACGCACGCCATCGCGTGTGGCGGTCATTTCCGGGCCGCGCTCAATAGCATCGGTCCACATAAACATCGAAATGCTGGTTTCAACCGGGTTTTCCAGGGTCGGCATACGTTCAAACGGCAGATCGTAAGAGCCTTCACGGGCACCGGTGTTACCGCCGTTAATGCCGACGTTGCCGGTCAGAATCGACAGCATGGAAATTGCGCGGGTGGCAATCTCACCGTTAGCATGGCGCTGCGGACCCCAGCCCTGGCTGATAAAGGCCGGTTTGGCGGTGGCAATTTCGCGCGCCAGCTGAACAATGCGCTCTGCCGGGATCCCGGTGACCGAGGATGCCCACTGCGGGGTTTTCGCGATGCCGTCTTTGCCCTGACCGAGAATGTAGGCTTTATAGTGACCGTTCGCTGGCGCACTGGCAGGCAGCGTTTTCTCATCGTAGCCAACACAATATTTGTCGAGGAACGGCTGATCGACCAGATTTTCGCTGATCATCACCCACGCCAGGCCCGAGACTAACGCCGCATCGGTCCCGGGACGAATGGGGATCCATTCATCTTCGCGGCCCGCGCCGGTATCGGTATAACGTGGATCGACGATGATCAGACGGGCGTTTGATTTCTGACGGGCCTGTTCGAGATAGTAGGTTACCCCGCCGCCGCTCATGCGGGTTTCGCCCGGGTTATTTCCGAACAGAACCACCAGCTGGCTGTTTTCGATATCTGACGGGCTGTTGCCGTCGGCCCAGCCGCCATAGGTGTAATTCAGACCTGCAGCAATCTGTGCGGAAGAGTAGTCGCCGTAATGATTCAGGTAACCGCCGCAGCAGTTCATCAGACGTGCGATCAGCGTTTTTCCCGGTGGCCACGAGCGGGTCATGGTGCCACCCAGCGTGCCGGTGCCGTAGTTCAGGTAAATAGATTCATTACCGTAATCTTTGATCAAGCGCTGCATGTTATTGGCGATGGTGTCATACGCCTCTTCCCAGCTAATGCGCTCGAATTTACCTTCACCGCGTTTACCGACGCGTTTCATCGGATACTTCAGGCGGTCCGGATTATAAACACGGCGGCGCATGGAGCGCCCGCGCAGACACGCGCGTACCTGGTGTAAACCGTCGTAGTTATCATCGCCGGTGTTATCGGTTTCAACATATTTGATCTCGCCATCAACCACATGCATACGCAGTGGGCAACGGCTACCACAGTTCACCGTACAGGCGCTCCAGACAACTTTTCCGGCAGCCCCTGCGGGCGCGATGGCGTCTGCTGCATTAGCAATACGGGTAAAGGGTAAAGTGAATGCGCTACTGGCCATTGCCAGTCCGCCAATAGCCGAGGTTTTCATCAAACCTCGACGGCTGACTTCCGCAGTCAGCAACGCGTAGGGGGCTTTAATTTTCATGGATACTCACTTCATTGCTCATTGAAATGATCAATTCGCTATATAGTTTTATATATAACGAAATCAGTCTTTTTTAGAGTTTTATATACTGTTTATAATTCGAAGGGAGTATCCCTGCTTTCGACTGAAGGGTTATTGTTCAGTATCAAGACAGGTATAAAAAAAGCGCCCGGAGGCGCTTTTTCAGGAAGGATTGTGACAGCGTCAGCTTAGCCGATGAACTCAAGACCGTTCATGTACGGGCGCAGCACTTCTGGCACGGCAATACGACCGTCAGCCTGCTGGTAGTTTTCCAGCACGGCAACCAACGTACGCCCTACCGCCAGACCAGAACCATTCAGGGTGTGAACCAGACGGGTTTTCTTGTCAGACTTGCTGCGGCAGCGAGCCTGCATACGACGCGCCTGGAAATCCCAGCAGTTAGAGATAGAAGAGATTTCACGATAGGTGTCTTGCGCCGGCAACCAGACTTCGAGGTCATAGGTTTTACGTGCGCCAAAGCCGATATCGCCACTGCACAGCAGCACTTTACGGTATGGCAGGCCGAGCAACTGCAGCACTTTTTCTGCGTGACCGGTCATTTCTTCCAGTGCGTCCATCGAATCTTCAGGACGTACGATCTGTACCATCTCAACTTTGTCGAACTGGTGCATACGGATCAGACCACGCGTGTCACGCCCGTAAGAACCCGCTTCGGAGCGGAAGCACGGCGTATGCGCGGTCATTTTGATCGGCAAGTCGTCTTCGTCGATGATTTCATCGCGCACAAGGTTGGTCAGCGGGACTTCAGCGGTTGGGATCAACGCGTAGTTGCTGCTGTCTGCTTCTTCATCCAGTGGACGGGTATGGAACAGGTCGCCACCAAACTTAGGCAGTTGCCCGGTGCCATATAACGTGTCCTGATTCACCAGGTACGGGACATAGTTTTCCATGTAGCCGTGCTGTTCGGTGTGCAGATCCAGCATGAACTGGCTCAGCGCACGATGCATACGGGCGATTTGGCCCTGCATGACAACAAAACGGGAACCGGTCAGCTTAACCGCCGCCGCAAAATCCAGGCCTTTCGCCATTTCGCCTAACGTAACGTGATCGCGGACTTCGAAGTCAAATTTACGCGGCTCGCCCCAGCGGCTGACTTCAACGTTATCGCTGTCATCTTTACCGTTAGGTACGCAGTCATCAGGGATGTTTGGCAGGGTCAACGCGATATCACGAATTTCAGCCTGCAGCTCATCGAGCTCAGCTTTGGCGGCATCCAGCTCTTCACCCAGCTTGTTGACTTCCAGGCGTAATGGCTCGATGTCTTCCCCGCGCGCTTTCGCCTGGCCAATGGATTTCGATCGCGAGTTGCGTTCTGCCTGCAGGTTTTCAGTGTTTACCTGCAGAACTTTACGACGCTCTTCAAGAGCGACCAGCTTATCTACATCCAGCTTAAAGCCCCGGCGTGCCAGTTTTTCTGCGACTGCGTCTGGCTCGGTACGCAGCAGATTGGGATCGAGCATGCTTATCCTGTGCTTATCGAATTAGTAAAATGAGAAAACGACCGCAGCCTGCGGTCATTAGAGATTCAGCGATAACCTTACCGCAACGCCCTGTTTAGCGGTAGCGTTTTGTGGGGCTATTTTGATCCTGCTCGGTAAGCCAGGCGAGCTTTTCACCAATCTTACCTTCAAG
>Ga0160437_1001412_pt1 | contig 10900 bp, 10 predicted proteins | sample HID1975I_E0MG_FD_108227 | JGI IMG/M metagenome (GOLD analysis project Ga0160437, IMG submission 108227) | Enriched soil microbial communities from UW Madison campus, WI, USA - HID1975I_E0 MG | ecosystem: Environmental > Terrestrial > Soil > Unclassified | place: USA: Madison, Wisconsin... | reverse complement strand
CGGGGTGCGGGTGGGGGTGGGCGGGGTGGGGGTGGGACGAGCTCAGGAGGTCAGCGGCGGCCGAGCTGCGCGCCGCGGACGGCGACGACGATCGCCGCGATCCAGGCGAGCACGGCGACACCGGCGCCGGCGGTGAACAGCGACGACGAGAACTCGTACGAGGCGCCGGTCCACGACGACACGGCGGATCGCAGATGGCCGCTGTCGCCCGAGTCGGGGATCGACACTCCCGCCAGCAGCAGCCCGAACCACATCAGCGCCGAGAAGATCGCGTACAGCTCGCGCACGGTGCCGGCTCTCCGCGCCTCCGTGTCGAACAGGGTGATCACCGGCGGGATCATCAGGAGCGGGATGGTCACCCAGCCGTAGACGATCCCGATGACCGCCATCCAGCCGAGCTCGGCTCCGACGAAGCCGCGGCCGAGGAACACGAAGGCGGGCAGCAGCACCGCCAGCACCCACTGGGCGACGACGACGATGCGACCGGAGGAGGCGAACTGCATCCTCCGACGCTACCGCCCTCACCTCTTCGCCGAGCCGACACGATGGTGCCGAACCGACACGCGGCGCGCGGTGTGGAACGTGTCGGCTCGCGCGAAGCGTGTCGGCTCGGCGAATCAGGGAGGGCGGATCAGGGGGGCGGGGATCAGGCGGCGGGGCCGGTGCTGGTCAGCACGAGGGAGGAGCCGTCGGCGGCCACGTCGACGCGGACGAGGTCGCCGTCGTGCACGCCGCCCGACAGCAGGGCCATCGCGAGGCGATCCTGGATCTCGGACTGGATGAGCCGGCGCAGCGGACGCGCCCCGAAGATCGGGTCGTACCCGCGCTCGGCGAGCCAGGCACGGGCATCGGGGGTGACCGCGAGCGTCAGGCGCCGGTCCTTGAGGCGCCGCTGCAGGGCGTCGACCGACAGCTCGACGATCTGCGCGAGGTCGTCCTCGCTGAGCGCCTGGAACATGACGATGTCGTCGAGACGGTTGAGGAACTCGGGACGGAACGCCTGCCGCACGAGCGCCATCACCTGCTCGCGCCGCGTCTCGGCCGAGAGGGTCGGATCGATGAGGATCGGCGAGCCGAGATTGCTCGTGAGGATCAGGATCGTGTTCGTGAAGTCGACCGTCCGCCCCTGCCCGTCGGTGAGCCGCCCGTCGTCGAGCACCTGGAGGAGGATGTCGAACACCTCGGGGTGCGCCTTCTCGACCTCGTCGAGCAGCACGACCGAGTAGGGCCGGCGCCGCACGGCCTCGGTCAGCTGACCGCCCTGCTCGTAGCCGATGTAGCCCGGAGGGGCGCCGACGAGGCGGGCCACCGAGTGCTTCTCGCCGTACTCGCTCATGTCGATGCGCACCATGGCGCGCTCGTCGTCGAAGAGGAAGTCGGCCAGCGCCTTGGCGAGCTCGGTCTTGCCGACGCCGGTGGGACCGAGGAAGAGGAAGGATCCGGTCGGCCGGTTCGGGTCGCTGATGCCCGCCCGCGAGCGGCGGACGGCGTCCGACACCGCCTTGACGGCGTCCTTCTGACCGATGAGACGCTTGCCGAGCTCGGCCTCGAGGTGGACGAGCTTCTCCCCCTCACCCTGGAGGAGGCGTCCGACCGGGATCCCCGTCCAGGCCGCGATGACGGCCGCGATGTCCTCGTCGGTCACCTGCTCGTTGACCATGCGACCCTGGCCGTCGGGACCGGCGGAGGTGTCGGCGCGCTCCGCGTCGGCCACCTCCTGCTCGAGCCGCTTGATCGTCTCGTACTCGAGCTTGGAGGCCCGGGCGTAGTCGGCTTCGCGGAGGGCGCGGTCGCGGTCGGTGTAGGCCTGGTCGAGCTGCTTCTTCAGGTCGCCGACACGGTTCAGTTCGGCGCGCTCGCGCTCCCACCGGGCCTCCAGCACGCGCAGCTCGGACTCGGCCGCGTCCATCTGCTCACGCAGCGCCGCGCGGCGCTCCTTCGACGCGTCGTCCTTCTCCTTCTTGAGCGCCAGGTCCTCCAGGCGCATGCGGTCCACGCGGCGACGCAGCTGGTCGATCTCGACGGGGCTGGAGTCGATCTCCATCTTCAGGCGGCTCATGGCCTCGTCGATGAGGTCGATCGCCTTGTCGGGCAGCTGGCGCGACGGGATGTACCGGTTCGACAGGGCCGCGGCGGCGACCAGCGCGCTGTCGCTGATGGTGACCCCGTGGTGGGCCTCGTAGCGGCCCTTGAGTCCGCGCAGGATCGCGACAGTGTCCTCCACCGACGGCTCGCCGACATACACCTGCTGGAACCGGCGCTCCAGCGCGGCGTCCTTCTCGATGAACTCGCGGTACTCGTCGAGGGTGGTCGCTCCGATGAGCCGGAGCTCGCCGCGGGCGAGCATGGGCTTCAGCATGTTGGAGGCCGCGACCGATCCCTCGCCGCCGCCCGCGCCCATCAGCACGTGCAGCTCGTCGATGAAGGTGATGACGCGGCCCTCGGACTCGGTGATCTCCTTGAGGACGCTCTTCAGCCGCTCCTCGAACTGGCCGCGGTACATGGCGCCGGCCACGAGGGCGGAGATGTCGAGCGTCACGAGCTCCTTGTCCTTGAGGGACTCGGCCACGTCGCCCGCGACGATGCGCTGGGCGAGGCCCTCGACGACGGCGGTCTTGCCGACGCCGGGCTCGCCGATCAGGACGGGGTTGTTCTTGGTGCGCCGGGTGAGCACCTGGCTGACCCGGCGGATCTCGCTGTCGCGTCCGATGACGGGGTCGAGCTTGCCCTGGCGTGCGCGGTCGGTGAGGTTGATCCCGAACTGCTCGAGGGCGCTCTGCTGCTCCTCCTGCCCGGGTGCGGGCTGTGCGTTCATGCGTGCTCCTGGAAATCGATGGGACTCAAACTTGAGTCGCTGTGGCTCAAGTTTACCACGACGGTGCGCCGGAGTGGGGGGAGCGTTTCGTCTCGTCGCTGCGCTCCTCGCTCAACGACCGGGGGCGGTCAACCCGGTCGTTGAGCGAGCGCAGCGCGTTACGTCTCGTCGCTGCGCTCCTCGCTCAACGACCGGGGGGCGGTCGACCCGGTCGTTGAGCGAGCGCAGCGAGACGAAACGCACCGTCCGGTCGTTGAGCGAGCGCAGCGCGTTTCGTCTCGTCGCTGCGCTCCTCGCTCAACGACCGAAACGCAGCACCCGGCGGGGACTCAGGAGGCGAGGGCCGCTTCGGTCGCAGCGGGGAGAGGGCAGGAGAAGCGGGCCCGGTAGGCGGTCGGCGTCGTGCCGAGCGCGCGTGCGAAGTTCTGCCGCAGCACCGCCGCCGACCCGAAGCCGCACTCGTAGGCGATGGCATCCAGGCCGAGCTCGGTCTGCTCGAGCAGCCGCTGCGCGTGGATGATGCGCTGCCGGCCGAGCCAGGCCGCCGGCGTGGTGCCGAAGTCCGCCTTGAAACGGCGGGCGAAGGTGCGCGGCGACATGTGGGCACGACTGGCGAGCTGGTCGACGGAGAGGTCGAGCCGCAGATTCTCGAGCATCCAGTCGGTCACCGGCGCGAGCGAGAGCGAGGTCGTCTCGGGGAGCGGCTTGTCGATGAACTGCGCCTGCCCGCCGTCACGCTGCGGCGGCACGACCATGCGGCGGGCGATCTTGTTGGCGAGCTCGGCACCGAGCTCGATCCGCAGCAGGTGCAGGCACGCGTCGATTCCGGCGGCGGTGCCGGCACTCGTGATGATGCGGCCGTCCTGCACATAGAGCACGTTCGGGTCGACCTCGATGGCCGGGTACATCTCCGACATGGTGTCGGCGTAGCGCCAGTGCGTCGTCGCGCGGCGTCCGTTCAGCACGCCGGCGGCGGCCGCGACGAACGAGCCGCTGCAGACGGTGAGCACCCAGGCGTCGCGGGCGACCGCCCGGCGCACCACATCGGACACCCGCTCATCGACCGAGGTCCACGCCGCGCGCGGGATCGGGGCGAGGACCACGAGATCGGCCTCGTCGGCGAAGGCGAGGTCGTGCTCCACGTTGATCGAGAAGCTCAGGTTGCTGGGCACGGCTCCCGGATCGGGGGTGACGATGCGGAAGTCGAAGTTGGGGATGCCGTCGTCGGAACGGTCGAGGCCGAACGCCTCGCACGCGAGCCCGAACTCGAACGGGGCGAATCCGGGGAGGACGACGAGGGCGACGGTCTTCATGGCAGAAATCCTACTCTCATGTGCAGTCCTGCCACTAGTGGCGGGATTGTTGCATCCGTAGTGTTTCTGCCATGTTCATCCTTCTGCTGATCGCGGGCCTCGCGATCGTGGGCGCCGTGGCCACGCTGCGCGCGCTCCCGACCGACGGCTACCGCGCCGTACCCACCGATCCCACGCGGCTTCCCTGAGCTCCTCGGCCGCGCGTCGATCGCGCACCTGAGCTCCTCGGCCGCGCGTCGATCGCGCACCGTCGACTGCCGTCACCCCGACGCGCAGTCGGACCCGTCAGCCTTCCCCATCCGATACCAGATGCCCACGCCGTCGGCGGGGGCGACCACACGCGTCGCTCCCCCGGCGGCGGCGACCACATGCGGGGGCAGCGGCCAGAACGACGAGCACTCCTCCATCGTCGCGCGGTCACCCGAGTATTCGACGATCACGAGGAACGTCTGCCGTTCGCCGCGGGGAATCGAGATCCCCTCGATCTCGAATCGCGCCGCATCGTCCACATCCGCCAGCTGCGTCTGTCCGTTCGGGTTGACGTGGCTCACCCGCAGCGGCCACGCCATCCGCTCCGCCATGCCGGGAACGCCGACCGCCTCCACCGCGACATCGGCCCAGCCGTCATTGAACACGTGCAGACGGAGCGCGCACCGCATCCCCTCGGTGATATCGACGCGCGGCTCGTAGAACTCCTCGTCGAAGTACACGTCATCCCGGTATGCGCCGTCGGCCAGGACCGGTGTCTCCGGCATCGTGCCGACGGTCGCCCCCTCGCAGCGCACGGGGTCGACGTCGAAGACGACGCGCACCCCGCCGAGCGCGGTCTGCGCGAGGATCTGCCACGTCACCACACCTACGACGGCCAGGACCATCAGCACCCCGGCGACCAGGACGCCGACGCGGCGAGCCGGCATCGATACGCGCGGTGCTGCGGGCTCCGCCGCGGTCTGCTCGGAGTCCTGCTCGGAGTCCTGCGCGCTGACCGTCATGCTCTCATCCTGCCAGGCGCCCTCGGCGAGCCGCGGAAGGCGGGACTCAGCGCGCGAGGCTCTCGACCGTGTCGAGGAGGATCCCGGCCGAGTACGCCCAGTCGAAGCGGGCGATGTGCGTAGTGCCCGCAGCGACGACCCGCGAGAGCTCGTCGGGATCGTCGAGGGAGCGCACCGCCCGCGCGAACGCCGCGGCATCGGTCCCGGGCGCGTACAGCGCACCGTCGCCGGCGACCTCGCGGAAGATCGGCATGTCGGTGACCACCGCCGGCACGCCCATCGCGAGCGCCTCCGCCAGCGGAAGGCCATAGCCCTCGTCGAGGCTCGCGCTCACGAGCACCGCCTCGTCGGCCAGGAGCGCCGCGTACTCGGCATCGGTCACGCCGCCGTGGAAGACGATGTCGGCCCCCGCGGGCGCGAGCGCCTCGAGCTCCGCGCGCCGCGCCGGCGTGATCCGCGAGAGCAGGTGCAGCGTGCGCCCCGGGAGCTCCGCCATCGCCCGCACGAGCGTCTCGACGTTCTTGTACGGCATGAACGAGCCCATGTACACGAGGTTCCGCGCGCCCGGTTCGACGGCGACGCCCTCGGGCAGCAGCTCGGTCAGCCGCTGCGGTGCGTTCGGGATGACGGTGATCGGCCGCTTCGTCAGCCGCACGGCCTCGAACTGGCGGGCGCTGGTCTCGCTGACGGTGGCGACGACGTCGGCGGCGTTCAGCGTGAGACGCTGCGGCACGTACGACAGGTGGAACAGCCGCCAGCCGAGGCGCACGAACCACGGCAGGTCCTTCGGGGGCGTCCGGTGGCGGTAGTAGATGGTGTCGTGCAGCGTCAGGATCTGGCGGTAGCGCCGCCCCATCGTGCCGATCGTCTGCATCGGCGAGAACACCACGTCGGGGCGGTGGCGGTTCAGCTCACGGGCGCGCAGGGGCTCGGTGAGGGCTGTCGGCGCCCCGATGGTGAGCGTCGCCGCCCTCTCCGGGAGGAACGCGCGCTGGCGGTCGTCGAAGACGAGGAAGGTGACCTCCACCCCCCGCTCGGGCGCCTGCGCCGCGACGGCCGCCGCCAACTCCGCCGAGTAGCGGCTGATGCCGTCGTGGAAGTCCGTGCGGATGTAGCGCGCGTCGAAGAAGAGCCGTGTCACACGCCGCTCACAGCGGTTCGCCGCGGTACAGCTTCTCGAACGTGTCGAGCGTCTTCTCGATGTCGTGGATGTTCACGCCCTCGAGCGACGCCTGCTGCATGCGCAGGTACTCCTCGGGGGCGGCGGTCAGCACACGGCGGAGCTTGTCGGCGAGGTCATCGACGTCGCCCGGCTCGAACAGGTATCCGTTCACCCCGTCCTGCACGAGATGCGGGAGGGCGACGGCGTTCGCGGCGACGATGGGGAGGCCCGAGGCCATCGCCTCCATCGTGGCGATCGACTGCAGCTCGGCGATCGACGCGATCGCGAACACGTCGGCCTTGGAGTACGACGCGCGCAGCTGCTCCTCCTCCACTCGGCCGTGGAAGGTGACCCGATCGCTGATGCCCAGGCGCTGGGCGGTCTGCTCCAGATTGCGGCGCTGGTCGCCGCCGCCGACGATGTCGAACGTGATGTCGGGCAGCTCGGGGGCGAGCTTGGCGACCGCTTCGAGGGTCACCTCGACGTGCTTCTCGGTCGTCAGGCGGCCGACGAACAGGACCCGGCGGTTCGTGCGGGGAGTGAGGTCGGGCGTGTAGTTGCGCTTGTCGATCCCGCAGCTGATCGCGATCACGTTCTGGATGTCGATCGTCGACTCGAGGAACTCCGCGGCCCGGCGGGTCGGGGTGGTGACCGCCCGCGACATCTTGAAGGTGCGCTCGGCGTCATCCCAGGCGAGCTTCAGGGCGACCTTGTCCAGCATCGGGGGAAGCGTGGTGAAGTCGATGATGTTCTCGGCCATCACGTGGTTCGTGGCGATCACCGGGATGCCGCGCTGGCGCGCGATGCGGGTGAGTCCGCGTCCGATGACGATGTGGGACTGGCTGTGCACCACGTCGGGCTTGACGGCGCTCAGCACCCGACGGGCGTAGTACTTGCTCCGCCACGGCCAGACGAAGCGAAGCCAGTCGTGCGGAGGCCAGCGCACCCCGGGGAGGCGGTGGACGGTGAGGTCCTGACCCTCGATGCGCTCGGTGAACACGCCGTGGTTGCGGTGTCCGACGCTCGGCGTCACCACGTGCACGATGTGTCCGCGCGCGGCCAGTCCCGCCGACAGACGCTCGGCGAACCGGGCGGCACCGTTCACGTCGGGGGCGAAGGTGTCGGCGGCCATCACGATGGTGAGCGGGCTGCGGGCGGGTTGCGGGTCGTCGGCAGGGCTCGCGGATTCGGTCACGGGGTGCGGGGCCAATCTGTGCGGCGGAGGAACGCGGTCGCGTGCGCGCCGCTGCGAGTCTACCGGAGCGCCCTCACGCGGTCGGGAGCGGAGGCCGGGCGGCCCTGTCCCACTTTCTGTCGGATCGACGGCCGCGCGGCAGCGGAAAGTGGGACAACGGCAGCGGAAAGTGGGACAACTGCAGCGGGAAGTGGGACGTCAGCGGAGGGACAGCTCCACAAGGAGCGGATGGTGATCGGATCCGAGCGGCGTCACGTAGCGGCGCGTCGAGGTCATCTCCCCTGCGTTCTCCCACCGATGGACGACGGTGCGCGACGGGCGGATGACGACCTTGTCCACGTGCGCACCCCAGAGCTGACCGATCACGGGTCTGGTGCTCCACTCCGGGTTCGCGGTGTTGTGGTGCTGTCGCGTGAGCGCACGCGCCTGATCGAACGCGTCGTGGTACCCGCGACCCGCCAGAGCCGCCATCGTGTCGTCGTCGGTGCGCGACTTGTGGGTGTTGAAGTCGCCGAGCATGATGACGGGCACCGTCGCCCAGTCCGTCACCGATCCGTGCGAGCGGGCCAGCTTGTTGCGCGCCGACGTGACAAGGGAGGGCAGACGTGCCGCCTCGTACTCGCGCTGGGCGACCGCGGAGCGCGACGTGCCCGTGACCAGGTGGACGTCGAGCACCAGGACATAGGCTCCCGATCGGTGATGGAGCGCCGCCCACGCGACACCCTTCCCCGAACTGGCGTACGTGCTGGGGAAGCGCACGACGCCGCTCGTCCCGTTCGATCCGCGTGAGGGCACGGCGCCGAACTGGCCGCGCCGGACGAGGATGTCGTTCTGACCGTCGACCACGAGTCGGTATCCCGTCGGGGCCGCCGTGTACTTCGATGCCTCCTGCAAAGCGACGATGTCGGGGAGGAGTTCTCGGATGCGCGCATCGATCACCCGTTTCCGCGTCCCGAACGATCCGCACGCGTTCGAGCAGACGTTCCATGTCAGCAGGCTGTAGACGGGGGCGCCGGGACGCAGCGCCACCTCGTCGGCGATCGTGCCGTGTCCGATCCGAAGCGATCGAAGCCCTGCGCCGGCCGAGTTCACGCCGCGGACCTGGATGTAGTAATCCCGGCCCGGGTCGAGCCGACCCACGGTCGCCTTCGAACCCGTCACCGTGACAGAGGGTGTCGTCTTCGTCGGCAGCGTCGAGTACGACGGCGACGCGAAGACCTCATAACGGTCGGCTCCAGGCACATCGGCCCAGTCGACGGTGAGCGTGGCACCCGACGATGTGAGCGACGCGCCGACCACATTCACCAGGCCGACGCGGTCCGGTCGGGACTCGGCGGCGGTGGCGGTGACGACGGGCGTCGCGGTGAGCAGGGCGGCGGCGGCCAGCACGGCGACGGCCCCCCGGGGGGAGAGGAGGCGCATGGAGGGAGAGTAGCAACTTACGCTGGAGGAATGGTGCGACTTTCTGCGGATGCCGACCGGCGACGATGGGTGCCGGTCACAGGCTCGTTCGGGTTCGGGAGCCGTCGCGCCCGCAAGAAGGCGATCCGGATGCTGCTGACGCAGGCGAACGCGTCGTTCGGCGCCGCCGCTCGTCCGGGCAGCGGTTTCGCCGCGTGGGCGATGAGCCAGGCGGCTCCCGCCCTGATGCGCAAGGCCGCCGGCCGGGTGCTCGTGTGGGTCTGGAAGGACGAGCCCGACCTGCTCGTGGTCATGGCGCAGGTGCAGCAGGCGACGACGCAGCTGCGCGCCGCGCGCGCGATGATGCCGATCGAGTACGACGACACCGAGTCGTTCCGCGGAACCCACCTCGGCGTCGGCGAGCGGCTCGTGATGCCGCTTCCGCCCGCGCGCCCCGATGGCGCCAGCGCTCCCCCGTTCGCGACCTACACCTGGGACACCGGCGCCCTGTTCGTCACCGTCACGGCCGTGTGCTCGGATCGGGAGCGGTTCGGCACGGTCATCGGCGCGGTCGACGATCTCGCCCGTTCGCTCCGCGTCATCGAGGACCTCTCGACGGGCGAGTCCCCGGACGTCCTGCGCCTCGATCCGAGCTGATCCGCGGATCCGAGCGGACCTGCGGCGCCGAACCGACGCGGTGCCAGGCACGGTGCCAGGATGAGCGCATGAAGACCCGTGGCAGCTCGCACCGCCGGATCTCCTCGCGCACCCTCACCTGGGAGGACAGATCCGCCTGGCCGCTGTTCCTCCTCTCCCTCGCCTTCTTCGCGGCGTGGGTGTGGCTGCTGGCCGAGCCGGAGCTGGATCGCGGCTACCGCGGCGCTCTCGCAGTCTTCGTCTCGGTGTCGTGGGCCATCTTCATCGCTGACTTCCTGATCCGGCTCGGGCTGAGCGGCGCGCACCGCACATTCCTCCGCTCGCGGTGGTTCGAGGCGATCTCGCTCCTGTTCGTCTATCTCCGACCGTTCGTCATCATCGCCTACGTCTGGCGCCTCCCGTGGTTCCGCGTGACAGCCGCACGTCAGCGCGCGCGCCTGATCACGATGGTGACCATGTTCACGCTCCTGTTCGTGTTCACCGGCTCGACGCTCGTGTGGCTTGCCGAGCGCCACGATCCGCGCGCCACGATCGTCGACCTGGGTGACGCCATCTGGTGGGGCTTCACGACGATCTCCACCGTCGGTTACGGCGATTTCGCACCCGTGACCTTCGCCGGGCGGACGATCGCGGTCGGACTCATGATGGGAGGGCTCGTGGTGCTCGGCGTCACGAGCGCGACGATCATCTCGGCGTTGAACGACCAGATCCAGCGCGCAGGAAGGCGCCGCGCGCACGAGCGCGACGACGACACGTCGACTCCGGAGACGACGGAACGCGCGGCGCCATAATGGCCGAATGACCGATCCTGCCTGGACGCCGCCGCCGTCCCGCACCGCACGCGCCGCGGCGGGGCGTGATGCGCGCCGCGAGGTGCCCCGCCGCCGGCTCGCCGAGCTGACCACGCGGGGCCGTGATCCTCTCGGCATCCTCGCGGAGCAGAACGCGGGACGCGTGCCCGAGCTGATTCCGCTCCGGGCAGAGCGCATGGCGGCGAGCCCCTTCGCGTTCTACCGCGGGACCGCCGCCCTCATGGCCGCTGATCTCGCCCACGACGTCGACAGCGGCCTCCGCGTCGCGTCGTGCGGTGACGCCCACGTCGCCAACTTCGGGCTCTACGCCTCACCGCAGCGTCGTCTCGTCTTCGACCTCAACGACTTCGACGAGGCGGCCTGGGCGCCCTGGGAGTGGGACCTCAAGCGGCTCGTCGCGAGCGTCGTCATCGCCGGACGCGCGACGGGCCGCGAGGACCGCGTGGTGACGGAGGCGGCGCGCGCCACCGTCCGCTCGTACGCGCAGGCCATCGACGCCTTCACCCGCCGCAGCGCGCTGGCACGCTACTACGAGCACTTCGACGTGTCGGGG
>Ga0160437_1001409_pt1 | contig 10918 bp, 8 predicted proteins | sample HID1975I_E0MG_FD_108227 | JGI IMG/M metagenome (GOLD analysis project Ga0160437, IMG submission 108227) | Enriched soil microbial communities from UW Madison campus, WI, USA - HID1975I_E0 MG | ecosystem: Environmental > Terrestrial > Soil > Unclassified | place: USA: Madison, Wisconsin... | reverse complement strand
TACGCTGCTCAAGTTCGAGCAGTTTCTCTCTGTTTGTCATTTGCGCAATCCTGCAAAGTCACGTTTCAAAAGCGTGGCGAGGCCGACAAGAATCGGCTCGGCGTAATTGAAGAAAGCTTTGATACCGGGGCAAAGATAATTAAGGCCAGGCTCGCCGTCTGGCGTGCGGACAAGGCGGTTTTTCGGGCATTCACCCCAGCATAATTTCAGGTACGGGCACTGTTTACAGTATTCCGGCAGGGTGTCTTTTTTCCCCATGCCAAAGGCTTTCTGGCGTTCGGAGAATGCCAGGTGCGCGAGTTTGGTGTCTTCGATATTGCCAATCTGATATTCGGGATAAACGTAGTGGTCGCAGGAATAGATATCGCCATTTTTTTCAATGGCCAGCCCTTTGCCGCAGAACTCAGACGCAGTACAAATTTGCGCGGGCATACCCATGGTTTGGGCGACGGCGGTCTCAAACAGGTTGACCTGCACGCGGCCTAAATCGTTATTCACCCACTCTTCAAATACCGTTTTCAGGAAGGTGCCCCAGTCATCGGGATCCACTGACCAGTCGGTGACGATGGAATCCAGATCGCCCGGTTTTGCGCGGCGCGTACCGGTAATGGGAATCGTGTCATCGCGCCAGAATTGCGGGGCGGTGACTTTGAAATCAACCGCTTCTACGCACGGGTTAAATTGCACGTAGGTTGCGCCCAGTTCGCGGGTGACAAAGCGGTACACTTCCAGCGGGAAACGAGCATTGGTGCGGTTGACGGTGACGAGCGCGTTGAATGGGACTTTGTATTTTTTGAGCGCTTCGACGCCTTTCATCACTAAGTCGAAAGTCGGTTTGCCGCTGCGCGTGACGCGATAGCGGTCGTGCAATTCTCGTGGGCCGTCAATCGACAAGCCAACCAGAAAACGGTGTTCTTTGAGGAATTCAGCCCATTTGTCGTTAATCAACACGCCATTGGTTTGGAGGTCGTTTTCAACGCGTTGACCGGGCTTTTGGTACAGCTTCTGGAATTTGACGACTTTTTCGAAAAACTCCAGCCCCATCAAGGTCGGTTCGCCGCCTTGCCAGGAGAAAACCACTTGCTCGCCATCCTGGCCGTCAATGTACTGACGAATGAAGTTTTCCAGCACTTCGTCGCTCATGCCGGTGTGGCGGTCTTGATGCAGCAGATCTTCTTTACTCAGGTAAAAACAGTAGGTGCAATCGAGATTGCAGGTGGAGCCGGTTGGCTTCGCCATAACGTGAAAACGACGCTTATATTCAGGGCCTTTGCCATCATATTTCTCTGCTGACGGTAATGCTTTAACCGGCAATGTTGTGCTGTACTTCATAGCGAACCCCTGAGAGCACGACGAATTAACCGGGTGGTTGCCCACCCGGTTACACGTCATTAATTATTGATATTGGAGCCTTGTTCGATCATTGCTGCTGCATCGGAAACCGTGAATGAACCTGGTTTCTGACGTGGCGGGAACTCTTTGAAGGTTGCCAGCATTTCTTGAACATATTTCTGCGCACCGCCCATCAGGAACAGACGGTCGTAGAACCAGCTCTGGTAACCCATACCGTCGGAACCTTTCTCCAGCGGATCCACTTCCAGATCGAAGATCATCGGTGCACGCAGTTTGGTGAACGGATAACGCCACAGATCAAGGCCGGTGTGTTCCTGGATCATGAAGTGCGCTTTCCAGCGGCCGTAACGCATCGCCAGCAGGTCGCCGTCATCACTCCAGTAGAAGAACTCTTTACGCGGGTCTTCACCTTTGCCCTGGATGAAATCGAGCTGGTTGTAACCGTCAAGATGCACTTTGTAGGTGATGGACGGGGTTTTGTAGCCCTTCAGCAACTGCTCTTTGATATCCGGAATACCTGCGGCGGCAACCAGAGTAGGGAACCAGTCATTACTGCCGAAGATGTCGTTAATCAGCGTGCCCGGTTTGATATGGCCCGGCCATTTGATCATCGCAGGTACGCGGAATCCACCCTCCCAGCCGGTATTTTTCTCACCGCGGAACGGTGTGATACCGCCATCAGGCCAGGTTGCCGTCATTGGGCCGTTATCGGTGGTGTAGAGAACGATGGTGTTGTCTTCGATACCGAGGTCTTTAATCTTTTGCAGCACTTCACCGACCATTTTGTCGTGCTCAACCATGCCGTCTGCATAAGTCCCAAGCCCCGTCGCACCAATGCTGGCGTCTTTGAGGTGAGTTTTGTTGTGCATACGCGTGGTGTTAAACCAGGTGAAGAATGGCTTCCCGGCTTTGGACTGGCGTTCCATAAAGTCGTTGTTGGCGGCGAGTGTTTCTTCGTCAACGGTGCCCATACGTTTAATGGTAAGTGGGCCGGTATCTTCAATTTTGCCGTCGGCGGTGCTCTTAATCACGCCGCGTGGGCCAAACTGTTTACGGAATTCAGGATCTTTCGGGTAATCCGGGTTTTCAGGTTCTTCTTCGGCATTCAGGTGGTACAGGTTGCCGAGGAATTCATCGAAACCGTGCGCGGTTGGCAGGAATTCGTCGCGGTCGCCAAGGTGGTTTTTACCAAACTGCCCGGTCGCGTAACCCAGCTGTTTGAGGATGTTGGCGATGGTTGGGTCTTCTTTTTGCAGGCCTTGCGGAGCACCAGGCATCCCCACTTTACTCATCCCGGTACGGAAAGGCATTTGCCCGGTAATGAACGAAGAACGCCCTGCGGTCGAGCTTTGTTCAGCGTAATAGGATGTGAACTTCGCGCCTTCATTGGCAATGCTGTCAATGTTTGGCGTTTTGTAACCCATCATTCCCTGGTTATAGGTACTGAGGTTCCAGTAACCAATATCATCACCGAAAATAACGACAATGTTAGGTTTTGAGGCATCTTGTTTCGGTGCATTTTCGGGCGAGGCTGTTGCGGGAGCGGCATGAACAGCGGACACGGCGCCAGACATTAATGTCAGCATGCTGGCTATCATTGTCCTTTTGAAAGGGACGTTGTTAAGCATCTTTGGGACTCCGTTCATTTAAGGGACTCAGTGAGTATAGTAAAGGGATGAAATTTGCTATTACGTTTTGAAATCTCATGAAAATGAGCTAAATAAACGAGCTGAGATTGTTCTTAAGTGTATAAATAGAGGGTTGTTACCTAACTCATTGAATAAAAAGAAATAGCGGCATATACAGTAACATTTTCACTAAAGAGGATTTTAACTAACTCATTTAAAAATAAACGGAAATGCTCAAAATCAGGCCGGGATTCTAGTTGATAGACAGGAATAACCGAGCAAAATAATTGTTTTGCCCGGCTATTTTATTGGTCAAATGGGATGGGAAGAGAAAAAATAAATGTAATTACTTCCTGGAATTATTTAAATTATCTTAATTAAATATTTTAGTAATTTACTCGATTTCTACCTTGTTCCTTGGCTTTATAAAGTTGCTGATCTGCCTTTTCAACCAGTGCTTCGAGCGTCATTCCTTCTTGCCATTGTGCTATGCCCTGGCTGATGGTGAGCACCGAGGAGATACGCGAGCCTTTGTGGGGAATATGCGCATGAGCAATATTTTGCTGAATCCTGTGACTGATAGCTTTTACCTGTGAGATGTCATCGCAGACGGTCAGCACCACGAACTCTTCACCGCCAAATCGAAACGCGCTGTCGCTGTCTTTACGCAAAGATTTTTCAATGCATTGCGAGACTTTAATCAGGCATTTGTCTCCGGCAACGTGACCATACATATCGTTGTATTGTTTGAAGAAATCAATATCCATTACAATCATGAACAGCTTTTTTTTGTTGCCAGCAAGCGCGCTGACACACTCTTCAAAGAAACTCGTCATGCTGAGTCGGTTAAACAATCCGGTCAACGCATCGTAATGCGCCTGCTGCACCAGCTTCTTAATCAGAATATTTTTCTCGTATTCGCTGCGCTGAACGCGCTGGTACCACTCGAGCAGAATGTAGCGGGCAGAATAAATCACCATCAACATGATCACGGCCCCGACAACCTGCGCCACGCTGAATTTATCCTGCAAGAAGAATTCGACATACAGCAAGCAGACCACCAGTGGCGCGGAGAATAGCAGCAGCAAACGCCCTGAAATGTAAAAGGTAATGGTCGCCGGTAATAATACCGAGACGGTTAACATCAGTGTGATAAGCGGGTTTTGATAATAAAGAGTGAAGTTCAAAAATAACACCGACCACAATAGCCCAAACGCCAGAACCACAAAGGGCAGCAGTTTGTGGTAGAAACCGTCGTTAATGTTCTTCTTTATTTTTACCGTAATCAGCAGATTGATTAATGAAAGAGTAATGATGCATCCGCACAGTATTTGCAGCATCAGCGGCAGGTCTTCAACGTCGCTCCGGTGCGTGCCACGTAATAATAACCAGGCGCAGAAGATAATATTCAAAGACAAAAACCACATATAGCCTTTGGTGCTGGTAATGACGCTTTCGCCCGTGCTGTGATTAATGTCCACTCATCCCGCTCCTTTTATAAATTTAATAAATGATAACCTGCGTGCCCTTGAGATGCCACCTGGTGAAATGCGCGTCAGGCAACTCCTTAACATCTCTCAAGTTATCTTGAATATGCCTCACGCTGGTCTATGCTCAACGTAGTATAGAGACGGGTGCGATTGATCTCGTGTGATTGAATAATAAAACAAAATTCTTTCTTTTCCGGGTGATAAATATGATTAGGGCGCTGCTAATTTTTTTGGCATGGACCACTCTGTATACCTCTGGTGCGTTGCACGCGGCGGAACCACGGCAACTTCCTTCTGAACAGGATAAAGCACGCACGGTTTATATTTTTCACCATCCGATTGTTATGTTGCAGGCCAAATTCGGCCTGACAACACCGGAAGAACGTGTGCTGCGCATTCGCCAGATGCTACGTTCGCTTAGTGAAGATGATATCCGCCATCCTGTGCAAATTACCCCGGTTCAGCGCTACAACCAGCAAGGGCGGCTCTTCACCATTAACGGTAAAGTCGTGATGCTACTGGCGGAAGGTGACCTGGATGAAGGCGATGATTTAACCCTGGACCAGGCCGCACAGCGGGTATTAACGCGCATGGATGAACAGCGCACTTCGTTAAGGGATCAGTATTCTTCGTCTTATCTCGCCATCGCGACGGTAAAAACGCTGGTCGGAACGGCCGCTTTAGGGTTGCTGTTCTATGGCGCGTTTAGATCCTGGCGCAGAGTGAAGCGCTACTTTGAGGCAAGAGTCAGCCAGAAAAAGGGGCTTATTCCGGCGAAATGGCGTGAATTGGTTGGTGCAATTGAAGGCTATCTTTACGGTTTACTGATGATTTTGCTGGGTATCGCCGCGTTTTATGTCTGGCTGAGTTGGATCTTCCGGCTTTTTCCGTGGACGCGAGTCTGGGGAGAATCATTAGGTGACTGGTCGATTAATGTGTTTCAGAAAATCGCGTTATCTATTGTTTCCGCGTTCCCCGGTTTGCTGATTGTTTTGATTATCTTTTTAATCACCGCCTTCATTCTGAAGTTGCTGAAAATCCTGCTGACACGTGTTGAGGGCGGCAAGATGATGGTGCCGGGCCTTCATCCTGAAACGGTCGGTGCCACGCGCAAACTCATTTCCGTCATGGTCTGGCTGTTTGCTCTCTCGGCGGCTTATCCGTTCCTGCCCGGTGCTAATTCGCTGGCCTTTAAGGGGATCAGCGTGTTCTTTGGTTTGATGTTAACGCTTGGCTCCGCGGGGGTGATGAACCACGCCATGAGCGGCCTGGTGCTGACTTATTCCCGCGCGCTGCGCAAAGGCGATGTGATTCGTATTGGCGATAACGAAGGGTTGGTCAATGAAGTCGGTATGCTGGCGACCAAAATTCTGACCCGCGAAAACTACATTGTTACGGTGCCAAATGCGGTGGTGGTCAGCGGCAAAATCACCAATCTCAGTGCGCAAAATCCGGGTGGGGGTGTCAATCTGACGACCAGCGTCACCATCGGCTACGACACGCCGTGGCGGCAGGTTCACGCGATGCTTGAACTGGCCGCTAAACGTACCAACGGCATTGAACAAAATACGCCGCCGCTGGTGCGCCAGCTTAATTTGATGGACTGGTATATCGCCTATGAATTGCAGGTCAAACTGCGCCCGGGTGAATCGTTGGCAGGGGTGAAAAGCGAATTGCACAGCCATATTCAGGATGTGTTTAACGAATTTAACGTGCAGATTATGTCGCCGAATTTCGTCAATCAGCCGGAAAATGCGGTGATGGTGACGCCAGAAAATTGGTTTGCACCCCCGGCTATACATCCTGAAAAACCGTCATGAATAATTTCACGCGCGCCTTTGCAGCACTTCTTTGCGTCGGACTGTGGTTACCCGCAGATGCGCGTGCCAGCGGATTTATCGACGACTCCGACGGTATGCTGGACATGAGCCAGTATCTGAGTGAAAACCGCTACGGCTTTTTGCCGATTCCGGTGGTGATCACCGAACCGGCGATAGGCTATGGCGGTGGCTTGTTTGGTCTTTTCTTGCATGACACGGCTGATAGCGAAGCGTCAAAATCCCGCACGGACGGGCGAAAAATACCGCCAGCGATGTCGGCGTTTGGTGGCGGGGCGACGCAAAACGGCACCTGGTTTGTCGGCGGCGGGCATCGCCACACGTGGAACAATGACGGAATTCGCTATCTGGTGGCACTCGGTTATGCCGATATTAATCTGGATATCTATTCTGGTGATATTGCAGGCTTTGACCGGGGAAAGGGCGTTAGCACTCAAACGAAAGGCTACGGCGGAATACAAAAACTGCTGTTTCGCGTGGCCGATTCACCATTTTTTGTCGGTGCGTCGCAGTTTTATGCGAATATGGAAATCTCTGCCGATAACACCTTTATTAACCGTGGGTTACAACGTGTCCTGGGTGAGAAAAGCTCTACCTCTGGTGTCGGGTTACTGGCAGAATATGACACCACGGACAACTTTTTCTACCCGCGTAATGGGTTGTCCGTCACCGGGGAATACCAGTTCTATACCAACTTCCTCGGTGGCGATTATCGCTACGACACGCTGACGCTCGACGGGAAATATTTCCAACCGTTGAGCACTGATTTTACCCTGGCGCTGGCGGCAAATTATCAATCGCTGTCACGTCACGATAAACATTTGCCCCCGATGGCGCGGCCCTACATTAATTTGCGCGGGATCTCGCGCTATCGTTATCAAGGGGATTACGTCAGCACCGTGCAAGCGCAGCTCGAATGGCAGATGACACCGCGCTGGGTATTGCAGGGGTTTGTTGGCGCGGGGAGTGCCAGCAAAGAAGCGGATGAACTTTATGAGCAAACCGAAGTGGCCTATGGCGGCGGGTTCCGTTACCTGATTGCCCGCCAGTTTGGTTTACATACCGGAATTGATGTTGCGTTTAGCGACAATGAACAAGCGGTCTATTTCAACGTAGGGGCGGGGCTGTAAAAGGAATTTGCCGCCTGACTGACAACGCAGACATTAAAAGAGAACGTAATGAAAACAAGGCTAAGGGGCGTGCAACAGTGTCAATTGATTGCACTGCCGTTACTGTTTTTATCCGGAGCGGCGTTTGGCGCGGCAACGGATACAGCGACAGAGAGCAGCACGTTTCCTATCTGGGGAGATGAAGCTCGTGCGCGGGGATACTCCATCCCACTGCCGTTTGGCGTGAATCTCAGCTACATGAATATGCGCCAGAATGTTGATGTCGATAGCATTACTTTCTCCGGGCTAAAACTGGGGGCGCACCCGATTCCCAGCGATATGTTTAATATTGACGTCGGCCATACACGCGAGCGCAGCAAATCGGAAAACTTGCGCCTCGATATGTGGGTTTTCCCGTTATTGAATATCTATGGGATTGTGGGCTACACCAAAGGCTCGTCGGTTTCGAACGTTTCGGTTGATGCTGACCCGTCGCTGTACACCGGTATTGACCGGATTATTGCCTCGTCGGTACATCGCCTTAATCAAAGCGGTGATTTGCAGAATATTGATTTCACACTCGATTTCGAAGGCCGAACCTACGGCACCGGTTTTACGCTGGCGGGTGGCTATAAAAATTGGTTTACCCTGGTGGACACCAACTACACGCGTACCGATTTCGACATTCTCGACGGTAAAATTTCGGCGGTAACGATATCGCCGCGCGTGGGTTATCGTTTTGATATGCCGTCTATTTCCGGCCCGTCGCATTTAAGCGTGTGGGTGGGGGCGATGTATCAGGACGTTCAGCAGGAGTTCAAAGGTAGCCTCGCTGACCTGAAGATGCCTCCCCAACTTCAGCCGCTGATTAGCGCGGTGAATAAAGATAACGAAGGGCGCTTTGACGTTAAGCAGCACCTCACCTCACCGTGGAACACGCTTATCGGTGCGCAATACGAGCTCACACAAAACTTTAATGTGCTGACTGAGATTGGTTTTAACGAGCGTAATAGCTTCTTTATCGCAGGCGAATATCGATTCTGATGAACAGAAGTAGCGCGCTATTTTTGAGTTTGTTAAGCCTCATGATGATACCGGCCACCACGGACGCAATGACGCGCGAAGAGATCGACGGTTTGCTGGGAAAGCTCGGTGCCGATAACCAGTATGATGCCAGCAAAGGTATTAACTGGAGCGTGCTGCCTGGGCCATTTTATACCCCGGAGCTGAAACTCGGTTTAGGAACGGCGATCGCCGGGATTTATCGTGTTGATCCGAACGATCGTGTGACCCAGAACTCTTCGGTATCGTTTACCGGGTTCGTCAGCAGCAGCGGCGCGTTGGGAATGGGTATGAAGAACTACACCTTCTTTAGCGGCGATGAATGGCGACTTTTTGTTGATGCTTCTCTGGCAAAAATCCCTACCGGGTTTTGGGGGATTGGCTACGACGCCGCGCAAGGTAACGAACAAAAATATACTCAGCAATCATTCAGTCTCCATCCGCAGATTATGCGTCAGGTGGTTGATAATCTTTATGCAGGCTTAGGCTGGGATTATTCAACTTACGACGCTGAAGATATTGATGACCCACATCCTGACGATAACTTTTCCCGCTACGATGCGGGCGGTAACTCGAACAGTTCCGGTGTTACCGCCGCCATTAACTACGATTCGCGGGATGTGATCACCCGGCCCCAGCACGGGCAATTTTTCAGTGCTGAATACAGCCTTTTTGATCCTGCGGTTGGCTCAGATACCCACTTCACCATATTGCAGCTGCAATATAATTATTACTATCCGCTCAACGATCAGGACGTTCTGGCGTTTGATCTTTGGGGACGTTTTGCACGGGGTGATGTGCCCTGGGATCGTTTGTCCGAGGCTGGCGATGACAACCGAATGCGCGGTTATTATCAGGGGCGCTATCGCGATAAAGACGTGGTGAGCACGCAACTGGAATACCGTAAAAAGCTTAACTGGCGACACGGCTATGTTTTATGGATTGGCGCAGGGGCGCTGGGCGACAGCCCGCAGCATTTGTCAGATAACCCGCTGCTACCGACTGTGGGCGCAGGCTATCGTTTCGAGGTGAAGCCAGACATGAACATTCGCCTCGACTTAGGATTTGGAAAAGAAAGCGCTGGATTTTACTTTCAAGTGGCGGAGGCATTTTAATGCGGGTTTGGTTTTTGGCAGCGCTATTGGGCGTGGCATTTCAGAGTATTGGCGCACCACCGAAGCCAGCAGATATCTTGCCTTTCGAGCAGGCGAGACGCGTGTGGCCGGTGGCGCAAGATCTTACCGCGCCCGAGTCGCTGCGCCCTTGTTGCGCGTTTGGCTACGATTTACAAGTCCGCGCAGTGGGCGTGCCGATTCCGGTCTATCAGATTGGTAATATTTTGACGCTCTCGACGCTCGGTCAGCATCGTTATAACGACAGCGCGCTGGGGGCGGTTAAAAATATCGTTGGTCTGAGCGAAGAGAAAAGCGGCCTGATTTACACCCACCGTGGGGGCTTTATTGATATCGCCCACGTCCGCGATACTGCCGATAACACCTTCTACCTTTTTACGCAGATTTATTCCCGACTCGGCCAGGACTGGCGCCTGTTTTATAGCGAAGAACTGGGCGTGCGACGTGTCCAGCTTCATGCCTTCACGCCGCCAGCCTCTATGGTTGAACGCTACACGATTGCGGCCTGGCTTGCGGGGCATCTCGCGTTTCAACTGGCACAATGGCATGAAATTGCCCAGTGGTATGGATTCCAGTCGGTCCCCGGCTTTTCTGAGGAAATATCCGCTTTCTCGCCAGAAGATTTGTACTCGAATTTGTTGGGTGCCAGGCTTGCGATAAACGTGATTCTGCATGGACATGGCCGCTCGGTTGAGGCCTACAATGCCGCGATGGATAAAGCGTTGCACAAAGCATTGGTGCAACTTGGCGCGGTGCGGAAAACTGAAACGGAGAGGAAATTTCGCGAAGTGGACGGCGACTGGTGGAACAGCAAACGCCGGGTGCCGGATAAATTTCTGGTGCTCAATCGTAACTACGATTTAAGCGAAAACCGCTTCCCGACGCCGGTACCGTTTGAAAGAGCAAAACCTTACCGTCTGCTGATGCCGGCAACCGTCGCGGGTGTAACAATAAGCCAGCTTGGCGAGTTGCAAATCCATACCGGTAGTGACATGCGCGGCCTTAAAGTACCAGAAAGTTTTTACCTTCCGGCACAGTTCCCGGCTCTGGCTGAACAAGCCAAATACGCCGACCAGATACAGCTCCAGCAAATGAAGAAGTGAGTCTATTTGTGCAAAATAAGAAATGACTGCTGGGTAGGGATACTGTCTACCGGGCATCTGTAGGGTAATATATTCGTTGGACTCAATGTGAGGTATTAATTGTGAAAAATAAAAACACGTTTTTTAATATTTGTGCGTTAGCCGTGGCGGCGACTCTATTAACAGCTTGCGCGGGTTCATCAAAACAAGAAAGCACCGGTGG
>Ga0160437_1001408_pt1 | contig 10923 bp, 10 predicted proteins | sample HID1975I_E0MG_FD_108227 | JGI IMG/M metagenome (GOLD analysis project Ga0160437, IMG submission 108227) | Enriched soil microbial communities from UW Madison campus, WI, USA - HID1975I_E0 MG | ecosystem: Environmental > Terrestrial > Soil > Unclassified | place: USA: Madison, Wisconsin... | reverse complement strand
GACCACGCTCAGCGTCGACGACGCCGCCGCCATCATGGCCGCGGTGCGCGAACGCTTTCCGCAGGTGCGCGTGCCCAAGCAGCAGGACATCTGCTACGCCACGCAGAACCGCCAGGACGCGGTCAAGGTGATGGCGCCCGAGTGCGACCTGGTGTTGGTCGTCGGCAGCCCGAACAGCTCGAACTCCAATCGCTTGCGCGAAGTGGCCGAGCGCAAGGGCGTGGCGTCCTACCTGATCGACGGCGCGCATTCCATCGACCCGGCCTGGCTGGTGGACCGCAAGCGCATCGGCGTGACGGCGGGCGCGTCCGCGCCCGAGATCCTGGTGCAGCAAGTCATCGACCGCGTCAAGGAATTGGGCGCGGTGTCGGTGCGCACCATGCCCGGCCTGGAAGAGAATGTGGCCTTTCCGTTGCCCAAGGGCTTGTCGCGCAAGGCCGCGCAGACGGAATCGCTGGAATAGGCAGGCGCCGCTTGTGCGCGGCGCCGGGAAAAACATCAAGGAGACTTCATGCAGTTGTACAGCTATTTCCGCAGCTCGGCTGCGTATCGCGTGCGCATCGCCCTGAACCTGAAAGGGCTGACGTACGAATACCTGCCCGTGCATCTGCTGAAGGATGGCGGCCAACAGTTGTCGGACGGCTACCGCAAGCTGAATCCGACGGCGCTGGTGCCGACCCTGATCGACGGCGAGGCCGTTATCGGCCAATCGCTTGCCATCATCGAATATCTGGAAGAAACGCATCCTCAGACGCCGCTGTTGCCGTCCGATGCGATTGGCCGCGCGCGGGTGCGCGATCTGGCGCTGGGCATTGCGTGCGACACGCATCCGTTGAACAACCTGCGGGTGCTGAAGTACCTGAAGCACACGCTGGGCGTGGACGAAGCCGCGAAGACCGCCTGGTACAAGCACTGGGTGGAACAAGGCCTGGAAGCCCTGGAAGCGCAGTTGGCGCGTTCCAGCGCCACGGGCCGCTTCTGCCACGGCGACACGCCGACCATCGCCGACCTGTGCCTGGTGCCGCAGGTGGCCAATGCACAGCGTTTTGACTGCGATCTGTCGGCCATGCCGAACGTGATGCGCATCGACGCCGCTTGCCGCGAACTGCCGGCTTTCGCGGACGCCGCGCCGGGCAAGCAGCCCGACGCGGAGTAAACCCGGGAAGCCGGCAGGGGGCTTAGCCGATCTGCACCGGCACGAAGATCTTGTCTTCGCCGCGCTGTACCAGCAGGGCAACGGTCTTGCCCGCCTTGGACAGCGCTTCCTTCACTTGCCCGATGTCGTGCACCGGCACGCCATTGAGCGACAGCAGCACATCACCCGGTTCAATGCCCGCCTTGGCGGCCGGCCCCGCGGAGCGCTCGATCAGCAATCCTTCGGTGCCTGACGCCTGCTGTTCCTGCGGGCTCAGGGGGCGCAGCGCCAAGCCCAGTTGGCCGCGTTGCACTTCCTGGTCCCCGGCCGACGCTTGTGTCTTGTCCTTGGGAACGCCACCCAGCGTGGCGACGACTTCCTTCGGGGCCCCGGCGCGCCAGATGTCCAGCTTGATCTTTTCGCCGGGCGACGCCAGCGTGATCATCGATGCGAGGTCGCCGGAAGACACGATGGTCTTGCCGTTGATCTGCCTGACCACGTCGCCGGGCTGCAAGCCCGCCTTGGCCGCGGCGCTGTCTTTCTCCACGCTGGACACCAGCGCGCCGGACGGCGAATCCAGCTTGAACGAATTGGCCAGGTCCTGATTCACTTCCTGCACTGTCACGCCCAGGCGCGCATGCTGCACCTTGCCGTGCTCCAGGATCTGGTCCTTGATCTTGTAGGCCACGTCGATGGGAATCGAGAACGACAGGCCCTGGAAGCCGCCGGTGCGGCTGTAGATCTGCGAATTGATGCCCACGACTTCGCCTCGGTCATTGAACAGCGGGCCACCCGAGTTGCCCGGGTTGACCGCGACGTCCGTCTGGATGAAGGGCACGGAAGTGTCGTCCGGCAGCGAACGGCCCTTGGCGCTGACGATGCCCGCGGTGGCGGTGTTCTCCAGGCCATAAGGCGAGCCGATGGCCAGCACCCATTCACCCACCTGCAATTGGTTGACGTCGCCCACCTTGACCACCGGCAGGTTCTTGGCGTCGATCTTCAGCACGGCCACGTCGGTCTGCGTGTCGGCGCCCAGCACTTTCGCCTTGTATTCGCGGCGGTCGGTCAGCTTGACGGTGACTTCCTTGGCGTCCTGCACGACGTGCGCGTTGGTCAGGATGATGCCGTCATTGCTGATGATGAAGCCCGAGCCTTCGCCGCGCATCGGCACTTCACGCGACGGCATGCCGCCGCGCGCGCCAGGAATCTGGCCGAAGAACTGGGCGAAGGGGTCATCATCATTGGCCGACACCTTGCGGGTGCCGCTGACGCTGATGTTGACGACGGCCGGTCCAAAATCGCGGGTAATCTGCGCGAAGTTGGGCGGGCTGGAGGTATTGATGGATTGCGGGGCAGCGATCGCGGTCGGCGCGTTGGCCGCCATTGACACGCCGCCCATCACGGCGGTTGCGCCAGCGCCGCCAATGGCGCCAGCGGCCAGCAGCGCCAGCATCAGGCGCGAGGGTTTCAGTTGCGAGGTCTTCATGTCGGCTCCTGCGTTCATGTTTGAGGACATGGCGCTATCTTCGGGCCTGACACTTAGGGGAATCTTAAATCGCGACGTCCCATCGCTATTTCGTCGTTCTCAATGCGAAAGCGGAAATTCCACGCGGGCGCGCAGCCCTTGGCCGCCGGGCGAATCGTCAAGGAAAATCTCGGCGCCATGCTGGTCGGCAACGGCGCGCGCAATCGACAACCCCAGTCCGCTGCCGTGCTGCGTGTTGCCCTCGGCGCGATAGAAGCGGTCAAACACACGCTCGCGTTCGGCGGGCGGGATGCCGGGGCCTTCGTCATCAATGATGAAAGCCACTTTGTCCGGCGACGTTTCCAGGCGCAGCCGGATGCGTCCGCCAGTGGGCGAGTGCTTGATGGCGTTGTCCAACAAGTTGCGGGCCAGCAAGACCAGGGCGTCACGGTGACCTTGCACGCGAACGTCAAGCGCACCTTCCAGGTCGACGGCGATGGACTTGGCATTGGCCTGCGTCAAGGTTTCGGACAGGGCCTGGCGCAGCACATCGGCCAGGTCCACGGGGCCGGCCGGCGTCTGTTCAGCCGCGCTCTCGTGGCGGGCCATGGATAGCAATTGCTCGACCAGCCGGGCGGCGCGGTCGATGCCCGACGCCAGCCGCTGTTCCGCCACGAGGCGAGCTTCCGGGTCGCCCGCGCGTTGCAGGGCCTGCAACTGCAGCCGCAGCGCGGCCAGCGGCGAGCGCAGTTCGTGCGCCGCGTCGCCCACAAACTGTTTCTGCTGCGCGAAGGCGCCGCGCATTCGCTCCAGCAGCAGGTTCAACTCCAGGATCAGGGGGCGGATCTCGTCGGGCAGCCCTTGCACGTTGACGGGCGACAGGTCTTCGGGTTGGCGCGCCGCCACCTGCGCACGCGCACGCTTGACCGGCCGCAGGGACCAACTGACCACGCACCAGACAATAAGCATCAGCAACGGCGCCGCCGCCGCGATGGGGGCGATGGTGCGCAACGCGAGCTCACGCGCCATGTGTCTGCGCACGGCCATGTCTTGCGCCACCTGAATCACCTGGAAGGGGGTGGCCAGCGCATACACGCGATACGTGGTGCCTTCCATTCGCGCATCGGAAAAGCCCAGCACGATCTGGTCGGGCAGGGGGCGGCGTGAACGGGAATTGAAGACGCGCAAGCCGTCCGGCGTCCAGATCTGAATGATCAGGTCATCGGCCATGGGTGTTGCGGCGCCCCGGCTCTGTGTGGGGCCGGTGCTGAGCAGGCCGTCGCCCGTACCCAGCGACAGCGCGGTGCGTTGCAGCAGCGAATCAAAGATATCGTCGGCCTGGGCCAGCGTGCTGCGATAGGCGATCGCGCCCTGCGCCAGCGCGCCGACCACGATGGCGGCCAGTAGAAAAAAAAGCAGGCGGGCGCGTAGTGAACCGCTAAGCCTGATGCTCATGCTTTGGGAATGACATAGCCGACGCCTCTGACGTTCTGAATCAAGTCCGGACCGAGTTTTTTGCGCAGGCCATGAATATAAACCTCAACCGCATTGCTGCTGACGCTGTCCTTCCAGCTATAGAGTTTTTCTTCCAGTTGCGCGCGCGAAAAGATCATGCCCGGGCGTGAGATCAGGGGTTCCAGCACGGCCCACTCGCGGGCCGTCAGCGCCACGGGCGTGCCATCCACCATCGCGGCGTGCGCCTGCGGGTCGATGGTAATGCCGTCATGTTCAAACACGGGCTCGGCGCGGCCGGCGCTGCGGCGGATCAGGGCACGCATGCGCGCCAGCAATTCGTCCACATCGTAGGGCTTGACGATGTAGTCATCCGCGCCGGCATCCAGCCCTGCGATACGGTCGCTGACGGCATCACGCGCCGTGGCGATCAGCACCGGCGTGCGGTCCTTGCGAGTGCGCAGGTCGCGCAGCAAGGCCAGGCCGTCGCGCTTGGGCAGGCCCAGGTCCAGCAGGATCAGGTCATACGTGTCGGTGCGCAACGCCAGTTCGGCGGCGTTGCCGTCCCTGACCCAATCAACGGCATAGTGTTCCGCGCGCAGGCAATCCAGCACGCTTTCACCGATCATGAGGTCGTCTTCAACGAGGAGGATGCGCATGGTGGTCTTCGCTTGGCTGAATGGAATCCAGCAAGTTGGATGCGCGGCGAGCGGGCGGAGTTCCCAAGCTGGCCAGGGGGGCAAGGAATGTTCTGGCGCGGAAATGAAAAAAGCAGCCCCGGGGGCGTACAGAAGCGAGGGCCTGTGGCTATTCTAGCCATGGGGGGGGGCTCCACTGGGCCGCCTAAGGGGGGGCTTGGTCGGATCGCGCTTTCTGCAAATTCGGTACGGTCTACAATCGGGCCTGTGGCAACTCTGGATCCCGCAAGCCCGCCTGTTGTTTAGTTAGGGGTTGGTGCTGCTATTGGGAATTCGTCCGGTTCGAATCCTGCTGCATCCAGAGGCGTTGGCTGGACTTTTCGGCGTGCCGAGATGTCCGGACTCTCACCGTACAGGAGCCGTCCTTTTTCGAGCACGTACTTAACGGGAATCTTCGGGTTATTGATGTCTTTTCCGCCATCCGTGTGCCACTTTTTTTCCCACTTCTGGAAATAGAATTCCAGGTTGTGGGGTTCAAGTATGTACACAGCTTGAAGCGCGATATGGCGGTATATGGCGAAAATCCATGGAACCTGCCGGTACTTAGCGATGATGGCGGGGTTCATGTGATGATGGGTGGAGAAGCCTTTAGTCAATTCTATGTTGACCGACTTCAGCTCATATTCGCGCCCGTGAGCATCCGCGGCATCGTTACCCTCCCGTCCCGGTATGATACGGAGGTCAAGCAGCAGAAGGACCTGTAGCAGCTTGCCACCGTTGTCCTGAAAGATGTCGTCAATCCCATGCTTGGTTGCGAGCCCTTGGTATTCCTCGACGGAGGGCCAAGTGGCTTTCAGGTTTTCGTAATCTTCGTGCGGCTTGAACGTCATTATTTCGGTTTCTCGAGTAGTGTGGCGGGAGAAACGCTTAGAGCATTGGCAAGCCTGTCTATGTTGTCGATGGAGATGTTCCGTTCACCACGCTCCACCGACCCAACATAGGTGCGATGAAGTCCGGCCGCAGCGGCCAAGGCCTCCTGCGACAGTCCAAGTTGCTCCCGTGTCCTCCGTAAATTCAAGGCGAAGGATCTCCTTGTCACGGAGGGGCTATCTTTTTTCTCCATGCCCGGGATAATCGAGGCGTGATGACGATAAATCTACAGACTATGAGTAGCACTTCCGTATGATTGACGATTTTCCTCCAGCCTACTTCACGAAAAAGGGGCGGGCCTACATTGGCGACTCTCGCGAGCTGTTGGCTGCGCTGCCTGATGACAGCATCAATTTGGTGATTACAAGCCCGCCCTTTGCGCTTCAGCGGCAGAAGGCGTATGGAAACCTCGACCAGCATGAGTACATCGATTGGTTTCTCGACTTTGCTAAGCTGGTGCACCGCAAGCTGAAGAGCGACGGCAGCTTTGTTGTGGATTTTGGTGGAGCGTACATGAAGGGGGTGCCCGCCCGCAGCCTCTACAACTTTCGTGTGATGATCCGCATGGTCGATGAGCTGGGCTTTTTCCTGGCGGAGGACTTCTACTGGTTCAACCCCTCCAAGCTGCCAAGCCCAATTGAATGGGTGAACAAGCGCAAGCTGCGAGTAAAGGATGCAGTCAATACGGTATGGTGGTTTAGCAAAACCGAATGGCCCAAGTCAGATATCACTAAGGTCCTGGCTCCGTATAGCGACCGTATGAAGAAGCTGATTGAAGATCCGGACAAGTTCTACACTCCTAAGGTTCGGCCTTCGGGACACGACATAGGCAGGGGTTTTGCAAAGGACAATGGTGGTGCGATCCCGCCCAATCTTTTGCAAATCTCGAATTCGGAGTCCAACGGGCAGTACTTGTCGGGCTGCAAGGCTGTTGGGGTCAGAGGCCACCCTGCACGTTTTCCTGCAAAACTACCCGAGTTCTTCATTCGCATGCTGACCGACCCTGACGACTTAGTCGTCGATATTTTTGGCGGCTCGAATACGACTGGGCAGGTAGCGGAAGCGGAGGGGCGCCGTTGGATGGCATTCGAGGCTTTGCCAGAGTATGTGGGGGCTTCGGCGTTCCGATTTCTTGACAAGAGTCTGCCGCTTAACGAGATGAAGGGGCTCTATGAGCGCGTTGTCTCGGGTGAGAGTGTGGGTCTAGACAATTATCGTCAGCAAGCTGTTTTGGAGATGTGAGCTTGTAGAGGTTGGTTCCATGGGGTTAGGCGCCGTCGTAAAGCGCTTTTCCTCATTGGGGTGCACAAAGCAAAGAGGGCAGCCCCGCTGGGGCTGCCCTCTTGCTTTTTTGGTGCCGCTTGCCGGATTCGAACTGGCGACCTTTTCATTACGAATGAACTGCTCTACCAACTGAGCTAAAGCGGCGAAACCTAAAATCTAATCTGTACTTCCCTGCCACTGGTGCGCTGGCAAGTTGGCTTTCCAATTCGGTGCCTTGTTTGTGAGGCCTGATCTGGAAAGACCGAAATCATATCAGAGTTTTTTGGTGATGGGAAACGATCGACCTAAAAATCAGCAAAAAATTCGCAGTTTGCATGCGCTAAAAATTTAGGTCATAATTGCGTTCTTGGCAGATCCCCGATAGCTCAGTCGGTAGAGCGACGGACTGTTAATCCGCAGGTCGCTGGTTCGAGCCCAGCTCGGGGAGCCAAAAAAATTCAGGGTCAATAAGCTGCAGCCGAGAAAGATGCTAAAGCTCACAGACCCAAGCCGAACAGAAGGGCCACTCGCGAAAGCGGGTGGCCCTTTTTGTTTTTCTTTTCTTTTTTGGTTCTTTCGGGGCGAGTGATGCAAGACGACAGGCTGAAAGAGGGCGGGCTGAACGAGAGCGGACAGAAAGACGACAGGCGCATCGGCGTGACAGTGCTCTCCGGTTTTCTGGGCAGCGGCAAGACCTCGCTGCTCAACCGCTTGCTTCACGAGCCCGCCTATTCGGATGCCGTCGTTGTCGTCAATGAGTATGGCGACGTTGGTGTGGATCATCATCTGGTCAGGTTGGCGCCCGCCAATGTCGTGCTCATCGAGGGCGGCTGTCTGTGCTGCGTGGTCAGTGGCGCGGTAGTCGACACCCTGCGCGAGCTTTTCATGCTGGCGGTCAGCCGGCGAATCAAGCCGTTTCGCCACGTGATCATTGAAACCAGCGGGCTGGCGGATCCTGCGTCGACGCTCTTCATGCTCAAGCACGATCGGTTCCTCTCCGAGCGCTATGTGTATCGCGGCGCGATCGTGCTGGTGGATGTGCGCCACGGCGAAATGCAATTGGCGAGCCAGCCCGAGGCGGCGCGGCAATTGGCCCTGGCTGATACCGTTGTCTTGAGCAAATCGGACCTGGCGGACGCGGCGCAATTGCGGCGGGTTGAGCAGGCGGTCGTCGCGATCAACCCGGGTGCGCAACGCTGCGTGCAGCGTCAGGATTCGCCCTTGGCCGGCGTCCTGCGCGAGGGGCCGGACACGCGCATGAGGCGCGATGGTGTCGCGCTGTCGAACTGGTTACAGGCTTTTTCGCGACCGGCTTCCGGTCGGCATGCGGACGTGAGTAGTTTTTCAATGGTTCTCTCAGTCCCGGTGGGGCGCGCTGCGTTCCTTGCGGGCGTTTCTCTGATACAGGAGCGCTTTGGCCAGTCCATTCTGCGAATGAAGGGCTTGGTCTGTTTCGAAGGGGAAACGCTGCCTTGTGAGGTGCACGGCGTGCATGGCGAGCTGTATCCCTTGCGGATGCTGGCGCAATGGCCAAGCGATGACCGAGCCTCAAGCCTGGTCTATATCGTGCGTGGCCTGGATATTGATGAGGTTCGCGGGGCGATGAGTGCCGCGCTGGGGCAGTTGCCGGGTTGAGCCGAGCCTGATCCCGCTGCGCGCCTGGGTGCTCAAAATGTCGCCATTTGGGCGCGGATGTTGCACGGAAAATGCGGTATAACCGGTACGGTCTGATGCAAGAACCGAGACAATCATGGATCGTTTGAAGGCGATGCAGGTGTTCGTGGAAGTTGCTGACCGGGGGAGTTTGTCGGCAGCGGCAATTCATTTGGATATGTCGCGCGCAATGGTGTCGCGCTATCTGGCGGAAATGGAGCAGTGGGTCGGGGTGCGCTTGCTGCATCGCACGACGCGCCGTTTGAGCCTTACGCCCGCAGGGGCGGAGACGCTGCCGCGCTGCCGGCAAATGCTGGATATGGTAGGCGATCTGCGCAGCGCGGTATCCACCCCCGAAGACACTCCGCGCGGATTGTTGCGCGTCACCACCAGCATGTCTTTTGGTTCACGCCACCTTGCGAGAGTGGTGGCTGACTACGTCAAACTGCACCCCGACACGTCGGTCGATCTGATGTTGGTCGAGCGAGCCGTCAACTTGGTCGAAGAGCGCGTGGATTTGGCGGTGCGCATCACAAACGACCTGGATCCCAACCTGATTGCCCGCAAGCTGGCGGTGTGCCGGTCGGTGGTGTGTGCATCGCCCGAATATCTGTCTCGCGAAGGGCTGCCGGCGCGGATCGAAGACCTGTCTTTGCGAAACTGCCTGACCCACTCTTATTTTGGCAAAAGCCTGTGGCGTTTCGAGCGCGAAGGCCAGCCCGTGGATGTGCCGGTGAGTGGCAATATCAGCGCCAATGAGGCGTCCGTGCTGTTGAGCGCCGCGTTGGAAGGGGCGGGTATTGCAATGTTGCCCACTTATTGCGCAACCGAATATATTGCAGCGGGTCGTTTGAAGGCGATTCTGCCGCAATGTAAACCGCAGGAACTCGGTATTTATGGCGTTTACGCATCCCGTCGGCAGATGCCGCTGATATTGCGTTCCATGCTCGACTTCCTGGTCGAACGACTGGGTTCGGCACCCTGGGACAAGCCCGTGGCCTAAATGCGGCGCACCGCTGTGCGGGTTCCGCTCTTGAGGGCTTGGGTTATGGCGGTATAATTTCGGAAAATGTGTGGACGGTTTGGTTCAAGCCTATGTCCGCCAGCATGTAGTCTTCGAAAATATCCAAGAATCGTAAGTCTGGCCGAGATCTGGCCGCAGCATGGCAAGGCGGGTCTTAGCGTGGGGGAAGGCAGGGGCGGTTAGCCGCAATGCCCGGCCCAAAGCCTGATGATCCGGGTCCTTGATACTGATTGCCGCAGGACGATGGCGCCGGATTCCGGCGTGTCCCGCAGGCTTGTTGGCCATTGATGCCAGCTTTTCCAGAATTTGCTTGAGGCGTTTGCCGCGATACGAAGCGGCAGGCACATTGCCCTATCTTGACCGACGCGCCTGCTTCGGTGCGTGCTTGTCACGCTTGGCGATCAACCCAGGAACCTTGTGAACACTACGCTCATCAATGTCGTCTATCGCGGGTCCCCATGCGTGGTGGTCCGGCAGGCCGACGTTGATGTGGGTTTGATTGCGTCCGCTTTCGCCCGCGCCAGAATTGCAGCACAAATGAAAAAGGCCCGGCGCATTCGCCAGGCCTTGATCAATTTGGTTGCGGGGGCAGGATTTGAACCTACGACCTTCGGGTTATGAGCCCGACGAGCTGCCAGACTGCTCCACCCCGCGTCTGAGAAAAGAATATTAACCTTATTTCCAACCTAGCGCAAGTTAGCCCCTTTTTGAATTTGAATGTCGATGAACGATAGCGAGGCAATACTCGTGCTGGAAACCGCGCTTTTATGTGCGGTGCAGCCGATGCAACTGTCCGATATGCGCAAGCTATTCGGGGACGATGAACAATTCGACAACAGTAAGCTGCGTGCGCTGTTGGAGACGCTGCAAGCCAATTGGGCCGATGGAGGCCTTGAGCTGGTGCAGCTGGCAAGCGGTTGGCGCTTTCAAAGCCGCCCGCATATGCAGCGCTACCTTGAGCGGCTGAGTCCTGAAAAGCCGCCCAAGTATTCGCGCGCCGTGATGGAGACGCTGGCGATTGTTGCTTGGCGTCAGCCGGTAACGCGTGGCGATATTGAAGATATTCGTGGCGTCACTGTGTCTTCGCAGATCGTGAAGGCGCTGGAAGATCGGGGGTGGATCGAAGTGATCGGGCATCGTGATGCGCCCGGCCGGCCAGCCCTGTTCGGCACCACGCGCCAGTTCCTGGACGATCTGGGGCTGCGGGCGCTGGACGAGCTTCCGCCGCTGGAGTCGGCTCAGGCTGCCGCCGCCTTGGCGGGGCTGGATCTGGGGGAAGTGCAGCAAGTGATGGGTGAGGTGCCGGGTGAAGTGCCGGGTGAAATACCGGTCGAAAGTGCTGAAAATGACACTATCCCCGTTG
>Ga0160437_1001402_pt1 | contig 10956 bp, 5 predicted proteins | sample HID1975I_E0MG_FD_108227 | JGI IMG/M metagenome (GOLD analysis project Ga0160437, IMG submission 108227) | Enriched soil microbial communities from UW Madison campus, WI, USA - HID1975I_E0 MG | ecosystem: Environmental > Terrestrial > Soil > Unclassified | place: USA: Madison, Wisconsin... | reverse complement strand
TGTGGGTGCTGCCCGTGCTGGGCGTCGTCGCGCTCGTGCTGACCTGGGAGCGCGACCTGCCGACCCTCGTCTACATCGCCGTCGGGGTGGTGCTCATCGGGGTGGTGCTCGCCGCCGTGCACCACGCCGAACTCGTCGCCCACCGGGTGGGCGAGCCGTACGGGTCCCTCGTGCTCGCGGTCGCCGTGACCGTCATCGAGGTGGCGCTCATCATCACCCTCATGCTCGGCAAGCCCGAATCGACCGAAGCGTCGACGCTCGCCCGAGACACCGCGTTCGCCGCCGTGATGATCACCCTCAACGGCATCGTCGGGCTGTCGATCCTGGTCGGCTCGCTCAAGCACAACACCCCCCGCTTCAACCCGGAGGGGGCGGGTTCCGCCCTCGCGGTGGTGGTGACCCTCACCACCCTCACGCTCGTCGTGCCCTCGTTCACGACCACCGAGCCCGGGGCGCAGTTCTCGCCCTCCCAGCTCGCGTTCGTCGCTGTCGCCTCGATCGTGCTCTACGGCGCGTTCGTGCTGCTGCAGACCGGACGCCACCGCGACTTCTTCCTGCCGGTCGGCAAGTCGGGGCAGATCATCGACGAAGACGACCACTCCGACCCGCCCAGCAACCGGGCCACCTTCATCAGCCTGGGGCTGCTGCTGGTCTCGCTCGTCGCCGTCGTCGGGCTCGCGAAGGCGATGTCGCCCGCGATCGAGGGTGCGGTCGAGGCCGCCGGCATCCCCGAGTCGTTCGTGGGCGTCATCATCGCCCTGGTCGTGCTGCTGCCCGAGGGGCTCGCCGCGTCGAAAGCCGCAGCGCGCAACCGCCTGCAGACCTCGCTCAACCTCGGCATCGGCTCGGCGATGGCCACCATCGGCCTCACCATCCCGGCGCTCGCCGTCGCCTCCATCTGGCTGCCCACCCCGCTCACCCTCGGCCTCGGGCCGGTGCAGATCGTCGAACTGCTGCTGACCGTCGCGGTCGCGACGCTGACGATCGTGCCGGGGCGTGCCACGCGCCTGCAGGGTGTGACCCATCTGGTGCTGTTCGCCGCGTTCCTCTTCCTCGCGACGACGCCGTAGCGCCTAGACGGCCGGCGCCGTGCGGGCGGCCCGGAAGGCGATCGCCGTGACCCCGAGCGCCGAGGCGAGGAACACCGCGCCGAGCACCAGCCATCCGGCCAGTCCGTTGTCGAGCGCCGTCACCGTGATCACCAGCGGCGCCACCATCGAGCCGATCGAGAAGCCCATCGAGTAGACGCCCTGGTAGGCGCCCGCGCGGTCGGGGTCGGCGAGCTCGAAGCTGAGACCCCACGCCCCCGCCTGCGACAGGATCTCGGCGAACGCGTGCAGCACGGTGGCGGTGAGCAGCAGAACGACCGCCGCGATGATGCCGGCGCCCCCGGCGAAGCCGTACAGCACGCAGGCCGCGGCGAGCAGGACGCCGGCGATCGCCGTGACCGTGCCCGCACGCCGCAGATCGTGTGTGCCGCGCGACATGGGCACCTGCAGCAGGATCACGAGCGTCGTGTTGATGACGAGCATGATCGACAGGAGGTACTCGGGTGCGACGGTGTCGTGGGCGAGCCACAGAGGCACGCCGATGTTCTCCAGGGTGAAGAGCATCGCGAACACCGCCGCGAGCGCCGAGAACAGGAGGTAGCGGGGGTCACGCCACGGCGAGCGGCCGCGCGGTGCGGTCTCCGCTCCGTCGGAGCGCACCGGCGCGTCGACCCGCGGCGGCAGCCCGATCAGCAGCAGCGCGGATGCGGCGTACGCGGCGCCGCCGACCACGAGGATGACCTGGTACGACAGGGCCGTGCCGAGCGCGAGCGGAACCGCCGCGATGCCGCTGCCGGCGGCGATGCCGATGTTCATGACGGTACGCAGCACGGCGCGGCTGTTGACCCGTGCGGGGCCGGTGAAGGCGCGGGCGATGATCGCCGAACGCACCGAGCCGTTGGCCGACAGGGCGATCGAGATCACGACCTCGACCGCGAGCGCTCCCCAGAACTCGGTGACGAAGACGAGGGCGGACATCGCGAGACCGGTGGTGATGGTGACCGCGACGAGCATGCGCCGCGCCGAGATGACATCCGCGAGGTGCCCGCCGAAGTAGGAGGCGCCGATGCCGACCGCGGCGCCGACGGTGAAGAGGAGGGCGACCTGCGCCGCCGGCAGCGCGACGATGAGCGTCAGGTAGAGCACCACGAGCGTCAGCGACACCCCACGGCCCACGGCGCTCACGAGCGTCGCGACGGTGAGGGCACGCAGCACGGGATCGGCGAAGACGCCGCCGATGCGGGTACGGAGGGAGGGTCGGGCGGGGGTGGTGCGGGTCACCGGTCAGTTCTCTCACGATCCGCCGAGCGGCAGAATCGATGTAGCGTATGCCTACATGTTGCGCTACCGACTCACCGATGCCGACCTCGGCGGCATCCGCTTCGGCATCTCGCCGCTATGCGAACTGGGGCTGTCGCTGCGCGCCATCCGCGACCCCGGACGTTTCCCCCTGCAACTGGGCTGGCTGCGGCGCACCGAGGCGGCCCGGGCACGCATCGACATGCCGACTCTCATGGCCCTCATCGACGACCGCCTCTGGACGCCCGACTTCCTGAACCCGCGGCCCACCACCCCGCTCACCCGCATCGACGACGAATTCGCGGCGCTCGACGCGCTCGACCTCGACACCTTCACCCACGACCTCGTGGCCGTGCACGGCCGCATCCCCGCCGCCCTCGGCTCCTCCCGCCGCACCGCCCACCGCCGGGTCGTCACCGCCCTCCGGCAGCTGTGGGACGAGGCGTTCGCCCCCTACTGGCCGCGCATGCGCGCCGTCCTCGAGGCGGATGTCGTGTACCGCGGCCGCCGCATCTCACGTCACGGCCTCGCCGACATGTTCGACGGGTTGTCGTCGACGGTGTCGTTCGACGGCAACGTCGTCTCGATCGCCCTACGCGACCCGTCGACCCGAGAGCAGGAGACGGCGGGTGCCGGCCTCACGCTCGTGCCGACGATGTTCACCCGCCGCGCATCCGCCCCCGTCGGCGACGGCCCGCCGATGCTCATGTACCCGGCGCGCGGCCAGGGCGCGCTCTGGGAGACCGAGGCAGCACCCGACGTCGACGCCGTCGCCGCACTGCTCGGGCCCACCCGCACCCGGCTGCTCGCGGCGCTCGGGCAGCCGGCCTCTTCGACCGAACTCGCCGTGCGATTCGACGTGACGACCTCGGCCGTCAACCAGCACCTCCGGGTGCTGCGGGATGCCGGGCTGCTCGGATCGGTGCGGTACGGCCGCAGCGTGCTCTACCTGCGATCGGAGCTCGGATCGGCGCTACTGGCCGCCGGCGGCGGGTGACCTTCGCCTAGTCGGCGGTGGCGGTGCGGCGGCGCGGTCGCCAGGTGAGCACGAACATCGCGACGCCGCCCACCACCAGCCCCCAGAACGCCGACCCGACGCCGACGATGGTGACCCCCGACGCCACCACCAGGAACGTCACCACGGCGACGATGCGCGTCGCCGACTGCTCGAGCGCGGTCGTCGTCGCGGTGGCGAAGGCACCGAACAACGCGAGCCCCGCCACCGCGGTGATGAGGATCGGCGGGCTGACCGCCACCAGCACGGTCGCCGCCCCCGCGCCGAGGCCGAGGAACAGGTAGGCGACGCCGCCCGTGACCGAGGCGATCCACCGCCGGTCGCGGTCCGGATGCGCGTCGGGGCCCGCCATCATCGCCGCCGTGATCGCGGCGAGGTTCAGTGTGTAGCCGCCGAACACCGAACCGACCATCGTCGCGGCCCCCGTGCCGACGAGGATCGACCGGGCGGGCGGATGCGGGTAGCCGAACGTGGTGAGCACCGCGAAACCCGGCACGTTCTGCCCGGCCATGGTGACCACATAGAGCGGCACACCGAGGCTCACGAGCACCGCAGGTTCGAACGCCGGCCAGGTGACGGTCGCGGTCGGCCAGAGCTGCGCGCCGGCCAGATCGGCTCCCTCACCCGAGACCGCCACCACCACGACCGTGACGACCACCGCACCCGGCACCGCCCAGCGCGGCGCCAGCCGCGCCAGCACGAGCCAGACGATCACCACCGGCAGTGCGAGCGCGGGCAGCTGCACGGAGGCGAGCACCGGCGCCAGGCAGATCGGGAACAGGATGCCGGCGAGCATCGCGCTGGCGATCGCCTTCGGGATGCGCGTCATCGCGCGGGCGAGCCACGGCCACAGCCCCGTCACGAGCAGCAGCAGACCGCACAGCAGGAACGCGCCGATCGCGGCTCGGTAGTCGCCGGTGGTCGCCTGCGCGGCGACGAGCAGCGCCGCACCCGGCGTCGACCAGGCGAAGGCGAGCGGCATCCGATACCTCAACCCGAGCGCGATCGCGAGGATCCCCTGCAGCAGGCACAGCGCGAGCAGCCCCGAGGCGGCATCCTGCGGGGTTGCGCCGACGGCCTGCAGACCTGCGATCACGAGCGCGAACGAGCTGGCGAACCCGGTGACGGCACCGACGATCCCCGCCCCCACGGGCTGGGCGATACCGGGCGCGCTCATCGGCACGAGCCTAGGGGCGACACGCGTGCGGCACTCCCGGCCACTCCGGGGCGCGTGGCCGGGCCGGGCCACCGCGAACCGGCAACTAGACTCGCCTCACTCCGGATCCGAGTGAGGTCACCGCACAGTGTTGTCGTTCAGGCGAGCCCGGCGGCACGCCGCGGTGCTCGCCGCCGTCGCCGCCGTCGCCGCGGTGGTGACCGCCGCCTCGTTCGCCGTCGTGGGAGCGCTGGCGGTCTCGGCCGATGCGGGCGTACGGCTGGGGCTCGCCTCGCGGTCGGGAGCCGACCTGGCGCTGCGGGCCTCGATTCCGCTCGCCTCCGATCCGTCCACCCAGGACGGCCAGGTGCGCGCCGCGATCGCACGGTCGTTCCACGCGCTGTCGGTTCCCCCGCAGGTCACCCGCACGATCTCCGCCGAGGTGCCGCTGCGCACGGCGACCGCCTCCGGGGAGGAGCGCGCCGGACTGGTCGTGAGCATCCCCGGCCTGCAGACCGCAGCCGAGCTGGAGGCGGGCCGTTGGCCGGCATCCGCCGACGAGGTGACGATGCAGGCCGACGCCGCCGAGCGCCTCGATGCGGGGCCGGGCGACATCCTCACGATCGACGGGACGCAGGTGACGCTCGTCGGAGTGTGGGCGGTCGCCGACGCGCTCGACCCGCGCTGGCTGGGCGACGCGCAGGTGCTCTCGGGCCGCGGATCCCGGGTGGGGCCCGTGGTGGTCGACGAGACGCTGTGGGTGTCGTTCGCCGACGCCGAGCCTGCGGCGCAGTGGACGATCGTGCCGGATGCCTCGCACCTCACCGCGGCCGACCTCGCCCTGATCGTGCCCGCCTGGAGCCGCCTCACCTCCGACTGGCGCGGGCAGGTCGACGACCTGGGCACCATCGGCAAGACCGGCGGCCTCGCGATGACCGCGACGGCGATGCAGGAGCGCGTCGACGGCATGCGCGCGATCGAGCCGGTGGTGCTGCTGCTGCTGCTCGCCGCGTCGCTCGTGACCCTCGCAGAGCTGTCGCGCCTGCTGGCCGCCGACCGGGGCGCAGAGATCGCTCTGCTCTGGTCGCGCGGCCGCTCCGGCGCCGAGGGCGCCGTCTCGGGCGGCATCGAGGTGGGCGGAATCGCGGCACTCGGTGCCGTCGTGGGGGCCGCAGCGGGCGTCGCCACCGTGGCGCTCATCGGCGGCGACGCGTCGGTTCTCGCGCACCCGGCGGTCGTTGCCGTGCCGGTGTCGGTGATCGCCGCATCGGCCATGTTCGGGGCGCTGACGACCCTCCGAGCCTCGCGTCCCGACGCGCGCGCCGGCGCCGCCGAGGGACGCACGAGGCGCCTCGCCGGTCCGGGGGCGGCCGTGCTGGTGAGCGCTGCGGCCGCCGTGTCGGTGTGGCAGCTGCGCCTCTACGGCACCCCCGTCACACCCCTCGCCGACGGCACGACGGGGATCGATCCGATCGCGGTCGTCGCACCCGCGGTGGCGCTCGTCGCGTTCGTGCTGCTCGGCCTGCTCGTGTTCCCCGTGATCGCGCGTCTCGCCGAGCGGGCCGCTGCGGGCGGCACCGTCACGCGCATGCTGGCCTCCCGCGGTGTGGCGCGGCGGCTCCCCCGGGTGGCCGCCCTCGTGGTCGTGGTCGCCGTCGCGGCGGGAACGGTGGCGCTCGCCGCCGCCTACACCGGCACCTGGTCGAGCGCCTTCGACCGCACGAGCGCGCTCCGGGCGGGCGCAGACGTGTCGGTGGTGGCGGTTCGCGGCGGACTCGACGACGCACAGCTCGACACCCTCGTGGCGCTGCCCGGCGCATCCGATGTCGCACCCGTGCAGTCCTCGGGCATGCAGCTCAGCGACGAGACGGGATCGCTGGTGGCCGTCGCGCCCGACGCCTTCGCCGAGCTGGCGACCTCGGCGGGCGGCGCCCTCGACCCCGCCGCCGTCGCCGACGCGATCCGCGGCGACGTCGCATCCGTCGCCGTTCCGGAGGCCGTCGACAGTCTCGTCGTGCGGGCGCACGCCGACGGCTTCGCGATCGACCCGGACCTGAGCCTGCAGTTCGTCGACGACCGAGGCCGCCTCATGCGGGTGACGGCCGAGGCGCAGATCGTCGGTGACGAGCTGAGCTACCGGGTCGAGGTGCCGCCGAGCGCGAGGGATGGCCGGGCGCGCGTGCTCGCCGTCGACGCGGTGCTCGCGGCCGACGCGATCACCGGCACCGACTCGGCCACCTTCGTGCTCACCGGATGGCAGACCGGCGCCGGTGCCGACATCGGCGGGGCGGAGGAGCTGTTCTGGTTCCCGGTGAGCCTCGGCGTCGACTTCTCACCCGCGGTGCCCTTCGAGGGCACCGGATTCAGTGCGGATGCCGGCACCCGATCGACGCGGCTGCTGCCCGGTACCAGCGGCGGCACCCTCGACCTCGGCCGCCCGGCGGTCGCCGTCTCGCGCGCCCTCGCCGATCGTTACGACCTCGAGGTCGGCGACCCGTTCTCGTTCGGATCGGAGGGCAGCTACGCCCGGGTCGACGCGGTCGTCGCCGACATCGTCGCGGCAGTGCCCGCGGCGGACTCCGACCTCGCGGCCCTCATCGACCTGACCGTCGTGCAGCGCACCGCCCTCGAGACCTCGGGCGCACCGCCGGTGCCCTCGACCGCCTGGATCGCCACCGACGACCCCTCGGCCACGGCGCTGCAGGCGCGCGAGGCGCTGCCGCCGGGCACCCGCATCCGCCTCACCGACGACCCCGCTGGGCGCACCGTGATCGGCTCCACCGCCCTCGCCCTGGGCGGCGCGGCACTGTTGTGCGGACTGCTCGCGATCGTCACGCTCGTGGCCGTCGGGCGGGCGGAGCGTCGCGACCGTGCGGCAGACGTCGACGTGCTGCGCGCGCTCGGCATGCGCTCGTCGGAGCAGGCGCGCCTCCGGCGCACCGAGTGGTGGTCCGTCGTCGGGTTCGGCGGCATCCTCGGGCTGCTCGCGGGGGGAATCGTCGCCGCGCTCACCGTTCCCGCTCTCGCGAGCGCCGCCGTACCCGACCCCTACCCCGGTCTCGGTGCGGCGCTCTCGGTCGACCTCGTCGCCCTGCTCGTGGGAGCCGCGCTGCTCGGGATCGCGTGCGCCGTCGTGATCGAGGCGAACGCCGCGCGCGTGGCCCGGCGTGCCCGCACCGTGCGACAGGAGGATGCGCGATGAGCCGCCGCTCGCGCTACGGCACGCCCGGCCTGCTCGCCCGGCACACCGCGACCGGGATCACCGGCTCCGTTCTCGTCGCTGTGCTGGTCGCAGTGACCGTGTTCGCTGCGGCCGCAGCGCCCCGCGCACTCGCGCGCCTCGGCACCGAGGAACTGCAGCACACCCTGGGCGCGATGTCGCCGGTGCTGCGCGATCTGCGCGGACTCGGCAGCATCGGGCTGCTCTCGGGCATGGAGGGCGCGAGTGTCGACGAGGTGCTCGGTCCCACCGACCGCGCCGTCGGCCGGGTGCGCGAGTTCCTGCCCGAACCGCTGCGCGACCTCACAGGCGCCCCGCACTGGGTGGCCCGCACCGCATCCGACGACGCGACGCTGCCGGTCGACGCCGCACGGGTCAGCATGGTCGCGAAGCTCGCCGTCGACCCCGACTGGATGCAGCAGGTGCGCATCGTCGCGGGCACGGAACCGGCCGACTGGGCCGGATCCGACGAGGATCCGGATGCGGACCCGCCGCTCGAGGTCGCACTCTCGGCCGCATCCGCGGCCGAGCTCGGAGTCGACGTGGGCGACACGATCGGCTACGCACCGCTCGTGCTGACGGTCGCGGCGCTCTACGAGCCGCGCGATCCCGACGCCGACTACTGGATGCACGCCTCCGACCTGAGGCTCCCCTCCGTCGACCGGGAACCCGGCGTGATCCCCACCGTTCGCGCCTCCGCCTACGTGGCGCCCGGATCGGTCGGCGGACTCACCGGCACCTTCCTGAGCGGAGCGCTCTCGGCGTGGGTCCCCGTCGACCCCTCCGGGATCACCTACGCGGACGCCTCCCTCATCGCCACCCAGACCCGCGAGGCGTTCGCCGCGGACGCGCAGCTGCCGGCAGACGGGCACCTCAGCTTCAGCAGCCGATTCGCCGACGCGATCGACGGCATCGTGAGTCGCGTCGTGACGGCCTCCGCATTGCTCGCCCTCACCCTGTCGGGCCTGCTCGGGGTGCTGCTGGCCGTCTTCGCCCTCGGCGTCTCGACGATCGTCGAACGCCGCAGGCCCGCCCTCACGCTCGCGAGCGCGCGCGGGGCCGGCACCCTGCAACTCCGGGGCGCGATGGTGCTCGAGGGGCTCGCGATCGCCGTGCCCTCCACCATGATCGCGCTGATCGCCGCGGTGGTCATCCTGCCCGAGCCGACGGGGCCGGAGGGATGGGTGCTGCCGCTCGTGGTCGCCGGGTCGGTGCCGGTGCTGTTCGCGCTGCTCTCCGGGCGCCGCACGGCGCGCGACGGGCGGGGCGACCTGCGTTCCCGCGACGGCGACCGCACCCGGCTCATCCTGGAGCTCGTGGTGATCGGGCTCGCCGCGCTCTCGCTGTACCTGCTCGGCCGACGCGGGCTCGTCGCCTCGAGCGAAGCCGTCGGAGTCGACCCCCTGCTCGCGTTGACGCCGCTGCTGCTGGCCGCGTCGGTGTGCATCCTCGCCCTGCGGGTGTACCCGGTGCCGCTGCGGTTCGTGCTCGGCACCCTGCGGCGCGGCGACGGCGCCATCGGTCTCGTCGGGGCCGCGCGCGCGGTGCGCTCGCCCTCGCTCGGATTCGCGGCCTCGTTCGCACTCGTGATCGGGGTCTCGATCGTGGTGTTCTCGTCGATCATGGGCACCACCCTGCGCGACAGCGTCGACACGGGGGCACGCGACCAGGTGGGCGCCGACATGCAGGTGAGCGCTGTCGCGATCGGGCCCGACGTCGTCGACGCGCTCGGCCGAATCCCCGGTGTGGATTCCGTCGCGGCGCTCGCGACGATCCCCGGTGGGCGCATCGTCGACGAGAACGGCACCACGGGCATCTCCCTCGTCATCGCCGACACGGCCGCGCTTCACGAGGTGCGACCCGACATCCCGGCCCTCGGCGAGCATGCCGACGGCGTCCCGCTGTTGGTCTCCAGCGACATCGCCGGACGGATCGGTGACGCGGCCACCATCGCGCGCGTTCCGGTGACGGTGGTCGGCACCGTGCCGGTCGACGCCCTGCCCGGCGTCGCGCGCAACTGGGTGCTCGTCGACAGCTCAGCCGCCGAACAGCTCGGCCGCGGGGGCGCCGAGGCCCAGCGCGTGCTGCTGCGGCTCGACGCCGACGCCGACGAGGCAGCGCTGACCTCCGCCGTCGAACGTCTCGTCGCCGACGCCCAGTCCGAACGCACCCGTGGGGTCGTCGCCGTCACCACCGCCGAGCAGGTGCTCGCCGAGCTCCGTTCCTCGCCGGTCATCACCGGCATCGAGTCGGCGCTGCCCGCCGCCGCGCTGGCCGCACTGCTGCTCACGTTGCTCGCCGTCGCCCTCGCAACCCTCGCCGCCGCCGGCACCCGCAGCCACCTCGTCGGGGTGCTGCGCGTGCTCGGAGCCGACGCGCGCCAGCAGCGCGGCATCCTCGCGTGGGAGTTCGCGCCCGTCGTGATCACCTCGGTACTCGTCGGCACGGGCGTCGGCGTGGCGCTGCCCTCCGTCGTCACCGCTGCGGTCGACCTGCGCCCGTTCGTCGGCGGGCGCTTCCCGCCCGACCCGGTGATCGATCCGCTGGTCGTCGTGGCGGCCGCCGTCGCCGTCGTGGTCGTCGCCTTCATCGCGGGGGCGGTCGCGCTCGCCCTCGGGCGACGGATCGCGCCCGCCCTCAGCCTCAAGATGGGAGAGAGATGAACCCCCATATCCGCTGCACCGACCTGGTGCGCATCTTCAGCGCCGAAGGCGTCGAGGTGCAGGCCCTGCAGGGCCTCACCCTGGCGGTCGAGCGCGGAGAGCTGACTGCCATCGTCGGCGCCTCGGGGTCGGGCAAGTCGACCCTGCTCGCCATCCTGTCGGGCCTCGACGTGCCGACCGCCGGATCCGCGACCGTCGCCGGCCACGACCTGCTCACCATGTCGACCCGAGAACGCACCCGCTACCGCCGCCACACCATCGGGTTCGTGTGGCAGCAGACCGCGCGGAACCTCCTGCCCTACCTGACCTCGACGGAGAACGTGGCGGCGGCGCTCGCGGTCGCCGGTGTGGTGCCCAAGGCCGAGCGGCGCGCGCGGATCGCGGAGCTCCTCGATCTCCTCGAGATCTCGCACGGCGCCGACCGTCGTCCCGCGGAGCTGTCCGGCGGCGAGCAGCAGCGCGTCGCCATCGCGATCGCCCTCGCCAACCGCCCGCAGGTGCTGTTGGCGGACGAGCCGACGGGCGAGCTCGACGACGACACGACGGCCGAGGTC
>Ga0160437_1001400_pt1 | contig 10968 bp, 10 predicted proteins | sample HID1975I_E0MG_FD_108227 | JGI IMG/M metagenome (GOLD analysis project Ga0160437, IMG submission 108227) | Enriched soil microbial communities from UW Madison campus, WI, USA - HID1975I_E0 MG | ecosystem: Environmental > Terrestrial > Soil > Unclassified | place: USA: Madison, Wisconsin... | reverse complement strand
TTTATCAATGCGGGCGCGTTAGTGGTGTGCGATATGTTGCAGACTCGCCTGAGTGCGCCGAAACAGCGCATGCTGGAAGTGGTGCGCGCGTTGGCGGAACAACCCGATCTGGCTTACGACGGCAGAGTCGCGAAATCTGAGTTCGAACATTCGGCGCGTAATGCCGCGATTGCCTGGCTGATGAAATCCTTCGGTAATTTTGATAACGACGTGATTACCGTGCTGCATAACTACTTCCATTATTGCGCGCTGAAAATGAGCTGCCTGGAGCTGGCGAAAACGTTTCTGTTTCTGGCAAACCAGGGGGGGGCATTGCATCTTGATGAACCGATTATCACCGCACAGCAAGCGCGGCAGATTAACGCGTTGATGGTGACGAGCGGCATGTATGACGGTGCGGGTGAATTTGCGTATCGGGTAGGGATGCCGGGGAAATCCGGTGTTGGCGGCGGGATCATTGCTATCGTTCCGCATGAGATGTCTATTGCGGTCTGGTGCCCGGAGCTGGATGCATCAGGAAATTCGCTTGCCGGTACCGCCGCACTTGAAATCCTGGCTCAGCGAATCGGGCGTTCAATCTTTTAAACTGCAAGCCTGGCATATTTGTCTATATCGATTGGGCCACAGGCCGTACCAGATAAAATATGCTAAGCTAAAAATTATTTTTTGCACTCATACAGTTGTATTAAATCATTGCGCAGTGCACATATAAATACGAGTCAAAATAGCATGGCTAATCTAGCTAAGTTTATGTTCTGTTCGCCTGAAAAACGGTTGGCTAACGCCGTTTCTATTTTTGTCATTACGACATTGTTTTACTTTTTTGGCGCCTCGCTTCGCCTGATTGATGAGTTGTCGCTCTTCTGACCGCTGAATGCGGTACTGGCCGCGGTGTTCGTGCGCTCCCCGTTCCTCAATCGCCCGGTTTATTATTTCGTTTGTTATAGCGCAATGATTGTCTATGACGCATTCACCACGAATTGGGGATGGCAGTCGGCGATAATCAATCTCTCTAACATGGTGTTTATTATTGTTGTTGCCCGGTTATTACTGCGTTATTCCCGCACGCAAGATGAAAGTAATTGGGCGCTGAATGCTTTTAATCTTTTCTACGCCTGCCTTATTGGTGCGATTCTTAGCTCATTATTAGGATCGATGGGCTCGACCGGGCCTTCGTCGGATTATCGTCAGTTTATTTCACTGTTTGCCGACTGGTTTAGCGAACAATTTTCAACTGGCGTGTTGATGATGCCATTTTTGCTGATGGCGAAATGGCCGCAGTGGAGTAAGTTGCCCGCTTTTCATTTGTCGAAAATTTATCCGCTGGTGGCGGTTGTCGTCTCTGTGATGGCCTCGGTGGTGATTGGCGGGGCCGGGAGCCTTGCGTTTCCGCTCCCGGCACTGATCTGGTGCGCGATTCGTTATCCGCTTCCGATAACCGCATTAATCACGTTTTTGACGGGCGGCACGGAAATCATTCTGGTAGCAAATTCGATTGTCGTGATTCATCACAATGTCCCACTGGTGGTGACGGAGATGTTCTCTGCCCGTCTTGGGATTGCCACGATGGCGATTTGCCCGCTGATTGTGTCGGTGAGCGTGGATGCGATTAACCGCTTAATTCAGCAAACCTCGCTGCGAGCGGATTACGACTATCTTACCGGCGTTTATTCCCGTTCCGGCCTGTATGAAGCGCTAAAAATCAAAATGCCGACCAAGCATCTGCCCAACCAAAAACTGTGCGTGATGCTGCTGGATATTGATTATTTCAAACGCATCAACGACAGCTATGGTCATGAATGTGGTGACGTGGTGCTGGCCGCGTTTGCCGAGCAACTGCGAAAAGTGGTGGGGGACGAAGGGCTGGTGGCCCGTTTAGGTGGCGAAGAGTTTGTGGTGGCTTGTAGCACCTGTACCGAAGAAAAAGGCCTCGCGATCGCCGAGAAAATTCGCCAGACCATTGAGCTTACGGCGTTTCGTTATCAGCAACAGACGTTGTTCATTACGGTGAGTATCGGCCTTGCGACCGTGACGCCAGAAAAGCAAACCCTGCTTGATGCGTTTAACTCGCTGCTGGCAGAAGCGGATAAATATCTCTATTTATCCAAGCGTAATGGTCGCAATCAGACCAGTACCGCGTCGTATAAAGAGCTTGCGCTGAATAGTTAGCGCCTGTTGAGAGTTGTTCTACCAAAAAACATCAATAAAAAAATTGGTATAACAACTCTAGTTTGATCAAAACGGGGTTTCACATTGTTGAGTTCTGATAGTTTGGAGAGGATTTTTATTCGCCCATCCTGTACTCACCAAGGAACAACATAGTGAAAACACTTAATCGTCAAGACTTCCCTGGCGCTCAATACCCTGAACGTATTATCCAGTTTGGTGAAGGTAACTTTTTGCGTGCATTCATTGACTGGCAAGTTGATTTACTGAATGAACACACCGATCTGAATGCGGGTGTTGTTATCGTACGTCCAATCGACAGCGCATTCCCGCCGTCGCTGTCTACTCAGGATGGGCTGTATACCACGGTCATCCGTGGCCTGAACGAGCAGGGCGAAGCGGTAAGCGACGCGCGTCTGATTCGCTCAGTGAACCGTGAAATCAATGTTTATCAAGAATATGAAACCTTCCTGAAACTGGCTCATAACCCAGAGATGCGTTTCGTCTTCTCCAACACCACCGAAGCGGGCATCAGCTACCACGCAGGCGACAAATTTGAAGATGCACCAGCGGTAAGCTACCCGGCAAAACTGACGCGTTTGCTGTTCGAACGTTTCAGCCACTTCAACGGCGCTGCGGACAAAGGTTGGATCATCATTCCTTGCGAACTGATTGATTACAACGGCGACGCGCTGCAAGAACTGGTTCTGCGTTACGCGCAAGAGTGGGAGCTGCCAGCAGCGTTTACCCAATGGCTGAACGAGGCTAATACGTTCTGTTCTACGCTGGTTGACCGTATCGTTACCGGTTATCCGCGCGACGAAGCATCAGCAATTGAAGAATCTTTGGGTTACAAAGACAGCTTCCTGGCTGCGGCTGAACATTTCTACCTGTTCGTGATTCAGGGGCCAGCAACGCTTGCGCAAGAACTGCGTCTGGATAAGTTCCCGCTGAACGTGCTGATTGTCGATGACATCAAACCTTATAAAGAACGCAAAGTGGCGATTCTGAACGGTGCTCACACTGCGCTGGTGCCAGTCGCTTATCTTGCGGGCCTGAACACCGTGGGTGAGTCCATGAACGATGCTGAAGTTTGCGCATTCGTGGAAAAAACTATCGCGGAAGAGATTATTCCGGTGCTGGATTTGCCTCGCGACGAGCTGCAATCCTTTGCACAAGCGGTGACCAGTCGTTTCCAGAACCCGTACATTCAGCATCAGTTGCTGTCTATCGCGCTTAACGGCATGACGAAGTTCCGTACCCGTATTCTGCCGCAATTGCTGGCAGGCCAGCAGGCGACCGGCACTTTGCCTCCGCGTCTGACTTTCGCCCTGGCGGCGCTGATTGCTTTCTACAAAGGCGTGCGCGGCGAAGAAACCTATCCGTTGCAGGATGACGAGCACTGGCTGGTGCGTTATCAGCAGCTGTGGGCGGCTCTGGGTGACAAACAAATCAACGAACAGCAGCTGGTTGAAGCGGTACTGAGCGACAGCGTTCACTGGGAACAGGATCTGACTAAAGTTCCGGGTCTGGTAGCGAAAGTGAGCGAAGATTTACAGGCTATTCAAAGCCTGGGCATGCGTGCTGCGCTCGCACGTTACTGCTAAGTTTTGTGGTATTGGTGGATGACGCTTGCGCTTATCCACCCTACAAAGGCCGAATGGCGTTTGGGTTTATCCACCCGAAATGTAGGTCGGATAAGCGAAGCGTCATCCGACTGAACTAAGGGTAAAACCTTGATATAGTGCCTGTAACGTTGCTTACAGGCATTTTTTTATGCACAACACTGCTCTTTGGTTTCGCCAGTTTGGCCAACCTGAACACGTTATCACCCTCGAACATTCACAAATCTTACCGCGCCCGAGCGGTATGCTGCGCGTGCTAATGCGTTATGCGCCGATTAACCCCTCCGATTTAATTCCCGTTACCGGTGCCTATCGTCATCGCGTTACGCCGCCTCGTGTTGTGGGTTATGAAGGCGTGGGCGTGGTGAAGGATGCCGACAATCCCGAAATGATCGGGCAGCGAGTCTTGCCGTTGCGGGGCGAAGGAACATGGCAGCGTTGGCTGGATTGCTCTCCGCTTTGGGCGGTTCCGGTTCCTGATGCGATTCCCGACCTGTTAGCGGCGCGAGGTTACATCAACCCGCTGGCGGCATTTGTGATGCTAAAAAAATGGCCGGTAAAAGGAAAAATAGTATTGCTGACCGCGGCGAACTCCTCCTGTGCGGCGCTGCTGGCGCAGTGGGCGGTGATTTATGGCGCGGTGCATGTCTACGGTGTTTGTCGGAGTGAAGGGCAAAAAGCGGCTTTGCTCCAGAACGGTATAACGCCCGTTCTTATCAACGACACCGCAATGCTTCGCGGTGTCGCACAACAGGCTGATGTGGTGTTTGATGCCGTCGGGGGAGCACTTGCTACATTGTTACTGACCAATCTGAACGCAGAAGCTGATTTTGTTTCATACGGTTTATTGAGCGGGCAACCTTACGCTGCGCGCAGCGCACAGGCAAAACCGCAGCGTTTTCATTTGCGGGATACCCTGGCCGTGACGGATTCGCTTGAATGGCAGTCGTGGTTTTCCGATCTATGGCCCTTGCTTGCGAATAGCCGATTGCCGGAAGTGAAGGTGTTTAACCTGGAAGATTGGCGGGATGCGCTACGTGAGTTTGCTACGCAAGGGCGACGTTGCAAGCCAGTACTGGCTCTTTAGCGTGACAACGTCACCTTTAAAGCGTTACTTATCGCTGCCCATGATTGCTTTCATGGTTTCTTCATCAGGCAAACCCTGATGTTGTTGCAGTCGTCCGTCTTTATTCAGGTAATAAATAGAAGGCGTGGCCGTTCCTCCTAATGTGTCCATCAACGCCAGGTTGTCTTCCAGGGCTTTCGTGATTTCGGGCTTGATGGCGGCAGGGATTGCCAGCTCCATTTTCCCTTTGGAATTTTCATATTCTGCGAGGGTTTTGGCCGGATCTTTCGCCATCATTATCGCGGCGGCTTTCTGGCCGCTATCCGGGCGCAACATACCGACCATTAGCACGCGCAGTTGCACTTTGCCTGATTTCAGCCACGGCTGCGCATTTTCCCAGAACTGTGTGCAATACGGGCAGTACGGGTCAGCAAAGGTGTAAACCACATGGGGGGCATCCGCTTTGCCCGCGGCTATCCAATGATTTCTCTCGAGTTTTTGCCACATTTCTTTTGCCATGGGCGCATAAACCCATTTCTCGACCTGCTCATCACTGAGGTTTTTCCCTGCGGCATCGACCAGATTTCCCATAATAGCGTGCTGTTTATCGGGCGTCAGGAACACCGTGGTGCCTTGCCCCTGGATTTGCATCACGTAGCCAGGTAAATCGCCGGGGCCTTTAAATTCGCCTTTAAGCTCAAAGCCTTGCTGCTGTAGGGCGATGATTGGAGCAGGGAGATTAACTTCTGCGGCCAGAACGGAAGAACTGAGGCACAGGGCAACCGAGAGAGTCCATACTGCTTTTTTCATTACGTAATCCTTATCATTCTCTTGATGAATGTATGCCCAGCTAGGCTACAGGTCGTTGGCGCGGAAGGAAAGAAAGATGAATCTGCGTTATTTTGTTATGGTATGCGCAATTTTTTAGAATCACTGGACTCACTATGACCCATCCTTCAAAAGATCCTCTACACGGCATGACTCTTGAAGCCATTGTCAATGCGCTGGTTGCGCGTTTTGGCTGGGAAGAACTGGCGAAACGTATCAACATTAATTGTTTTAAAAGCGATCCAAGCGTTAAATCCAGCCTGAAATTTTTGCGACGCACGCCGTGGGCGCGAAAAGAAGTCGAAGATTTGTATATCGATTCGTTAGAAATGGATGGGGTTGAAAACGATATTCCGGCTGATAGCCCGTGGGCGAACTGGCAGAGTAAGAAAGGGCAGGAATAATAGAAGGCGAGTGGATTATCACTCGCCACAGACTGATGATTAAGAGTTTTTATGGTGGATGACGCTGTCGCTTATCCACCCTACAACACTCGGTTTGAATTTAAACAAACGCCGCCAGCGGATCGGCCGCCGCAAAGGCAATTTCTTTCTCAGCTTTCGGCGGGTAAATCAGTTCGTTGGTAATCGCTACTTTGATTTTCTTGCCTTCTGAGCGCGTCGATTTCACCACCTGATCCCAACCTTCGGTGTAAACCGCGCCAAATCCGCCCAAATCCAGACAGGTGACATAATTCACCTGGCGATACGGGTGCGGAGTCACACCGAGCAGTTCAGCGGCGACGTTGTTACCAACAAAACGCCCTAACATAATCGCATGTTGGCAGGTCATCAGGGCGGTATTGCCCTGGTCATCGGTACGGGCGAACGCCACATCGCCGGTCGCGTAAATGTCATCCTGGCCTACTACTTTTAAGTTTTCATCGACATGTAAACGGCCTTGCGCGTCGCGTGTGGCAGGGATTTGTGACGTCAACGGACTGGCCTGCACACCCATGGTCATCACCACGGTGTTGGACGCGATAAAATCGCCATTCTTGAACGTCACGCCTTGCGCATCTATTGCCGCAATTTCAGCATTGAGTTTCCATTCCACGCCAAGCTCTTCACTTGCCTGGGTGATAACAGCGCTCAGTTCTTCACTATAACGGCCACCCACAACCGGGCTGCGGTCAGCGATAATCACACGTGTTGATGCCCGTTCACCCAAAATGGCACGCAAGCGAGCAGGCAGTTCTGTCGCCAGTTCGATACCGGTAAAGCCGCCGCCGCAAACCACCACCGTATTACGCGCATCACTTTCCGGCAGCTGCGCCAGCTGATTTAAATGCTGCTCAAAGCGTGCAGCACTTTCCAGCTGATCGACATCGAAGGCATGTTCTTTCGCGCCGGGGAACATCGGGTTGATGTGACTCCCGGTCGCCAGCACGAGGCGGTCGTAATGCATGGCGGACAGGTTTTCTTGCGCGGTGTGATACCAGACCTGTTTGTTCGCCACGTCAATCTCACTGGCAGAACCGGCAATAAACTTAACGCCAGTCGCGGCAAATAACGGCAACAGCGGTGCTGCAAAGTTTTCAACACCATCTTCATAAAAACGCGGGCGAATGCGCAGTTCTGGCTGCGGTGCCAGGACGGTGATTTCAATATCGTTGCTGTCGTGAAGATCGGTTAAACGTGCTGCACTCAGTGCCGCCCACATGCCTGCAAAACCTGCACCCAAAATAAGAACTTGCTGTTTCATGATGTATCCCTGGTATCTAAGTGGCCATTTGATTTCTTAACTGCGATCATATTTGTCGTAGTTAATGTTTTCAAGTCTTTTGCGTGCTGCATACAAGCAATTACATATAACAATTTGAATTTATTTGATATTTAAAACTTAACTGAAATTTACCGCATGCGGTAATTGCCTGGGAAGGAGGAAGGATTTATCATCTAACTAAGAATCATTCGGGCGGAGCATTTATGGCGTTTTACAGTTCAGGTGTGGAATATGGCATCCATAGCCTCATGTGTTTAGTGGATAGCAAAGGCGACGGGCGTGAGATGAGCGTGCGTGAAATTGCAGAGTTGCAAAATGTTCCTTACGACTACCTGGCTAAAATTTTCACCAAACTCTCTAAAGCCCAACTGGTTGAAAGTACAGAAGGAAAAGGCGGGGGCTTTCGCCTCGCTAAACCTGCCGATCGGATAACGGTGCTCGATATTGTGGCGGCAATTGATGGGGAAAAATCCATTTTCGATTGTAAGGAGATCCGCCAACGCATGGCTATTTTCGATGAGCCAGCTCCCGCATGGGCATGTGAGGGCATCTGCGGCGTGCGCCAGGTGATGCAGGTTGCTCAGCAGCGAATGGAAGAAGCACTCGCGCAGCATACGGTGTTAGATCTGGCGCGCAGAATGTTCAGAAAAGCGCCGGAAGCGCTGCCCATCCAGATTGAAGAGTGGATAGGCAACCGTCGTAAAGATGCGTGAGTGCTAACCGGTGCGGCGCAGCAAAATGACCAACACAAACACACCGCCAACACCCGCCGTGATAATCCCTATCGGCAATTCCTGAGGGGCAGTGAGGGTTCGGCTAAGAATGTCGCCTGCGGAAAGCAGTACTGCGCCGAGAACGCCCACCAAAGGTAACAGCCGTCTGTGGCGCACGCCGGTAAATGGCCGCGCCAGATGAGGCACCATCAAGCCGACAAAACCAATCACTCCGGTCAGAGAAACCAAAATTGCGGTCGCCATCGAACAACAGATAAACACTTCGGTTCTTAAGCGACTGACATTAATGCCCAGTGACCAGGCCGTTTGCTCGCCCGCCAGTAAGGCATCCAGCGCACGGCCGCGTCGGGAAATCAGCACGACAAGGATGACCAACGCGGCGGCAGCAAATCCCAGGTTCTCCCAACGAGCAAGACCTAAACCTCCCAGCGCCCAAAACAGGGCATTGCTGGCTGCACGCTGGTCGCCGGAAAAAATCAGGAAGTTGGTTAAGGCGCCAAATAAAAATGACACCGCCAGCCCGCAAATAATCAGCTTTTCCGTGCCTTTATGTGATTGAGACATAAAGATGATGATCACCGCTGCGGCCGATAACATGCCGCCGACAAAAGCGGCAATAGGCAGCGTCCAGGCACCAAGGCTGTCGCCCAGGCGGGTTATCACCAGCACCACACCCGCAGACGCGCCGGAAGACAGGCCGAATAAAAAGGGGTCGGCAAGGTCGTTACGCGTCGTGGTTTGCAGTAGTGCCCCGACGAGCGCCAGCCCAGCCCCCGCAATAATGCCAAGCAAAGTACGCGGCAAACGTAGCTCCAGCACAATGCTTTTGGTCATCTCGTTGATATCGCCGTGTGCTACACCCAGTGCCGTTAAAACGTCGTTAAACGAGAGCGGCACGCTACCTGTCGCGACGCTGGTAAGAATCAGCCCCAGCAGCAGAAGTGGGGCCACAATCCATGCCAGTATGTAGCGTTTATTGCCGAACATTAATTAAATGCAGCCGGATAGAGCGCCCGGGCAAGTTTGTTAATGGCGGTAATGTTGGCGGGACCTGGGGTCAATTCCTGGTATTTCAATTTGAGATAACGATGATGAAGCACCGCAGGCGTTTTTTTCATCAACGGATGCTGTTCCAGGAAGCGCCGTAGCCCGTCGGCACCCCCGTTATAATCAGACTGATAATCCATCAGAATAATGAATTCCGGTTCCGTGGCGGCGACACTTTCCCAGTTGGTGTTCGCCCAGCTTTTATTCAGGGTATCCATTACATTTTTGCCACCCGCTGCTTCGATAATCGCCGTGGGCATGGCGTACGCACCGCTGGTAAAGGGTTTGTCTTCGCCAGAGTCATAAAGAAAAACGCGTACGGGTTTAAGCCCTGCGGTTTTTGCTCGTGTGGTGGCTACTTGTTTTTTCCAGCTATTCACCAGTTTTACTGCGTCTTCTTCTTTGCCAAATACTTTGCCCAAACGCACCATATCACCGTACAGCAGGTCCATGCTGGCACGTGGGCGATGGCTATCAACATGAATACAACTTTCAGTCAGGATCAGCGTTTTGATATTGAATTTTGCCAGAGCCTGAGGCGTGACTTCGCCCCGTAAACCGTAGTTCCAGCCTGCAAAAAACAGATCGGGTTTCACGGCCAGCAGCGTTTCCATCGAAGGATATTTAGGCGCAATTTCAGGGATGGAACCCTGTAGGCGGTTAAATGCCGGGATATCTTTGTACCAGCCGGTAATTCCACTGACGCCCACCATGCGGGGTTGCAAGTGCAAGTCGAATGCCATTTCAGACATGTTGATATCATGAACCACCATGCGCTTTGGCGCTTCGGTGAAGGTCAATGATTGCCCGCAGTTATCAATAGTGACGGGGAAACCGGAGGCGATAGCCGGGCTGGACATCACGACCAGTAACGACGGGATGGCTAATTTGTTCACATATACTCCTGATTCATGAGGAATTACACCTCACTTAACAGCCGGAATAATTCCAGCCGCTGCACCATACAGGAATTGATGCAGTGAATAGGTCTGCTGAGATCAAACTATGATTAATTAATTTCGCCAGGCAGGGCTTCGAAGATGCGCAGGGTTTTACCGCTCAACGGATGTGTGACGTGCAGACTTTGCATGCCGAAAACCTGCTCCAGCCACGATGAGTCCAGAACTTGTGCAGGCGTTCCGCTGCACACCAGTTCCCCCTGATTCATCATCAGAACCCGGTCGGAGAAGGGCTGAATCAATTCCAGGTCGTGCAACACGGCAACGGTGGTCATGTTTTTGTGTTTAATGAGGCTGAGTAACTGGTGCCTGGCCAGCGGGTCGAGGTGATTCGTCGGTTCATCGAGCAATAACAACGCAGGCTGCTGGGCTAAAACGCGTGCAAACCCGGCGCGCTGGCGCTCGCCGCCGGATAATTTCCCTAAAGAAACATGCTGTAAATGCGCGATGCCGACATCGTTAATCGCATCGGTAATCACTTTTTCATGTTCACCATTCGAGTATTCAGCCTGCCAGGGAATACGCCCCAGGGCCACATATTCACTGACCGTAAGACGCAGATCGGCGTTGTCATGTTGAGTCAGAAGTGCCACGGTGCGAGCGCGTTCCAGCGGCTTCATGGACTTGAGCGCCTTACCCTGAATGACAATCTCACCGCCGGCGGGTTGCAGTTCGCTGATGATCAGCCGTAACACGGTAGATTTCCCGCTCCCGTTCGGCCCGATGATCGACACAAATTCTCCGGCATCAATATCGAAAGACACCGCATTAACCTGCGGAGTTTTACCGGAAAAACAGTGTGTAAGGTGACGAACTGA
>Ga0160437_1001396_pt1 | contig 10997 bp, 10 predicted proteins | sample HID1975I_E0MG_FD_108227 | JGI IMG/M metagenome (GOLD analysis project Ga0160437, IMG submission 108227) | Enriched soil microbial communities from UW Madison campus, WI, USA - HID1975I_E0 MG | ecosystem: Environmental > Terrestrial > Soil > Unclassified | place: USA: Madison, Wisconsin... | reverse complement strand
GGCTTCTTCGGCCTGCTCAAGCGCGAGCGGGTCCACCGCATGACGTATCCGACACCCGATGCCGCCAGGGCTGATGTGTTCGAATACATCGAGCGGTTCCACAACCCGAGGATGCGGCGCAGGGTCGCCAGGCAAGACCGGAAGCTGTCAGCTCTTTTACAACCGTCCGTGATTTCGGGGTAGAACCCCTGGTGCTTACGGCCGGACATGGGGTTCGTGGTCTCTCAACCCCAACCAGATATAGGTGACCGGTTCTGTGCAGCCATCATGCGCCCAGCATGCTAAGCCTGTGACTCACAGAATGAGACCGAACGGGACATGCCGGCGGCGCCGGTGCTCGCAGCCGCACGGAGGATTGAGGGCGAAACGGCTCAGAATGGACCACGAGCCCAACAAAAAGGCCGCCCGGAGGCGGCCTTTTTGCTACGGTCTTTTACTTTTGCAGCATGGCCCTGAAGGCCGTCGCGGGGTACTGGTGCTGCTCCAGAACTCCCACCAAGTGCAAACACCATACCGGAACGGGCGGGGCCGGTCAAGCTGGCCTAACCGGCGGTGCCTTGGGGGTCATCGTACAGGCCTTTTAGCGTATTTACCTCGTCTAGAAGGTCCAGGTTCATACTCTTAGCCCACATGTCGGCAACTTCCTTGCACAGTCGAAGGTGCTCGGCTTCCGCCTGCAAGGCCAGGATTCGAGCTTGAAGATCACTCACTTGGTTCGGCAGCGGTTCCAGCATCAGGATCCTCGCCTTAGCCTGCGTGAGGGCCGTCTGGTTGTCGTAGTAGTCACGCACGCCGATCGAGTGGAGTAGCGCTGCTTTCAGTGCGCGCGTTTCGGTGCTCGAAAGCGAGACACTGTAATTGGTATCGCGGCCGGATCGAACAGCACCACGACCCTTGAAGTACGAAATTGGCGGCAAGACACGGCGCGTCGAGACGGTTTCGATCATGCTGGCAATCGCCCAGCTTCGCTTGCCCGAGTTGCCGTAGAACTTCAACTGACTCAGAGTCGCCCCTGACAGCTCGAAGGCAGTTTTGTCGGTGGGAGCTGGTTCCTGAGAAGTGATGGGGACCACCTGCAAGGTGGTTCGTCGCGAAATACTCACAACAACGGCCAGACGGCGCTTGTGCATCTCGCCACTCTGGATAGTGTCGCTGTATCGCTTGTTCGATCGCAGCTCGCCGTCGCTTCGGCCAACAGCTAGCTCATGGCCATAATCAACTTCCACCAGATTGCCAGGACGCACCACGCTTTGGAGAGTGCGTCCCTTACCCTTGCTCAGGGTCTGGTGAAGGTATTCCACGGCACCTGAGTTAGGAGGGGTCTCGAGTACCACCCTAAAGGCGGCGCAGGTGGTCGCCGTGGGGGCTGTCTGTTCAACTGCATAAACAAGCCACTGATAGCAGGTATGTCCGGAGAACTTCTTGACGAAGTAGATCTTGCTATCTTGCTCATGTCGGGGGAGCAGTACTTCCGATACCCCATCTAGGGTCTCAGTGCCAAGCGAAACAATGACTTCATTTTGCGCTTGATCTAGCGTGCGCTTGAAGTAGATGACGAGAATGCTAGGCACAGCACTCACCTGGTTTCCGACATGTCAATGTTCTGCCCGCCTTGACCAACTCACCTGCGCGATACATGGCCTCGGTGCCTATGAACAGTTCCACTGGGGCCGCCGCGGCAGAGAAAAATTCGGCGTAGGTCATGGGAGCCATCAGGAATGGCTTCCCGCAAAAGCGGCGAATGGGATCATGACGTCTTGCCACTCGCCCTCTCCCTGGTCGTTGGGGATTTGCTCGGTCATCTGCGCAACGCTGACAACAGTTGGGGGGTGCACAGCCCTGTTGTCTTGCACTCGCCACAGGTGAAACACGTGGTTGGGTGCGTCGTGGGCGCGTTCCCACTCGTTTCTTGTTAGATAAAGGATTCCGTCGCCAGTGGAGGTAGTTGCTTTCACCTCGATGGAGAGAAGTTGTGGGTCGTCGGCGGCCACGATCGACAGCACATCGTAGCCATCTGCGTTATTTTCCAGCGCTACCCATTGTGGGTCTGATCCCGTCCTCTCCTTCTCATACTCAATGGTCGCACGCTCCCCGATTCGCCCAATGGCGGTGAGCCGATCGTCCTTTAGTCCGCGGGCGCGTGCAGCCAAAGCGTCCCAGAACGCTACGGTGTCAGGGTCGGTGCCTACTACGAGACCGGCTTCGTCGAAGACCTGAGCAATGGTGGAGCCGGCGAAGTGCAGAACGCGGCTACGACCAGACAACGCCGACTGCAACCAGGCAGGGCGGACGATATCGATGTAATCGAGGATGGCTGCCCTTGTCCGGGTCCGGTGGTCAGGCAAGGCGTAAATCCTTGCGCCTGACAAGGTCAATACAACTGTCCCTGACGAAGTGGCCTCGATCCAGTTCAACTCTTGGGCAGTGGCCAGGACATCCTTCACGGGCATGCCACCGAGCTTGCTGAAAGCACTTGGGACGGTGCGCAAGGTCAGCGGGGTGAGCTCCGCGAGCCGTAGAAGATCAAACGCGCCGACCAGCAGCCCAGGGGAAAGCAAGCTCACGACACGGAATTCCCGAAGTCCTGGAGGATGGCTCGAATGTCCTCAGCGGCAAGACCTGTGCTGTAGTCTTCATAGTCCTCGATGTCGGACGGATCCAGCGCAATTGGATCCGGACGCAATGAAACGTCGTTTAGAGCATCCGCCATCTGGCCGATCTTGAAGTCGAGCCTGGTGCGGACTGTTTCGTCCACGGTGCCAACGCACTCGACAATCTCGACCCGAGTGTCCTGATCCGGGAGCAGGCCGAAGCGATGAATGCGGTCTTCTGACTGAAGGTAGTGTGCGGCGTTGAAGGTACGATCCAAGTAGATGGCGTGATGGCAGACGTCATGAAGGCTTACGCCCTCGCTGGCTGCCGCGGGATTTGCGACCAGAACGGAAGTGTTGGGGTTGTCCCTGAACTGCTTGATCTTGGCCTCGCGAGTTCCGTCGACATCCTCATCGCCTGCATCCACTCCGCCATGAATGAAGACCGCGCCTACGTCAGAGAGGCGATCGGCCAAATACTCGACGTTCCTTACGAATGACGACCAGATCAGGACCTTGTGGCCGTCTCTGGCAAGGCTCCGAGCACGCCTGAGGACGTAGTTGATTTTTGGGCCGTCGCCTTCAGCTAAGACGCCGGCCAGCATGTCGCCATGCGCAAAGCCAATCTCCGACGCCAGTAGCGCGGGATTAGACACAAACTGAAGCAGGCGGGCCACGGATCGGCCCAGGTTTCGGAAGACCTGCTTTCCTGGAATAGAAAGTGCTGTGGCAGCGTCGCGAGCCACCTCCCGCTTCATGAGCTGATACAGCTCGGCCTGGAAAGGGGCCATCCGCAGCGGCACAAAAACCCGGTCCACGGGCTTGAGGCCCAGCTCGCCTTTTGTCGTTCGTACGTAGACAGGCCTGATCAGGTCGACAACGTTCTCTCCGGTCGCCGGAATTTCCGGGTACAGGAACGCGAACTGAGGGATCAGATCATCTGTGGACTGCGGCATGGGCGTGCCCGACATCACAAGCTTGCCCGAGGGTAGGTGAGACAGACTCAATGCTGCCCGCGCCGTCTGCTTGGCCACTCCACTCTTTACCCTATGGCTCTCGTCCAGGTAAATGAAGCAGGGGTGTTCTGCGCAGTGAGCAGCGATCAGGTCGGTTACGCGCACCAACTGTTGATAGGTGATGATCATGCATCGAGGGTCGTCCCGGAGAAGCGCCTCGATTCGGTCTCGGCCACCCTTGAGTCGAACAAACTCATTCGCCAAGTGTGGGGCGCATTTGGAAAGCTGCTCGTCCCAGGATGCAAAGGCGTTCTTCGGAGCTATGACGAGGAGGCGCTCGCCTTGGGTGGCGCGGTAGACGAAGTAGGCAAGCGCCTCAGTTGTCTTGCCCGCACCAGGGACTGAGAACGTGGCAGCAGCAGGCAGGGGAGCCATGCGTCCGACGTTGCGCAACTGTTCTTCGGAGAGATCGCGCAGAAATCCTCGTTCGGTCAGGGTCGTTTGAAGTTCTGCGCCGTCGAGCGATGCAGACTCAACCGCACTCTGATAGCTGGTCAGGGTCTGGTGCGATTGGCGGAGCAGATCAGCTGCCGTGTCACTGACCTGGATGTCAGCCCCGAGTGCCAGGCTGTGAGCAGCCAAAAGCTTGAGGACCTCGCCTCGCAGTGCGGCGAAGTTGTACCAAGGAAGACTGATGACCGTGAACAGTTCTTGCGCCGCGTCGTCGGTGTGGTCGGTCAGGAGTCGACTAAGAAGTGAAATCCACGGCTTATCAGCGTCCTGGGCATCCCAGGACAGCACCGCACGGCGATCTGTCCGACGGTAATCAATCCTGAGCATGCTGTTCCAGATAGCTGCGTATCTTGGCGAGCTGAGCTTCTATGCCCTTGAGCTGGGCTTCAACGCCTTTGCGTTGCGACTCTGGACGCAGGCCATCCTTCGCGGCGCTAGCCAGGAGCGTGTTCGCCTTGGCACAAGTATCCAGGAGAAAGTTCGCTTGCTTGCTGTCGCGCTTTAGCTGCTTCTGGCTTTCGATGACGTCGACGATGATCTGTCGCGCTCGTTCGGCGTTCTCGGGCTTTTGGATCTCCACAGCCAGAGGAGCGTCTCGGATTTCGCCCTTTGCAGGAGCCCCGCCGAACAGTCCTTCCAGGTCTGCATCGGCCTTTGGCGCTTCGACCGGGAACTCCGTGAGCAACCTTTCGCGAACCTGGTCCAGATACTCGCCAACTGCAGGGATCGCTTCGTAAAGGCGCCCGCCTGCTTCTTCGGGACGTTCGATGAGAACGTATGCGGCTTCAGTAAACAGAGCCTTGCTGCCGATGTCGGGCATCTTCTCGCGGGTGCCAACCAGCTTGCGGAATGCGAAATCCTTGTCAGACACCTCCGACCACATGTTCGCCTTGCCACGAGACTTGAGGTATTCGATGGCGTTCTGGCGCATGTCCAGGAACTCGGTGACCTGGGACTCCTTCATGTCGTAAAGAAGCGCTAGGTCAGCATTGGAGAACCCATCCTTCTCGCGCTTCTGGTGGAGCATGTTGGCGAATGTGTCCCAGCTGTAATCCGCCTTGATGTCCTTAGAAATCTGCAGCCTGGCTTCGAGGCGATCGATCTCCCGTTCGTCACAGTGGGGAAGGATGACGACGTCTACGTACCGGAAATGGGCATACTTCGACTGATCGGACTCGAAAAGATCGCGCCAAGTTGACAGGCGGCGGTTGCCGTTGATGACAAAGCCCCGCTCGTCCAGGACGAGGGGGCCTTCCTGCACGTTCCGCGTATCCTCGAAGTACTTGCGAAGGCCGGACAGGTCACCTAGTTCAACAAGAATGTTGTGCTGTACCTCTTGGGCGTCCAGAAGCTCCGGATCACCAGAGAAGAGATCAGAGCGAGCAGTGGCATTACGAGCAAGAAACTCCTCTTGCAGTGAAACCGTCCGCCCGTTCCCCAAGCGGTACTTGGGCAGGTCGATCGGGACGCGGATAACGTTGAGGTACTTCGGAGCACCCTGGAACTCCACCGGGTAGGTGCGCCCATCGTGCTTTGCGAGAAGAGCGTCGAATTCCGCGATCCGGGCGGGATAAGGGCGACCGAATCGGGAGTGGGTAGAGGTGGCAGCAACTGTCATTCCGATACCTCGAGGGAGTAGATGGCAGTGGGTACATGGTAGGTCTTCTTGAACACCACCAGCTCACGCTCAAGTCGTTCGGCAGCGGCAATGTTGCTGCCGAGAATCTTGGCGGTCGTTGAGCTTGGCAGAACGATGACCGCAACGCTGATTGCTCCGTTGAGATACAGCGTCTGGAGCTTGATCAGGTCGGCATACATTCTTGCCATGTTCCCAGTCTGCAAACAAAGACCAACACTCTCTTTGTAGCTCGTGATCGTCATGCCGGAGTTGGGCGATACCGTAAGTTCATCGGTCCACCCTGACACCTTCAAGCTGCCAAGGAACTCGGCTCGCATCTTGGAAGACCTGCCAGACCCGGTTGGCGGGGTGATAGCAGCGATGGCAGCCTCGATCTCTTTCTTGTGCGTTTTGGACAGGAACTTCTTTCCCTCGCAATGCTCACGTGCTGAGAAGATCACTCCTTCCCCCTTTTGGTTGCCTTGGCGTGCTTGAACTCTTTGGGCGCGATGGCCAGCGGTGAGGTCGTATGGTCGTGGAGAGGCTTGTCATGAGGACGATATCGAGCGCTTCCGGCGAGCGCGGCATTGATACGTTCAACGCCTGTCCGAACGTAGGAGGGGTCCAGCTCCGTGCCAAGGAAGCGACGGCCATGCAGTGCTGCGGCAACACCGGCAGACGACACGCCCGCAAAGGGATCGAAAACCAGGTCGCCCGGATTGGTAAGTGCTAGCACGAGTCGTTCGATCAAGCCTACCGGGAACTGGCAGGGGTGGTCGGTCTTCTCAACGTGGTTGCTCTTCACGTTAGGAATATTCCACACGTCCTCGGGGTTCTTCCCCAGCGGGTTGCCGGAATAGCTGCCAGCATTGGGCCCCTTGAAATGCCGTTTGCCAGGATACTTGGATGGCACTCTGACGGCATCGAGATTGAAAGTGTATCCCTCGCTCTTCGGGCCGGACTTGGTGTACCACATCACTACTTCGTACCGGCCAGAGAACCTGCGCTTGTTGTGAAGCCCGTGCCCGAACTGCCAAACGATTCGATTACGCAGGCGCAGGCCGTGTCCCTTGAAGAGCGGGGCAAACTCGATATCCAGCGGGAACACCTCGTTATTGCTGACGTAGTTGCCCACCTGCCAGCACAGGCTTCCACCGACCTTGAGTCTGGGCACGAGTTCGTCAATGACCCGCTGTTGCCACAGCATGTAGCTTTCCAAGCCAGTTCTCTTTTCGTAGCTCTTCCCGATGTTGTAGGGCGGGGACGTTACGATCAGATCGAACAGGGGCTCTTTGGGTAGGCTAGCCAGGAAGGCCTCGCAATCCCCCTCGACGACGGCATAGTCATGCTTCAACAGCTCGCGTGTTTTAGTTGATTTCGTGAGCTTGGCGCGATGAGCTACGGGGGGCTTCTTCTGTGAGGGCATTGCGGGGAACTCGGTTGTAGGGGGCGCGGAGACTCCTTCACCAGTTTCTTGGAGATGGTTGGTTTCACGGAACATGTGTGTCTCCCCCGGGGCAGCGTAATGAGCGCCGGTCACCTGTAAAGGTGGCCAACGCCTGTCGATGTCCCAATCCTATCGGCATCCGGCCTGAAGATCCAGCCCAGATGGGCATGTCACCATGGCCCCGTCTCCAGGCCTGCGACGTTGGGGCCTGCGGGCCATCGCTATGGCTACTCAAGCCAGAGCGGACGCCTGATGGCGTCCGCTGTGTCTCTGGCCGGTGGCCAGGCCTTTGCGGCGCGGGCGCGCCGCCGCTCCGCGCTTGGGTGGGGTCATGGGGTCGCCACAGGGGCGAAGCTGGTGGGTCGTTGAACGCGTACCAGGCACAAGGCCGAAGGCAGGCCGCCGCAGGCGGCCAAGGCCCTGGCCCTTGGCCAGTGGTCCGCGCCCGAAGGGCGCGACGGGATGGGGCAGGTCTCACCCCCTGGATCGGGAGGAGGCTAGCCTCCTGCACACAGGCCGGCAGGGGCGAAGCCCCCGGCGCTGTTGCTCTGGCTTTTGCTTTCCCTCCCGATCAAAGATCGGTGCGCGCGTCAGCGCGCCCTCTTAACCTAAAGCTCTTAAAAGCCTAAAAGCTCTTAAGAGCCTAAAGCCTATAGCGGGCGAGACTTTCAAGAGTCGGCGAAAAACTCAGCGAATACAGTCGCTTGCATTAGGTGGACGAAAGGAGCGGTGTCACTGATCGCCGCCCCATTTGTCATTGATCGCCGCCCTTGTGCAAAGAGCCTGTCACTGATCGCCGCCCCCTGGCGGTTGGAATGTCATCGATCGCCGCCCCTGGCGTCACTGATAACCGCCCCTAGCGTCACTGATCGCCGCCCCTATCCGACTTGATGCTCAGTCATCGATCGCCAGCATCAATTGACAGATCAGCCGCCTCTCTTAGAGTCCGGCATGAACGAAAACAAGATCACGCCTTCCAGCGGGAACGTCTGTGCCGACTTAGGTTCTGACGAAGCCCAAGCGCACGTCCTCGCGCTACGCGCCGACACTTCAATGTTGGCTCAGACCGCTGATGTTGTGGCCATCACGCAGCGGGCAACAGTTCCCATCTCATTCGTCCGTAGCGCACTTTTTGTGTTGCTAAGAGCGGGGAGCGAGTAGAAAAGAAGGAGATCGCATCGGAAGCGGCGCCCCTTGGTATCCAGATCGTTTACAGCGGCCCGCACCTCAATCAGGATCACTTCAAGGCCTGGCAGGCGGCTGTCTATTTGGCGAGGCGGAATGATGGGATGAGGGGCAAGGAGTTCGTTGTTTCAGCGAGCGAGATGCTGCGAACTATGGGGAAACGCTATCGGGATCATGATCAGCGCAACCATTTGTGGGAACTCCTAGATGATCTCCAGGGTACCAAGTTGAACCTCTACTCGTATCGCAGTCGGTATGTTGGATCTCTCGTGGATGCGGCGGCTCAGGATAAAAAGACGGGGCGCATTGCTGTGCGCATCAATCAAGACCTAGCACAGCTCCTAGATGATGAGACCATCGAGAACGACATGATGCGAATGATGGATCTCGGGCGTGATCAGCTGGCAATTTGGTTGAACAGCTACTTCGCAAGTTGGTCCACGCACAGGAATGTCACAGTCCAAGAGTTGCATCGCCTCTGTGGCACAAAGCTGGACATGAGGCGCTTCCGCTACCGCCTCAACAAGGCTGGAGAAAAGTTGCAGGGTGGGGTTAGGCCATTCATTACCTCCTTCTGGATTGATGAAGATGTAGTTCATGTCGTCAAGGACAAAACGCCTGTGAAACTGTTGAGCGACAAGGATCGTGAGGCGGTGGGATTGGCGCCTAAGCGTAGAAAGGATGCGGCCGCAGATAAGGCAGCGTCTTCGCGGGCAAGAGTGGCGCTGTGATTGAAAACAGGAGCCCCGTCACGATTTCGATCTAGCAGTTCAGCTCCCGTGCGCGTGAAGCTCAGGCAGAAGTCGCTTTGCTTGCTCGGGAAACAGGAGCGACCTGGCGTTGTGATAATCGTCAGGGAAGTGGGTGGGCAAGAACCCCGTCCACGCCCATGTCCAATAGTCGGCCTCAGTCTTGTGGGCGAAGACTGGGCTTACTCCGCGGGTGGCCACTACCTGCAACACCGCTTCGAGCTCCGAAACGGACGTCACGGTATATGGCATGTCGTTGACGATGGTGGAATCTATCCCCTCTTCGACCAAGACTTCATTTACCTTGCCTTGAAGCTGGCCGGTGAAGTGCGTACTGAACAGATGCCAGTCTTCCAGTGTCACCACCACAGGATATATCGGCAGGTCGTCAGGCTGCCATGCCGTTATCCCCTTCTTGGCGTCCAGGATGTTCTTGTAGTTCTGAATGATCGCCTGCGCCATCGCGCCCAGGTCCCGTTCGATAGCTTCGGGATCGGTGACGTTTTTCGATCCCAGTGAAAGGCGCTTAGTCTTACATTCGATGAAGAGGTGTCCGGTGGCATCGGAAATGATCCAGTCCGCACCGTGCTTGAGTTTTGCCTTGACTTCCGCGTAAGGGTGCTCTTCGATCACTGTGAAGGGCGGGGTAGGGACGGTGGCCGAAATGACCTCGCCGACATAGCGTTGGAACGCATAGCCATATGCGTTGGCGAACCCGTCGCTGTTGACGATGTCATAAAATATCCCGCTTGTGACGCGGTTGAGCAAGTAGCGTGGAACTGGGCACAAGAGCCGATCCGGGTTTGCTGCGTCCAATCTGATCAGTGGCGTATGTTCCAGTGGGAAGGAGGCATACAGCCAAGCATCGTTGTACTGCTGGCACTCGCGGGTGCGATTTCTCAAGGTCGGCAAGTCACAAGTGAGCCGCTCCAGCAGTGGGCGTGAGGCCGATGGTGGAACACCAATTGGAGAGTAATCGGTAGACAAGTCTAGGTATGGTCGGTTCAATAGCCCTCCCGTGATGACCATTCCAAGCCGCAAGAGCTGCGCCATACTCATGCCGATCTGGGCCTGGACTTTTGCATCCAGCTCATCACCTCCGAAGATCATCCAGGCACGCACAATTTGTGCCGCGCGTTTGGCACTACCCGACTGCCACCGAAACTGGCGGTGCGGGATGCGCTGAAGATCCACCATGATGTCGGAACGGCTTTCACCATCTTTGTAAGGTTCGCCCTCGAGACGGCGAATATGGTTGATCGCCTCGGCCAAGTGGTTCCATTGATGTAAACCATCACTTCCTCGTGTCTCCGCATTGAGGATGACCTCACGTACCAGTATTTCGAGATCCCATGCGTATAGGCGCGCGCGAAGGTCGAGATGAGCGGGTCTTCCCACCGCAAGTGCGGGATGGAGGTCGCGGCTCTCCGTGGCGAAGAGGAAGTATCCCCACAGCTGAATTAGGCTAGGGGCAAGCGCGAACCGGCGCATGTAGTTGCGGAATGGCTTGTAGGCGGGGTAGAGGTCGATCATCGCGCTAGTTTGTTACAGGAGACTGGGGCAGCCGGACCGCGGGTGGGAGTCAGATAAGACCTCGTTTCCATGGACCCGCGCTTTCGCTTACGGCGAGAACTACTTGATCCTTAGCAAGCGATTGATCCAAGAGGCAGCGGCCGCGCCTGGTGGTTCAGTCGACGACGACTCTTCAGTAGAAGGACGCCTCATCATACGAGCCGCCCGCTGCTCGTCCAGTTCCAAGGCGCCAGCTATCGCTTCCGGCGTGACCCCGCCGCACGACTTCTGGTGTGCTGGATCGGGTTCACCCCCGTTTTCACGGACACTTACGAGAAGGCCGATCGAGGCCATGAGGAGTGTTCATGTCGAAGCGAAGGAAGTTCAGTGCGGAGTTCAAGCGTGGTGCGGTTGAGCAGGCCAGCC
>Ga0160437_1001392_pt1 | contig 11020 bp, 15 predicted proteins | sample HID1975I_E0MG_FD_108227 | JGI IMG/M metagenome (GOLD analysis project Ga0160437, IMG submission 108227) | Enriched soil microbial communities from UW Madison campus, WI, USA - HID1975I_E0 MG | ecosystem: Environmental > Terrestrial > Soil > Unclassified | place: USA: Madison, Wisconsin... | reverse complement strand
TCTTCCGCCATGCAACCTCCCGTTGGATAGCTAGGTCCGCTCGCTATTGAGGTTCCGCGGTCAACGCCGCCCTCTAGCGCCACTGACAGTCATGCTGAAGCGCCGGGGTGGCCCCACCTTTGACTCGCCCCTTCTGCTGCCATCAAGTTGCCTCATCGCGTCACGTTCGGCGGCTGATCCACTCGTGCAGTGGCATGTGGCTGGTGGTCGCCGCCTCGATCTGCCAGGGCTCGGGGTAGTGCCGAAGGATGTGTCGGGCTTCCTCGCGCAGCTTTGCTACCGTCACCTGCCATCGGGCCTCGTCGTCCATTGGCAGCTCGCTCAACTCTCTGAGGACTTCTCCCGCCCAGTCCAGCGCCAATCGCCGCTCGTATCCCACGGTCATGTCTTCTCCTTGGTCACTTTTTGGTAGTGAACGGCAGACGGATCGCTATTTCCATGACAGAGGATTCCATACGCCGGCATCCCGGAAGAGTTCTCCTTCGGCCACGTGCGCCGCCGTCCATATCGAGCCGAAGGGATTGGCCAGATCGCCCGCGAGATCAACCGTTCTGTGACCTGCACACAAGGAGGCCCAGGGGCCCTGCGAGTTCGTGATGCTTGAAGAAGCGCCGCAGATGATGCATTGGGACCGCAACTGGACTTCGGTCTGCAGGATGAGTTCGTGAATCTCGACTGCGACTGGATCGAAGTCTCCTCGCGCGGCGCATTCGAGTCGATGCACTTCATCCGGGCGGTGAATGTTGATGGCAAATCTCGCCTTGCCGTCCATCTGGTAGGCCAGGGATGGCGCCCCAAACTTTTCCCGCACCCGGGTCCAATGAAATCCGCGCTTGTTGGCACCCAGCAAGACGTCGATCCGTTCACACGCCGCAGCAATCCCGAGCACCCAGCCGCGCAACCAAACATAGGCCCGCATCCGGTCGGATCCTGTCAACGGAAACATGTAGCCGTAGCGGCTCAGCACCCCCGACAGATCCACCTGATTGTTCTCCGACATTTCCTTGCTCCTGAGTCTCGCGGCGAGTCCAACTCGCTCATCACCATTGACGCAAGCGGGCACATCGAATTGCTGCTCTCGGCGGCCACTCACAACCTTTCGCAGGCGCGCCCGACCATCCAAGCAATCTCAGCCTCGGTGAAGCCCCAAGGTTTCGCCCGGATTCCCGCCGCAAGTCGCTTTTCGAGGCCTTCGCGACCCCACTCGGGATGGATGTCGAGCTTGCGGCGGCCGTAGGAGATGAGTTGGGTCACGAAATCGGCGCACACGTCGTAGCGCTCTGCAAGCTCTTCTTCTGTCCAGCCCGACACGAAGGTGTCGCCAACACGCCGCAACACCAACTTCGGCTGCGCGCCGGCGACTGCGCCGGGCGAAGGCGTGCGCGGGAAGTCCTTGGGAATGTCACTCGACAACATCAATTCCTCCTGCGATCGCGGGGCAGATCAAAATGCATGCAGCCCTTTCTTGAGCGCTTTCAGCCAGGCTTTGAGTTGCGCTCGGCTCGCGCCGCTGGGCGGACGGTGGTCGGTGCACAGCGTCCAGACATACCCGTCCAAGTTGATCGTCGTGGCAGGTTGGCCGCAGCGGATGCAGAGGTGAGACGTGATCGACTCGGCCTGATCCACGAGCGCGCGGACGAACGCAATAGGGACGTCAAACAGGACACCCTCTCCCGATTCGATCTGGTTTTCTCCGGGAGGTGGAGACCGCCGATCGACAGCGAAGTAAAACCTCGCGGCGCCGAACTTCGCCTTGATTTGTACCCAGTGGAAGCCCCGTTTGTCCGAACCGAGCACAGCGTCGACGGCCACGCACAGTTGCACGAACGTCGCAAACCATCCCGTGAAGTGGTTCAGTCCGATATGTGGACCTTGGAACATGTACGGGAAACGTGCCACAAGGTCCTGAACGGTCAGCTCGGGTTCGTTCATCGCAGATTCCTTGCACGGTGGCCGCTGCAGTCCTGTACGCCAGGACCACGCGGGGGAGATTTCGGTGCTCGAGATGTCACTGCGCGTCCTGCTTTGAATCAGCAGCCAAGAAAGCCATGAAGGTCCCACGGATAGCAGGCGTCCGCACATCCCGGCACAAGCGGACAGGTGGAAAGGGCGTGCCGCTTGCGGTACGCGTGCCTGGCCTCTTCGGGCACATCGCTCAGCCGGCAGTACGGGACACCGTCGTGGAGAAGGATCGGCGGTCGCAGCGGCGCGGGCATGGGTGGCATCAGGATGCCTTCGGTTTGTTGTATGCACAGTGCCCATTGCGCCACTTGCCAGTGGGACGCACCCGAGGGCGTGCGCACGCTCAAGCCATCAACGAGAAGGGTTCCGTCCCGCAGGGCCCACTGGACACGCTGCAGATGGGTCCGGTTCAAATCGATCTGCAACGCGCCATGACCTTGCGGTGCAGCCAGACAGACGTCACGACAATGGGCTAGCACCGGCTCGATGGCCCGTGCGACGAATAGTGCAAGCGGCTCGGCAAAGCGAGGATAGCGTGCGAAGGCGTCTGCATGCCGGCCTGGCTGACTACGACTGCGAGTGGGTGCTCGAAGCCGGAAAGCCCCCTGTGAATGCGCTGCTGGTGAACTGACGGCGCCCCGCGACACGGCCTGGTGGTCGGCACCGTCGTGCGTCGGACAGGAAAGGGTCAGGACAAGCACAAGGTTTCCCCTCGAAGGCGTCGAGTCCGCACGCGGCGACCCGCCGCAAGTTCGCATCGCCAACCGCGATGCCGGAGCACAGGCAAGCCGCGTGCGAATCGTCCATTCAGTGAGAAGCATTGCTCACCCTGCCCTGCAGCGCCGCGGCGTGAGTGATCAACGCCAACACTTCTTGCGTCACATCACGCTCCTCGTTGATTCGCCAGGCCTTCTTCCATCGTGACCAGACGTACGCTGCATCAGCGTGCACGCCAGGCAGGCCCTTCAGTCGATAGCGGGGGACGACTCTTCCTTGGACAGCCTGGGTGTTTAGGATGCGGTAATGCATGGCGTCAGTGCAGCCGAGGGCGGCTGGAGATGGAATCGTCTTCGAGCAGGTCGGCCGGAACGTCCCTCAACTCCAGATGACGGCGCCCTGCCGCACGCGCAGCGCCTACCGCCTCCTGGACCGCCTTCTTGATCTCCCGGGCCGTCAGATGTGCCAGCGCTTTAGTGAAGGACCGCTGAGGCGACACGAAGCCGGCTACCCGAAGGGCCTCTACCGCCTCGGTGGCCACCACATGGGCAAGGTCGAGCGCGTCCGCCCCACGAGAAGGAAGAATCGTGAAGATTTTGAAGCGTGACCGGATGGTGAGCGGCAGCGCGTTGACGTCATTGGCTGTGGCAATGTAGATCACTAGGCTGGCATCGAATGGGAGATCCAGTCCGGCATCTCTGGCGGTGGCGGCCGTACGTGGCTCCAGTAGCGAGTGAAAAACGTTGATCGGCTCGTAGTGCCCTCCTTTGGTCTTGTCGATCTCGTCGACCACAATGACCGGGTTGGCCACCTCGCCGAGCGCCACCTGATCGAAGATGATTCCTATCCCCGATGTGGACCAATGGCGCTCACTACCCAGAAAAAGCGCGGGACTTTGCACACTTTCCATGGATTGAACCCGACACGGGAGCCCCATCGCTTCGGCGAGGTCCATCGCATAGTGGGTCTTGCCGACTCCCGGTGGCCCGACCAAAAGAATCGGCGGCACGCGTAGCGGGCCAAGGCTATCGCTGGCCAAGGCAACATACGCCTTGACGAGTTGCGTCACGCTCCGGAACTGAGGGTCATGCGCCTCCAGGCGCCTGCAGGCACACGCCCACCGCTCGCCATCTGTCCCGGGGTTGCGTACCGGCCTATAGGCGCCCTTGAGGACGATCCTCCCAAGCAGATCCAGTTCCTTGCGGCTGTTGTCATCGTCACGCAGATTCTTGGCGCGTGAGATGGCGTCTAGAACGTCCTTGCCCCGCAAGACTTTGAGCAAGGAAAGGCGAGCAGCGAGGGCCGGATCGAATTCCTCGAAAGACTGGATGAACTGGATCTCCTCGTCGGGGCTTTGTTGATCAGACCTTGGCAGTCGCTTGGGCTGGATCGCCCGAGTTCCGACCGTTTTGAACGCCGCGCCTGCTGCGCTGTCCTCTTTCTCCTCATCGCTCTGCGCCTTGGATCGGCCACTCTCCCGACCTTCCTCCAGCAGTTCCTCCTGTTTGCGCTGCTCTTCGCGCGCCGATTCAATGGTCAACGCCTCGCTGAGTTCGGAGCGCAAGAAGATTCGCAGGAGTGGCATGGTGCTGCGGGTCGTTCGCAGGACATGCAGCGCATAGCCGCAGGGGGGAGACTCATCGGCGCGATCGTCCATTGGCTTACTCACCGGTAGACCTCCCGGCGCATCCTCCGCAAGTGCAGCACTGGGGCACTGGTCGGGCGGCGAGTCATACCTCGCCCTCCTTCATCGTCGAGATCAACGCATGAAATACGCGGTGTGACTCGGTTCGGTCCGCTGCGAAGGCGACGGCCGGATCGCGCGTGGGTTGCGAGACTCGTGATTCCCGCAACCGCGTCGCAGCAGTCACGACACGCTGCGGTTCGTGTAAGCAGGCTGCCTGCAACGGCCCGCCCCATGCCGGCAGAATGAAGCGCAGCGATGGGAACGCACAAAGCACGTCCCAAGGCAGAGTGGCAAGGGCCAGAAGGCTATTAACCTCGGTCTCGTCGAGCCCCAAGGCGTGCGCCATCGATCGAGGGGTCGGGAACAGTCTGACATTCAGCGCATGCAACAGGCCTAGCGAGCGCTCGTAGGCAGACAGCGAATCAGCGCCGCGGTTGGACGCATCCAGTTCAAGGAAAAGGCCCTTGTCGTCTAGGTGCGAAATGACCGCCGCCACAGGGAGCCGTAACTCCTGGCAAGCCCGATGTCGTCGATGTCCGAAGACGATCTCGTAGGACACCTCCTGCTTGAGCGCCGCATTCTCCAAACGCGGGCTGATCGGACGCACCTTGATGTGTTGAACGTTGCCGCCCGTGGATGCGATGCTCTCTTTGAGCGTCTGATAGGTGGCGTCGAAGAACGAGTCCGCCATTCGACAGCCGAAGGCAGTGCCGGCAATCAGGCTCGGGTCGAGCTTTCTCGCGGGCTCGGCGCCTTCAAATTGAGCATGCTCTCGCTGTAGCGCACTTAGCGCTTGCTTAGTCTCTTCTCTGTTTTCGAGGAACTGCAGCAAAACGCCTGGTGCAGTCTTGGGGCGACGACTGCCCGCGCGCGCCTGCGGCTTGGAGGCCTCATCGACGGCGTCCCTTGACAAAGCTATTTCGCCATTGGCAAACGCTCGGATTAGTTTGCGCTCTTCCATCTCTTGTGCTCCGACGCTTCAAGGGATTCGAACCCCGGCACGCCCAGCCTGGGACTGACATTAAGAGGCCTCGAATAGCAGGCTCCATGAGGCGCGAGTGCCGTTGGCACGAACTGCTGGTAATTGGATCTGGCGAGGAACATGAAAGACAACCTCCACAAGTAAATCTCGTCGCCAGCGATGGGATAGCTTGCCCCATCCGAGAGTGAGCGAAGAGATACTGTCGAAAAGACAGTAAGAGGGCGCCCTGTTCGGGCGCCTACGCATTGCCCTAGGTCAACTCAACTTAGCGAGGTTGTAATGGTACTCATAGTCCGCGGTGTTATCAACCGCGTACCTATAGGCCGTGGTGCTTTTGGCGTGCTCCACTGAACATCGGAGCTATGGCGCGGAAGACGAGCGTTGATAGAGAGAGCAGCGAGGACATCTATTTGGTGCAGTTTGGCGAAGCTGTGCGGTTGGAGCGCAAGTCTCTCGGCTACTCGCAAGAGAGCTTTGCGGACCATGTAAAGATGGATCGAAGCTATATGGGAGGCGTTGAGCGTGGGCAACGAAACTTGTCGCTCACAAACATCATGCGCATCCTCGAAGGGCTCGAGATGGATCCGGGAGGCTTTTTCTCGAAGCACATTCATCTCCAACGGCGACGCAGGAAGGCGCGGGCGGCGACGGACACTGACGTGGCGAAATAGGAGGGGGGGCGGATGTCCCACCCTGAAGCGAGGAAGAACTCAATCCCGCAACGACCACGGGTTGCTAGTTCGGGACAAAAATGTGGGACATCCGACCAAAAGTCGGAGCAGGTCGGCGGACGTTCCATTGGGGAGAGCCAGTCCCGCCTTCCACCGTTTTGCCCCGTTTTCAGAGGTGAACGGGTTCGATTCCTGTCGGGGGCACCACGCGAGCCCGCATGCCCGTCAAGCATGGCGGTTTTTTTGTTGTGGACTCAAGCCGCGCGCGCCGCCGGCACCAGGGCATCCACGACGTCCGAGAGGGCCTGACCCACTGGCTGTTCGACCTTCAGCGCCATCAGGTCGTCCGCACGCGTGCGGCCCAGGTTGACCGCCGCCACAGGCAACCCCGCCGCCGCGGCCGCCTGCACAAATCGAAAGCCCGAATACACCATGAGCGACGAGCCGGCCACCAGAACGGCGTCGGACTCTTGAAGCGCAGCGCGTGCGGCCGCCACGCGCGCCGGCGGCACGCTTTCGCCGAAGAAGACCACGTCGGGCTTGAGCAGTCCGCCGCAGCGTTCGCAACTGGGAATCTCGAAGCTGGAAAAGTCGCGGCCATCGAGGTCGGCATCGCCATCGGGCGCGCTGCGGGCCGACAGCTGCGCCCATTCAGGGTTGCTGTCCAGCAGACGCGCCTGCAGTTCGGCGCGCGGACTGCGCGTGCCGCAGGCCGTGCAGCACACCGTGTCGATGCGGCCGTGCAGGTCGATGATGGCGCGGCTGCCGGCCGCGTCGTGCAAGCCGTCCACGTTCTGAGTGAGCAGCAAGTGCACATGGCCCGCGGCCTCGAGCTTTGCCAACGCACGATGGGCGAGGCCAGGTTGCGCCCCGCCCATGATTCGCCAGCCGATCAGGCTGCGCGCCCAGTAGCGCTTGCGCGTGGCTTCGCTGCCCATGAAGGCCTGGTAGGTCACGGGCGCCGGGCGCTTCCAGTCGCCGTTGGCATCGCGGTAGTCCGGAATGCCGCTTTCGGTGCTGCACCCAGCGCCAGTGAGCACGAAAAGGCGCGGATGGCGCCTGACGAATTCGACGAGCAAGGAGTTGTCGCTGGTGCCGTGCATGGCGGCGAGCATAAGTCGCCTCAGGCGATCGTGCTGGCCGGCGGCGCATCCGCGCGGGTGCGGGCGCGAAGCGCATCGACCTCGGCGTGAAGCGTGATGGCCCAGGCGCGCCGTTCGCGCTCGCGCGAATCCTGTGGTTCACCAAAGCTCAGGTAGGCCGTCAATGGTGGCGCGCTCAAGGTACGCCAGACCGATTCGAGCAAGGTGTCGTCGTCGACGTACGCCGGCGCGTAGCTGGTCTCGCCGCTGCTGGTCAGCGCAAAACGCAAAGCCGCCGGCTGTACTGGCGCATCGGAAGAGATGGCAGCCTGTAGCAGGTTGGCATGAAAGGGCAGCAGCTTGCGCCCATCGCCCGTGGTGCCTTCCGGAAAGACCGCGATCAGGTCGCCATCGCGCAGTGCTTCGGCCATGTGATGCACGACCCGCATGGCGTCGCGCCGGCGCTCGCGCTCGATGTAGAGCGTGCCCGCGCCAGTGGACAGGCTGCCAATCACCGGCCAACTCTTGATGTTCGACTTGGCCACGAAACGCACATGCCGCGCCGCGTGAACGGCGAGGATGTCGAGCCAGGAGACGTGGTTGACGACAAGCAGCAGCGGCCCGCGCTCGGGCGGCGTGCCTTGCACCACGAGCGTGATGCCGAAGATCTCCAGCATCCTGCGCGACCAGCGCTCCACTTCGCGGGCGCGCGCCTCGGGGCTCATGCGCGGGAACCGGAAGCGGATCGTGCACCAGCCGCCGACTGCATGCACTGTGGCACGCAGCAGCTTCCAGCACACCAGCGCGAGACGCATCAGTTCGACTGGAAGACCACGCGCCCCGCGACCAGCGTGGTGCGCACGCGGCCACGCAGCGCGTACCCGGCAAATGGCGTGTGCTTGCTCTGGCTCTGCAGGGCGTCGGCGCTCACCTGCCATTCGTGCTTCGGGTCGAAGATGCACAGGTCAGCCGCTTCTCCGGCCGCGATGCGGGCCGTGCCGGCAGCCGGCACCAGGCGCGCCGGCGCCACGCTGATCACCTCCAGCGCGCGGCGAATGCCGGCGCCGCTCTGCTCGCCCCACTGCAGCGCCAGCGGCAACAGCAGTTCCAGCACTGTGCCACCAGCTTCTGCTTCCGCAAAAGGCAGGGTCTTGGCGTCGGACTCCACCGGCGTGTGATCGGACACCAGCGCGTCGATGGTGCCGTCGGCCAGCCCCGCCGAAAGCGCGTCGCGGTCGCGCTGCTGGCGCAGCGGCGGCGACAGGCGCGCGCGGCTGTCGAAGTAGCCGATGTCGGTATCGATCAGGTGCAGCGAGTTGATGCTGACGTCGCAGGTGAGCGGCAGGCCCTCGGCACGCGCCGCACGCACCAGCGCCACGCCCGCTGCACTCGACAGCCGACACAGATGCACCTTGGCGCCGGTGGAACGCATCAACTCGACGATGGTGAAGATGGCAATGGTCTCGGCGGCCACCGGCACGCCGGACAAACCCAGCCGCGTGGCCAGCGGGCCGCTCGCGGCCACGCCCTTGCCCAGGTCGCGGTCCTGCGGACGCAGCCACAGCGTGTAGCCGAAGGTGGCAGCGTATTGCAGCGCGCGCTGCAGCACCTGCGTGTTGGGCAGCGGCACCTCAGCCTGGCCGAAGCCGACGCAGCCAGCTTCGGTGAGTTCGGCCATCTCGGTCAGGATCTCGCCCCGCAGGCCGCGCGTGATCGCACCCAGCGGGAAGAGACGCGCGCGCCGAAGCTTCTCGGCGCGGTACTTGAGCATCTCGACCAGGCCGGGTTCATCCAGCACCGGGTCGGTGTCGGGTGGGCACACCAGGCTGGTCACGCCGCCGGCAACCGAAGCCGCCATTTCGCTTTCCAGCATGCCTTCGTGCTCGTAGCCAGGCTCGCGCAGGCGTGCGGCGAGGTCGACGAGGCCGGGGGCGACGATGCACCCTTGCGCGTCGATGGTCTGCTGCGCGCTGAAGTCCGCGGGGATGTTTTTCAGTGCAACGATGGCACTGTTGGCGATGGCGATGTCCGCCTTCTCGTCGAAGCCCGATGCCGGGTCGACCACGCGGCCGTTGGTGATAAGGATGTTGTTGTTCTTGCTCATGCTTCGTTCCCAGCAACGATGCTCATGACGGCCATGCGCACTGCAATGCCGAAGGTGACCTGCGGCAAGATGACGCTCTGCCGCCCATCCACCACGGCCGAGTCGATTTCGACCCCGCGGTTGATGGGGCCCGGATGCATCACGATCGCGTCGGGTTTGGCGAATTGCAGCTTCTCGGGCGTAAGGCCATAGGTCTTGAAGAACTCCTGCGACGAAGGCAGCAGCGCGCCGCTCATGCGCTCGTTCTGCAGGCGCAGCATGATGATCACGTCGCAGTCCTTGATGCCCTCTTCCAGCGTGTGGCACACCCGCACGCCCATGGGTGCCATGTCGGCCGGCACCAGGGTCTTGGGGCCCACGACGCGCACTTCGGCGCAGCCCAGCGTCGTCAGTGCATGGATGTCGGAGCGGGCCACGCGCGAGTGCAGCACGTCGCCCACGATCGCCACCGTGAGATTGGAAAAATCCTTCTTGTAGTGACGGATGGTGAACATATCCAGCAGCCCCTGCGTGGGGTGCGAATGCCGTCCGTCGCCGGCGTTGACCACGTGCACATGCGGCGCCACATGCTGCGCGATGAGGTAGGGCGCGCCTGATTCGCTATGGCGCACCACGAAAAGGTCAGCCGCCATGGCGCTCAGGTTGGCGATGGTGTCCAGCAGCGATTCACCCTTGCTGGCCGATGAACGCGCGATGTCCAGGTTGATGACGTCCGCCGACAGCCGCTTGGCCGCGATCTCGAAGGTGGTGCGCGTGCGGGTGGAGTTCTCGAAGAACAGGTTGAACACGCTCTTGCCACGAAGCAACGGCACCTTCTTCACCTCGCGGTCGCTCACGCTGGTGAAGTTGGCCGCGGTGTCCAGAATGTGGGTGATCGTGTCCTTGGGCAGCCCCTCGATGGACAGCAGATGGATCAGCTCGCCGTTCTTGTTGAGCTGTGGATTGCGCTTGTACAGCACGCTTACGCTCCTTCTTTTAGTTGTTCGATCTTGAGTGCGAAGCCGCCTTGCGCATCTCGGTCGAGTGCGAGTGACTGGCTGGCTGGAAGTTCCAGCTTTGCGGCGGCAAAGTCGGCCGCCACCGGCAGCTGGCGGTCGCCCCGGTCGACCAGCACGGCCAGCCGCACAGAGGCCGGACGGCCGAAGTCGAAGAGCTCGTTGAGCACGGCGCGGATGGTGCGTCCGGTGTAGAGCACGTCGTCCAGCAGCAGGATGTCGGCGCCGTTCACGTCGAAGGGCAGGCTCGTCTGCGCGCTGGCAGCCAGGCCGCGGCGTGCAAAGTCGTCACGGTGCATGGCCGAGGAAATGATGCCGGGCGCGCCGGGCAGGCCCAGGTCTTTCTGAAGGCGCTCGACCAGCCAGGCACCGCCGGAAGTGATGCCCACCAGCCGGGTAGCCGGGCGCATGAGGGCTTTGACGCCACGCAGCAGCTCCTGGTAGAGCGACTCGGCGTTCGGGATGTTCGGGTTCACGGAAGACTCCTTAAGAACTGTTCGAGGATGATGCAGGCCGATGCGGCGTCTGCATCGCTGGCGCCCTGGGCCAGCGCCTCGGTGGTGCTGTAGCGCTCATCCACCTGGTAGACCGGCAGGCGAAAACGCCCTTCCAGCTGGCGCGCAAACTTCTGGGCCGCGCGGGTGTTCTCGTGCGGTGCACCGTCGGGGTGATAGGGCACGCCCACTACCAAGGCGTCGGGCTGCCATTCGCGAATGCGTTTTTCGATCTGCACGAAGCGGGCATCGCCTTCGGCCGCGATGGTGCCCTGCGGCGTGGCGTTGGCGAGCATGCGGTTGCCGCTGGCCACGCCGGTGCGCTT
>Ga0160437_1001385_pt1 | contig 11056 bp, 7 predicted proteins | sample HID1975I_E0MG_FD_108227 | JGI IMG/M metagenome (GOLD analysis project Ga0160437, IMG submission 108227) | Enriched soil microbial communities from UW Madison campus, WI, USA - HID1975I_E0 MG | ecosystem: Environmental > Terrestrial > Soil > Unclassified | place: USA: Madison, Wisconsin... | reverse complement strand
TTCCGCCGACGCGCCGCGCCCGCTGGCCATGCGTCCCGAACTCTACGAGCGCTTCCATGAGGCCTGCCGCCTGGTGGATTTCGCCGGTACCGAGCTGATCCCGCAGAACATGGCGCCGTTCCCTTGGCATTTCGGCGGCCAGCGCCACCAGAACATTTTCATGATGCCCGACGAACTGGCGGCGCAGGCCCGCGAGCACGGCCTGCGCTTGTGCCTGGACCTGTCGCACCTGCAGATGACCTGCTTCCACTTCGGCCTCGACTTCCAGGCCGCGCTGGCGCTGCTGCTGCCGCATTCGGCGCACCTGCACGTGGCCGATGCCAAGGGTACCAACGGCGAAGGCGTAGTGATGGGTACCGGCGACATCGACTGGCCGGCCACCTGGGCGCAGATTCGCAATCATCCCGAGGTCAGCTTCATTCCTGAAGTCTGGCAAGGGCACAAGGATCATGGTGCCGGCTTCTGGTCGGCGCTGCAGTTTTTGACGCGGCTTGCTTAAGTGCCGGTTTCGAGAGGGTATTCAAGGTGACACAGACTGTCCGTGTAGCAGATTACATCATGGAGCGCCTGGCGCGTCTGGGCGTGGGGCAGGTCTACTTTCTGCCGGGCGGCGGTGCGATGCACCTCAATGACGCCCTGGGGCGCCACCCCGATCTGGAGCCGGTGCTGTGCCTGCACGAGCAGGCGGCGGCTATTGCCGCCGAAGCAGCCGGCAAGCTCACGGGTGGCCCGGCAGCATGCATGACGACCTGTGGCCCAGGTGCGACCAATACGGTTACGGCAGTGTTGGGTGCCTGGCTGGACTCAACGCCGGTGTTCTTCGTTTCTGGCCAGGTCAAGAGTGCCGACCTTAAAGCCGGTACCGGCCTGCGCATGCTGGGCGTTCAGGAAGCCGACATTGTGTCGATTGTCGAGCCGATCACCAAGGCGGCTTTCACCCTGACCGATCCCGAGGCGGTCGCCGAAGTCTTCGACCAGCTCGAACATGCCGCGCTCAGCGGGCGCCGAGGCCCGGTATGGCTGGATGTACCGCTGGACGTTCAGGCTGCCCGGATTGACCCGGCGACCTTGCGCCGGGCGCAGCGCCCCGTGGCTGCGGAGCAACCCGACATCCGTGCGGCGGTCGAGCAAACCGTGAGTTTGCTGCGCCAGGCCAAGCGCCCAGGCATCATCGCCGGCAGTGGTATTCGCATGGCGGGTGCGGTTGATGCATTCAACCAGTTGATCGAAGCCGCAGGCGTACCGGTCATGCCCACCTGGCTAGCCATGGACATCATCGAGGACGAGCACCCGCTCTATGGCGGCCGTCCAGGCTCCATTGCACCGCGCTGGGCCAACTTTGCGCTGCAGAACTGCGACCTGCTGATCGTGCTTGGTTCGCGCCTGGATATGGCGCTGACTGCCTACAACCATGCTCACTTCGCACCTTATGCGAAGAAAGTTGTGGTGGATATCGATCCGGCGGAAATCGCCAAGTTGCAGATGCCCATCGAGGTCTCCGTCGTCTCGGATGTGAAACCGTTCATTGAAGCCTTGGCTGCGCATGTTTGCCGTGATCGCCTACCGTCCTACGCCGACTGGCTGGCGCGCATCGCACAATGGCGCAAGCAATACCCGCTGTTGCAGAGCGAGCACGCGGACGACAGCCAGGGCGTGAGCATGTACTACTTCACTGACCAGCTGTCCTCGCTGCTCAACGAAGGCGACGTGATCGCACCGGGCAGCTCGGGTTTCGCCTCCGAGTTGTTCCTGCTCAACCTGCGCCTGAAGAAGGGCCAGCGTTGCTTCCACAACCGTGGCACGGGGTCGATGGGCTTTGGCATTCCGTCGGCAATCGGCGCGTGTCTGGCCTCTGGCCGCCAGCCGACTGTGTGTGTTGAAGGCGATGGTGGTTTGCAGCTGAACATTCAGGAGCTGGCGACCCTGGCCGCGCAGAAGCTGCCGGTCAAATGCTTCGTCATCAACAACCAGGGCTATGCCTCGATTCGTGCCTCGCAGAGCGCTCATTTCAAACTGCTGGTGGGTGCCGATGCCAGCAGCGGATTGCAGTTGCCGGACCTGGCGCAACTGGCCAGTGCGTATGGTGTGGGGTACGCGCGCATCGAGTCGCATGCCGATCTGCAAGCCAGTCTGCAGGCAGTGCTGGACCGCGACGGCCCGGTGATCTGTGAGGTATTGGTGCAGATCGAGGAGCCGCGGATTCCACGGGTGATGACGCGCATGGACGAGAACGGCAAACCGGTAACCGGGGCGCTGGAAGACTTGTATCCATTTCTGTCGCGTGAAGAATTGGCTGAGCAAATGGCCGCTTCCAAAGGGGCGACTGAATGAAGGTTTGGCTGAAACGCCGACTCACCGGACTCTGTTACGGATATCTCAGGGGGCAGGCCGATTGGTCACATCCACAGGCACCGGAAATCCGTCACGCGCGTGTCCTTCCATATGCCAGTTACATGCCTTGGGTAAACGATGCCGAATTCTTGGCTGCCCATGCCCGGGTTTGTGAACACACGTTGGTAGACCTTTATCGTTTGTACGAGTTGTGGCAGCTCGCCCGCCAACTGGACGGCGTTGAGGGCGACTTCCTGGAAGTCGGAGTTTGGCGAGGCGGTTCAGGTTGCTTGCTGGGCTTGGCTTCTAGGCGCGCAGACCGACGGATATCCCTTGCCGATACTTTTACGGGTGTAGTGAAGGTCGGTGACCAGGATACGCGCTACCGTGGCGGCGAACATGCCGATACAGCGGTTGAGCGAGTGCAAGCGTTGTTGCAAAACAATGGTCTGGAGCACATCCAGGTTCTGGTAGGTATGTTTCCTGAGTGCAACGCCGAAAGGGTGGGCGACAAACTGGCCTTGCTGCACATCGACGTAGATGTCTACGAATCTGCCCGCGATATCCTGTACTGGGCCCTCCCACGCCTAGTGTGTGGTGCAGTTGTGGTCTTCGACGACTACGGTTTCCATGGCTGCGAAGGGGTTACTCGAATGGTCAACGAGTTCGTTGCTGACAACTCCGATTTCCGTTTCCTGCACAACCTGAATGGTCACGCCGTACTGGTACGTGTTGGCGCAGAGGTGATCTGATGAACTACCGGGGTTTTGAGCAGGTGTTGGTCTACGGGGCGCGTCTGGCGGGCCAACAGGTGAGTAATTATCTGGTCAACAACGGCTGTCCGGTGCGCGCCTTTCTTGATCGTGATACCTCGCTGCACCATGTCGGACAGGTGCCGGTATTCACTAGCGAGTCATGGGCAGCGGATAACGACCCAGCCAGCGCCTGTGTGATTATCGGCATGTTCAACAACAATGTCGATGTAGGTCCGGTGGTGGAGCAGCTGGAGCGTCTCGGCTATCAGCATATTGTTAGCCTGGTCGAGTTCGTGCGTGACCTCCCGGTAGATCAGCCGTTTCGATACTGGTTGGTTGAACCAGCATTCTACGAACGTCATCTGGGGCGAATCGCGAGCTTTAGGAGCAACCTGGCGGATGAAGCTAGCCGGCAGTTGCTGGATCGCATCGTCGAATTCAGAACCAGCGGAAACTACCGTTGCTTACCACGCCCCGATGACCGGCAATATTTTCCCGAAGATCTACCTAAGTGGCCGCAGCCACTGCGTTTCATCGATTGCGGTGCCTACACGGGTGACACTGTGCAGGCCATGCGCGAGGCGGGTCTTGAATTTGAGGCTATCGCGACGTTCGAGCCCAACCTGCAGAACTATCAGGTATTGGTCGATAACCTGAAGGGTGAGCATGCCAGCCATTTCCCTTGTGGGGTCTCCGACAGCAATCGCCAGAGTGGTTTCGATCCTGCATTAGGCGCAGGCGGACATTTGGTCGCAGCTGGTGGAGACCCAGTGTTCTGCGTGCGCCTGGACGATGCGTTGCCGGGGTTTGCGCCAAACCTGATCAAGATGGATATCGAGGGCGAAGAGCCGGCAGCTTTGAGAGGGGCGGAAAATATGTTACGGGCATACCGTCCCAATCTCGCCATCAGCATTTACCACCAGGCCGAGCATCTGTGGAGCATTTTTGAACAATTGCAGGAACTGGGCTTGGGCTACCGCTTCCACTTGCGCTGTCATGCCCACAGTACCTTCGACACGGTGCTCTACGCGCTACGTGGAAATTTTGAATCTTCGAGTCTTCTCGGTAATGCCTGTTAACTGCCGCTTAAGCCCAACCTGTGGAATTGATGAACATGAATGATCTGCCAAGAAGCGGCTATTGGGATGATTTCTATAGCCGCAGCAGGGTGGGGGCGCCAACCTATCCGTCACAGTTTGCGGCGTTCGCGATCAATGAGTTTTTCGATATTGATGGCCTGATTGAGTTCGGTTGTGGGAATGGGCGTGACAGCGAATTCTTCGCGGCCAACGGTTTCGACTTGCTGGCAGTGGACGCCTCTGCCGAAGCCATTGAGTTGTGCCGTTCGCGCAGCCGCCATCGGCATGCACGCTTCATTCAGAGCCATGCGGCTGAGGCGCGGGGTGAGATTGATGACTTCCTCACCGGCAAGGCGCGGGTGGCGGTTTATGCGCGCTTCTTTCTGCATGCCATTGAAGAAGGCGAAGCGCTTGATTTCCTTGGTTTGCTTGGGACTCTGTTACCCCGTGGTAGCCAGTTGTTCCTGGAGTACCGAACAACAGAGGACGCCAATCAGGAAAAGGTGTTTGGTGACGGACACTACAGGCGCTATCTCGACCATCGTGAGACGCTCGGAAGAATCGAGGCGGCCGGGTTTACTGTGGCCTACGAAATCGAGGGTCGGGGGCTTGCCAAGTATCGCGATGAGGACGCCCGCGTCGGGCGTTGTGTTGCGTTGAAAAAATGACCAGTCCGTTGCGCAGGAGACGCCAATGCAAAACTTGAATGATAAGAGGGTCGTCCTCTTCGGGGCCGGGAAAAGCGGCGGGCTGTTCATCGATCAACATCGGGATGTGAACATCCTGGCCATGGTCGACAACAATCCCGAGAAACAGGGAGGGGTGTTTCATGGTGTGCCGGTGATTGCGCCGACGCAGATTGCAGCGACTACTTGCGACGTGATTGTCATCACCAGTGTCTGGTCCGATGATATCTTGCAGCAACTGAAAGAACTCGGGCTTTCATCTATACCTACGATCGTGGCGAGCAAGCGCCAGATGAAGGGTATGCGTGGAGTCTATCCCTTCAGTCATCCTTTTACCAAGCAAGTTGCGCGTGAACTTGTCCTGGCCTTGGATGGGTTGATGAGCGAGAGGGGTGTAGACATCTACCTGGATTTTGGCACTCTGCTCGGGGCGTTGCGCGAAGGAGACTTTATTGCTTGGGACGACGATATAGATTTTTCGGTAAATGAAAGCCAGTTCGACCTCGCGATAGATACCTTGCGCCAGCAACGCACTAGGTTGCCACAACATCCAAGTATAGTTTGGGATGTGCAGCTGATCAGCTCCAAAGGTACAGACTTCGGTATCCGAATCGTCTGTAACAATTTACCTGGGCACGAAAAAGTGATTCCCTTTGAAGCGGATATCGCTCGGCGCGTCCGCCGTGATGGCCACGCCGTAGTGGTTGGGGTGATGCCTGAGTGGTTTTGTCCTGAAAGGCATTTTGATGGCTTTGAAGAGGTCAAGATTTTTGGCATGAAGCTTAAGGCTCCGAGCGATGCTGCCGGGTACCTGGATTTTGTGTACGGCGACTGGCGTGAGCCAAAGAAAGAAATGTCGTTTGCCGACTACAACAATGCCGGTGCTGTGCCTTTTGAAGATTATGAAAACTCAATCAGGCCTGTGTAGTCGTTTTGCTGTCACGCGCTGTGTTCGTGCCTGGAGGGGTAATGCACCAAATAGTCTTGGATGACATGAGGGAGATGCACTCCGATAAGAGTGTGCCGTGGGAACGTCTGCATGGAAAGACTGTGCTCATCTCGGGTGGTTATGGGATGCTGGCCTCTTATCTGGTCTACATGCTGATCTATTTGAATGAAATTGATCCGGGCGCGAACATCACGATTCTGGTCATGGGGCGTGATGCTGATAAGTTAAGACGCAGATTCTCGTCGTACGTGGAAAAGGAATACTTTGTACCCGTTCTAGAGGATGTTGTCGCGTTTTCTCAAAGTTTCCCCCGGGCAGATTTTGTCGTGCATGCTGCAAGTCATGCGAGTCCGCATATTTATGGGGTAGCGCCGGTGGATGTAATTCTTCCCAATGCGATTGGCACGTGGCGGTTGCTGGAGAAAGCACGTGCAGACAAGTCGGAAGGGTTTCTATTTATTAGTTCGGGTGAAGCTCAAGGCGTGCTCGAGGGTAAGGATCTGATCGCCGAAGATGACATGGGGTATATCAATCCTATGGAAATCAGGAGCTGTTACGGAGAGAGTAAGCGGCTGGGGGAGGCGCTGTGCAAGGGTTACAGTCATCAGTATGGAGTTCCCGCCAAGGTTGTGAGGCCTGGCCATACCTATGGTCCGACTATTGATCTCGCTGACAGCAGAGTGTTCTCGAGTTTCGTAGCGGACTCGGTCTTTGGCCGAGATATTCATATGAAAAGCGACGGGATGGCGGTGAGAAATTTCTGCTACATCACTGATGCTACACGCGCCTATTTCAAAGTACTCCTTGATGCGCCTGCCGGTGAGGTGTTCAACGTGACCGAGTCGAGCAATGCCATGACCATTGGTGCATTGGCCTTGTTGATTGCAGGCTTGTCGCGGCGGTCGGGTACGAAAGTGGTACGGGTGAGCCGGGACGGCGCTGATCCATATCTTGAAGTCGCCAAGCCGGCTCGTTATCCAGTGTGCAGTTCTGCGAAGCTGAAGGCGCTGGGCTGGGAGAGTTTTGTTGGCGTTGAGGAAGGGTTTAGGCGAACCTTGGATAGTTTTGTTTCTTGATTAATGGATATTTTTCTGGATTTGGGCGGCGAAGAATGAAAGATTCTTGCCGGTTACTGTTTTAAATTGACTGAGAGAGTAGTCGATGCGCGAGTTCTTCTCAAAACGCCCGCAGCCATATTACATCTATGCACCTGATTATCGGCGTAGCTCCGCCGGTATTCGGGTGATGCACATGCTGTGCGACGCGTTGCAGCGTTCCGGTCAGGAAGCCTATATCACCACTCATATACTCAACCCCGACCTAGTGACGCCCCCGCTCAGCGACGAGATCGTTGCACTACATCGGTCGCAGGGATTAGAGCCCGTTGTGGTCTATCCAGAGATCGTCGACGGTAACCCGCTGAACGGCAGTACCGTAGTTCGTTATCTTCTAAATCAGCCCGGTTTTATCGAAGGGCGTGGCGCGTATGGAGAGGAGGACATCCTCTTTTCCTATACCAAGGCTCTGCTCCAGCCGGGAATGGCAGAGGATCACGTGCTTTACCTGCCTGGCCCTGACCTGAGTGTGTTTTGCCCACCCAAGGATCCGGCGAAGCGGGTAGCCGGTAAGGTCTGCTATTACCAGGGGCGTCGGGGACAAGCGCTGATCGATCCTGCGTTTCTTCCACCGGACGCGGTGGAAATCACCTCGCGTTACCCGGATTCTTGGGAGGCGTTGGCCGATCTGTTTCAGCAGTGCGAGTTTTTTTATTGCGGTGAGGCATCTGCTCTGGCAGGTGAAGCTGCACTTTGTGGCTGTGTGGGCGTTATTCAGCCCAGTGAGTGGACCCCTCTCAAGATTGCCTTGCATGAAAACAAAAGCCATGGAGTGGCCTGGGGGAGCGACCCGGAAGAAATTGAGCGGGCCAGGCAGACCTTGCCGTTATTGCGTGAAAGCCTCTTGCAGCACCAGCGCAACTTCTGGCCTGCCCTGGATCATTTCATTGAGGTCACTCAATCTGCCGCCAACGTACGTGCGTCCCAGAGCGGCCGCCGTCAACTACTTCCATGGCTTGCCGAGCGCGTTCCCACCGGCACCCAGCAGCGCCTGATTACCGAACATCTGGCCGCCAATCGCGAGCCTGCCTTTACGATACTGGTGCTGGACCGCGCAGGTGACAGCAAGCTTTTGACCCGGACGATCAAGAGCTTGGGCAAGGAGCAAAACCGCTACTCCTCTGCGCATGTTCTGGTGCTGACTGCTGCAGCGGCGCCTCCCACCGCCGATGCCTCGTTGCGTACTCTGAGCCTGGATCCGGCGCAGCCTTTGCGGAGTATCGAGCAGGCGCTGCGGGGCGTCGAGGACGACTGGTTCATGCTGGTCGAGGCAGGAAGCGAGTTCACCCAGAGCGGCCTGCAGACTGCCGCGCTGGATCTGTTGGCGGCGCCTGGCTGTCGAGCGATATATGGTGATGAGGTGGTGCGCGAGCACAGCGGTGACATGGGCGCGGTGTTGCGTCCGGACCTCAACCTCGACCTGTTGCTGAGCCTGCCTGCCAGTGTATCGCGCCATTGGCTGTTCAATCGCCAGGTGTGGCTGGAGATGGGGGGCTTTCGCCAGGAGGCGGGGCGGGCTTTCGAGCTGGACTATATTCTGCGACTGATCGAGACCGCTGGTTTCGAGGGGTTGGGGCATATCAGCGAGCCGTTGTTGATCAGCGATGCTCAGCCGATGCGCGACTGCGCAGATGAGCGCGGCGTCATTCAGCGCCATCTGCATGCACGCGGTTTTGCACAGGCTCAAGTCGGTTCTCGTCTGCCTGGGCGATACGAGCTGAACTATGGCGCCCCAGGCGACGTACCAGTCAGCATCCTGATATTGCTCCAGGGCGATAATACGGAGCGGGCGCAGCGGTGCATGGAATCCATTCTGGAGAAGACCACCTGTCGAAACTACGAGGTGCTGCTGCTGGCGCCGGCGAATGCCGGCCCTGCAGTGAACATCTGGCTCGATGGCGTTGCCCGGCTCGGCACCGATGCCATTCGTTGTTTGCGTTTCCCGGCCGATACGACGCCTGCGCAGATGCGCAACCGGGCCGCCGGGCAAGCTCGGGGTGACTTCCTGCTCTGGCTGGACGAAGGCGCCGCCGTGCTAGATAGCGACTGGCTGCAGCAGATGCTGAACCACGGAATGCGCCAGGAAGTCGGTGCAGTGGGGGCAAAACTGGTGGCGGGAGATGCCACCATCAGTCATGCCGGTTTTGTGCTCGGCCTGAATGGTCCTGTTGGCGAAGCCTTTGCCGGCCAGCAGATGGATGCGTCCGGTTATATGCAGCGGCTCCAGGTCGATCAGAACTATGTTGCAGTGAGCGGCAAGTGTCTGCTGGTGAGCAAAGGCCTGTTCCTTGAGGTGGGCGGTTTCGACGAGACGACCGAGCTGCACCGCTGGACGGATGTTGATCTATGTCTGCGTCTGCACCGCGCCGGCTACCTAAACGTATGGACCCCGCGTGCTCAGTTGCTGCTCAGTCAGGATGCTGAAACGCCGGCCACCGCTGTAGAAGAAGATGCGTTGTATGATCGCTGGCTCCCTGTACTGGCACGAGACCCATTCTACAATGCAAACTTTGCGCTCTCTGCTACCAGTGGCTTCGGACTGGCGCCCAACGAACTGAGCTGGCGAGCGTTGTCGTCCTGGAAGCCGGTGCCGGCAATCCTCGCCCATGCGGCGGACAGGCAAGGTTGTGGCAACTACCGAGTGATCCAGCCGCTCGACGCGCTCAACAGCGAGGGCTTGGCGGAGGGCCTACTGGCATGGAACTTCTTGTCGCCCACTGAGCTTGAGCGTTATCAACCAGACAGCATTATCCTGCAGCGCCAGGTAGGCGACGAGCAGATTGAGCAGATGCGTCGGATGCACGCGTTTTCGAAGGCCTTCAAGGTCTTCGAGCTGGATGACTATCTGCCCAATTTGCCGCTCAAAAGCGTGCACAGGGCACACATGCCAACGGACATTCTGCGCTCCATACGTCGGGGTCTGTCCTATGTGGACCGCTTTGTCGTCTCCACGCAGCCGCTGGCCGAAGCCTTTGCCGGTCTGCATGACGACATCCGGGTGGTACCCAACACGCTGGATACCCGCTACTGGAAAGGCCTCAGCGCCCTGCGCAGGCAGTCGCGCAAGCCGCGTGTCGGCTGGGCAGGCGGGGCCAGCCACACTGGCGACCTGGAAGTGATCGCGGACGTGGTCAGGGAATTGACCAACGAGGTGGAGTGGGTGTTCTTCGGCATGTGCCCGGACAAGCTGCGGCCTTATGTTCATGAGTTCCACGAGGGTGTTTCGATCGAGCAATACCCCGCGAAGCTGGCCAGCATGAACCTGGACCTGGCCTTGGCGCCCGTCGAGCAGAACCTGTTCAACGAGTGCAAGAGCAACCTGCGTTTGCTGGAGTACGGCGCCTGTGGTTTCCCGGTGATCGCCAGCGACCTGCGTTGCTACCAAGGCTACAGCGATTTGCCGGTCACACTGGTGAAGAACCGTTTCCGAGGCTGGGTAGATGCCATTCGCATGCACATCTCTGATCTGGATGCCACGGCGAAGGCGGGCGATGCACTGCGCAATGCAGTGCTGGGCGGCTGGATGCTCGAAGGCGACAACCTGAGCAACTGGCGCAAGGCCTGGCTGCCGGACTGATACACGGCGGTCGCCTGTGCGGGCCTCTTCGCGGGTAAACCCGCTCCCACAGGTACAGCGCAGGCCCTGAGCTTTGCGCAGTCCCTGTGGGAGCGGGTTTACCCGCGAAGAGGCCCGCACAGGCAATAAAAACCCTCATCTCCGGCACGGCTATTGCTACACCGCTGGCAACACACCGTTTTTATGACGGTCAGCCACGCGAGAGAGCACGATGCCCCAGGCCGCCCACGTAACCCGAGCCCCCGATCATCAGGGGCAGACCCCGATCGAGCAGGATAGCCACCAGGGTATCGAGCAAGCCTTCGCCCTGTTCAACCAGGTGTCCAGCCAGCTGAGCCAGTCCTACAGCCTGCTCGAAGCCCGGGTCAGTGAGCTCAAAGGCGAGCTGGCCGTGGTCAGTGCCCAGCGCATCGAAGAACTGAGCGAAAAGGAACGCCTGGCCAACCGCCTGCAGAACCTGCTGGCCCTGCTACCCGGCGGGGTAATCGTGATCGCTGGCCATGGCCTTGTACGTGAAGCCAACCCGGCTGCTTGCGAACTGCTCGGTGAACCGCTGATCGGCGA
>Ga0160437_1001384_pt1 | contig 11056 bp, 9 predicted proteins | sample HID1975I_E0MG_FD_108227 | JGI IMG/M metagenome (GOLD analysis project Ga0160437, IMG submission 108227) | Enriched soil microbial communities from UW Madison campus, WI, USA - HID1975I_E0 MG | ecosystem: Environmental > Terrestrial > Soil > Unclassified | place: USA: Madison, Wisconsin... | reverse complement strand
CGCGTCACAACGACAGTGACTATATTCATCTAAAATAGCGTGTATCATAGAGGTTTTGCCCCTCAGGGGCGACCAGGAGTCAGCACGATTGAGTAAAAATAAACTCTCCAAAGGTCAGCAGCGTCGGGTTAACGCCAACCACGAGCGCCGTCTTAAAACGACTTCGGAGAAGCCCGATTTCGATGACAACCTGTTTGGCGAAAAAGCTGAAGGCATTGTGATAAGCCGTTTCGGTATGCATGCCGACGTCGAAGACACCGAAGGCAGCGTTCACCGCTGCAATATCCGCCGCACCATTCGTTCTCTGGTGACTGGCGACCGCGTGGTCTGGCGTCCGGGTAAAACCGCCGCAGAAGGCGTGAACGTCAAAGGCATCGTAGAAGCGGTACATGAACGCACGTCGGTCCTGACACGTCCGGACTTTTACGACGGCGTAAAACCGATTGCCGCGAATATCGACCAGATCGTCGTCGTGTCTGCAATCTTGCCAGAGCTATCCCTTAATATTATCGACCGCTATCTTGTCGCCTGCGAGACGCTCGACGTTGAGCCGCTGCTTGTGCTGAATAAAATCGATCTTCTTGATGACAAAGGCAGAGCGTTTGTTGATGCGCAGATGGACATCTATCGCAAGATTGGCTATCCCGTGCTGATGGTGTCCAGCCACAAGAAAGATGGCCTGAAGCCGCTTGAAGAAGCGCTGACCGGGCGTATTAGCATCTTTGCGGGCCAGTCTGGCGTGGGTAAATCCAGCCTGCTGAACAACCTGCTGGGCCTGCAAAAAGAAATTCTGACCAACGATGTTTCTGACAACTCGGGGCTTGGCCAACACACCACCACCGCTTCCCGTTTATACCATTTCCCGCACGGCGGCGATGTTATCGACTCCCCAGGGGTGCGTGAGTTTGGTCTCTGGCACCTTGAGCCGGAACAAATCTTCAACGGTTTTGTCGAATTCCAGAATTACTTAGGCGACTGCAAATACCGCGACTGCAAACATGATAACGATCCTGGCTGCGCCATTCGTGAAGCGGTCGCCAAAGGTGAGATAGCGCAAACGCGTTTTGAAAATTATCACCGCATTCTGGAAAGTATGTCGCAGGTAAAATCGCGTAAAAGCTTTTCTGAAACCGACGACTGACATTTAAGCTGATCGCCGATAGAATCAGCCCCTTTTTTAAAAGGCTCAGAAACCCGGGGCCTGTTACAACCATTGGCCTGGAGGCTACCTTGCTAAATTCATTTAAACTTTCGCTTCAATATCTTTTGCCTAAACTGTGGCTCACCCGCCTCGCAGGCTGGGGCGCAAGCAAACGAGCAGGTTGGTTGACGAAACTGGTCATCGATATGTTCGTGAAATTCTACAAGGTGGACATGAAAGAGGCACAGAAGCCTGACACCGCCAGCTATCGCACCTTTAACGATTTCTTTGTACGTCCGCTACGCGATGAAGTGCGCCCGATTGATACCGATCCGTGCGTACTGGTGATGCCAGCAGACGGCGTTATTAGCCAGCTGGGTAAAATTGAAGACGACAAAATCCTGCAAGCGAAAGGCCATAATTACAGCCTGGAAGCGCTGCTGGCAGGCAACTACCTGATGGCAGACCTGTTCCGGAATGGTTCTTTCGCGACGACCTATCTGTCGCCACGCGACTATCATCGCGTACACATGCCGTGTAACGGTATCCTGCGTGAAATGATTTATGTGCCGGGCGATCTGTTCTCCGTCAACCATCTGACGGCGCAAAACGTGCCGAACCTGTTTGCCCGTAACGAACGCGTTATCTGTCTGTTTGATACTGAATTTGGCCCAATGGCACAGATTCTGGTCGGCGCAACGATCGTCGGCAGCATTGAAACCGTCTGGGCTGGCACCATTACGCCACCACGTGAAGGGGTGATCAAACGCTGGACCTGGCCTACAGGCGAAAGCGAAGGCTCTGTTGCCCTGCTGAAAGGTCAGGAAATGGGTCGCTTCAAACTGGGTTCCACCGTGATCAACCTGTTTGCACCAGGTAAAGTTCAGCTGGTAGAACAGCTCGCCAGCCTGTCGGCAACCAAAATCGGTATGCCGCTGGCGGTATCGACTGAGACGTTCGCCGCACCAGAAGCAGAGCCGGTTGTCATCGTGGAAGATGAGGTGGCTATCGTTGAAGATGTTGCCCCGCAGACCGACGCCAACAAAGACCAGGTTTAACTTTAGAAGGACCGCTGACGTGCGCCTGATTATCACTTTACTGATGGCCTGGTGCCTCAGCATGGGGGCGTACGCAGCCAGCGCCCCCGACGCCAATCAAATATCACAGGAACTGGAACAGGCAAAAGCGGCAAAGCCCGCCCAACCTGAAGCCGTTGAGGCACTCCAGTCTGCGCTGAACGCGCTCGAGGAACGTAAAGGTTCGCTTGAGCGCGCGCAGCAATATCAGCAAGTCATCGACAACTTCCCCAAACTTTCCCAGACGCTGCGCTCCCAGTTGACCAATCTGCGCGATGAGCCACGTCAGGCGCCGGAAAACCTCACCAGCGATGCCTTGAATCAGGAGATCCTGCAGGTTAGCAGCCAGCTACTGGAGAAGAGCCGTCAGGCCCAGCAGGAGCAAGAGCGCGCCCGTGAAATTGCCGATTCACTGAGTCAACTGCCCCAACAGCAAACCGATGCGCGCCGTCAGCTGAACGACGTCGAACGCCGGGTCGGCACCGCAACGGGCAAAACCGCACAGGCGCAAAATCTCAGCCTGCAGGCGGAATCCGCCAAGCTGAAAGCCCAGGTCGATGAACTGGAGCTGGCACAGCTGTCTGCCAACAATCGTCAGGAACTGGCGCGTATGCGCTCAGAACTGGCACAGAAGCAGAGCGAACAGCTCGATGCGTATTTGCAGGCGCTGCGGAATCAACTCAATAGCCAGCGTCAGCGTGAAGCGGAAAAGGCGTTGGAAAGCACCGAGTTACTGGCCGAAAACAGCGCCAACCTGCCACCGAGCCTGGTGAAGCAATTCGCCGTAAACCGCGAGCTATCGCAGGCGCTGAACCAACAGGCACAACGGATGGATCTGGTGGCGTCGCAGCAGCGTCAGGCCACCAATCAGACCTTACAGGTCCGCCAGGCACTCAACACATTGCGGGAACAGTCTCAATGGCTGGGCTCATCCAATCTGTTAGGCGAAGCCCTGCGTGCCCAGGTTGCGCGTCTGCCAGAGATGCCAAAACCGCAGCAGCTCGACACCGAAATGGCGCAGCTGCGCGTGCATCGTCTGCGATATGAAGATTTACTCAGCAAACAGCCACAGCTACGAGAAATTCGACAGGCTGATGGTCAGCCGTTGGCCAGCGACGAAACACGCATTCTTGAAGCCCAGCTGCGCACCCAACGCGAATTGCTCAATTCGCTGTTACAGGGTGGCGATACGCTGATCCTCGAACTCACCAAGCTGAAAGTGGCCAACGGTCAGTTGGAAGAGGCGCTGAAAGAGATAAACGAAGCCACGCACCGCTACCTGTTCTGGACCTCTGACGTCAGCCCGATTACCTTCGCCTGGCCGCTGGAAATCGTCCAGGATCTGCGTCGTCTGATTTCACTCGATACGTTCAGCCAGTTGGGTAAAGCGTCGGTAATGATGCTGACCAGCAAAGAAACGCTGATCCCGCTGTTTGCCGCGCTGATCCTCGTCGGCTTCAGCATCAGTTCCCGGAAACATTTCACACGCTTCCTGGAGCGTTCCAGCAACCGGGTGGGGAAAGTCACGCAGGATCACTTCTGGCTCACGCTCCGGACCGTGTTCTGGTCGATTCTGGTTGCCTCCCCATTACCCGTGCTGTGGATGACGCTGGGCTACGGATTACAGGCCGCGTGGCCCTATCCGCTGGCAGTGGCGATTGGCAACGGCGTAACCGCCACCGTGCCGCTGCTGTGGGTGGTAATGATTTGCGCCGCCTTTGCACGCCCGAACGGTCTGTTTGTCGCCCACTTCGGCTGGCCACGTAACCGCGTGGCGCGCGCGATGCGCTACTACCTGATGAGCATTGGCCTCATCGTGCCGCTGATCATGGCGCTGTTCATGTTTGATAATCTGCATGACAGGGAGTTCTCGTCGTCTCTCGGCAGGCTCTGTTTCGTATTGATCTGCGGCGCGCTGGCGATCGTGACCCTTAGCCTTAAACGCGCAGGCATTCCGTTGTTCCTCGACAAAGAGGGCAACGGCGACAACATGATCAACCGAATGCTGTGGAACCTGCTAATGGGTGCCCCACTGGTCGCCATTCTGGCGGCATTGGTCGGTTATCTGGCAACGGCAGAAGCCTTGCTGGCGCGCCTGGAAACCTCGGTTGCGATCTGGTTCCTGTTGCTGGTGATTTATCATGTGATCCGCCGTTGGATGCTTATCCAGCGTCGTCGTATCGCCTTCGATCGGGCCAAACATCGTCGGGCAGAAATGCTGGCTCAGCGCGCGCGCGGCGAAGAAGATCCGCACCACAGCATGAGCCTGGAAGGGTCGCCGGAAGTGGATATCAGCGAAGTGGATCTCGATACGCTCAGCGCACAGTCGCTACGGCTGGTGCGGTCCATTCTGATGCTGATAGCCCTGGTGTCGGTGATTGTGCTGTGGTCAGAAATTCATTCGGCATTTGGCTTCCTCGAGAACATTTCCCTATGGGATGTGACCTCAACGGTGCAAGGCGTGGAAAGCCTGGAGCCGATTACGCTCGGTGCGGTGCTGATTGCTATTCTGGTGTTCATCGTCACTACGCAGCTGGTGCGTAATCTCCCTGCCCTGCTTGAACTGGCGGTGTTGCAGCATCTTAGCCTGACGCCGGGCACCGGTTATGCCATCACCACCATCACCAAATATCTGCTGATGCTGGTCGGTGGCCTGGTGGGCTTCTCGATGATTGGGATTGAGTGGGCGAAACTACAATGGCTGGTTGCCGCGCTCGGTGTCGGACTCGGGTTTGGTTTGCAGGAGATCTTTGCCAACTTTATTTCCGGCTTGATCATCCTGTTCGAAAAGCCGATCCGTATTGGCGATACCGTGACGATCCGCGATTTGACCGGCAGCGTGACCAAGATCAACACCCGTGCGACAACGATCAGCGACTGGGATCGCAAAGAGATAATCGTACCCAACAAGGCGTTTATCACCGAGCAGTTTATCAACTGGTCGCTGTCGGACTCGGTCACCCGTGTGGTGTTGACCGTTCCGGCCCCGTCGGATGCTAATAGCGAAGAAGTGACGCAGATCCTGATGACCGCCGCCGAACGCTGCTCGCTGGTTATCGACACTCCTGCGCCGGAAGTCTTCCTCGTTGACCTGCAACAAGGCATCCAGATTTTCGAGCTGCGTATCTATGCCGCCGAAATGGGTCACCGTATGCCACTGCGTCACGAGATCCACCAGCTGATCCTGGCGGGCTTCCGCGAGCATGGGATCGACATGCCGTTCCCACCGTTCCAGATGCGTCTGGAAACACTGGATGGTCGGAAAACGGGGAGAACGCTGTCATCTGCGGGACGTCGCCCGGCGGGAAGTTTATAGACCTGAGCTGCCTGATGCCCTCTCCCTGCGGGAGAGGGGGCAAACACTCACTGCTTATTCAGGCGCGGTCCACCGTAAAGGCAATCACATCCGCCAGGTTTTCTGCGCCCAGCGCCAGCATCACCAGACGATCAACGCCGAGTGCAACGCCGGAGCTATCCGGCAGCCCGGCTTTCAGTGCGTCCAGCAGATTGACGTCGATAGGCTGTTGCGGCAGACCACGGGCGGCACGCTTACGGTTGTCCTGCTCGAAACGCTGCTGCTGTTCGCGCGCGTCGGTCAGTTCATGGAAACCATTCGCCAGCTCAATACCTTTGTAATACACCTCAAAACGCTCCGCCACCCGGTGATCTTCGGTGCTGATCTGTGCCAGTGACGCCTGGCTGGCCGGGAAGTGATAGATGAAGGTTGGACGGTCTTTGCCGATATGCGGCTCTACCCCCATCATGAACAGCAGCTGCAACAGGGTATCGCGGTCTTCTTCAGTATCAGCAATATTGCTGAGATCGAGTTTGGCCGCCACTTCACGCAGCTGCGTTTTATCTGCCGACAGCGGGTCGATTTCCAGATGACGCTGAAACGCCTGCTGATACGAGAGGCTTTCCGCCGGCTGACATTCCAGTACCTGTTGCAGCAGATCGTCGACTTCGTTGATCAGGCGGTACATGTCGTAATGCGGGCGATACCACTCCAGCATGGTGAATTCCGGGTTGTGATGACGCCCCATCTCTTCGTTACGGAAGCTTCTGCACAACTGGAAAACCGGGCCACATCCTGCCGCCAGCAGGCGCTTCATGTGATATTCCGGGCTGGTCATCATGTAGAGATTGATGCCCTGAGAATGGCCGGGGCCGACGAAACGTGTCTCAAACGGAACCAGATGAATATCCGTTACCGTCGCCTGACTCATGCATGGCGTTTCCACCTCAAGCACTCCGCGGTCGGTAAAGAAGCGGCGGATTTCCGCCATAATGGCCGCGCGTTTTAACAGATTGGGGATGGAGGCGCTCGGCTGCCAGGTGGCCGTTTCGCTCATGGGAAAACTCTCCGAATTCAAACAAAGGCCCGAAGTCTACTCGCAAGCGCTGCATGAGACAAATTTTGGCCGATGAAAAATCGCTTTCCCGCGACCCGCCCGATTTCGTGACCGACTCAATCAATTTCAATGATAATTCACCGCACGGATCAGCAAAAAAATCGAACGCGTCAAATTTCCCTCACATCCTTGCGGATATACTGCACTACCCATAAAGGAGCAGTGGAATCGCTTTCGCAATGGCTTTGCTGAACAGGTGAACTACCTTTGGTTAAGCATGTTGCGGAATAACAACAATTCTGGAGGAATGTCGTGCAAACCTTTCATGCCGATCTAGCCGTTATAGGCGCAGGCGGAGCGGGATTACGAGCGGCCATCGCCGCAGCGCAAGCCAATCCCAACGCTAAAATCGCACTGATTTCAAAAGTCTATCCTATGCGTAGCCACACCGTTGCCGCCGAAGGCGGATCTGCGGCGGTCGCTCAGGACCATGACAGCTTTGAGTACCATTTTCACGATACCGTCGCCGGGGGTGACTGGCTCTGTGAGCAGGATGTTGTTGATTACTTTGTTCACCACTGCCCTACCGAGATGGCCCAGCTTGAGCAATGGGGTTGTCCGTGGAGTCGCCGTGAGGATGGTTCTGTCAACGTGCGCCGCTTCGGCGGGATGAAAATCGAGCGCACCTGGTTTGCCGCGGACAAAACCGGCTTCCACATGCTGCACACCCTCTTCCAGACCTCGCTTCAGTTCCCACAAATTCAACGCTTCGACGAGCATTTCGTGCTGGATATTCTGGTCGATGACGGTCAGGCTCGCGGCCTCGTGGCGATGAACATGATGGAAGGCGAACTGATTCAAATTCGCGCCAACGCGGTGGTGATGGCGACCGGCGGTGCCGGACGTGTTTATCGCTACAACACCAACGGCGGCATCGTCACCGGTGACGGCATGGGCATGGCGCTAAGCCACGGCGTGCCGCTGCGCGATATGGAATTCGTGCAGTATCACCCTACTGGCCTGCCGGGGTCCGGCATTCTGATGACCGAAGGCTGCCGTGGCGAAGGCGGTATTCTGGTCAACAAAGACGGCTATCGCTATTTGCAGGATTACGGCATGGGCCCGGAAACTCCGCTCGGCGAGCCGAAAAACAAATACATGGAGCTGGGCCCGCGCGACAAAGTATCGCAGGCGTTCTGGCACGAATGGCGTAAAGGCAACACTATTGCCACGCCTCGCGGCGACGTGGTCTATCTGGACCTGCGCCACCTCGGTGAGAAAAAACTACTGGAGCGTTTACCGTTCATTTGCGAACTGGCAAAAGCCTACGTCGGTGTCGACCCGGTGAAAGACCCGATTCCGGTGCGCCCTACCGCGCACTACACCATGGGCGGGATTGAAACCGACCAGCAGTGCGAAAGCCGAATCAAAGGCCTGTTTGCGGTGGGTGAATGTTCCTCTGTCGGCCTGCACGGCGCAAACCGTCTGGGTTCGAACTCACTGGCAGAACTGGTGGTATTTGGTCGCATGGCCGGTGAACGGGCGATGGAGCGCGCCTCTACCGCAGGCGAAGCCAACAGCGCCGCACTGGATGCGCAAGTTGTCGATGTTGAAAAACGCCTCAAGGCGCTGGTTAATCAGGAAGGCAGCGAAAACTGGGCGAAAATACGCGATGAAATGGGTCTGTCGATGGAAGAAGGCTGCGGCATCTACCGCACGCCGGAGCTGATGCAGAAAACCATCGATAAGCTGGCGGAGCTGCAGGAACGCTTTAAACGTGTGCGCATTACCGATACCTCAAGCGTGTTCAACACTGACCTGCTGTACACCATTGAGCTGGGTCACGGCCTGAACGTTGCCGAATGTATGGCGCATTCCGCACTCGCACGTAAAGAGTCTCGCGGGGCGCATCAGCGTCTGGATGAAGGCTGTACCGAACGTGATGACGTGAACTTCCTCAAGCATACTCTCGCCTTCCGCGATGCCGATGGCACCACGCGCCTCGACTACAGCGACGTGAAAATCACCACTCTGCCACCGGCAAAACGCATGTACGGTGGAGAAGCGGAAGCGGCCGATAAGAAGGAGAAGGCGAATGGCTGAGATGAAAAACCTGAAAGTCGAGATCGTGCGCTACAACCCGGAAGTGGACACGGCCCCGCATAGCGCGTTTTACGACGTGCCATATGACGAACAAACGTCACTGTTAGACGCGCTCGGCTATATCAAAGATAACCTCGCCCCTGACCTGAGCTATCGCTGGTCCTGTCGCATGGCGATTTGTGGTTCCTGCGGCATGATGGTCAACAAGGTGCCGAAGCTGGCCTGTAAGACCTTCCTGCGTGAATACGAAAACGGCCTCAAAGTTGAAGCGCTGGCTAACTTCCCGATTGAGCGTGATTTAGTGGTCGACATGACCCACTTTATCGAAAGTCTGGAAGCGATTAAGCCGTACATTATCGGCAATCCACGCACGCCGGATCAGGGGCCGAACGTGCAAACCCCGGCGCAGATGGCGAAATACCATCAGTTCTCCGGCTGTATCAACTGCGGCCTGTGTTATGCCGCCTGCCCACAGTTTGGTCTCAATAAGGAATTTATTGGCCCGGCGGCGATTACTCTGGCGCATCGTTATAACGAAGACAGCCGCGACCACGGCAAAAAGGAGCGTATGGCGCAACTGAACGGCAAAAATGGCGTCTGGAGCTGCACTTTTGTTGGCTACTGCTCGGAAGTCTGTCCGAAGCATGTCGATCCGGCCGCCGCCATTCAGCAGGGCAAAGTGGAAAGTTCGAAAGACTTTCTTATCGCAACCCTGAAACCACGCTAAGGAGTGCATCATGACGACAAAACGCAAACCCTACGTACAGCCGATGACCTCCACGTGGTGGAAAAAACTGCCCTTCTATCGCTTCTATATGATTCGCGAAGGCACGGCAGTTCCCACGGTGTGGTTCAGCATCGTATTGATTTACGGGCTGTTTGCACTGAAACACGGGGCTGAATCCTGGGCCGGTTACGTCGGTTTTCTGCAAAACCCGATTGTGGTTATCCTCAATCTGATCACCTTAGCGGCGGCCTTATTGCACACCAAAACCTGGTTCGAACTGGCACCAAAAGCCGCTAACGTTATCGTAAAAGGCGAAAAAATGGGGCCCGAGCCAGTGATTAAAGCGCTGTGGGCGGTGACGATTGTGGTCACCGTGGTGGTCCTGTTTGTCGCACTGTTCTGGTAAGGAGACCAACAAGATGATCAATCCAAATCCAAAACGTTCGGACGAACCCGTATTCTGGGGGCTGTTTGGGGCAGGCGGTATGTGGGGCGCTATTGTCGCGCCGGTGATGGTGCTGCTGGTCGGCATTCTGCTGCCGCTCGGTCTGGCTCCGCATGACGCCTTTAGCTACGAACGTGTGCTGGCCTTTGCCCAAAGTTTTGTTGGCCGCGCGTTCCTGTTCCTGATGATTGTTCTGCCGCTGTGGTGCGGTCTGCACCGTATCCATCACGCCATGCATGACCTGAAAATTCATGTGCCGAATGGCAAATGGGTGTTCTACGGTTTAGCAGCAATTCTTACCGTCATCACTCTGGTTGGTGTCATTTTCATTTAAAGCTGAGATGCCCGGCACACGCCGGGCATATTTCTTTGTCCTTCTCGTACTTTTTTCCCGCCCGGTTCTACACTTACAAAAAAACATGCAAGGACATTACCATGCGTCTGCTGCCCATCATTGCGACTGTTGCTGCTGCGTTTTTGGTTGTTGCCTGTAGTCATCCCGTTCCGCCTCCCGGCGTGACCGTCGTCTCCCCGTTTGACGCCAATCGTTATCTCGGCACGTGGTATGAAATCGCCCGTCTGGACCATAATTTCGAAAAGGGACTGGAGAGAGTCACCGCCACCTATAGCCTGCGCAGCGATAAGGGCATTAACGTGCTCAATAAAGGCTATAACCCGGACCGAGGGATGTGGCAGAAAGTTGACGGCGTGGCGTATTTTACCGGCTCACCTGACCGGGCCGCCTTGAAGGTGTCCTTCATCGGCCCGTTCTATGGCAGCTATAACGTTATCGCGGTGGATAAAGAGTATAAACATGCGTTGGTCTGTGGGCCGGATCGCGATTACTTGTGGATCCTCGCTCGCACGCCCACCATTTCCGCAGAAATGAAGCAGCAGATGCTGGATATCGCGACCCGGCAGGGTTTCCCCGTACAGAAGTTAGTGTGGGTGAAGCAGACGTATTAGTGCGCGCTGAGCTTCAGGCCAATGATGCCGCAGACGATCAGCACCAGGCTGAAAATACGAGCGGCACTGGCAGATTCCCCGAGCAGCAGAATACCCGTGACAGCCGCACCAACCGCGCCGATCCCGGTCCAGATGGCGTAGGCGGTGCCCACTGGTAGGGTTTTCATCGCCCATGACAGCATAGCGACACTGACGATCATCGCCGTCGCGGTAATCACGCTCGGCACCAGTCGGGTAAAACCGTGG
>Ga0160437_1001378_pt1 | contig 11091 bp, 9 predicted proteins | sample HID1975I_E0MG_FD_108227 | JGI IMG/M metagenome (GOLD analysis project Ga0160437, IMG submission 108227) | Enriched soil microbial communities from UW Madison campus, WI, USA - HID1975I_E0 MG | ecosystem: Environmental > Terrestrial > Soil > Unclassified | place: USA: Madison, Wisconsin... | reverse complement strand
GCACCACCGCCAGATCGCGGCGGCGCGCGCTGTCGTCATCGATCAGCAGAATCTTGGTTTCACGCCACATGCAATAGCAACTTCCCTAGTCATATCGCCGCCCTGCAGGGGCATGCTCGACATCATTCCGACTGAATGGTCAGTGTTCGGACGTCTGGAATTCGAGAACAGACACTAGTAAAGTCAAAAAGGCCCACACAGTCAAATTTATGGCGCCTTTTGTCAAGTTGTGCGCATCTTAACTGAACAGATGGTAAACCTTCGAAGCATTTTTCGCTTGGTTGATCTGCATCATCTCTTCGGCAATTGCCTGGCGTTCACCGGTTGTCACGTCGATCAGGTTGCGGTAGACCAGCAGCACCCCTTCCAGCTTCTCGCGCAGCAACGCCTGGTCCACCGCGTGGGTTTCCAGCACCTCGTCGATGCAGGCGCGGCACGCCACATCCAGCTTGGCAATGGCTTCCCAGTCACGCTCGCTCAGGGCGCCGACCAGGGCATCACAGGTGTCATCGAGGCGTTGCAGTGCGGTCACGGTAATCTCCTTGCCGTCAGCTGGCAGGTTGGGCGTCAGCAATGCCGTCCCAACCGCTTTTCACGGTAATCAGCAGCTGGGCAACTTCGTCGATAATGCCGGCATCGTTGTCGACATTGGCCTGCATCAGGCGATTGGTCATGTAGACGTAGAGCGCGTCGAGCTTCTCGACAGACTCCGGGTTTTCGCTTTTTTCGGGCTGCAGGCCGTCGCGAAGACCGATGATGATGTCGATCGCCTTGCCGAGCATCAGGCCCTTTTCCGCGATGTCGCCACGCGCCATGGCACCCTTGGCCTGGGCCATGCGATCGAGGCCACCTTCCATCAGCATCTGCACCAGGCGGTGCGGCGTGGCTTCGGAAATCTGGGCATGGGAATTGACCTTCTGGTACTGACGAAGGGCTCTCATGGGATTCATCTTGCGACCTCGTGACGGGCAGGCTTAAGGGAGATATTCCTTGTATCGGGCAGGCGGTGAAAAACTTTACCGGCCGATGACATGAAGCCGGGCATCATGCCCGTACTTCATGCAATGTTCACGGTTTAATCGTCACTGCTCGACTTGTTCAGCGCGTTTAGCGTACTCAGCACGGAACTCTGCTGTTGGCGCAGCTGGGTGACCAAGGTATCCATGTTGTTGTACTTGTCCTGAAGGCTCTTCTGCAGGGCTTCCATCCGGGTGTCCAGAGTATCCTGCTCGCTCTTGAGCTTTGTCAGGCTTTCACTCAGGACTTTGGAGCGCTCGGCCAGGGTGCCGGTGCTGGCCTTGGCGAATGGCTCGGTCACTTTCTGCAGGCGCGCCAACAGGCCGTCTTTGCCATTGAAGATACTGGTCAGGTCAGCCGCGTTGGTGGAGGCAACCTTGTCCCACTTCTTGTCATCCAGGCTCAGCGCACCGCCATCCTGGGCAGAAGTGACACCAAACGCAGCGAGAGATTTCAAGGTGCCGTTGCCCGACACCGCATTGAGCTCCTCACGAATGGAGGACATCAACGTACGCATCGTGGCATCACCGGTCAGCGCCGCAGACGTCATCGTGCCATCGGCATTCTTGGTGACCTTTGTTTCGGCATTCATGACCGTCAGCAAGGCATTATAAGTATCAATGAAACCCTTCAGGCCGGATTTCAAAGTCGTAGAACTGGTGGTCAACGAGAGAACGGTCGCCGTGACCTCACCACTTGTAGCATTGGTCGGTGAAACGCCTACCAGCTTGATGTTCAGACCGCTGACGGCATCAGTGATATCGTTAGTCTTCGACTTCATGGCGACACCGTCCAACGTGTACTCAGCGTCCGCCGGCTTTTCGACAACAGTATAGCCAGTATCTATACCAGAATTGCCCGAAAGGGTAATGTCAGACCCTAAACCCATTTTGGTAGAGGTAATAATCAGGCGGGAACCAGTAGCATCCGTCAGCACGTTGGCGCTCAGACCCGCCACACCGAACTGGCTATTGATATTATCGCGAACCTGCTGCAGCGTTGCACCAGGAGGAACACTTAGATCGTATTTCTGACCACTCTGACTGATACTTAAGGTGGTCGGGGTGCTACCGGCATTGACCACCGAACCCGCACCATTTGCGTAAACCTTGGTCGAAACCTTCGACGCTGTCGCCAGCTTGTCGACAATTAACTTGAACGAGCCGTTGGCAGCCCCGGTACCCATGGTTACGGTTGCAACCTTTTCATCCGAAGATTTCAGGCTAAGGCCACCGAAACTGTTGTTGTCCGTCATGTTGGTCAAGGCGCCGCGAAAGGCATCCAGGGCCGACTGAATCTTGCCGATAGAGGACAACGTGGTGGTTGCCTTCAGCGTTTGGGTATTGATCTGCGCCTGCTTCGGCGCCTTCTGCGCGGCCACCAGGGAATCTACGATCGCCTGGGTATCGATGCCCGAGCCAATACCGCTGACTGTTGTACCTGCCATCATTGCTCTCCTTGTTCAGTAGCTGCCGGATCCTTGGCGGAGTAATCCATCAAAGGGTCGACAGCAACAAAAATCATGCCAGCCTATGCCTGATCATCGAACAGCAGGCTGCTGGCTTCACTGAGGCTCTGCGCCAATTTCAGCGCAGTTTCCGACGGAAGCTGCCGGATAACCTCGCCGGACTGGGTGGCAATTACCTTGACCACGACCCGACCGGTTGAATCATCAATGGAAAAATCCAGCTGACGCTGGCTCGACTGGACGAAATCACGAATCTCGCCCACCGCTTTTTCCAAGTCTTCGCGCGAGTGCGGCGGGTTATCGGGGGCAGCGGCTTCCTGCACCTTGGCAGGCACTGACGGGTCCCGGTCCCGATCAGCTAATGGCGCCTGGGGTAACACGGACGGATACACCTGGCTCAGCTTGACACTCATGTCCATGTTTCGAACTCCTCATGTCAAAAAGGGTGAAAGGGCACGTAAACGCGCCCTTTCACCCTTTACTCAGGCGCCTGAATTACTGAAGCAGTTTCAGGACCGAAGATGGCAGCTGGTTAGCCTGCGACAGGATCGCGGTGGAAGCCTGTTGCAAAGTCTGCTGCTTGGTCAGCTCGGCAGTTTCCGAAGCGAAGTCCACGTCCTGCACGGTGGAGCGGGCAGCGGTGGAGTTCTTCTGGATGTTCTGCAGGTTGTCGACGGTGGTTTGCAGACGGTTCTGGGTAGCACCCAGGCCCGAACGGACGCTGTCGATGGAACCGATTGCCTTGTCGATAACAGCCAGAGCGTTCTGCGCCTTGGTGGCGTCGGTGACATCGGTTTTGGCAATAGTGACTTTGGTGGACGAAACGGTCGCACCGGAGAACAGATTAGATACGCCGGTACCAGCATCGCTCAGAGAATAACCCTTAGCCGAATCCAGCGAAATCTGGCCGGTAACCACGACTGCAGCAGCACCAAGTGCCGCAGGGGTAGCTGTAACGCCGGAACCATCTTTGGCACCAACTTTAATGTTCGCTTGAGCATTCGTGTCAGCACCGGAGAACACCAGGTTTTCGCCAGAATCCGACTTCACGCTTAGGCTTTTGTTGGACTCGTCGTAGTTGACACTGATGCCCAATTTCGCAGCGTTAGATTTCAGCTGATCAGCCAAGCTTGCCAAGTCAGTAACACCGACAAAGTCGACAGTGCCGCTATTACCAACAGCCAGCTTGAAGTTAGACGGAGTGGTTGCACCAACCTCAAGTTTAACTTCGGTACTCGCGCTGGCAGTCAGGCCACCGATCGAACCATTCAGAGCACTCGCAATTTCCTTGGCCGAAGCGCCGGCAGCGTACGAAACACCCTTGGATTGGCCGTTACCTGTAACAGTGATGCTGCCACTGGCGACACCAGATGCACTTGGAGCGATTGCCTTGGATTTGATCTGTTGCGAACCGATGTTGCTTGCAGCAACGTTGTCCAACGACAAGTTGATGGTTTCGTTGGCATTTGCACCCACCTGAATAGCCTTGGTGCCGTACGAACCATCCAGCAGCTTCTGGCCACCGAAAGTAGTGGTATCCGAAATACGGTTCAGCTCAGCGGTCAGAGCCTGGTATTCGTCGTTGTTCGACTTACGGTCGTCGGCGCTCAGGGAGCCAGTAGCCGAGGACAGGGCCAGGGTACGCATTTTTTGCAGGATGTCGGTCGAAGCCTGCATTGCACCTTCAGCGGTCTGGGCGATCGAGATACCGTCGTTGGCGTTCTTCACAGCCTGGCCCAGGCCGTTGATCTGGCTGGTCAGACGGTTGGCGATCTGCAGGCCGGCAGCGTCGTCTTTAGCGCTGTTGATACGCAGACCCGAGGACAGACGCTGCATCGAAGTGGTCTGAGCGTTGCTAGCCTTGGTCAGGTTGCCCTGAGTAGTGATCGACGCAATGTTGGTGTTTACAGTTAAAGCCATGACGAAATCCTCGTTGGATGGGTACTGCGGCTTCCGGCCTTGGCAACCGCCGGACTGGCCTAGAGAACCTTCGTAATAGTTATCGTCGGGTGCGCGGGATGCTTGAGGGGTTTTTCGAAAAAAAAATGCTGGCATGGGGCCAGCCCCGATAAATCAAGGGGTTAAGGCGGTTTATTGGCGTCAAAAACCACTCCAAATCCAGCTTAAGCTCACCAGCCAGCCACTCCATCTGTGGGAGCGGGCGCGCCCGCGAACACCGGCAAAGCCGGTGCCATCCACCGAGTCGCCTCCTTCGCGGGCATGCTCGCTCCCCCAGAAAGCGGCGCCACGCCACAGAATCTTGCAGGCAAAAAAAAGCGCCGGGCGGTGGCCGCCGGGCGCTTTTGGGGACTGCTGGGGGATCAGTCGCGGTACAGGATGGCCGAGCCCCACGACAGGCCCACGCCAAAGCCGCTGATCGCCACACGCTTCCAGCTGCCGTCGAGCATGTGCTTCTGCAGCAGCAGCGGCACACTGGAGGACACGGTATTGCCGGTTTCCAGCATGTCCTTGACGAACTTCTCCGGATGCTGCTCTTCGAAGCGCCGGGCTACGGCATCGACAATCGCCGCACTGCCCTGGTGGATGCAGAACGCGTCGATATCCGAAGACTTCAGGCCACTGGCATCCAGCAGCTCGTGCAGGTGCGCCGGCACCTTGACCAGGGCGAAGTTGAACACTTGGCGGCCGTTCATGAAGAACTTGCCGTCAGTGACTTTCAGGTGCTCGGCACCGGAGCCGTCAGTGCCAAATCGCGCCTGGCCCAGGTTCCAGACCGCGTCTTCACCCATCCAGGTGGCTGTGGCGGCATCGCCGAACAGCATGGTGGTGTTGCGGTCTTCCGGGTCGACGATCTTCGAATACGGGTCGGCCGTGATCAGCAGGCCGTTTTTCAGCCCTGCCGCTTCCATGAAGCCTTTGATCGCGTACAGGCCATACACATAGCCGGAGCAACCCAGCGACACATCGAACGCCGCCACGCGGGTAGACAGGCCAAGCTTGCTCTGGACGATGGCTGCGGTGTGCGGCAGACCTTCTTCGTCACCGTTCTGGGTGACCACGATCAGCGCATCGATCGACTGCGGATCAAGGTCAGGGTTGCTGGCAAACAGGGCCCGGGCGGCTTCTACGCACAGGTCGGAGGTTTCTTGCTCTTCGGCCTTGCGCGGCAGGAACGACGCGCCGATCTTGCCGAACATGAACTCTTCGTCCTTGCCAAACTTCGCACCCTGGACGTAGTTGTCCAGGCCAGCGGTAGGCACGTAACTCGCGATGCTTTTGATGCCAATCATTCTGGCTTCCCAATGAAAACAGCCAAAGACCACCACTCGATGAATTGAGGGCGCCAAATACCGGGGCGTCACCGCCAGGGGTTGAAGGCAGAGCTCACCTGCGCACCGGTAACAAAATGCTGCAACAGCTGCTGCATAGAATACAGGGAAGATGATCGTTTTGACTCATTGGTCACATTGAAATGCTACGAAAGCCGTGCCGAGGGCGTGAGAAACCAGAATTTTCGCGGGCATGAAAAAGCCGGGGCCGCTTTGCGCCCCTTCGCGGGCTTGCCCGCTCCCACAGGTTTTGCGTGCGCCTGAGGCCTGCGCAATCCCTGTGGGAACGGGCAAGCCCGCGAAGGGGCGCAAAGCGGCCCCGGTTTCAGCAAGACAGATCAGAGCTTGTTGAACAGGCTCAACTGCGAAATGCGCGAGAAGGCCAGCTGCGAGGCCTCCAGCATGGCCTGCTGCAAGGTCAAAGTGATGGCCGCTTGCGACATGTCGGTGTTACCGATTGCGTTCTGGGTGGTCTTGTTGGCCAGGCCCAGGCTGGTGTTTTCCTGGCGCTGGATCTCCAGCGAATTGCCACGGGCGCCGATCGAACCACGGGTGATATCGACCTGCTCACGGGCACTGGCCAGGTTGGCGATTGCCGAGGCCGCCGCATCCTTCAGCGCATTGGCCTGGCCTACACCCGTTACCGGCGTATCCAGCGCAGCACGCAACTGGCTGAGGGTTTCCAGTACATTCTGGTTCTGATGCGTATTGGCGGTAACCGCGAACTGGTCACCCGCCTCCGGCGAACCGCTCACCTGATACGTGACACCCGCCACCGTCAAGGCTGGCGCGGTGTAGGTACCCGTGGCCACTGCCTTGCTGTCAGCCGTCAGCGGCTGGGCGTAGAGCTCGTAGGCGCCAGGCCCGGTGAACTTGATCACAGCCCCATTGCTGGGGAAGGTGCTGCGATAAGCCGCTTCGTCGGTCACGCTGCCGCTGGTGACCTGGGCGCTGGAGGTGTTGCTGGCGTTGCGGGTGGTGTTGAACGAGTCCGGGCGGGCCGCCAGGGAAAACTCGCGCCCTGCCACCGCGGCGTCGGCATCGGCGCCTTCCTCCACGGTAACGGTGATTTCAAACTCGACGCCACGCAGGGCAATGCTGTTGGCGCCTTCGGTCTTGCTGTCGAAGGTACCGTTGGTGGCGGTTTCAGAGGTGATGTCCCTGCCACTTGCATCGGTGATGGTGTACTGGGTCGCGCTGGTGAAGGTCAGCTTGTACGGCTGGCCGGCAGTAAAGCTGTTGTTGTAGCTGGTACTCGAGGTCATCAGGCCAGACGATACCCCGACCACGCCATCGTCAGTGGCGGGCACCACCAGGGTCGACTGCGTGCGGCTCTTGTTGCTGGCGGAATCGAAGATGGTGAAGCCGGTGTCGTTGGTGGCCAGATTCAGGGTGTCGGACACCTGCAGACTCAGCTGGGTCTGGTCACCGTTGTAGCTGTAGGTGCCGTCAGAGTTGCGCACATAGGGTGGCGTGGTGCTCTTGGAGCCGCCGAACATGTAGTCGCCGTTGGCATCGCGCGAGTTGAGCAGGCCGAAGATGTTCGCCTCGATCTCTTTCAGCTCGGTACTGATGGCCACACGGTCAGAGTCGGTAACCCCTGGGCCGCCAGCACGGATCGCCAGCTCGCTGGCACGCTGCATGGCGTCGTTGATGGTGGAGAGTACGCTCTCCTCCTGCAGCAGGGCGTTGCTCACCGTGTTGATGTTGCCGCTGTACTGGTCCAGCAGCGACTGCTGCTGTTGCAGCAGCAGCAGACGCGCCGCGCCGACCGGGTCATCGGCCGCGGTCTGGATGCGAATACCCGACGTGACCTGATCGTTGGTCTTGTTCATGGTGGAGAAGTTCTTGGAGTAGCTACTGGCGCTGGCCTCATAGAACTGAGCAGTGGAAATACGCACGAGAGTCTACTCCTTACAAGGCATTGATCAGGGTGCTAAAGGTTTCTTGCGCCGCCTTGATGATTTGCGACGAAGCCGTGTAGTAGTGCTGGAATTTCACCAGGCTGGCCGCCTCGTCATCGAGGTTGACGCCAGACACCGCACTGCGGCTTTCGCTGGCGGACTTGAGTACCGCCTCGGTCGCCGTGGTGTCGATGGTCGCCTGGTTGGCCTTGGCGCCCACGCGCTCGACCAGCGAGGCATAGGCCGACGTGAAGCTGGTGCCACCGCCGGAACCGGTGTTCACCGTCGATTTGGTCTGCAGGCCCAGCAGCGCCGTGGCGTTGCGGTTGTCGGCCTTGCCGTCGGCATTGAACGACAGCGTAAAGCTGTCATTGGCCGCCGGGCTGCCGCCGATGGTGGTCTCGACGCTGAACGTGCGCGGGTTGCCGCTGCCATCGAGAATCGGCTGCCCGGCAGCATCCAGCATTGGCACAGCCACCGACAGCTTGTTGTCGGTACCCGGGACCACGCTGCCAGTGCCGATCTGGGTGCCCTTGGCATCGAACAGCTTGTAGCCCTGGGAGCCACCGCTGGCGGCGTCGAACACTACGCGCACCGGCATCGAGTCGCGAATCGACTGCTGGATCAGTGCAGTGTCGGCACCGCCATAGATATCCAGCGATTCGCCCAGCGTAGGCTGGGTGATGGTGCCGGTACCGCTGTTGCCACTGCCTGCCGCAGCACTGATCGGCCCGGCGAAGGCCAGTTTGTTGGCATCGGTCAGGGTAGTGGTGATGCTGCCGGCCGCCGCACGGGTAGGGATCACCTTGAAGCTGTCGCCGGCCGCCAGGCCACCGCCTTTCAGCGACAGGCTGAAGCCGTCGATCACCGGCGCCGGGTCGGTGCTGAGGTCGAAGCTGCCCATGTCGGTGCCGTCGGAGCGGCGCACGCTGTACTGGTTGGCGCTGGTGAACTTCACCTCGTAGTCGTAGGTGGTCAGCGCACCGCTGTTGGCGATGGTCACGTCCAGGTTGCCGGAGCCGGTGCTGTTGTTCGACGAAGCCAGGCTGCGCTGGGCAACGGCAGTGGCGCTGTTGATGCTGGAGAACAGCGAGCTGCCAAACTGGCCATTGGCATCCAGGCCCTGCCCCAGCTGGCTGTTGATGCTGTCCGACACCACCAGGGCAACACGGCCCAGTTCGTTCATGGACGGTATCAGCACGTCCTGGCGGTAACGCACCAGGCCGCCGATCGCGCCACCGGTCACCACCGAGGTCACGTCGGAGCTGAACGACTCATAGTTGATGCGCAGGCTGGCCTGGCTCTTGTCGGCAGTACCCGGCTGCACCGACAAGGTGTTGGCCTTGTTGCCGGTCACCAGCGACTGGCCGCTGCCCAGGTAAACGTCGTAGTTGCCGTCACGTTCCTGTACGGTCACGCCAACCAGCTCGTTGAGCTGGCGCACTGCTTCGCTGCGCGCATCCAGCAGGCTGTTGGGCGTGTTGCCGGTGCCCGAGGCCGCCGCGATCTGCTTGTTGTATTCGGCAATGCTGGCGGTGAGCTTGTTGACCTGGCCAGCCATGGTGTCGAGCTGGGAGTTGATCGTTTCGTTCTGCTGGGTCAGCTGAGTGCTCACCGCGTTGAAACGGTTGCTCAGGGTTTGCGCCTGGGTCAGCAACAGCTGCCGGGAGGCAACGTCACCGGGCTTGGCCGCTGCCGTCTGCAGGGCCGAGAAGAACGCGGTAAGGACCGAGCTGATGCCGGTATCGCGGTCGGCCAGCAGCTTGTCGATGCTGGTGATCTGGTCCTGGAAGGCAACCGAGTCGGCCTGCAGCGAGGTAGCGGTCTGCAGCTGGTTGTCCAGATACGAGCTGTAGATGCGGCGCACGTCCGCCAGCGTGGTACCAGTACCCAAGAACCCCGCGCCGATGTTGTGCGAGGGCCCTGCCGCCTGAACCGTCTGCTGGCGCGAGTAGCCACTGGTCGCGGCGTTGGCGATGTTGTTACTGGTTACCGACAAGGCCGCCTGGCTGGCACTCAGGCCACTCAGGCCGATGGAAATCAGGCTCGACATGATTTAGTCCTTTTATAGATTCGTGGTTCTGCCAGCCATGGCGTATTGCGGGGTTGACTGCATTTGCTGGGCGATGCTGATGATCTTCTTCGCATAGCCCGGGTCGGTCGCGTAACCTGCCTTCTGCAGCTCTCTTGCAAACTGCTCAGGGTTATCGGCCGAGTCCAGCGCATCTTGATAGCGAGAATTGCCCTGCAGCAGGTTCACCAGGTCGTGGAAGCTGTCCTGGTACGAGTCATAGCTGCGGAACGCTGCGGTTTCCTTGACGAACTGGCCATCGCGGAACTCGCTGGTGATCGCCCGCGCCTGCTCACCCTGCCAGTTGCCGGTGGCCTTGATGCCGAACAGGTTGTGGCTGCTGCTGCCATCGGTATTGCGCATCACCGATTTGCCCCAGCCGGTTTCCAGCGCGGCCTGGGCCACCAGGTAGCGTGGGTCGATACCAATGCGCTTGGCCGCTTGCTCGGCCATCGGCAGCATGGTGGCGACGAATTCGTCACTGTCGGTAAAGGCCTTGTTCGGCGCCAGCGGCGGCTGGGCCACGGCGCGGCCGACAATGCGCAGGCCGTTATCCGGCACAGCGAAGGCCTTGGCCACTTGCTGGCCGTCACGGGCCGGCACAGCGGCGTTATTGGCCGTGGCGGCCGACGGCACGATGCCAGCCAGCAGGCGGTCGGTAAGCTTGCTCGGCAAGGCCAGGCGCCGCGAGTTGAGCGCGGCGACGTCGTTGCGGGTGGTGGCCGAGTCCGTGGCATGCACCGGCTCCGCCACCTTGTTGCCCCACAGCGCCGGGCCACTGCCGTCGGCACGCGGGAACGGGCTGGTGTTGATCGACGCACTGCGGCCCTTGGTCAGCTGGCGCACCAGCACATCCTGCAGACCGATACCACCACCTTCGCGGGACATGCTCACGGCCAGCTGCTGGTCGTACATGTCGCGGTACTGCTTGACCGTTTCGGTGTTCATCGGGTTGTCATCAGCCAGCACGTCGCTGGCCTTGCGCGAGGCCTTGAGCATTTCGCTGATGAACAGCGACTCGAACTCCTGGGCCACCTTGCGCACGTTGGCTTCGCTGTCGCGGTCACCGTGCTTGAGCGCACTCAGGCGGTTGAGGTCGGTGTAGGCGCCGCTGTCGGCACTGCCGGAAACCTGGCTTTTGATGTTCATCCGCGCCGTCCTCAGATCACGATCAGGTCGGCCTGCAAGGCGCCGGCCTGTTTCAGGGCTTCGAGAATGGCCATCAGGTCGCCGGGCGCTGCGCCCACCTGGTTCACCGCGCGGACGATCTCATCCAGCGTGGTGCCCGGGCCGAACTTGAACATCGGCTTGGCTTCCTGCTCGGCGTTTACCCGCGAGCGT
>Ga0160437_1001376_pt1 | contig 11099 bp, 9 predicted proteins | sample HID1975I_E0MG_FD_108227 | JGI IMG/M metagenome (GOLD analysis project Ga0160437, IMG submission 108227) | Enriched soil microbial communities from UW Madison campus, WI, USA - HID1975I_E0 MG | ecosystem: Environmental > Terrestrial > Soil > Unclassified | place: USA: Madison, Wisconsin... | reverse complement strand
TTCGCCTGGCCGTCAATGGTGACCAGGCAGTCGTAGCACACGCCCATCATGCAATAGGGGCCGCGCGGCACTTCGTTCACCGCCGTGTCGCGACAGGCCGACACACCACCCGCGAACAACGCCGCCGCCACCGTATCGCCCGGCCGGCATTGCAGTTCGGCCCCATTGACCGTCACGCGCACGGGCGCGCTTTGCGTCTGGCGCTGCGCCTCGTCAAGCCTCTTGAACATGAAACCTCCGGGTCGAGAAGGGCGCCATGTCGTCGGCAAGCTTGCCGGCCACGATCATGGGCGCCAGATTGAGCGCGTGCGCGGCGGCCAACGTCACACCGCTGTGACAGGTGGCGACGAAGGCGCCGGGGCACGTTTCGGATTGCTGATAAATGGGAAAGCCGTCCTTGGACATCACGCGCAGCGCCGCCCAACTGCGCACCACCCGCACGTCGCGCAAGGCCGGCAGCGTACGCACGGCACGATCGGCCAGCGTACCCAGGATGGGCAGGCCCACCAGGTTATCCACATAGCCGGCTTCTTCCTGCGAATCGCCGATCAGCCAGGTGCCTTCATCGGTCTGGCGCAAGGTGGACAGCGGCGTCTCCAGCATGCGGCGCGTGCGTTCCAGCACCACGATCTGACCGCGCTGCGGGCGCACCGGTATGTCCAGCCCGACTTGCGCGCCCAGGTCCTTGTTGGACAGGCCCGAGGCCAGCACCAGCTTGCGCGCGCGCACCGTGCCGCCCGGCGTCGCAACCTCGAACACGCCGTCGCGCTGCTTGATGCTTTGCGCGGGGCGGCGCGGCAAGTAATCCACAACCCGCTGTGCAAAACTCGCATGCAGCGCGCGCAGCAGCTTGAGCGGGTTGGCAATGCCATCCACCGGCGTCCACGTGGCGCCGCGCACCTCGGGGCCGATGCCGGGCACCAGGTCGGCGACTTCGGCGCGGTCCAGCAGCTTCCAGTCGTACTGCGCCATGCCGGGCTGCGCCAGCAGAGTCTTCATGAACTTGCCGCGCGCTTCGACTTCTTCGTCGCTCAACAGCGCGTGCAGGCCGCCGCGCTGCTCCAGATGCACGTCCACGCCGGTCTCATCCAGCAGTTGCGCGGCCAGCCGAGGCCAGCCCGAAGCAGAGGTCATCGTCCACACGCCGTAGCGCGGCAGGCCCATGCCTTTGCTTTGCACCCACACCAGCCCGAAATTCCCGCGTGACGCGCGGTAAGCCACGTCGCCCTCGTCCAGCACGGCCACGTGGTCCAGTTCGCGCCGCAATCCATAAGCGATCGCCGAACCCACCAAGCCCCCGCCGATCACCACGGCGTCATAAATGCCGCGATGCACGGGCGCGCGGGGCGCCAGTTCTTTCTCGTCCGTCATTAGCGTCCCTTTCCTACAAACAGCTTTTCCAGACCGACCACGCGGTCCAGGATGAAGATGGCGATGATGGTCACGTAGATCAGCACGGCCGACACGGCGGTGACCAGCGGGTCGATCGTGTCTTCGATGTGCAGGAAGATGCGCACCGGCAACGTCGTCGTGGACGGCGAGGCGATGAAGATCGACATGGTCAATTCATCAAAGCTCGTAATGAAGGCGATCACCCAGCCACTGACCACCCCCGGCAGCAGCAGCGGCAGCACCACGCGCCGGAACGCCGTCCAGTTGGACGCGCCCAGCGACTGCGCGGCGCGCTCCAGCGCGGGGTCGATGCCGGTGGCCGACGCCAGCACCAGGCGCAACGCATACGGCATCACCAAGATCACGTGCGCCACCACCAGGCCCACATAGGTGCCGGCCAGATCCACCGTGGTGAAGAACTTCAGGAAGGCCAGCCCCAGCACCACATGCGGAATCATCAGCGGCGACATGAAGAAGGCCACCAATGCCTCGCGGCCACGGAAACGGTTGCGGGCCAGGGCCAGCGCGCTGGGCACGGCCAGGCCGATCGCCAGCGTGGCCGACAGCGTGCCCAGGCCCAGGCTGAACCAGAACGCCTCGACAAAGCGCGGGTTGTCCAGAATGGCGCGGAACCAGCGCAGCGACAGCCCGGTGGTGGGCAGCGAGATAAAGCCTTCGGAGGTGAACGCCACCGCGCACACCATGACGATGGGCGCCAGGATGAACAGGATGAACAGCGTGTGGAAGATCAGGCCGATGGGGCCATTGCGAAATTGCATCTCAGCCTCCAGCCTGGTTGAAGACGGCGCCGTACTTGCGTTCGATGATGCGGTTGGCCGACAGCAACACCACCACGGTCGCCAGCAGCAGCACCACCGCCAGCGCCGCGCCCAAGGGCCAGTTCAGCGTGTTCAGGAATTCATCGTAGGCAGCGGTGGCCACGTTCTTCAGCCGCCGACCGCCGATGATGGCCGGCGTGGCGAACGAGCTGGCCGCCATCGCGAACACCATGATGGCGCCCGACAGAATGCCTGGCATGACCTGCGGCACGATCACGCGGCGGATCACGGTGAACTGCGACGCGCCCAGCGACAGCGCGGCGGCTTCCGTGGCCGGGTTGATCCGTTGCAAGGACGCCCACACCGAAATCACCATGAAGGGCACCAGCACGTGCGTCAGCGCGATGCCCACGCCCAGGTTGCTGTACATCAGGTCCACGGGTGTCGAGGCCAAGCCGATGCCCATCAGCACCTTGCTGATCAGGCCGGTGGAACCAAACAGCAGCGCCCAGCCCAGCGTGCGTACCACCACCGAAATCAAGAGCGGCCCCAACACCACCATCAGGAACAAGCCCTTCCACGGGTTGGCCATGCGCGACAGCACATACGCCTCGGCCGTGCCCAGAATCAGGCAGGCCACGGTCACGGCGGCCGCCACGCCGAACGTGCGCGCGTAGATCTCGTAGTAGTAGCCGTCGCTGAAGATTTCAAAGTAGTTCTTCCAGGTAAACGTGGCCTGCATGCCGCCGTAGAACTGGAAGTCGAAAAAGCTGATCAGGAATACCAGCGCCATCGGCACCACCAGGAAGGTGGCGTACACCACCAGCGCCGGCGCGCTCAGCACCCAGGGGTTGGTGCGCGTGCTCATGATGCGCTGCCCCGCGGCGCGGACGCCACCTCGCACATGTCTTGCGCGCGCCAGCGCAAGTGCACGGTCTCGCCCTCGGCGGGCACCGGCACGCCATCGTTCTGGCGGATCACCATCACTTCGCCCACCGACGTATCCACCTGGCACAGCCAGTGGTTGCCCTGGAAAACGCGGGTCTTCATGCGGCCAGGCAGGGCACAGGCGGCGGGTTCGGAAAACAGGATTTTTTCAGGCCGCACGATTACGGAGCCTTGCGGCACGGCCGCGCCGCCCATCGGAATATGCGCCTCGCCGATGCGGGCGCGGGTTTCGTTTTCGTACTGCTCGGCCTGGGGCGTGAACACGTTGGCCTTGCCCAGGAAGCCGCCCACGAAATGGCTGGCCGGCCCTTCGTAGGCCTGGAAGGGTTCGGCCACCTGCTCCACGCGGCCCTGGTTCATGACCACGATGCGATCCGACAGCGCCAGCGCCTCGGACTGGTCGTGCGTGACCAGGATGGTGGTGGTGCCGATGGTGCGCTGGATGCTGCGCAGTTCCAACTGCATTTCCTCGCGCAGCTTGGCGTCCAGGTTCGACAGCGGTTCGTCCAGCAGCAACACGCTGGGCCGAATGACCAGCGCGCGGGCCAAGGCCACCCGCTGCTGCTGCCCACCCGACATCTGCGCGGGATGGCGATCCGCCAGGTGCGACAGCCCCACCAGCTTCAACGCATCGGCCACGCGCGCTTCGCGCTCGTCCTTCTTGACCCGCTGCATCTCAAGACCAAACGACACGTTTTCAGCAACGGTCATGTGTGGGAACAACGCGTAGTTCTGGAACACCAGACCCAGGCCGCGCTTGTTGGCCGGCACGCGGCTCACGTCACGGCCGTCCAGCACGATGCTGCCGCCCGTGGGTTCGACAAAGCCCGCAATCATTTGCAGGGTGGTCGTCTTGCCGCAGCCCGAAGGCCCCAGCAGCGAAATGAATTCGCCCCGGTTCACGGACAGGCTCAGCTCTTGCACGGCGGTGGTCTCGCCATAGCGCTTGCTAAGGCGGTTCAACACTAGATAGGTCATGAAGGCTCCCGTGGGCGGCGCGCCGCGCCGCCCCGTATTGCACTACCGGCGATTGCGCGTCAGCGCTCGACTTCCCGCGTCCAGCGCTTGTTCCATTCGTCGCGGTTCTGGTTGACGGTGTCCCAGTCGATCACGATGAGGTCGGCGGCGCGCTTGCCGATCGGCAGCGGCACGCGCGGGTCGTCGGTGACCTTGGCCTTCTTGTTGACCGGGCCGTAGCCATAGGCGGACGCCAGCTTTTCCTGCACCTCGGGCGACACCAGGTACTGCACGAAGGCCTGCGCGGCCGGGTTGGCGTTGGACTTGGCCACCGGGCACACGGACGACAGCAAGGCATAGGCGCCTTCCTGCGGGTACACGAAGCCCACCGGGAAGCCGGTGTCGGCGAACGACTTGGCGCGCCCGCTGCCCCACACGGAGATCAGTGCCTGGCCGCTGGAGAACAGCTCGGTCATCTTGCCCGGGGACGGTTCATAGACCAGCACATTGGGGCCGATTTCATTTTTGAAGGTGGTGAAGCCGGCGTCGATATTCTTTTCACCGCCGCCGCCCTCGCGGGCGTACTCCACCACGGCGTGCAGCCCATAGGTGTTGTTCAGCGGCGGCACCACCAACAGCTTCTTGTACTTGGGGTCCTTCAGGTCTTTCCAGGACGTGGGCGGGGCCCACTTCTTCTCTTCGAAAGCCTTCTTGTTGTACATGATGCCGGTGGCCACGATGCCGATGGCCACCGCCTTGTCGTCCTTGTAGCGCGCGGTGGCGTAGATGTCGTCGGCGGGCAGGCCCTTGATGGGGGCACAAAAGCCCAGCGCGATGGCTTGGTACATGGGGCCGTCATCAATGATGGCCACGTCTATCTGCTGATTGCTTTTCTGCGCCTGCAGGCGCGCCACCGTGTTGGTGGAATTGCCGGCCACATAGTCCAGTTCAATGCCGTGCTGCTTGGCGAAGGGCGGGAAGATGTCCTTGCGCATGATGTCTTCGAACGAGCCGCCATACCCTGCCACCACCAACTTCTGCTGCGCCATGGCGTTGGCGCTGAGCCCTGCGGCTACCGTTGCCGCTGCGAGTACTGCAAGTACCTTGCTCATGAGAACCCCCGATTTGTTGGTACACTTTGTCCGTACATGAATGTCCGGACAAATAATGAATCCGACCGGACATCGTTGTCAATCGGGTTATCGTCCGTACAAACCCCATATAACAATTCAAGGAGCCTTCCCATGACCCGATCCTCCGAGCGCGCAACCGGCCCCGGCGGAGCACGGCAAGCGCGTGGCAAGCCCGAATCGCAAGCGCCGGACGTTGAGGCCGGCGGCCCCCGCTACAAGAGCATTTTTCAAACCTTGTCTCAGGACATCAGCGCCGGCCGCTATCCCGTGATGACGCTGCTGCCCACCGAACACGAGCTTTGCGACCAGTTCGACGCCAGCCGCCACACCATCCGTGAAGCCATCCGCATGCTGACCGTGGCGGGCATGGTGTCGCGCCGCCCCGGCGTGGGCACCCGCGTTGAAACGGCTCGCGCCAGCACGCGCTTCACGCAACGCATCTCGCAATTCCCCGACCTGCTTCAGTACGCGCGCAACGCCGCCCTGCTGGTGCAGGACGTGCGCACCATCAAGCTGCCCAAGCGGCTGGCCGAATCGCTGGGCTGCCCTGCCGACAAGTCCTGGCTGCATATCAACTCCATCAAGACACTCGACGACCAGGGCACCGCCGCGGCCAGCACGCTGATCTACGCAGACCCCGAGCATTCGGACGTGCGCGTGGAGGTCAAATCGCGTATCTCGCTGCTGCGCCTGATCGAAGACCATTTCGGCGACCGCATCACCGAGGTCAACCAGGAGTTCTCGGCCACGCCCATCAACGCCACCATCGCCAAGCAACTCAAGGTGGAACCCAAGACGGCGGGCTTTGTCATCACCCGCCGCTACTACGGCGATGGCGGCTTGCTGCTGCTGGCCACCATCACCACCTTCCCGCACGACAAGATGAAGTACTCCATGACCCTCAACGTGGGGTAGCAGCCCCTGCGCCGTCGGCCGCGCGCACGCCTGGCATGCCGTAGGCCGTGCGTGCCGCATCCACGCTGATCTTGCCGTCGGCCAGGTCTTGCGCAATGCGTGCCTGGGTTCGTTCGGCGGGTGGGCCATAGCCGCCGCCGCCAGGCGTTTCGATACGCACGCTTTCGCCAGCCGCCAGCGCAATGTTGGCGGTCTTGGAAAACAGTTCTTCCTCTTGCGGCGTGCCGAAGTTGCGCACCAGCCGGGCACGTCGCCCGTCGCCGCCACCATCCACGCCCGCCGCCACGCCCACGGTATGGCTATCCGACCGCGCCGAGAACACGATGCCGGGGCCCACCGCGCGAATCTGCTTGGCAATCGCCATGCCGCCGCGCGTGCGGCCGGGGCCGCCCGAATCCTGGATCATCGCGTACTCGTCCATCAGCAAGGGATATTCGTTTTCCAGCGCTTCCACGGGCAGATTCGAGGTGTTGGTCATGTGCACATGCACGGCGTCCATGCCGTCCGCATCGAAACGCGCCCCCGCACCACCGCCCAAGGTTTCCAAGTACACGAAGTGGCCCGCGCGCTCGCGCCAGCGGCCTGAAAACACGATGGCGGGGCAGCAGTCATTGCTGGACGCCATGGTCTTTTCCGGCGGCAGCAGGCCACGGAACGCACCGAAGATGGCGCCCGCGACTTTCTGCGCGGTGATGGATCGCGCGCCCACGGCGGCCGGGTGTTCGGGGTTGGTGATGGTGCCCACCGGGGCCGACAGCGTAATGGGATCGAACAAGCCGGCGTTGGGCGCCAGGTCAGGGTCCAGCAGCGCCTTCACGGCGTAGTACACGCAGGCGCGCAGGGCATTGATCGGCAGGTTCATCGCGCCGCGCGCCTGCTTGCCGGAGCCTTCGAAATCAAAGTGCAGGTTGTCGTGGCTGACGGTCAGCGTTACCTGGATCGGCACGGGTTCGCCGCCCATGCCGTCGTCGTCCAGATCGCTGCGAAAGGTGTAGCTGCCCGCTTGCAGTTCAGCAATGCGGTTGAGCAGGCGGCGCCGCGTGTAGGCGATGACGTCGTCCACCGAACGCAGCACGGCGTCCAGCCCCATCTGGCGGATCAGGCCTTGCACGGCGGCGGCGCCACGGCGGTTGGTGGCCATTTGCACGCGCAGGTCCAGCACGCGCTCTTCGGGGTCGCGGGTGTTGGCGCAGATCAGGCGCAACATGTCTTCATCGTTCTGGCCGTGGCGCGCAATGCGGCAGGCAGGGATGCGAATGCCTTCCTCGAAGATCGACTTCAAGCCGCCCGCGATGGACCCGGGCACCGCGCCGCCCACGTCCGAATGGTGCGCGATGTTGGCGGCGAAGAAGCGCAGCACGCCATCCCAGAATACGGGCGTGACGATGTTGATGTCGGGCAGGTGGCTGCCGTCGGCCAGATAGGGGTCGTTGCAGATGAACACGTCGCCCTCGCGGATATCGTCCACCGGGTAGGTGCGCAAGATCGCGCCCATGGCCCCGTCCAGCGAACCCAGGTGCAGCGGAATCTGCGTGCCTTGCGCCACCAGTCTGCCGGCCGCGTCGAACAGAGCCACGGAGCAGTCCTTGCGTTCCTTGATGTTGGTGGAGAACGACGCGCGCACCAGCGTGTTGTTCATGTCCTCGGTAATGGACAGCAGGCGGTTGCAGAACACCTCCATGCCGATGGGGTCGGCCAGCGCCACGGCGGCGTTGGAATGGTCGGGCGTGGCGTTGTCGGGCTTAGCGTTGTTAGGCTTATTCATGCAAGCCTCCTTGCAAACGGATGATCAGGTTGCCGTACTCGTCCACGCTGGCTGCGTGGCCCACGCCCACCACCGTGGTCGAGCTCATTTCCTCAAGCAGGGCGGGGCCGGTGAAGCATGCGCCGGTGGGCACGCGGTCGCGGTCGTAGACGGGCGTTTCCTTCCAGCCATGCTCGGCGCCGAAGTAGGCCTTGCGCCGCCCCAGGTTGGCGTCTTCCAGCACGCCGCCGATGTAGCGCGGCGCAAGCGGCGCCTTCACGACCTGGCCCACGGCCTGCATGCGGCAATTGATGATCTGCACCTTGCGGTCATCAACCGTGTAGCCGTATTCGCGCTCATGCGCCTCGGCAAAACGGCGGGCAAATTCAGCATGGCCGCCCGCGCCCATGTCCACGCCATCCAGGCTGACCTGCACTTCAAAGTTCTGGCCTTCATAGCGCGCATCGATGGCGCTATGGCACACACGCAGTGCCGGGTCCACGCGCTCCGTTTCAAGCCAGCGCTCGGCCTGCTGGCGCAAGCCGTCGAAAATGGCGGCGATGGCGGGCCAGGTGTCATCGGACGCGAGCGAGATTTCGCTTTGCACGAAGTCGAACGAGATGTCGCTCAGCAAGATGCCGCGCGCACACATGGTGCCCGGTTCCTGCGGCACGATGACCACGGGGATGCCGCATTCCTCGGCCACTTCGACCGCATGCAAGGGCCCCGCGCCGCCATAGGCATACAGCGCGAAGGAAGACAGGTCATAGCCACGTTCGGTGGATACCGCGCGAATGGCGCGGCTCATGTTGGCTGCCGCGATGCGCAGGATGCCCTCGGCCGCGGCCTCGGGTTCCAGGCCCAGCGGCTGCGCCACGCGCTGCTCGATCACGTCGCGCGCGGCCTGGGCGTGTACGGGCATGCGTCCGTTCAACAAGGCCACGGGGTTCAGGCGCTGTAGCGCGATTTCGGCATCGGTAATGGTGGGCTCCTGCCCGCCTCGGCCATAGCCCACCGGCCCGGGCACCGCGCCCGCGCTGTGCGGGCCCACTTTCAAGGCGCCCGCGTCGTCCAGCCAGGCAATGCTGCCGCCGCCCGCGCCGATCACGTGGATATCGACCATGGGCGTCTTGACGGGGTAGCCCGCCACCTGCCGATGCGAGGTGAACAGCGGACGCCCGTCGCACACCAGCGACACGTCGGTGCTGGTGCCGCCTACGTCGAAGGTGACCAGGTTCAGGCTGCCGATGGCGCGCCCCACCGCCGCCGCACCCACCACGCCGGCCGCCGGGCCTGACAGGCAGGTACGCACGGGGTATTGGCGCACGGTGCCGATCGACATCAGGCCGCCGTTGGAATGAATGGTGTGCGGCTCGTGGCGGATGTCCAAATCTCGCACCCGTTGCAGGAAGCGTTCCAGGTAACGCGCCATCTTCGGCCCTACCGCCGCGTTCAGCACCGTGGTGGACAGGCGCTCGTATTCGCGGAATTCGGGCAGCACATCGGACGACATGCTGATGTAGGCGTCCGGCATGACCTCGGCCACGATCTGCGCGGCGCGGCGCTCGTGCGCGGAGTTGCGGTAGGCGTGCAGAAAGCAGACGGTGACGGCCTCGATGCCGGCTTCGGCGAATTGCCGCGCGGCGGCCAGCACCTGGGCTTCGTCCAGCGGCGTGAGCACGTCTCCCGACGCGCTCACGCGCTCGCTCACTTCAACACGGAACTCACGCGGCACGGCCACGGGCGGCTTGCCTACGCTGTAGTCGTACAGGTGGGGCCGCGTCTGCCGACCAATTTCCAGCACGTCGCGAAAGCCGCGCGTGGTGATCAGGCCAACGCGCGCGCCCTTGCGCTCGATGATGAGGTTGGTGGCAACGGTGGTGCCGTGGCCCACGTGCGATACCTGCGAGGGCGTCACGTCACGGTCCGCCAGCATCTGGCCGATGCCGGTGGCAATGGCCTCGGACGGGTCGTGCGGGGTGGAGGGCACTTTGTGAAAGTGCACCACGCCCGCGTCCTCGTCGATCATCGTGAAGTCGGTGAACGTGCCGCCGACGTCTATCCCTATGCGATACATATCGTGTGTTCCAAAGAAAAGGTCGAGCAGGGGAAGATCAGTCCAGGCGGATGCCGGCTTGCTTGACCACCCCGCACCATTTGCTGATCTCGCTTTTGATCATCGTGGCGAACGCGGGGCCCGACACGTCCGACACCTGCGCGCCCTGCTGTTCCAGGTACGTTTTCATGGCGGGCGCGTGCAGGGTCTGCACCAGGCCGTCCGTGAGCTGCTGGCGCAGCGGTTCGGGCATGTTGGCGGGCGCCAGCATGCCGAACCACACCATGGCTTCGTAGCCGGGGTAACCGGATTCCGCGACGGTGGGCACGTCGGGCAACATCGACGAGCGTTCGGGCGAGGTCACGGCCAACGCCTTGATCTTGCCGTCCTTGATGTAGGGGTACGAGGTCATCACCACGTCCATCATCATGTTGACCTGGCCGCCCACCAGATCGATGAGGGCGGGGCCGGAGCCGCGATACGGCACGTGCACCATGGAGACGCCCGCGGTGGACTTGAACAGTTCGGCCGCCAGGTGGTTGGACGTGCCCTGGCCGTTGGAGGCGAAGGAGTATTTTTCGGGCTCCTTCTTCAGCAGCGCCACGAACTCCTTCAAGTTGTTGGCGGGCACCGATTGGTTCACCGACATGACGTTGGGAATGGTGGCCACCACGGTCAGGGGCGTGAAGTCCTTGACGGCGTCGTAGGGCAGCTTGGAATAGACGCACGGGGCGCTGCCGTGGGTGCTGACCGAGCCCATCAGGATGGTGTAGCCGTCGGCTGGCTGGCGGGCGACGTATTCGGTGCCGACGGTGCCGCCCGCGCCGGGCCGGTTTTCAACGATGACGTTGGCGGACAGGCGCTGGCCCAGTCCTTCGGCGATCTTGCGGGCGACGAGGTCGGTGGATCCACCCGCGGCAAACGGCACGACGATGCGGATCACCTTTTCCGGCCACGCCGCGGAGGTGGCGCCGGCGGCCGCAAACAACGCGACCCCGGCGGCAATGCGACAGCAACTGCGTATCAGCCCTTGGTTCATGGCTTGGTTTCCCCTTGTTGATAGAACTTCGTGGTGGCCGGATCATGCGTGTCCGGTCCTGGTTCGCTGCAACAACAGGGCCATCCTAGGCTTCTGCCTTCAATGACAGCAGTCCTACAGGTTTATATTTGTATAA
>Ga0160437_1001372_pt1 | contig 11126 bp, 12 predicted proteins | sample HID1975I_E0MG_FD_108227 | JGI IMG/M metagenome (GOLD analysis project Ga0160437, IMG submission 108227) | Enriched soil microbial communities from UW Madison campus, WI, USA - HID1975I_E0 MG | ecosystem: Environmental > Terrestrial > Soil > Unclassified | place: USA: Madison, Wisconsin... | reverse complement strand
TCAATTTATCTGACACTTAATGGAAAAAATCAGGGGTTAATATCTGTAGGATGTATGTCCCTTGATTCAATTGGAAATAAAGCGCAGATCTCACATCTTGATCAAATTATGGTATATGAGTTAAACCACCGACTAACACGCATTGATAACGTCAATCATCACTGCCTAACCATCAGAAAACCTATTGATAAATCCTCACCATTATTGAGTAAAGCAATTAATGACAATGAGATATTAACTTGTGAATTTCCTGTGTATAGGACCAATCGCTTTGGTATAAATGAGCTGTATTACATTATAAAATTGACCGACGCGCGTATTTGTGACTTACAGCTCCACGTCCCCCATGTAGTTGACGACAGCAAAGGGTTTGCGGAAGAGACAGTTTCATTTGTTTATGAAGCAATTAGTTGGGAACATTGCACCGCAGGAACAAGTTCTTATAGTTTGTGGATGGATCGTGTCCTCTAACAGCATGCGAAGTAATGACTAACTTGTAAAATATTAAATGACGCTAAGACAACTCATTAGCTAAGTAGGATTCAAGATATGTATCAAGGGCAAACAAAATATAATGCTATATCGGAAGGAGGGCTGAGGCGATTAACATTAGGTGAGATTAAATTAGCCTCTACACTTTATGGTTTCAGTATTCACTACAATCAAGTATGGATTCACTTAGAAAGTTACCTACCTTTTAATCTGCAGAACCCAGGACAAGCTATGAGTCCTAACGGTGAAATGTGGTTTAGGCAGGAAAAATATCGGGATGACTTCTCTCTTTCTCATGGGCCAAGTTTTAAGCATCTTTTTCTTCATGAAATGATGCATGTCTGGCAACATCAACGAGGAATGTGGGTAAGAACCAGAGGAGCTTTCTCTTGGGTTGCTGATTACACCTATAGTTTAGACAAGGCTAGATTGCTTGATTATGGGTTAGAACAACAAGCAAGTATTGTGAGTGATTACTGGTTGTTAAAAAATTATGGATTCTTTGGGAACAGTAATCTTTATGCTTACAGAGATTATAATGCTGATGCACCAGAAATAGATCTGTTGGCTATATACGAAAAGGTATTAGGGATCTTTCCTAAATGAAAAACTTATTTTTTTTAATTTTTTTATGTACATTATTAACAGGTTGCCCTGGTGGAAATAGAGAAGGGAAAGAAATCGGAGATTATAAACCATTCTACGTAACACGAGGAAATATATGTTTCAGTGTGAATAAAAATGATGTGCTAAGTCGCTATACTTTGTATTCTAATCAAGGTGGGGAAAAAAGACTCGTCGTTAATGATAGAGTTAAACTCTCCTATCCTGATACCTGTATAAATGTAGACCTGAATATGGGCTACCAGTATTCATCAAGTTATAACTTGAATGGTATTAATTATCACTATGATTTTTTTATCGATAATAACGGGAGTGTCACAGGATTAAACCAATGATTAAGAATACCTTAAGCAGCTGATGTGTATCTATATGATGAGAGTAAAATGAAACGATTCATGAAACAGTTCTTTTTTGACTGGATAAAAACCGAAACATTGTATTCATATTTACCGTTGGCCATTATTATTATTTTGTCCTGCACTTTTTACAGATATTTTCCTGAGCATTGGGGGAAGTTAACGTTGCTTTCAATTTTTATTGTCATCGTCGCGGTCTGGAAAATAGCGAAGCATATAGAAAAATAACCTTCCATCTAAAAGTTCTTCACTCATATTTCCAACATTCTCCGAGGCGCAATCAACGTACCGGTATTTGAAGAATGATGGGTATATGACAAATGTGAACAGCCTCTGACATTCTGCATTTACTTTGACGTGTTCAACTGGCAGCAATCGAACCTTCACCCCGCAGGAGTCGCACCATGAGTAGCGTTCCCATTCTGGAGATGCGCAATATTGCCAAATCATTTGGCAAGTTCTATGCGTTGAAAGGTGTCGACTTAACGGTGTTCCCCGGCGAAATTCACGCGCTGATGGGGGAAAACGGTGCCGGGAAAAGTACCCTGATGAAGATTCTCGCCGGAGCCTATACCGCCACCAGCGGCGAGATTTTAATTAACGGCGAACCCTACAGCATCAAAGGGCCGAAAGACGCACTCAACGCAGGCATCACGCTGATTTACCAGGAGATGCAGCTTGCGCCGAATCTTACGGTCGCTGAGAACATCTTCCTCGGCAGCGAGCTGTCACGCGGTGGTTTAGTCAAACGCAAAGAGATGGTGATGCAGGCCCAGACGGTTATCGGCCGCCTCGGCGCGCAGTTTAAGGCCAGCGATTTGGTTTCGCGCCTGACGATTGCCGAACAGCAGCAGGTGGAGATCGCCCGCGCGCTGCACCGCAACAGCCGCATTTTAGTGATGGACGAACCCACCGCCGCCCTTTCCTCGCGTGAAACGCACCGCCTGTTCGAGCTGATTATGCGGCTGCGCGATGAAGGGATGGCGATTATCTATATCAGCCACCGCATGGCGGAAGTGTACGAGCTTTCTGACCGCGTGAGCGTGCTGCGCGACGGACAATACGTCGGCAGCCTGACGCGCGAACACCTCAATGCCAACGAACTGGTGCGCATGATGGTGGGCCGCCCACTAAGCGATTTGTTTAATAAAGAGCGCGATATTCCGCTCGGCAGTGTGCGTCTGAACGTTCACCACCTGACGGACGGCGTAAAAGTCCAGCCGGTCAGTCTACAAGTGAAATCCGGCGAGATAGTCGGCCTTGCGGGGCTAGTCGGTGCCGGGCGTTCTGAACTCGCACAGCTGATTTTTGGCGTGCGCAAATCCACCGGCGGCACGATAGAAATCGACGGCAAGCCCGTCAAAATCCATTCACCACGCGAAGCGATTAGCCACGGGATCGGTTTCCTGACCGAGAACCGCAAAGAGCAGGGTTTGTTCCTCGAACTCGCCGCGCAAGACAACATCACCATGGCGACCCTTGAGCGTGACGCGCACTACGGCTGGCTGGATCGCAAAAAAGCCCAGACCATTTCTGACGATGCCATCAGTTTGCTGAATATTCGCGTGCCACACGCGCAAGTACGGGCTGGCGGGCTGTCTGGCGGCAATCAGCAAAAACTTTTGATTTCACGCTGGGTGGCGATCGGCCCGCGCATTTTGATCCTTGATGAGCCAACGCGCGGGGTAGATGTCGGTGCGAAAAGTGAGATCTACCGGATCATGAGTCAGATGGCAAAACAGGGCGTGGCGATCTTGATGATCTCCAGTGAATTGCCTGAAGTGGTCGGCATGAGCGACCGGGTGTATGTGATGCGTGAAGGCAGTATCGCCGGGGAGTTGCACGCCGCTGATATCACGCAAGAGAAGATTATGACGCTGGCAACCGGCGTTGAAGATGCCCATAAAAAAGGGGTTCACCATGGCTAGCCCAACCACGCCACAACAAGTCGCCAAATCTGCCTCGCTAAAAAAAGCGCTGTTTGGCGATTTGATGCAAACCGTCGGGATTTTGCCGATTTTGATCCTGATCGTCGCCGTTTTCGGTTTTATCACGCCAAACTTTTTTACCGAATCTAATTTGTTGAATATCGCCCGTCAGTCGTCGATCAACATCGTGCTCGCCGCCGGGATGACCTTCATTATTTTGACTGGCGGGATAGATCTTTCCGTTGGCTCCATTCTGGGCACCACGGCTGTGACCGCAATGGTGGTTTCGCTGATGCCGGGTTGGGAATCGCTGTCGATTCCTGCCGCGCTGATGATGGGCACCGGGCTGGGGCTGTTTAACGGCATGTTGGTCGCCTGGGCCGGACTACCGCCGTTTATCGTCACGCTCGGCACTTATACCGCGCTGCGCGGAGCGGCCTATTTGCTGGCCGACGGCACCACGGTGATTAACTCCAATATCAATTTTGAATGGATAGGCAACTCGTATCTGGGGCCGATTCCGTGGCTGGTTGTTATTGCCCTGGCGGTAATTGTGGTCTGCTGGTTCATTCTGCGCCGCACCACGCTTGGCGTTCATATCTACGCGGTCGGCGGCAATATGCAGGCCGCACGCCTGACAGGCATCAAAGTCTGGCTGGTTTTGCTGTTCGTGTACGGCATGAGCGGTTTGCTTTCCGGGCTAGGCGGCGTGATGAGTGCTTCGCGACTCTACAGCGCCAATGGCAATCTTGGGATGGGTTATGAGCTGGACGCCATCGCTGCGGTGATTCTTGGCGGCACCAGTTTCGTCGGCGGTATCGGCACGATTACCGGCACGCTGGTCGGCGCGCTGATTATCGCCACGCTCAACAATGGCATGACGCTGATGGGCGTCTCGTATTTCTGGCAACTGGTGATCAAGGGTGCGGTGATCATCATTGCGGTGCTGATCGATAAATACCGTACCCGTCACCATCAAAGTGCATAACAAAACACAACACAACAATAGTCGTAGGTCGGATAAGCGTGAGCGTCATCCGACAAAACCAGACAGGAGATTCACCATGCGTTTAAAGCTACTCGCTGCTGCACTCATGATTGCCGCTGTGCCTTTTGTTCAGGCAAAAGAATTGAAATCCATCGGGGTGACGGTGGGCGACCTCGCCAACCCGTTCTTCGTACAGATAACCAAAGGTGCGGAGCTTGAAGCCCGAAAACTGGCGGGCGACAACGTGAAAGTGACGCTGGTTTCCAGCGGCTACGATCTCGGCCAGCAGGTATCACAAATTGATAACTTTATTGCCGCGAAAGTGGACATGATCATCCTGAATGCCGCGGATTCTAAAGGGATCGGCCCGGCGGTAAAACGCGCTAAAGACGCCGGGATCGTGGTAGTGGCGGTGGACGTGGCGGCGGAAGGTGCCGATGCAACGATCACCTCGAACAACACCCAGGCGGGCGAGATGGCCTGTAAATACATTGCGGATCGCCTGAAAGAAAAAGGCAACGTGGTGATCATCAACGGGCCGCCGGTTTCTGCGGTGCAAAACCGTGTTGAAGGTTGTGAAACCGAATTTAAAAAACACCCTGGCATTAAGATCCTTTCTTCTAACCAGAACGCCAAAGGCAGTCGTGAAGGAGGACTTGAAGTGATGACCTCATTACTGGCGGCTAATCCGAAGATCGACGGCGTGTTTGCCATCAACGATCCAACCGCGATCGGTGCCGATCTGGCGGCGAAACAAGCTCAACGTAACGAATTCTTTATCGTCGGCGTGGATGGAAGCCCGGATGCGGAAGAAGCGCTGAAACGCGGTGGAAATACGCTGTTTGTCGCAACGCCTGCGCAAGATCCGCAAGTGATGGCGGCGAAAGCGGTGGAGATTGGTTACGACATTCTGCAAGGCAAACCAGCGCCTAAAGAGCCTGTGCTGATCCCGGTGACGATGATCGATAAAAACAATATCGGCACGTATAAGGGCTGGACGGTGAAATAGTTTTTCCCCTCACCCCAACCCTCTCCCAAAGGAGAGGGGGAAGACCGACCTGTTCCCTCTCCCTCAGGGAGAGGGCCAGGGTGAGGGTTGTTGAAAGGAGACAAAATGAAACGCTCCGAAATAAACCAGATCCTCGCGCAAACGCGCCATTTCTTTATGCAGCACGATGTCCATTTGCCTCCTTTTGCCTCATTCGACCTGGCGAAATGGCAGCAGGTTGATAAACAAATCTGGCAGGAAGTGATTGATTTAAAACTCGGGTGGGATGTTACTGCATTCGGTGGCAATGATTTTCTCACTCAGGGTCTGACGCTTTTCACGCTGCGTAATGGTTCACCCGATGGCGCACCGTATGCCAAATGTTATGCCGAAAAAATCATGCATGTTCGTGACGGGCAAATCACGCCGATGCATTTTCACTGGCGCAAACGCGAGGACATTATCAATCGCGGCGGCGGCAATCTGATTGTCGAATTGTGGAATGCCGATCAGTTTGAACAGACCGAAGACAGCAACGTCACCGTAGTGATTGATGGTTGCCGCCAGACGCACGCCGCGGGCAGCCAGTTGCGCCTGTCACCAGGGGAAAGCATTTGTCTGGTGCCGGGCATTTACCACAGTTTTTGGGGCGAGTCGGGTTATGGCGATGTGCTGGTTGGGGAAGTGTCGATGGTGAATGACGATGACCATGACAACCGTTTTCTCAAGCCGCTCGAGCGCTTTAATTCCATCGAAGAAGACGAACCCGCGCGGCAATTGCTGTGCAACGAATATCGCCAGACCCTTTAATTTCCAGACCTTATTTTCCAACACCAGGGGAAACTTTTATGGCTTTGATATCGCTCGCCGATGGGCTGAAACACGCGCGGGAAAATGGCTACGCGTTAGGGGCTTTTAACGTGCTCGATAGTCATTTTCTGCGCGCGCTTTTTGCTGCCGCAAAGCAGGAAAACTCGCCGTTTATCATTAACATTGCCGAAGTGCATTTTAAGTATGTCTCGCTGGATTCGCTGGTCGAAGCCGTCAAATTCGAAGCGGCTCGCCACGATATTCCGGTGGTGCTGAATCTCGATCACGGCCTGCATTTTGAGGCAGTCGTTCGCGCTATACGCCTCGGTTTTAGCTCAGTCATGTTTGATGGTTCTACACTTGAATATGAGGAGAATGTTCGCCAGACGCGTGAAGTCGTGAAAATGTGCCACGCGGTGGGTGTTTCGGTTGAAGCGGAGCTGGGTGCCGTCGGCGGTGACGAAGGCGGTGCGCTGTATGGCGAAGCCGACAGCAACAAGTTTACCGATCCCAAAATCGCGCGTGATTTTGTCGACAGAACCGGCATCGACACGCTGGCCGTCGCGATCGGCAATGCGCATGGCAAATACAAGGGCGAACCAAAACTCGATTTCGACCGCCTGGCCGCGATTCGTAGCCAAACCGGTCTCCCGCTGGTGCTACACGGTGGTTCCGGCATCAGCGATGAAGATTTCAGAAAAGCGATAACGCTCGGCATTCATAAAATTAATTTCTACACCGGGATGTCACAGGCAGCGCTGGGTGCCGTCGAACAGCGAATGAATCAGCGTCACGCCATTTATGACGAATTCGCGGAGTTGCTGCTGGGTATAGAAGAGGCGATTACGGATGTCGTCGCACAACAGATGCAGATTTTTGGCAGTTCGGGTAAAGCGTAAGGAGTAGGTATGACAGAGCGCAGCGGCATTATCGCCGCCGGAAACATGTTAGTCGATCATGTGCATCAAATTGTGCAGTGGCCGCAGCGCGGTTGGCTCGCGGAAATTGTCCACAGCGAACGCTCCACCGGCGGCGCTCCGCTTAACGTTCTGCTGACGCTGGCAAAAATGCATGTCGGCCTGCCGCTCCAGGCCGTGGGTTTAGTCGGTGACGACCATGACGGCGATTACATTATGGCCATGCTCGATCAGTATCATGTGAATCGCCAGCATGTGCACCGCACCACCTTTGCGCCAACGTCGATGTCGCAAGTGATGACCGACCCTGACGGGCAGCGCACGTTTTTCCACTCGCCAGGTGCGAATCGCCTGCTTGATTTACCCGCTTTTGACCGTCTTGAATCGTCGTTCAAAATCTTCCATTTGGGTTATTTATTACTGCTCGATAGCCTCGATATGGAGGATGCGGAATACGGCACGCGCAGCGCCAGATTGCTGGCGATGATGACGCAGCAAGGCTATGAAACCTCGCTGGATTTAGTCTCGCGCCAGGGCGACCCACGTTACCGCCCGATGGTGCTCCCTGCCCTGCGTTGGCTCGATTATCTGGTGATAAACGAGCTGGAAGCCGGTGAGTTTAGCGGGCTGGAAATTCGCCATTTAAACGGAGCGCCGCATATAGAAAATATTGCGCAAGCAGCAACGTTGCTGCTGGAATCGGGCGTGAAGCAAAGAGTTGTCATTCACTGCCCGGAAGGCGCATGGGGTATCGAACAGGGTAAAGAAGGGATATGGGTGCCGTCGTTTATGCTCGCCCGGAATGAAATTATCGGCAGCGTCGGCGCGGGTGACGCATTTTGCGCCGGAATATTATATGGCTGCCATGAAAAATGGTCGTTGGCTGACAGCCTGAAATTAGCCCACGCCTGTGCGCGATCTAATCTTTTATGTGCAAATGCGATAGATGGCGCAAAAACATTAACGGAATTACAGAGTTTTATTAGTGAGCAGACGTGAATGGCCAATTGGCAAGTATAAGGGGCAAAGCCCCTTGAATTTAAGCATGCTTTTTATACTGCCTGACAATTAGCCTATTCCCTATAATCCTGGGTTAGTTATCTCATTAATAAAGTCACGAGTTTTCTCGTTAAAGCCCTTTGCAGAAAAACGCATGACGAGATCATTCTCCTGAAGTGTCACTGCTTCTTTGCGCATGAACTCCCCAATGAGGTATCTCTTGCCCTCAGGTGTGTAGGCGTACCAGTATATCCCCAGGTTGCTGTCGCAGTTCTGATACCAACGGACTTTAACGCCATTAACGTACATGCCCTGCGATACACCATTATTTGAGCATTTGTAGAAATCTCGTGGTGTAAGATAAACGTTCGCATCGCCTTCTGTTGTCTTGGCAAGGAATATGTACCATTTGCCATCGTCTGACATGACGGTAGGCTTGTCATTTTTTGCGATATACCAGCCTTCGGCATAAACTGGTACGAGAGAACTGCAAATTAATAATACTGCAGCGATTAAAATACGCATTTTTCTATCCCTTTTAAATAGATTTTACTGGTTGAACTATTCGTAAATTGCTTGCTTAACCCCAACCTTCACGAAAGGGCTCCCGTGGCTGCGAGGTTTATTAATAAGCTTGCCAACATACAAATCTCTTATTTCCTTAGCGGCGATGCGTCCAACAAATTCAGTCCGGTTAGTATCAGCGCTAATAGTCAAATCACGGGTAAAGTATTGTTGAGAGCCCGCCTTCACCCAGCACTCTATTTCATAGACCTCCATAATGAGGCCACCATAAGTTGCATATGCATATTTAAGACTCACGTCTTTAGGGATATTTGCCCATATACCACGCGTGGCCTCATATAATTCCAGCGCGCTCATGCCCGATTTGTAAGTTGTATTCAGAAGGAAGGCGAGCCCAGCATGCTCAGGTGCAATTTCCGTTTCTTCTTGTAGAAGTAGACGGTGAAGCTCATCAAGCGTTATACGCCCCATTAGTGAACTGCCGCCGCGCACTTTGTTGGTCAGCTCTCCCACGCCCAAGAGATCAATGCACGTTGCCTCAACTAACTTGGCAGTTGACTCATTCATGCCGTGGCGAAGAATATCAATACCCAGATTATTTCTTGTCATGAGCGCTTTGATTCGTGCTGATTTCGGCGACTCATCGGGGCGTTTTATGTGGTCGAGACAGCGGTCTAACTTACCTTTTCCAATATAAAACGGCTTCTTAGACTCATCTGTGGAGTCATAAAATGCGTAGACATAGTACTCAGCCATTCCCAAAGATTTTGTGTATTTTGACAAATCCTTCACTGCCTTGCTTCCTTAGCATCTGATATGTGGTGAATTATCATATCGGCAAAAAACTTGAGAACTTAAGATGGGAATATGCGTCCAGTCAGGTGAGGATTTTGGGATACTTGCAGGTTATGAACGCCTGCCTTTCAAATAAACGCATCTAAGTAGTCTGCATAACGTTGGATGGCATATGTTTATATTATTCAAGCCGCACTATTCTCCGCCTGAATAACATCAGCCGAAAATACATATCCCACACCGCGAATAGTTCTGATTAATGCTGGCTGATGTGGGTTCGGTTCTATTTTTTTACGCAGGCGCATAATCAGCACATCTATCGTTCTGTCGAACACTTCCAGGCTTTCGCTGTGGGTCAGTTCCAGTAATCTCTCACGCGATAACACTTTGCGGGCGTTTTGTACCAGGGCCAGCAGCAGGCCGTATTCGCCCTGGGTGAGATCAACTTGTTCCTGCGCACAATTGAATAGCTGGCAGCGCCCGGTATCGAGTCGCCAGCCGTTGAAATGCACGCCGTTGGTTTTGGTTGTCGGGGTTTCAATCGCTAATGCGCCGGAACGCCGCAGCACCGCTTTCACTCGCGCCACCACCACTCGCGGGTTAAATGGTTTGCCGATGTAATCATCCGCGCCCATTTCAAGCCCGACCACCACGTCAGATTCGCTACCCAACCCAGTGAGCATCACCACCGGCAAATCTGGCCGCTGGCGTTGAATCTGTTGCAGCACCAGCAGTCCATTAATATCCGGCAAAATCATATCCAGCAGCACCAGCGCAATTTCTGGAAACTGCGCGATGGCTGTCAGCGCATCATTTCCTGTGTGGCAGACCCGCACCTCAAAAACGTGTTCGTTTAGCACGTCTCGTAGTACGTCACAGATTGCCAGATCGTCATCCACCAGCAAAATTGCAGATTTCATGGTTGTACTCCGCGATGGATGCATTAGGAAATTATAAGTGTGGGTGATTGTTGATGGAGTACCGCATAAATCCCAATAGACCGTGCCGAATTTTCAACCAGTGTCACAAACCGGAAGTAGGTCGACACGTCACTTTTGACGATGTCCTGTTTTTCGTCAGGGTTTTGCTGCTTTTATCACCGTAAGATGCCTGTAATTCCCACTCTTTCTATGTGGCATAGATAATGCATAGAGAGCTGCAAGGTAAGTAATATTGACTGGAGCAACACTGATGAAAAAAGTCGTCACGGTTTGCCCCTATTGTGCCTCGGGTTGCAAAATCAACCTCGTGGTCGATAACGGCAAAGTCGTCAAGGCGGAAGCGGCTCAGGGTAAAACTAACCAGGGCGATTTATGCCTGAAGGGTTACTACGGCTGGGATTTTATTAACGATACTAAAATCCTCACTCCACGCCTGAAATCTCCGATGATTCGTCGCCAGAAAGGCGGCAAACTCGAAAACGTTTCCTGGGATGAAGCGCTGAACTACGTCAGCACCCGTCTGAGTGAAATCAAAGCGAAACACGGCTCCGATGCCATCATGACCACCGGTTCTTCCCGTGGGACAGGCAACGAAACTAACTATGTAATGCAGAAATTTGCGCGCGCCGTTATTGGTACTAATAACGTCGATTGCTGCGCACGCGTCTGACACGGCCCATCGGTTGCAGGTCTGCACCAATCGGTCGGTAACGGCGCTATGAGCAACTCAATCGTCGAGATTGAGGATACCGATTTAGTGTTT
>Ga0160437_1001370_pt1 | contig 11128 bp, 12 predicted proteins | sample HID1975I_E0MG_FD_108227 | JGI IMG/M metagenome (GOLD analysis project Ga0160437, IMG submission 108227) | Enriched soil microbial communities from UW Madison campus, WI, USA - HID1975I_E0 MG | ecosystem: Environmental > Terrestrial > Soil > Unclassified | place: USA: Madison, Wisconsin... | reverse complement strand
TGGAACCCAACGCGAAAGGCGCACTCGCCCTCCGGCTCGGCCTGCGCCAGATCAGCGGCTTTCGCGAGAACTGGGCGGAGCAGATCAGGGTCCACCGCCCTTACACCAACCTCGAAGATCTCGCCCGGCGCGCCAGCCTGCCCCAGCGGGCGCTCAACCTCCTGGCCGATGCCGATGCCCTGCATTCGATCGGTCTGGACCGCCGCGAGGGCCTTTGGGAAGCACGCCGCACGCCAACCGGCGAACTTCCCCTCTTTGCCGCCGCCCGCGCCCGCGAACTGGGAGAGGAACCCCATGCCGCCCTGCCCGTCATGCCGCTCTCAGAAGAAGTCGCCGCCGATTACCAGACCACCCGGCTCTCGCTGAAAGCCCATCCGATGTCGTTCCTGCGCCCGGTCTTCGCGGCAGAAGGCGTGCTGCGCTGCGCGGACCTGGTGAAGACCCGAAACGGAAAGCGCGTGAAAGTCGCCGGCGTGGTGCTGGTTCGTCAGCGCCCGGGCAAGGGCAATGCCATTTTCGTCACGCTGGAGGACGAAGGCGGCATCGCCAACGTGGTGATCTGGGCCCGGCTGTTCGAAACCTACCGCCGCCCGGTCATGGCCGCGCGGCTGATGCTGGTGGAAGGTCTGATCCAGCACAGCCCCGAAGGCGTCATCCATATCATGGCCCAGAGCATCCATGACCGTACGCCCGAACTGAAACGCCTCTCGGAAGTGCACGAAGCCGAGCCCCAGCTATCCCGCGCCGACGAATTCGTCCGCCCGCAGCACCCGCGCAACGTGCGGGTCCTCCCCCGCTCACGGGACTTTCATTGAGCCGTGCCACCGGCAACTCAAAAAATTCATTGGTTTCTTAATGGCATGCCCATATCGATACGCCCCTTCACTTATCGACGGGGGTATCGATGACCGACACGAATTCATCCACTGCGGCCATGGCCGGCCTGCTCTACCAGGCAAATGCCAAGTCCACCGGCGTCACGTATCTCCTGTTGTTCTTCCTCGGCTCGCTGGGCGCCCATCGCTTCTACGCCGGCAAGACCGCCGGCGGCATCGTCCAGCTCGTCCTCTTCCTGCTCGGCTGGGCGACCATCTGGATCATGGGCTTCGGCCTGCTGTTCCTGATCCCGCTCGGCATCTGGGTGCTGGTGGACGCCTTCCTGATCCCGGGTTGGCTGCGTCAATACAACACCAACCTGGTCCACCGCGTCCTGGCCTGACCCGCCACACCTGAAGGGCGGCGCCCGCGCCGCCCGATCACGGCCACCGTGCCCGCCCCAATGCCCGAACAGACACGGCAGAGCATGGCCCAGAAGCCGGTTGATCTTCGCAAATGGAGGAAATGGTGCACCCGACAGGATTCGAACCTGTGGCCTCTGCCTTCGGAGGGCAGCGCTCTATCCAGCTGAGCTACGGGTGCAGTGCCCGCGGCGACTAGCAGAGCATGAGCGGTGTTGCCAGCGCCAAATCACTTCGATCCATCATGGACTTGGGAAAAACCTGTCGGCCGCTCTGGCTAGCCCAGCGCTCCAGATGCCTTGCGGCTTGAAAGTTCCCTCTATGTTCCTAATATGCCGCGATGGCCGAAGCTGATTCTCCGCTCGTTTCTCCCGCTCTTTCTTTCGTCGCCGCCGATGTGGCGCGCGGAATAGGGCGGCTTTTTGCTCGTAACGACATCTGGTGCCTGCCGGAAATGTCGCTGCGCTGCGGGCGCCGCGCCGATCTCATGGGCATCGACGCGAAGGGCCATGTCGTCATCGTCGAAATCAAGGTCTCGCGCGCGGACTTGCTGGGCGACGGCAAATGGCCCGACTATCTGGACTATTGCGACCGTTTCTACTGGGGGCTGCCCCCCTCGCTGGACCGGGCGCCGCTGGAAACCGAGCCGTTCCTGCCCGACCAGTGCGGCGTGATCGTTGCCGATGGCTACGATGCAGAAATCCTGCGCCCGGCACCGCTGCGCCAGCTTGCCGCGGCACGGCGCAAGGTGGAAACCGAGCGTCTGGCCCGCGCTTCGCTCAGGCGCCTGGTTACCCTGGGCGATCCGCAGACCCTGCAATGGGGCAGCGAAAGCTGACGTGCGGGCGAAACGATCCGGCGCCGAAGCGCCGGATCGGCCCGAAACTCAGGCGATCTCCTTCTCGATCCATTCCGGATAAAACGACGGTTCGCGCTCCGACCAGCCAGATGCCGTGGCCGCCGCTTCGCTGATCGAGTGAAGCAACGTCTTGCGGCGATCGGGGCGGATCTGGGGAAGCGCGGCGGCTCCGCAGAAGGCGCCGGGCAGCCAGGGCCTTACCCAACCGCCAAGCAGGCGTTCGTAAAGGAAACGGAAGGCCGGGAACGATTCGATGCGTTCCTGGGCGAGATCGAAGGCGGCGACGTAAAGCAGCTTGCCCATGAACGCGGCAATGTCATCGAAGCCGAATTCGTCAGGCCGCATCTCGCGCAGCGCGGCGAGATCCGCGTAGGCTTCGTATTGCTTGCGGATCGAGGTGGCTTCGACGCCGTCGCGTGCCCAGAGACCCAGAGCATCCTGCCGGCCCAGCCCCACGTCCAGGCTGCGCCGGATGTAGCGCTGCTCGCAGGGCGTGAAGCTGGCGAATTCCCGCAGCTCCCCGATGGTGATGGTGGCCTTTCCCGTGTGAGTCATGGTCCTGATCCTCGTGACACGGAAGGACAATCCTCCCTGTCACTAGAACCAATCTCCGCCTCTTCGGTTGCTACAGCCTTAACCGGATAATGGTTTGAACCCGATAATAGCCGCAAGATTCTTGCAGTATTTCATTTCGGGACGCTTTGAAAATGGCCGTCCGCGGCACTTTTCCGTCACAATCGGCCATGCTGCAGCAGAGCTATCGGCCATCGTGAAGAAAAATGCCCCGCGGCCGGATTCTCAGATCAGGCCGGCAAGCGGACTGGAGGGATCGGCGTAGCGGCGCTGCGCCATGCGCCCTGCCAGATAGGCATCGCGGCCAGCCTCGACCGCCAGCTTCATGGCGCGAGCCATGCGGATCGGGTCGCGGGCTTCGGCGATCGCGGTATTCATCAGCACGCCGTCGCAGCCCAGCTCCATCGCCACGGCGGCTTCCGAGGCCGTACCCACGCCAGCATCGACGAGGACCGGCACTTTGGCCCCCTCAACGATCAGGCGTACGGTCACCTTGTTCTGGATGCCCAGGCCCGAGCCGATCGGCGCGCCCAGCGGCATGACCGCCACGGCGCCGGCTTCCTCAAGCTGCTTGGCCGCGATCGGATCGTCCACGCAGTAGACCATCGGCAGGAAGCCTTCGTTCGCGAGGATTTCGGTGGCCTTCAGCGTCTCGCGCATGTCGGGATAGAGCGTCCGCGCCTCGCCCAGAACTTCCAGCTTCACCAGATCCCAGCCGCCCGCTTCGCGCGCCAGCCGCAAGGTGCGGATGGCGTCTTCGGCGGTGAAGCAGCCGGCGGTATTAGGCAGGTAGGTGATTTTCCGGGGATCGATGAAGTCGGTCAGCATCGGCGCCTTGGGGTCCGAAACATTGACCCGGCGCACCGCCACCGTGACGATCTCCGCGCCCGAAGCCTCCACCGCCGCCGCGTTCTGTTCGAAATCCTTGTACTTACCGGTGCCGACGATCAGGCGCGAACGGAAGGTCCGGCCAGCGACAGTCCAGGAATCGGTGGTCGAGGAATCGGAGACGGTATCGGTCAAGGTTCGCGTCCTTTCGGGGAACGGGTATGTCAGGGATCGGTCCGGCGAACAGGTTCAGCCACCGCCCACGAAGTGGACGATCTCCAGCACGTCGCCATCGGCCAGCAGCACATCGGCCAGGGTCGAGCGCGGGGCGATCTCGCCATTGCGCTCGACGGCGACCTTGCGGGGATCGAGGCCGATGCCCGACACGAGATCGGCAATCGAGGAACCGGGCGCCACGCGGCGCGGTTCGCCGTTCACGGTGAGGGAAAGTTCTTCAGCCATGGGCCGCAGATAGCGCGGAGAAACGATTTGGAAAGTGCCCAATCGGCACTTTCAATGCGCGCGGTGCAAGTTCCGGATGTGTGCGAAGGCGACAAGCGCGACGCCGAAAATGGTCAGCACCGATTCTGCCAGGCCATGACCGACGACGATGGCCGTGGCCATGAGCGCCAGGCCCAGGCCGCCGATCACCAGCGGTCCCACGCGGCCATGGCGCACGACGCCGAAGCCCAGGGAGATCACGCCGACCACCAGAGCCAGGCCCAGGCCGACGCGGTGAACCTCGGGCGAGAGCAGAACTTCGCCGCCAAGCCCCAGAAAACCCACGAAAAACACGCCGAGAATACAGTGAATCGCGCAAAGACCGCTGAGGACGATGCCTGCCCGGTCCAGCCGGTTTCGAATCGCGATGATGGCGGTGCGCATGAATGCCCATGTATGAGACGTTGTAACATTCATCAAGTCCTGACTGTGTCATGAAACATTCGGTCGACGTGCCCCTTGCGCATTTCGTCGCAAGATCGCAGGGATTTGCGTCATGAGAGTCCCTGACGGTCGCCCCCTCCTCGGTACAGCCGACGATATCGCCCCCATGGTTCGCTGGCTGCTGATCGTTGCCGCGCTGGTCATCCTTATCGTCGCGGTCGGCGGCATAACCCGGCTGACCGAATCCGGCCTGTCGATCACCCAGTGGAAGCCGCTCACCGGCGCCATTCCCCCGCTGACCGACGCGCAGTGGCAGGCCGAGTTCGCCCGCTACAAGCAGATCCCGCAATATATCGATGTCAACGGCCCGGCGGGCATGACCCTGTCCCAATACAAGTTCATCTACTTCTGGGAGTGGGTGCACCGCCTGTTGGCCCGCGTGATCGGCCTGGCCTTTGCGCTTCCGCTCGCGTGGTTCTGGTACAAGCGCACGATTCCCCTGGGCTACAAGCCGCGCTTGGTCGCGCTGTTGGCGCTGGGCGGGCTGCAAGGCGTGGTCGGCTGGTGGATGGTCTCTTCGGGCCTCTCCGCCGAGGCTGCGGACCGGGTGAGCCATTTCCGTCTTGCCGCCCACCTGCTGGTGGCGCTGACGACCCTGGGCGGTCTGGTCTGGACGGCGCTGGACCTTCGCGAACTGCGACGCGGCCAGGCCCCTGCCCGCCTCAACCGCTTCGGTGCCCTCGCCCTGGCCATGCTGTTCATCCAGCTCTTCATGGGCGCGATGGTGGCAGGCCTGCGCGCCGGCTACGTCGCGGGCATGGGCTGGTTCAGCATGGACGCCTGGCCGCTGATGCAGGGCAGCTTCTTCCCTGACGGCGTGGAATGGGCCGGCGGCGCGCTCCATGCGCTGGTCAACGACCCGTTCCTCACCCACTTCGTGCACCGCTGGTGGGCCTGGGCCGTGGTCGCCGTGCTGATCGTGATGGGCCGCAGGCTCAAGGCCCGCCATGCGCGTCTCGCTTCGATCGCCGTCCATTCCGCGTTCGGCACGCAAGTGCTGCTCGGCATCTTCACGGTATGGTCTGGCGTGGCGCTCTGGCTTGCCGTGGCGCACCAGCTCTGCGGCGCGCTGCTCGTTGCGGCCACGGTCTGGGGCGCGCATTGCCTGGGCCGCCGCGACCAGGTCGGGCTTGGCATGTGACGGACCATGTGACCGGGCAGGCCAACGGCCCGGCGCTTACCCCCGCGCTCATCTGGTGCCCCTTCCCCGATGAGGAGAGCGCGCTGAAGGCTGCCAATGCCCTGCTCGACGAGGGCCTGGCCGCCTGCGCCAACCTGCTCCCGGCGATGACCTCGCTCTTCGTCTGGAACGGCGAGAAGGGCACTAGCCGCGAGCAAGGCCTGCTGGTGAAGACCAACGCCGCCCTGCTCGATGCCGCCACGGCGCGGCTGGCCGAAATTCATCCTTACGAGGAGCCCGCGGTGCTGGGCTGGCGGTGCGACACTGCCGCGCCGGCTACTACCGCCTGGCTGGCCGCGATCGGCAGCACGCAACCTTAGAGGTATCATTTTACCTCTCTGGAATGCCGCGCTCTGCTTGACTTGCCGGCCCTTTTCGACGATTTGGCCGCCTTCCCGCGGTGCTGGAGATTCGTGAAAGCGATCGATTCGGCCTCCGCGACATGAACATTAGGGATAGACCAGCCATGAAGGCGCTTACGAAGGTCACCCGGTCGATCAAGCCGGCCGAGGTGGAAAAGAAGTGGCATCTGATCGATGCCGAGGGTCTGGTGGTTGGCCGTCTCGCGGTCGTCATCGCCGACCTCCTGCGCGGCAAGCACAAGCCGAGCTTCACCCCGCACGTCGATTGCGGCGACCACGTCGTCGTGATCAACGCCGAGAAGGTGAAGTTCACCGGCAAGAAGCTGGGCGACAAGACCTACTACAAGCACACCGGTTATGCCGGCGGCATCAAGGAAGTGACCGCGGACAAGGTTCTCGCCGGTCGTTTCCCCGAGCGCGTGCTTGAAAAGGCTGTTGAGCGCATGATCCCCCGTGGTCCGCTCGGCCGTGACCAGATGCGCGCCCTGCACCTCTATGCAGGCACCGAGCACCCGCACGGTGGTACCCAGCCCGAAGCGCTCGACGTCGCTTCCATGAACCGCAAGAACAAGGTGGGCGCGTAATGTCCGATACCGAAACCGTCCAGAGCCTGTCCGACCTCAAGGACCTCGGCGAAGTCGCTACCGCCGTTGAAACGTCGGAAGAGACCTTCACGCCCGTCGTTTCGAACGCGCCCCTGCGCGAGCAGCAGCTCGACGCCTATGGCCGCGCTTACGCCACCGGCCGCCGCAAGGACGCCGTGGCCCGCGTGTGGGTGAAGCCCGGCACCGGCAAGGTCATCATCAACGGCCGCGACCAGGAAGTGTACTTTGCACGTCCGACCCTGCGTCTCGTCATCAACCAGACCTTCCAGGTTGCTGGTCGTGACGGCCAGTACGACGTGATCGCCACCGTCAAGGGCGGCGGTCTCTCGGGCCAGGCAGGCGCCGTGAAGCACGGTATCGCCCAGGCACTCTCGAAGTACGAGCCCGCCCTGCGCGCCGCCGTCAAGGCTGCCGGCTTCCTTACCCGCGACCCGCGCGTCGTCGAGCGTAAGAAGTATGGCCGTGCGAAGGCACGTCGTAGCTTCCAGTTCTCGAAGCGTTAATTCGCTTACCGAGAGCTTCGGCTTTACGAAAAGGGGTCGCGGGCAACCGTGGCCCTTTTTTGTTGCGCGGCCTGTTTTGTTTCTAGGCCGTGAGATAGCCGGATGCGCGTCCGGATTGCGCCGAGGGACACGATGGACCATGCCCTTTCCCGCCGCCACCTGATCGCTGGCCTCGCCCTGGCTGCACTCGCCTGTCCCGCCCAGGCAGCGTCCGATCTGGAAGAAATCGAGCGACAGCACGGCATGCGCATCGGCGCGGTCATGCGCGGCAGCGATGGCAGGATCCATTTCGCCCACCGTGCGGACGAGCGGTTCCGGCTCTGCTCCACATTCAAGATCTTCCTGGCCGCCGAAGTGTACCGCCAGGCGGCCACTAATCCGCACCTGCTGCGCCGCCCGGTCACGATCCGCGATACCGACCGGCTCGGCAATTCGCCGGTGACCGCCCGGCAGCAGGACGGCGGAACATTGTCTGCCGAGATGCTGTGCAAGGCCGCCGTCCAGTACAGCGACAATTCGGCAGCCAACTACCTGCTCGATCTCGTCGGCGGCCCACCGGCCGTGACCCGGTTGTTCCGCACCCTTGGCGACAACATTTCGCGGCTGGACCGCATGGAGCCCGCGCTGAACCTGGGCGCCCCCGAAGACTTGCGCGACACCACGACACCCGCCGCGATCGCCCGTTCGCTGGGCACCCTCCTGCTGACGTCGACCGTTCTGGGCGACCACCAGCGCGCGACGCTGCTGGGCTGGATGCGGAACGAGCAGAACGGCACCCGGCGCATTCGCGCGGGCGTGCCCAGGGGGTGGACCGTGGCGAACAAGCCGGGGACCAACGATGCGGGCGCGGTCAACGATATCGCCATCATACGGCCCCCGTCGGGCGGCTCCTTCGTCCTGACGGTCTACACCGCTTCGGCGGAGAATCGCGTTACCCAAAGCGAAAGCGTGATCGCCGCAATCGCCGGCATGGCCGCGCTGAAGATCCCAAGGCGCTGAATCGAAAAGGGGCGCCGCAGGAAAGCGGCGCCCCTTGTCTTGCAGGGCTGACGGATCGGCCCGAGACTCAGCTTTGGGGCAGGGCGTAAGCGACGAGGTAGTCGCCGGTCTTCGTGCCCAGGCCGCCATGGCCGCCCGCGGCGATCAGGACGTATTGCCTGCCGTCCACCGAATAGGTCATCGGCGTGGCATTGCCGCCGGCCGGGAGACCGGCCTCCCACAGCGTCTTGCCGGTCCGCACGTCCACCGCACGGAACATGTTGTCTGCCGTGGCGCCGATGAAATCGAGGCCGCCGGCGGTCATCATGTTGCCGCCGATATTGAAGATGCCGGTCGGCAGCGGCAGGTTGGTATGGGTTCCGCCCAGGCCCGTGGCGCGGGTGTCGCCGATAGGCCGCTGCCAGACGATCTTGTGAGTCACCAGATCGATGGCAGTCAGGGTGCCCCAAGGCGGCGGGTTACAGGGCACGCCGATGGGATTCAGCCAGGGGTGGACCATGCCGACGTAGGGCGTGCCGTACTGCGGCGCGATTCCGGGACCGATCCTGGGCTCGTTGCCCGAACCGTCCCACGGCGGCACCGCGCCCGACTTCTCGAAGGGCTCACGCGGCTTCATGGTGATCATGAAGGGGATGTAGTTCGAGTTTGCGATCAGCAGCTTGCGCTGCGGATCGATGGTGGCGCCGTGCCAGTCGATCACCCCGTCGAAGGCCGGGTAGACGATGGTCTGCTTGAGCTGGGGCGGCGTGAACTGCCCTTCGTAATGCGCCTTTCGGAACTGGATGCGGCACATCATCTGGTCGATCGGCGTCGCGCCCCAGAGGTGGTTCTCGACGAGGTCGGCCGGCGTCAGCGACGGCATGCCGACGGGGTAGGACTGGGTCTTTGCCAGGGTCTCGCCCGGAACGCCGTCCTGCGGGACCGGCTTTTCGATGGTTTCGACCACGGGCTTGCCGGTGCGGCGATCCAGCACCCAGAATTCACCGCGCTTCGACGATTGGACAAGGGCAGGGACCGTCTTCCCGCCGATGGGCAGGTCCACCAGCGAAGGACCGATCGGCAGGTCCATGTCCCACACGTCGTGGTGAGTGGTCTGGAAGTGCCACTTGGGCATCCCGGTAGTGATGTCCAGCGCGACGATGGAGCTGGAATATGCCTCGTCGAAAGGACGGCGTCCGCCGCCGAAGTAGTCCGGCGTGGCGTTCCCCAGCGGCAGGTAGACCATGTTGAGGTCCGGATCGGCGGTATAGACGCCCCAGGCATTGGGCGTGCCGCGCGTCAGCACGGTATCGTCGCCGGGATGGACGACCTGATCGGGATGGCCGACATCCCAGGCCCAGATGATCTTGCCGGAGACCGGATCGAAGGCGCGGATCGCGCCCGAAGGCTCGTTGCGGGACTGGTTGTCGTAGACCCAGCCGCCCAGGATCATACGGTCGTGAACGACCAGCGGCGGCGAGGTGACGAAGTGGAAGCCCGCCGGAACGTGGCCGAGGTACTTGGCCAGGCTGATGAAGCCATGGTCGCCGAAGTCCTCGCAGGGCTTACCCGTCTCGGCATTGAGCGCCATGATCCGCGCGTCCAGCACGGGGGCCAGGATGCGCGTGGGGCAGACGGTGCTCTTGCCCTCCGGCGCACGGTAATAGGCGACGCCGCGGCAGGCCAGGTAGACGTCCGCGTCGGTATTGGCCTTGGGGTCGAACTTCCACTTCACTTTGCCGGTGCGCGCATCGAGCGCCTCGACCCACGAGTGGCCGGTGCAGACGTAGACGGTGTCACCGACCTTGATCGGCGTCACTTCGAAGTTGAATTCGTGGCCGGCATCGGTGCCGCCGATATCCTCGCCCGGGCGCATCGTGTCGCCGGTCTGGGTGGTCCAGGCCACCTTGAGGTTCTTCACGTTGGCCGTGTTGATCTGGTCCAGCGGAGAAAAGCGGTCTCCCTTGGCGGTGCGGCCGTAATACCACCAGTCCTCGGCGGGTACCGAACCGTCCACCTGGCCGGCGAAGAGGCGGTTTCCGGCGTCTCCCGCCACGCCCACCGGCTGCGCGAAGCCGGCGATCAGCACCACGATCGCCAGGCCGCTGGCCAGGGCAGGGGCCAGGACGGCATGGCGGGCGAGGGGCCGCCGATCGGTTGCCGGCACGATCCCGCGCCGCACCCAGGGCAGCGATAGCCACAGGCCCAGCACGGTGGGCGCCACCAGCCTCGGCTCCAGCCCCCAACCGTTCAGTCCCACCTCGTGAAGCGCCCAGAGCACGGTGCCCACCAGCAGCGCGCCATAGAGCCACAGCGCCTCCGGTCTTCGTCGCAGCGCCAGGATCCCGGTGGCGATTAGGGCGAGCCCGGCGATGAGATAATAGAGGGAGCCCGCCAGCGTCGCGAGATAGACGCCGCCGGCCGTAAATACGGCGCCGACCGCAAGGAGGACCAATGCGGTGAACCAGGGCTGGCGATGCGGGGAGGGGAATCGAGAGGGGGGCTGTGTCAAAGTGTTTCTCCTTGGCCACCCCCGACAATTCACGGCTCGGCGCGTGGTTGCAGCGAAACGGCGCAAAAGCGCGGAACAAGTGGGATTTCCGGTCGCCAAGGCGGGGCCAAGGCGGGTTTGCACGGTGCCAGATACCTAGCCATAGCAAGGTACCTTGCCACACCCCGTACTAATCTTGGCAAGGTACCTTGCGTTACACAGTAGCTTGCAATATACACTCCTCATTCGCAGGAGATGATTCGATGTCCGAAATCGAAGTACAGCTGAAAAAGGGAGTGCTCGGCCTGTGCGTGCTCGCCCTGCTGTCGCGGGGGGACAGCTACGCCTACGAGATCGCCAGCCGCATGGCCGCGGCGGTCGATATGGGTGAGGGCACGATCTATCCGCTCATGCGCCGCATGCAGTCGGATGGCCTCGTGGCGACCTATCTGGAGGAATCGCCCTCGGGTCCGCCGCGCAAGTACTACCGCATCACCGAAACCGGCCGCAGCCGCCTTGCCGAACAGGTAGAGGAATGGCGCGGCTTCACCGCCGCCGTCGACGGG
>Ga0160437_1001368_pt1 | contig 11135 bp, 8 predicted proteins | sample HID1975I_E0MG_FD_108227 | JGI IMG/M metagenome (GOLD analysis project Ga0160437, IMG submission 108227) | Enriched soil microbial communities from UW Madison campus, WI, USA - HID1975I_E0 MG | ecosystem: Environmental > Terrestrial > Soil > Unclassified | place: USA: Madison, Wisconsin... | reverse complement strand
CGTGTATGGCGTGTTGCAATTCGTGGATGCGCGCACCGACGAGCTTGTGGTGCAGGCCGAGACCGACCATCGCATTTCGCGCACCGTGACGATTGCCATGCTGGCCATCACGCTGTTGCTGGCGCTGGGTTGCTGGATTTTCATCAACCGCACCGTGCTGCGTCCGCTGCACCAGGCGGGCGACCATTTTGACAAGATCTCGGGCGGCGACTTCACCGGTCGTATCGACGTGCGCAGCACCAATGAGATCGGTCAGTTGTTCGGGGCCATCAAGCGCATGCAGGAAAGCCTGACGCGCACGGTGGCGACGGTGCGCCGTGGCGTGGACGAGATCAATGTGGGCGCGCGCGAGATTTCCGCGGGCAACACCGACCTGTCCAGCCGCACGGAACAACAGGCGGCGTCCCTTGAGGAAACCGCTGCGTCGATGGAAGAGCTGGCCTCTACCGTGAAGCAGAACGCCGACAACGCGCGCCAGGCCAACCAACTGGCGGCCAGCGCGTCGGACGTGGCCGAGCGCGGTGGTTCGGCGGTGTCGGAAGTGGTCAGCACGATGCAGGGCATTTCGGCCAGCTCGCGCAAGATCTCCGAGATTGTTTCGGTCATCGACGGCATTGCGTTCCAGACCAACATCCTGGCGCTGAACGCGGCCGTGGAAGCGGCGCGTGCAGGTGAGCAGGGCAAGGGTTTCGCGGTGGTGGCGGGTGAAGTGCGCTCGCTGGCGCAACGCAGCGCCCAAGCCGCCAAGGAAATCAAGGGCTTGATCGAAGACTCGGTCACGAAGGTTGGCGCGGGTTCGCAGCAGGTGGAACGCGCAGGCGCAACGATGCAGGAAATCGTGGCGTCGGTGAAGCGCGTGACGGACATCATGGGCGAGATCTCGGCGGCGTCCGAAGAGCAGTCCAGCGGTATCGACCAGGTCAACCGCGCCGTGTCGCAGATGGACGAAGTGACGCAGCAGAACGCGGCCTTGGTCGAAGAAGCGGCCGCCGCGGCGGGCTCCTTGCAAGAACAGGCGCAGCGTCTGGCGCAAGCCGTGGCGGTGTTCAAGATCAACGCGGGCGAAGTGATTGAAGTGCCGGCGCAGCATCTGGCCAGCCAGCAGGCCGCGCCGCGTGTTTCGCCGCCGCAAGCGGCGCCGCGCGCGCCGTCGCCGGCCCAGCATTTGCCGCACTCGGCGCAGCCGGCAGGCGCGGCATCGACAGCCGCATCGCAGGCCGAGGCATCGACGCAGGACGCTGACGAAGCGCCCGCCGCACCGAAGCCGGCGCCGCGCAAGACACAGGTGGCACGTCCCAAGCCGGCCGCCACGGCAGCCACCGTGGTGCGCCCGCTGCGCCGTCCGGCCACGCGCGCGGACAACGCCGCGACCCGGGCCGGGGCAGATGCAACGCCCACCGCTTCAGCAGCCAGCCGCCGGGCCGCGCCCGCGGACGATGATTGGGAGTCCTTCTGACGAATCCCGCGTCAGTGCATTGAATAGGCAGTCGATTACAAACAGGTCATTCCCCTTTACGGACCGGCGGCCATCGCGCGCCACCGGGACGACTACCGGAACTATCGGAACATGTTCAGCAATCTGAAGGTGCGTACGGGCTTGATGCTCGCTCAGTTGGCAGTTGCCCTGGCCGCACTGGTTGCAATTGGTTTGGGCTGGAACAGCATGCGTGCCAGCGCCGTGACGATCAACGCGCTTGACTCGCTGAGCGTGCAGCAGAGCAACCTGATCAAGGATGCCTACACGCAGATGCTGCGCGCGACGATTCGCGCCGACATCGCCGCCGCGCAGCGCGCGGCCGGTGACGCCAACGGCGCGGCCGACAATGCGCGCACGGTGCAGCAACTGGTTGGCGACGCGAAGAAGAAGATGGACGCCTTCAAGGCTGTTCCGAAGTTGACGGAGATGGGCAAGGCCTCCGAAGGCCAACTGATCTCGTCGTTCAACGGCTTCTCCGATGCGTTGCAATCGATGATGGGCGCGCTGGACAAGGGCGACGCCGCCACCTACCTGACCTTGAAGAACACCAAGGCGGGCGCCGCCAGCGCTGCGTTCTTCAAAGAGTTGACGGCCTTCGCCGACAACATCAGCGCGTACAGCGAGCAACAGGTGCAAGCCTCGCGTGCCGAGTCGACGATGATGACCTACGTGTACCTGGGTTTGGCCGCGTTGATCCTGGCCGTGTCCCTGGGCGCCTTCCTGTTCATGAACCGCGTCGTGCTGCGCCCCTTGCGTGCCGTCAGCGACAGCTTCGACAAGATCGCGGCCGGTGACCTGACCGTGCGCGTGGACGCCACGGCCAACAACGAAATCGGCCACTTGATGGCCGCCGTGAAGCGCATGCAGGAAAGCCTGACGCGCACGGTGGCGACGGTTCGTCGTGGCGTGGACGAGATCAACGTGGGCTCGCGTGAAATCTCCGCCGGCAATACGGACCTGTCCAGCCGCACGGAACAGCAGGCGGCATCCCTTGAGGAAACCGCCGCGTCGATGGAACAACTGGCGTCCACGGTGAAGCAGAACGCCGACAACGCGCGCCAGGCCAACCAGTTGGCGGCAAGCGCGTCGGACGTGGCCGAGCGCGGCGGTTCGGCGGTGTCGGAAGTGGTCAATACCATGCACGACATTTCGGCCAGCTCGCGCAAGATTTCGGAAATCGTGTCCGTCATCGACGGCATCGCTTTCCAGACCAACATCCTGGCGTTGAACGCCGCCGTGGAAGCGGCGCGCGCGGGCGAGCAGGGCAAGGGCTTTGCGGTGGTGGCGGGCGAAGTGCGCTCGCTGGCGCAGCGCAGCGCGCAGGCGGCCAAGGAAATCAAGGGCTTGATCGAAGACTCGGTCAGCAAGGTCGGCGCCGGTTCGCAACAGGTGGAACGCGCGGGCGCGACGATGCAGGAAATCGTGGCGTCGGTGAAGCGCGTGACGGACATCATGGGCGAGATCTCGGCGGCGTCCGACGAGCAGTCCAGCGGTATTGACCAGGTCAACCGCGCCGTGTCGCAGATGGACGAAGTGACGCAGCAGAACGCGGCGTTGGTGGAAGAAGCAGCGGCCGCGGCCGGCTCGCTGCAAGAGCAGGCGGAACGCCTGGTGCAAGCCGTGGCGGTGTTCAAGATCAACGCGGGCGAAGTGATTGAAGTGCCGGCGCGCCAGTTGGCGCAGCAAGCCCCGCCGCCGCGCGCGCCTCGGGTTGCCGCGCCGGCCCCGGCCAAGGCCCCGGTTGAAGCACCCGCCGAAGCGCCTGCGCGCTCGGCCCCCGCTGTGCGTCTGACCCACGCCGCGCGTGCCAAGCCGGCTGCCGCCGCCGAAGGCGCGACCGCCGCGCGTCCGTTGCGCCGTCCGGCTCCGCGCCCGGCAGCGCCCGCGGGCGAGGCCAAGCCGGCACCCGCGGCCAGCCGCCGACAAGCGCCGTCCGACGACGATTGGGAATCTTTTTGATGCCGGCACCGCTGGCGAACAGGTAGGGTATGCGAGGCTATAGACATCTTCTGGCGGCTGCCGCCATCGCGTTGCTGCTTGGCGGCTGCGCGGCCACGGGCCATAACTTCGACCCGGGCAAACTGAGCACGCTGACCCCTGGCCAGACGACGCTGGAAGAAGCCTCGCGGGCGCTGACCGCGCCGCCCGACAAGATTTACCGACAGTCCGACGGAACGCAACTCGTCCTCTGGTCGCACAAGATCACGTTTATCACCGACGGGCTCTACAGCCGCAAGGAAGCGCTGCTGCAGTTCGGCCCGGACGGCCGCCTGATGCGGCTGGTCGATAGCACCAATATTCTGCTGGAACCTTGGGAACGCCAGAAGTTGCTGGGTCCCGCGCCCATGCCTGACGCGCGTCAGGATTGGCCGCCACCCGTGGCGGAACCCGAGGTTCAAACTATCTACATACCCGGTCCGGGAGAGCCGGCCGGGTTGGCTCCGCAGGGTAAGCAGTAGGCCTTGGTAGTCCAGCAGAGAGCATTGCGGCGCGCGCCGCAATGTACGTCGCCTTGAATGTACCCGCCGTGTAACAGGGCGTGTCCGCAAGGTGGTTTTTCATTTGGTCAGAGCAGTTCCTGAGGGATGGGGAAAAATATGGAAGCGAGTCTCGAATCCGGCGCAAAGGCCGGCAAAGGCAGGAAAAAGGCCGCGCGCGCGCCCAAGGTAAAACGCAAGCTGCGGCTGCGTGACGCCCGCGTCGGTACGATGCTGCTGTGGGTGATGGCGTTCTTCGCGATTCTGATCGCGGCGGTGGGCGGCCTGGCCGCATTTTTCTTGCAGCACAACTACGAGTCCATTCGCGAAGTGAACGCGCTGACCGAGCGCGCCAAGCAAGTCGAAGTGATCAACAGCGACATGCTGCGCGCCCGCGTGAGCCTGATGGTGGCCGCGCGCCACTTGCAGGAATCCGGCTGGGGCAGCGGCGAGAACTCGGCCCGCGACGCAGCGGCCGCCTTGAAGGCCGCCACCGACCTGCTGACGGGCGTGCGCAGCCGCTTCTCGGACTTCCAGAAGAACATGCTTCAGGACGACACCGGCCGCCAACTGTCGATGAACCTGGTGCGCCGCTATCGCTCCTACATCGACGACGGTGTGGACACGATGGTGGAAGCCCTGCGCAGCGAAGACTATTCGACGTTCTACATGGTGAACAACGAATACGGTACGCCGCGTAGCGCCGCCTTCATCGAGGCGATCGGCGACTTCAGCAAGTACATCGGCGACCAGCAGCAAGCCACCATTGATCAAGCCGAGGCAAACTTCAACCGCGCCATGGTGGCCGTGGCCGTTGCGGTGGGCATGGCATTGCTGCTGATGATTTTCTGCCGCATCTTGTTCGGCCGCTTGGTCGTGCGCCCGCTGGTGGAAGCCGGCCAGCACTTCGACAAGATCGCCGCCGGCGACCTGACGAGCCGCGTGGAAGTGAAGTCGCACAACGAAATCGGCCAGCTGATGGCTGCCGTGAAGCGCATGCAGGAAAGCCTGTCGCGCACGGTGACGACGGTGCGCCGTGGCGTGGACGAGATCACCGTGGGTTCGCGTGAAATCGCGGCCGGCAACACGGACCTGTCCAGCCGCACCGAAGAGCAGGCGGCGTCCCTTGAGGAAACCGCTGCGTCGATGGAAGAGCTGGCCTCTACCGTGAAGCAGAACGCGGACAACGCGCGCCAGGCCAACCAGTTGGCGGCCAGCGCATCGGACGTGGCCGAGCGCGGCGGTTCGGCGGTGTCGGAAGTGGTCAGCACGATGCAGGGCATTTCGGCCAGCTCGCGCAAGATCTCCGAGATTGTTTCCGTGATCGACGGCATTGCGTTCCAGACCAACATCCTGGCGCTGAACGCGGCGGTGGAAGCGGCGCGTGCAGGCGAGCAGGGCAAGGGTTTCGCGGTGGTGGCGGGCGAAGTGCGCTCGCTGGCGCAACGCAGCGCGCAGGCGGCCAAGGAAATCAAGGGCCTGATCGAAGACTCGGTCAACAAGGTCGGCGCGGGTTCGCAGCAGGTGGAACGCGCGGGCGCGACGATGCAGGAGATCGTGGCGTCGGTGAAGCGCGTGACGGACATCATGGGCGAGATCTCGGCGGCGTCCGAAGAGCAGTCCAGCGGTATTGACCAGGTCAACCGCGCCGTGTCGCAGATGGATGAAGTCACGCAGCAGAACGCCGCCTTGGTGGAAGAAGCAGCGGCCGCTGCCGGTTCGTTGCAAGATCAAGCGCACCGCCTGGCCGAAGCCGTGGCGGTGTTCAAGATCAACGCCGGCGAAGTGATCGAAGTGCCCGCCCACCAACTGAGCGGCTACGCGTCCCCGACGCTGACGCAAGGTTGATAGGTAGCTAGACCGCCGGGGGAAACCCCGGCGGGATGCGACGGTGCAATGCCGTTGCCGTGGATGCGGCAACGCAATGCCGTTGTCGTGGGTGCGTCAACGCAATGCCGTTGTCGTGGATGCGTCAACGCAATGCCGTTGATGATGCGACGCCGTTGATGCGATGGCGGACCGTATTCCATGCCGCTGCCGTATTGGGTGTGATGACGGCACGTAATCCTTATCCCGGCCCGCCACAACGCAACCTTCGTCTGATGGGTTACGCGCGTTTGACGTTTGTTTGCGCGGGGTGGACGGTACGCGCTCCACCCATCCTACGTGTGTCGTTGTCGCAGAAGTGATGACGGCTCGTAGGATGGGTGAAGCGCGTACGGCTGTGGGCCAGAACAAGGCTTCCGATCGCGCGTAACCCATCGGACGGTGCGACGGTTCTTAACCGGTGCCGTGGTTCTTAACCGGATCCGCCACAACGCCACGTTCGTCTGATGGGTTACGCGCGTTTGGCGCTTGTTTTCGCGGGGCGGACGGTGCGCGCTTCACCCATCCTACGGCCACCACCGACCACCACCGGCCACGACCGGCCACCACCGACCACCACCGGCCACCGGCCACCGGCCACCGGCATCGTGCGAATCGCGTCACGCACCGATTAATACGCACGTTAAGTTTTCATTAAAAATACCGTTAATAACAATAACGCCTGGAAGAGGGCGGTGAACTGGGTTTGATGGCTGGGTTGCGCGTGAGGGCGCGCCGGCCAGACAAACCGGGCGGGGTCAGGTCGATGCGGGGCGCCACGCCCTGGTTTGCTCGCTGCTATTCATTCGCTGCTCTATTGATGTCACTGGAGACTAGCTGTGCGCGTGAACCTACCCATCACTGATGTGGAAACCAAGCTGCGCGAAGATCAATACCTGATCTCGCGAACCGACACCAAGGGCCGCATCGTTTACGCGAACCCGGCATTCGTAGAAGTCAGCGGCTTTACCCGCGAAGAACTCATCGGCAAGCCGCACAACATCGTGCGCCATCCCGACATGCCGCCCGAGGCCTACGAAGATCTGTGGGAAACCTTGGAAGCCGGCGAATCTTGGCTGGGCCTGGTCAAGAACCGCCGCAAGGACGGCGGCTATTACTGGGTGCTGGCCAACGCCACGCCCATCGTCGAAAACGACGAAGTCGTCGCGTATTCGTCGGTGCGGGTGCGGCCATCGGACGAACAGATCGAGATGGCCGAAGACCTCTACGCGCGCATGCGCGAAGGCTCGGCACGTGGCATCCGCATCAAGCGCGGACGCCCGGTGCGCGCCGGCTGGCGGCGTGGCCTGGACGTGGTGGCGTTTCCGTTCAAGCGCAGCGTGCGCAGCCGGATGTTCCGCCACGCCCTGCTGTCCGCCGGCATCGTCGCGGGCGCCGGCGCCTATGGTTTGCATGCCAATTGGGACAGCCTGGGCACCTGGGGCGCCAGCCTGGGATGCGGCGCCATCGCGCTGGGTGTGATCGCCATCTTCGGCATGGGTTGGAGCTTGTCGCGGTCTTTGCTGGACCCGATGCTGGACGCCGCCAACATGGCGCGCCAGGTGGCCGCCGGCAACCTCACCACGCAGATCATCGCGGACTCGGATGACGAAGTGGGCAGCTTGAAGTTCTCGCTGGAAGTCATGCGCAAGAGCCTCATCGGCATCGCCCAGGACGTCTATCGCGGTATCGAGGGCACGACCCATGCGGCCGTGCATATCGCGCGCGGCAATCAGGAATTGGCCGGCCGCACGGAAGGGCAGGCGTCGTCTTTGCAGCAAACCGCCGCCAGCATGGAGCAACTGACGTCCACCGTGCGCCAGAACGCCGACAACGCACGGCAGGCCAACCAGTTGGCCGCCAGCAGCATGGACGTGGCGCGGCGCGGTGGCGTGGCCGTGGGCCAGGTGGTCGACACCATGCACGGCATCTCGGCCAGCTCGCGCAAGATTGCGGACATCGTCAGCATCATCGAAGGCATCGCGTTCCAGACCAACATCCTGGCGCTTAACGCCGCGGTGGAAGCAGCCCGCGCCGGCGAAACCGGCAAGGGCTTCGCCGTGGTGGCCGGCGAAGTGCGCAGCCTTGCGCAGAAAAGCGCGCAGGCGGCCAAGGAGATCAAGGGCTTGATCGAGGATTCCGTGGACCGCGTGTCGGAAGGCTCCGCGCAGGCTGAGCAGGCGGGCGCAACGATGGAAGAAATCGTGGCGGCCGTGCATCGGGTCACCGACATCATCGGGGAAATTTCGCAAGCGTCCCAAGAGCAGTCCAGCGGTATCGAGCAAGTGGATACGGCGGTGTCGCAGATGGACGTGATGACGGTGCAGAATACGGCGCTGGTGCAGGAACTGGGTGGCGCGGTGATGCAGCTGGGCACCCAATCCGGCGCGCTGCGCGAGACGATCCGCGTGTTCCGGCTTACCGGTCAGCCCTGAGTGATTTCGTAAGCGTCCGGTAGACGCTTAACCCCAGGTTGGTTCAACAAGCCCCTCCTATTCGATCTTTCGGGGAGGGGCTTTTCCATTGGCCATTGGCCATTTGCCATTTGCCCAGCACTTTCCCGCTACCGCCCCGCCAGCGCATCCACCACCCGGCTCATCGCCTCCAGGCCGGATTCGAACAAGTTCTCCAGGAACGGTCCGGAGTGGGGCAGCACCACGGTCAGCACGATCACGCCGATGATGAGCGTGACGGGAAAGCCCACCGAGAACACGGACAGTTGTTGCGCGGCGCGGTTCAGGATGCCCATGGCCAGGTTGATGGTCAGCAGCGCGCAGATCAGCGGCAGCGCCAGCAGCAGGCCCGAGACGAACACGGTCTTGCCCCATTCCACCACCACGCCCCAGCCGTTCTGATGCAGTTGGATGGTGGCGACGGGCAAGGTGTCGAAGGACCGCACCAGCGCGGCCAGCACCAGCAGGTGGCCGTCCAGCGCCAGGAACGTCAGCATCGCCACCATGTTGAACAGGCGCGACAGCACGGCCGTGTTGGCCCCAGCGCTGGGGTCGAAGAATGAGGCGAACGACAAGCCCATTTGCAGGCCGACGAATTCGCCGGCCGTCTGGACGGCGGCGAAAACGATGCGCATCGTGAAGCCCATGGCGATGCCGATCAGCACCTGCTGCATCACCATCCACAGGCCCGCGTAAGAGCCGGGCGACACGGGCGGCATGGGGTCCAGCGCGGGGCTGACCGCCACGGCCAACACGAACGACAGGCCCACCTTGACCTTCACGGGCACGGCGGATTCCGAGAACAGCGGGGCGGTGCCGATCAGCGCCAGGATACGCACGAACGGCCAGAGAAACTGGCCGATCCAGCCGTTGAGCTGTTCGAGCGTGAAGGCGATCATGGGGAAATGTCCGGGGCCGGGCGGCGCGGGCCGCTCAGGACACCAGCATGGGGATCTGGCCGATCAGTTGCCGGATGTAGTCGACCATGACGCCGATGAGCCAGGGGCCCAGCAGCACCAGCACGCCGCACATGGCCAGCAGCTTCGGAATGAACGACAGCGTCATTTCGTTGATCTGCGTGGCGGCCTGGAAGATGCTGATGACCAGGCCCACCACCAGCACCACCAGCAGCAGCGGGCCGGCCATTGCCAGGACGATCTTCATCGCCTGGTAGGCCATGGTCATGACGGTTTCAGCGGTCATGGCGATTGCTCCGGCGTTATTGGTAGAAGCTCTGGGCCAGGGAACCCATCAGCAGGTTCCAGCCATCGGCCAGCACGAACAGCATCAGCTTGAACGGCAGCGCCACGGTGACGGGCGGCACCATCATCATGCCCAGCGCCATCAGCACGCTGGCTACCACCAGGTCGATGATCAGGAACGGAATGAAGATGGTGAAGCCGATCTGGAACGCCGTCTTCAATTCGCTGGTGATGAAAGCGGGCACCAGGATGCGCAAGGGCACTTGCGACGGGTCTTCCAGCGCGGGCTGCTTGGCCAGGTTGGCGAACAGCGACAGATCGTTCTCGCGCGTCTGGTGCAGCATGAACGTGCGCAGCGGACCGGCGGCGCGTTCGACCGCTGTTTCGAACTGGATCGACCCTTCTGACAAGGGCTTGTAGGCGTCGGCGTAGATCTTGTCGAACACCGGCGACATCGTATAGAAGGTCAGGAACAGCGACAGCCCGATCAGCACGTGGTTGGGCGGCGACATCGCGGTGCCCATGGCGCTGCGCAACAGGCCCAGCACGATGATGATGCGCGTGAAGCCCGTCATCATCAGCAAGGCGGCCGGCAGGAACGACAGCGACGTCATCAGCAGCATGGTCTGCATGCTGAGCGAGTACGTCTCCGAGCCGTTGGGGCCGGGGGTGGCGGTCAGGGCGGGCAGGGTGGCCTGGGCGACGACTCCGGCCGGAAAGAAGGCCAGGCCCAGCACCGCGGCGGCCGCCAGCATGGGCAGGGCGCGCGGACGGGCGGGCAGGAGTGTCGTGCGAGAGAGAAAGCTCATGGGTGTCGCAAAGATGCGCGTGTCGCGCTAGCGGCGCTTGAGCGCCTGGCCCAGCTTGGCCGCGAAGGCCGCGGCGGGCAAGGGCGAACCCTCCGGCATCTGGCCGGCGGGCAGGGTGTGCAAGGTAGTGAGCTGGTTCGGGCCGACGCCCACCACCAGCCAGGTATTGTCGATTTCGACGACGACGATGCTTTGGCGCGCGCCGACGGGCAGGCTGGCGACCTGCTTGAGCAGGTTGCCGCCGCCGCGCTGGGTCAGGCCGGCCCGCCGCGCCAGCCAGGCCGAAGCCAGGATGGCGGCCACCACCAGCACCAGGCCGATGACGACGCGCAGCAGGGCGGATTCAGTCATGGCGCCGGGCTGCTAGCGGCGGTTGTTCAAGCGGTTGATCCGCTCGGACGGGGTGATGATGTCGGTCAGGCGGATGCCGTACTTGTCTTCGACGACCACGACTTCGCCTTGGGCGATGAGGTAGCCGTTGACGAAGATGTCCATCGGCTCGCCGGCCAGGCCGTCCAGCTCAACCACGGAACCCTGGCCTAGTTGGAGCAGGTTCTTGATGGTCAGGCGGGTGCGTCCCAGTTCGACCGTCAGTTGGACGGGCACGTCCATGATCAGGTCGATGTCGCTGCCGGAGCCGCTCGTGGCGCCAGCCAGCGGCTTGAACACCGACTGCGATGCCGATTGCGCGGCGGGGGCAGCAGGTGCCGGTGCCGCGGCGGCCGGAGCCGGTGCCGGAGCTGCCGGTGCCGGGGCAGGCGCCGCGGCCGCGGGCGGCGTGGAGGCGGTTTGTTCAGCCATCGCGGCCGCCCAGTCGTCCTGCGGCTTGAGGCCGTCGGCTTGGGTGGGCG
>Ga0160437_1001366_pt1 | contig 11140 bp, 8 predicted proteins | sample HID1975I_E0MG_FD_108227 | JGI IMG/M metagenome (GOLD analysis project Ga0160437, IMG submission 108227) | Enriched soil microbial communities from UW Madison campus, WI, USA - HID1975I_E0 MG | ecosystem: Environmental > Terrestrial > Soil > Unclassified | place: USA: Madison, Wisconsin... | reverse complement strand
GGGATGCGTGGCCGCGCCGTAGCGCTTTTCGTAGAGCGTGCCACTGGTGATGCAAAGCAGCGCGCCCACGGCGAACAGCAGCCCTAGCGGCGCCAGCACATCGATGGACGCCTTGGCCACGATGACGAGCGCGGCGCCCGCGACGCCCAGTCCCAGTCCTGCCCAGCGCCGGGCGTCGACCTGTTCATGCGCGATCATGGGTGCCAACAGGCCGATCAGAATGGGTTGCAGCGATGCAATCAACGCAAGGCCGGCGGCGGACATGCCGAGTTTGAGAGACAGGTAGGTGCAGCAGAAATAACCGGCCTGCAACAACACGCCGACCATGGCCAGATGGCCCCATGCACGCGCGCCTTGGGGCAGTGGCGGGCGCATGATCAGCATGAATGGCGCCAGGATGAGCACGACGCAGGCATAGCGCACGGCCAGGAAAGTCAGCGGGTCGGCGTAAGCCAGGCCGATCTTCAGCACAACGAAGCCGCTGGACCACAACAACAGGAAAAGCGCGGGGGCGGCTTTCAACCAGGTCGGGGGCGCGGCGGGCGTCATGTTGGGTGCGGGCAACGTGGGCAAGCCGCGATCGTACCCCTTTTCGTCTCGTTGTCATCCCTGCGAGAATGCGGCGTAGGATATTTATTGTTGATCTGCCGCACGCGAGGAAATGGAGATGTCGACCAACAAGCAATCAGCGGTGCGTATTGCACTCGGTACCTGGGACCGCCTGCGCGAAGATGCCTATTCGGTCCGCCACGAGGTGTTCGTGGTTGAACAGAAGGTGCCGCCGGAGGTAGAGCTGGATGACGACGACGCCGTGTCGGTGCATGCGGTGGCCTATGGCCCCGACGGCACGCCGATGGGCACGGGGCGCCTCTTGCCCGATGGGCATATCGGCCGCATGGCCGTTCACAAGCGGGCGCGCGGCATGGGGGTGGGCGGTCAGTTGCTTAGCGCCCTGATCGAGCAGGGCCATGGCGACGGGCACCGCATGCTGGTACTGCACGCGCAAAAGCATGCCGCTGGTTTCTATGAGGCGCACGGCTTCACCGTCGAGGGCGAAGAATTCATCGAAGCCGGCATTCCGCACGTGGTGATGACGCGCGAACTGAAGTAGGGCGAACCGAAGTAGGGCGAACCGAAGTCAGGCGAACTGAAATTGGCCGACAGCGCCGCCCCGCAATGTCGGCGCGCGAAAAAGAAAAAACCCCGGTCGTTTTCACGAACGGGGTTTTTCTTGGCGCATCACGACAGGTACCTCGTGATGTAATAATTGGTGCCCAGGAGAGGACTCGAACCTCCACACCTTGCGGCACACGGACCTGAACCGTGCGCGTCTACCAATTCCGCCACCTGGGCTATGTTGCTTCTATCTTGCTTCTATCGCTGTTGCTTCATTCGTTTCGTCGCTTGCGCGTCGGTTCTTGTTCAGCAGCAGAGAAGCGAGATTATGCACATTTTTTTTGGCGTGTGCAAGCAAGAGTTTATTGGCCAGCGTTTATAGTGTCGCCCCATGTCTCGAGCCCTATGCACGCGTTGCCTGCGCCCTGAATCCCACTGCCTGTGCGCGCTTATCCCCGCCTTGTCATGCCGCACCCGTCTGCTGGTGCTGCAGCATCCCAGTGAAGCACGCCATGCGTTGAACACGGCCAGGTTGGCGGTGCTGGGCTTGGCCGGCGCGCGGCGCGTGGTGGGCGAGACCTTTACGTCCGATGTGTGGGAAAAGCCGGGCTACGCGCCCCGCCTGCTGTTTCCAGGGTCTGCCGCCGAAGTCTTGACGCCCGGTTATGGCCGGGATCTAGATCAGCCGATTCAATTGATTGTGCCGGACGGCACCTGGGGGCACGCGCGCAAGCTGCTGCACATCAACCCGGAGCTGGCGGCGCTGCCGCGTGTGATGTTGCCGGCGGGGCTGACGACGCGCTATCGCGTTCGCCATGCCGACATTCCGGGCGCACTGTCCACCATTGAAGCGGTGACGCACGCCTTGAACGCGATCGAGTCCCCGATGAATGTCGATGCGTTGTTGCGACCTTTCGAAGCCTTGATTGATGGGCAGATCGAAGGAATGGGTGACGATCTTTATGCGCGGCATCATTTGCAGCGCAAGGTGCCGTGGCGTTGATGCCATCGTCATCAGCCGGGCGGGAAGGGGCCGGATAATTAAATCAAATCGGTTTGGCGCAAACTGAGGACATCGCATAATGCGCCCGATATAGCGAATGTCGGCCGCGAATGTCAGCCGCTTGCGCTTATCGGCGCGCACAAAGCAAAAGCCCCGAGCATCTTTCGATATTCGGGGCCTTCAGCCTTGCGATCAACCCAGCGCGAACGCTGTTCTGACTTATATGCGGGTGGTGCCCAGGAGAGGACTCGAACCTCCACACCTTTCGGCACACGGACCTGAACCGTGCGCGTCTACCAATTCCGCCACCTGGGCACTGGAAGAGCTATTTGCTCTAGCAGGTTTGCTGCTGGTACTGCTTGTGCTGCTGCTTCTTGCTATCCAACCCGTTTGAAAACGGATTCGATTTAAATTCCGTGGTGCCCAGGAGAGGACTCGAACCTCCACACCTTGCGGCACACGGACCTGAACCGTGCGCGTCTACCAATTCCGCCACCTGGGCACTGAGAGATACTTGTCAGAACTATGTGATACGCTGCGGCCCTAGTTGCATGGTTTTTATTAAGTGCTGCATGTGGATTTCAACTTGCGTTGTTTTCAACATACTGACTTAACTAAAACATGCGTCCTGAGCGCACTTGGTTTTACAATGTGGTCTTTCGACCTGGGTTTGCAACACCTGGGTTTGCAACCCTTCTGACCATTTCTGCTTCAGTGTTCAGCCTTGGGCGAACCACAGAAGCTGCGCATTATATACGGAAATTTCAGCTTTGGCAAAACGATCGAATAACGAATCGAAAAACAACAGATCAACATCCTTGCCCGAAGCGCCGCCGGACTTCGACCCTGACGTCCCGTCCCGTGAAGCCATTCTGACCGCGCTGCGTTCCGCAGGTTCGCCGTTGTCTCCGGTGGAATTGGCCGAACGCATGGGCGTTGAGCGCGCGGCGACGATGGTCGGATTTGAACGCCGCCTGGGCGCCATGGAGCGCGACGGCCAGCTTATGCCCAACCGCAAGGGCGTCTTGCTGCTGGCCACCAAGTTGGACTTCGTTGCCGGCAAGGTGCTGGGTCACCGCGACGGCTTCGGTTTCCTGCTGCGCGATGATGGCGGGCCGGACCTGTTCCTGTCCCCGCGCGAAATGCTCAAGGTGCTGCATGGCGACCGCGTACTGGTCAAGCCCACCGGCGAATATCGGGGCAAGCCGGAAGGCACCATCGTTGAAGTCATTGAGCGCCGCACCAATAAGCTGGTGGGCCGCTTCCTGCACGAGCATGGCTTGTCCATCGTTGTGCCTGAAGATCAGCGCATCAAGCACGACATCCTGATTCCTCCCAGCGATACCAATGGCGCCCAGCATGGGCAGGTGGTCGCGGTTGAAATCATGGAGCAGCCCACTCGCCATACGCAGCCGCTGGGCCGTGTGGCCGAAGTGCTGGGCGAAATCGACGACCCCGGCATGGAAATCGAAATTGCCGTGCGCAAGTTCGACGTGCCGGTCGAATTCTCGGAAGCCGCCCGCAAGCAGGCTGCCCGCCTGCCTGACGTGGTCCGCAAGAGCGACCTGAAAGACCGCGTTGATTTGCGCGATGTGCCGCTGATCACCATCGATGGCGAAGACGCGCGCGACTTCGACGACGCGGTGTATTGCGAACCCGTCGAGCTCGGCACCGGCCAACGCAAGCGTCCTGGCTGGCGCCTGCTGGTGGCCATTGCCGACGTCAGCCATTACGTGCGTCCTGGCGACGCGCTGGATGACGACGCCATTGAACGCGGCACCAGCGTGTACTTCCCGCGCCGTGTCATTCCGATGTTGCCGGAATCCCTGTCCAACGGGTTGTGCTCGCTGAACCCCGACGTAGACCGCCTGGTGCTGGTGTGCGACATGGTGATCCCCGCGACGGGCGCCAAGGCCGGCACGGTCACGGCCTATCAGTTCTATAACGCGGTGATGCACTCGCATGCCCGCACCACCTACACGAACATCTGGGCCGCGTTGCAGCAGCCCGGTGGCCCCGCTGCCGCCGCGATGCGCACCGTGCTGCCGCACGTCCAGCACCTGTACGAGCTGTTCCAGTTGCTGGTGCAGGGCCGCAAGAAGCGGGGCGCCATTGATTTCGACACCGTTGAAACCAAGATCGTCTGCAACGAGCTGGGCCGCATTGAACAAATCGTGCCGTCGGTGCGCAACGATGCTCACAAGCTGATTGAAGAATGCATGCTGGCCGCCAATACGTGCGCGGCCGATTTCATGACGCGCAGCAAGCATCCCGGCCTGTACCGCATCCACGAAGGCCCCACGCCGGAACGCCTGCAGTCGCTGCGCGAATTCCTGCGCACCATGGGTCTGTCACTGGGCGGGGGCGACATGCCCACGGCCAAGGACTACGGCGACTTCCTCGATACCGTGCGCGGCCGTCCTGATTACCAGTTGCTGCAATCGATGTGCCTGCGCTCCATGCAGCAGGCCGTCTACAGCCCCGACAACATGGGCCACTTCGGCTTGGCCTACCCGGGCTACAGCCACTTCACGTCGCCCATTCGCCGCTACCCCGACCTGCTGACGCACCGTGTCATCAAGGCGCTGTTGGCCGGGCAGCGCTATGTGCCCAGCCTGGACGACCACGCGGTGGTCATCGGGCGCACGCAGAAAGAACACGAGCAGGCCATCTGGGAAAAGATGGGCCTGGTGCTGTCGGCCACCGAACGGCGCGCCGACGAGGCGTCTCGCGACGTCGAAGCCTGGCTCAAGTGCTGGTTCGTTAAAGAGCGTGTGGGCGAAGACTTCAGCGGCACCGTGACCGGCGTGGCCAGCTTTGGCATCTTCGTTACGCTGGATACCTTGCACGTTGAAGGGCTGGTGCACGTGTCCGAACTGGGCGGCGAGTACTTCCAATTCAACGATGGGCTGCATGAACTGCGCGGCGAGCGCACGGGCATGCGCTACCGCCTGACCGACAAGGTGCAGGTGCAGGTGGCGCGTGTTGACCTGGAAGCGCGCCGTATCGAGTTCCGCCTGGTTCAGGGCACGAGTTTCGACGCCTTGCGCAAGGCATCTGCCCGGGGTCCCGATGAACCGGTGCGCCGCGTGAAGAAGGCGGCGGCGCCGAAACCGGCCGCGCTGAAAGGCCAGACCGCCAAGGAACGCCGCGCGGACGCCAAGAAAGCGGGCAAGCCGCCTCGGACCGCCAAGCGTGCTGCCCCGGCAAAAAAGGCGACGCACAAGCGCCACTGACCGCCAGGTTGATGGTGTCTTCATGGCCGCCCCGCCGTAGGGCGGTACGGCCATAAGGGGTAACATTGCGTTGATGGCCGGCTTGGTCCGGTGGCCCGCCCCCTTTGGGGCGGGTATTCGTTTATCTAAAGGTATTGCATTTATGGCGTCGACCCAAGTTCTAGCCGGGTTTCACGCGGTGGTCGCGCGGCTGCGCCACGCGCCCGAGTCGATCAAGGAAATCTATGTCGAGGCCTCGCGCCGCGACAAGCGCATGCAGACGTTCATCGAACAAGCCGAGAAGGCGGGTTGCCGCGTGCATCCGGTTCCGATGGAGCGCCTGGATGGGCTGTCGCGCGGCACGCGCCACCAAGGCGTGGTTGCCCTGGCCGACGAGCGCCAGTTGGCCGTGGACGTGGACGAAGTGCTCGACGTGATCGAAGGGCCGCCGCTGCTGTTGATTCTGGACGGCGTGACGGATCCGCACAATCTGGGCGCCTGCCTGCGTACGGCCGATGCGGCCGGCGTGCACGCCGTGATCGCCCCGCGTGACCGCGCGGTGGGGTTGAACGCCACCGTGCAGCGCGTGGCTTGCGGCGCGGCCGATACCGTCCCCTACCTGATGGTGACCAATCTGGCGCGCACCATGCGCAGCCTGAAGGATCGCGGCGTGTGGCTGGTGGGCACCGATGACCAGGCCACCGAAAGCATGCACCAGATCGACGCGCGCCAGCCGATGGCGTGGGTCATGGGAGCCGAAGGCGAGGGCATGCGGCGCCTGACTCGCGAAACCTGCGACCAGTTGGTGAACATTCCGATGCTGGGTTCGGTGGAAAGCCTGAACGTCAGCGTGGCCAGCGCCGTCTGCCTGTACGAAACCGTGCGTCAGCGCAAAGCCTGATCGGTCCGTCCGACTTTTTGGCCCGACCTTTTTCCAGATCTTTCTTTATTCAGCCCATCATGCACCAGAACGGCTTTACCACCACGATCCTCCATTCCGACCGCCAGCAATCCGTCGAGCACGGAGCGGTGCACAAGCCGATGCATCCGTCATCGGAATTCGCCTACGACGACGCGCGTGAGCTGGCCGCGGTGTTCCAGGGCAAGGCGGGCTTTACGTACGCGCGCCAAGGCACGCCCACCACGACGGCGCTGGAAGCCAAGATCAACCACATGGAAGGCGGCAAGGGCACCGTCAGCTTCGCCACGGGCATGGCAGCGCTGTCGGCCATCTTCACGACTCTGCTGCGCCGCGGCGACCACATGGTGTCCAGCCAGTTCGTGTTCGGCAATACCAACAGCCTGTTGGGCACCTTGCTGGAACTGGGCGTCGAGATCACTTTTGTTGACGCGACGGACGCGGCGCAAGTGCGCGCGGCCATTCAGCCGAATACGCGCATGGTCTTTACGGAAACCATCGCCAATCCGGGCACGCAAGTGGCCGACCTGGCCGTGATTGGTGAGATCTGCCGCGAAAAGAATCTGGTCTACGTCGTGGACAACACCTTGACGTCGCCCTGGATGTTCCGCCCGTCAACGGTGGGGGCGTCGCTGGTGATGAATTCGCTGTCGAAATACATCGGCGGCCATGGCAACGCGCTGGGTGGCGCGGTGACGGACACGGGTCTGTATGACTGGGCCGATTATTCCAACATCTACGACGCCTACCGCAAGGGTCCGTCCACCAGTTGGGGCCTGACGCAGATCAAGAAGAAGGGCCTGCGCGACATGGGCGGCACGCTGGCGGCCGAGCCCGCGCACCGTATCGCGGTGGGCGCCGAGACGCTGGCTCTGCGCATGGCCAAGCACTGCGCCAACGCGCTGGCGCTGGCCCGCTTTCTGAACGAACACCCTGGCGTGGCCAAGGTGCATTACCCCGGCCTGGCGGGTCACGCGCAGCATGCGCGCGCCGCCGCCTTGTTTGGTTCGCGCTTTGGCGGCTTGCTGGGCGTGGAGCTGGCCGATGGGGTGGACTGCTTTGATTTCCTGAACCGCCTGCGCATCGTGCTGATGGCAACGCACCTGGGCGACACCCGCAGCCTGGCCCTGCCTGCCGCCCACACCATCTATTACGAGATGGGCGCCGAGCGCCGCAAGCAAATGGGCATCGCGGACAGCCTTATCCGCGTGTCGGTCGGCATTGAAGACGAGGCCGATCTGCTGTTTGATTTCGATCAGGCGCTCAATGCTTGCCTGAAGGGATAATTCGGCAACGGCGTGCCGGGCGTCTTTACGACTGGCACGCTTCAAGGACCCCGGCTCATGCTTATACAGATTGCAGACGTTTTCACGTCCGACGAGGCGGCTGAACTCCGCCAGCGGCTGGATGCTTCCGAATGGGTGGACGGCAAGGTCACGGCGGGCTACCAGTCCGCCGAGGTCAAGCGCAACCGTCAGTTGCCCGAACAGCATCCGCTGGCGCAGGAACTGGGCAACCTGATCCTGCAACGGCTGGCCACGAACAACCTGTTCATGTCAGCCGCCTTGCCGCGCAAGATCTTCCCGCCCCTGTTTAACCGCTATGAGAGCGGCGAGGCCTTTGGCTACCACGTGGACAACGCGGTGCGGGGCATCACGGGTACGGCCGAGCGCGTGCGCACGGACTTGTCCGCCACGCTGTTTTTCTCGGAACCTGATTCCTATGACGGCGGCGAACTCGTCATCGATGACACCTACGGACCGCGCGCGGTGAAGTTGCCCGCGGGGCACATGGTGTTGTACCCGGGCACCAGCCTGCACAAGGTGAATCCGGTGACGCGCGGTGCGCGCGTCAGTTCGTTTTTCTGGATGCAAAGCCTGGTGCGCGAGGATAGCCAGCGCGCATTGCTGCTGGACATGGACGTGGCCATCCAGCGGCTGAATCAAGACGTGGCGGGCCACGCATCGATCGTCCAACTGACCGGCATTTATCACAATTTGCTGCGCCGCTGGGCGGATGTTTGATTCAGGCTTGAAGTGATTTCCGCGGTGTCGCGCAAACCCCGAAATGCGCGTTTGTGTTTATTGCGAAAACGGCTAAAAGCTAGTATTGGCGCGGGTTGTGGTGAGGTTTTTGCTTGACAGCCGCTCTGCGCCAAGGCCTAATACACCTCTGCGTCGCTGACGGTTTGAAGGCATTTATGCCATCAAATCCTAAGCGGCGCAGCAGTTTAAAAGTTGTGCTTTTGCAGCGCAAGAAAAGTCTATCCACTGTCTGTTCGTCGTTTGTCGGACCTTGCGATTAGTTGGTGGCGTCTCTTCATGACAGCCATGAACCCCACGGTCTCGCCAGACTCCATACCTTGTGAGGGGTACACCTGAATGAACAAAACTGAACTCATCGATCACATCGCCAGCAAGGCCGATATCTCCAAGGCTGCCGCCGGCCGTTCGCTCGACGCCCTGATCGGTGCCGTCAAGACCACGCTGAAGAAAGGCGGTACGGTAACGTTGGTTGGCTTTGGCACGTTTGCCGTGTCGGCTCGCGCTGCTCGCACCGGCCGTAACCCGCGTACGGGCGAAACCATCAAGATCAAGAAGGCCAAGGTGCCGAAGTTCCGTCCGGGCAAAGCCCTGAAGGACGCCGTCAACTAATGGACGGCAAGGCAATCGCCGGGCACCGGCCCCACGCGATTTGCCGACAATGACGCGGTCCGGTATACTCCGGCCCGCGTATTGCTTTTGAGTACCCCGAGTTGGCTGCGAATTGGTCACTGCCTTGAACGAGTCATCCTGTTCAAGCAGCACTGAAAGTGTCAGGATCGGGTGCTTAGCTCAGTTGGTAGAGCGGCGCCCTTACAAGGCGTAGGTCACAGGTTCGACCCCTGTAGCACCCACCAAAAGCAACATTCGCATTTCTGCCAGTTCTTCCTAGCGAAACCCGCACACCTCAACGTGGCGGGTTTTTTGCTTTGGGCGCTGCCCAAGCCTCTTTCGCCTGCCTTCTTTGCGCATGCGCAAGCATTCTTGTACACGTTTTGAGCTTTCTGGTTTGACCCGGTAGGGCAGTGTTACGCTATTCCAGACGAAATAGGACGTGCGAATCATTCGCATTTAAGATATTATGATCGGCTTGTACCGGCTGGCAGATGCCGCTTTTTTTTGGGCGGCGTCTTCGTCTAGCTGGCCGGATAAGTCAATGCACCCTGGCTGATTCATGCCTAGTTTTCAACGCGGTTCGAATTCTTCTTCGCCGTCTTCATTTGGTATACGCGCTGGCGCCGGGCTGGCGGTTGTCGCACTTCATGCGGCTGTGATCGGAGCCATTTTCATGGCGCCCACGAATCGTCCTGAGCTTGAGGAACCCGAGGCCGTCATGGTCAGCTTGGTCGATGCGCCCATTCCGCAGGTCGCCAAGGCTGAACCCACGCCCGAACCGCCGCAGCCGGTGGTTGAGCCTCCGCCCGAACCGCAGCCCGAAATCGAGCCGGAACCCGAGCCCGAACCCGAGCCGGAACTGAAGCCCGAACCGGAACCCGAGCCCGAGCCGGTGGTTGAAAAGCCGCCGATGCCGGCTCCGAAGCCCAAACCCAAACCAAAGCCCAAACCCAAGCCGCAACCCAAGCAGGAAGTCAAACCCGAGCCCAAGCCGGAGACGCCGCCGCCACAGACACCGCCCACGGGCGCGGTCGATGGCGCCCAGGCTTCGGCAAGCCCGCAGCAGGGTCCGCCGCCCGATCAGCCCGTGCTGGTGTCGAGCATCGAATTCCAGGGCGCGCGGCCCATGCCTACCTACCCGATGGCGTCGCGCCGCATGCGGGAAGAGGGGCGGGTGCTGGTGCTGGTGGAGATCAATACGCAGGGCCTGGTGGAACGCGCAACGATCGACACGTCGTCGGGCTTCGCAAGGCTGGATGAATCCGCGCTGACCGCGGCTCGCAAGGCCAAGTTCAAGCCCTATACCCGTAACGGCGTGGCCTATCCCGCCAAAGCCAAAATTCCGTTCGATTTCGTAATGAGGAACTGAGATGTCCAACGCACTGCATGGCGCCACCTTGGTGGCGCAGGCGACGACCAGCCCGGCCGCACCGGCTGCCGCCGCCGCTGCGCCCGCAGCCCAACAAGCCGCCACGGCCGGCGCCGGCGTCGTTCAGCAATCGGCTGATGCGCTGCAAAGCGCCGCCGCCACGCTGCCGTCGCTGCCCGCGCCCGCCCCGGTCGCAACCCCCGACATGGGCTTCCTGCACTTTGTCGCCCAGAGCGATTTCGTGGGCAAGAGCCTGTTCGTCATCCTGATCCTGATGTCGCTGGTGACCTGGTACCTGATCCTGGTCAAGGCCGCCAGCAACGTCAGCATGCGCAAGCGTTCGGCGGACTTCCTGAACAAGTTCTGGAACGCCAGCTCGCTGGAGCAGGTCGAGCACGAGATCAGCACGCACGGCGCGCGCGATCCGTTCTCGCACCTGGCCAGCCACGCGATGCACGCGCAGGCGCACCACAACAAGTTCGGCGCCACCAAGCTGGAAGAGTCGGGCAGCAACTCCGATTTCGTGACGCGCACCATGCGCAAGGTGATCGACGAAGAAACCGCCAAGCTGGAAAACGGCCTGACGGTGCTGGCCTCGGTGGGTTCCACCGCGCCGTTCGTCGGCCTGTTCGGTACGGTGTGGGGCGTGTATCACGCGCTGGTGGGTATCGGCCTGTCCGACGGCGTCACCATCAACCGTATCGCCGGTCCGGTGGGCGAAGCCCTGATCATGACGGGCCTGGGCCTGGCAGTGGCCATTCCCGCGGTGCTGGCGTACAACACGTTCGTGCGCAACAACCGCGTGTTCCTGTCGCGCCTGGATGCTTTTGCCCATGACCTGTTTGCGTTCCTGACCACCGG
>Ga0160437_1001363_pt1 | contig 11158 bp, 12 predicted proteins | sample HID1975I_E0MG_FD_108227 | JGI IMG/M metagenome (GOLD analysis project Ga0160437, IMG submission 108227) | Enriched soil microbial communities from UW Madison campus, WI, USA - HID1975I_E0 MG | ecosystem: Environmental > Terrestrial > Soil > Unclassified | place: USA: Madison, Wisconsin... | reverse complement strand
GCGCGTGAACGTGGGCGCGGGCACCATCACCTGCAATTACGACGGCGTGAACAAGCACCGCACCGTCATCGAAGACGACGCCTTCATCGGGTCGGATACGCAATTGGTGGCGCCGGTGCGCGTGGGCCGGGGCGCAACCCTGGGCGCGGGCACCACCCTGACCCGCGATGCGCCGGCCGACAAGCTGACGGTGTCGCGCGCCAAGCAGATCACCGTTGAGGGTTGGCAGCGTCCCGCGAAGAAGTCGTGATGGCGGAGAACGACTCCGCCAAGAACGCCTTACCTGACGGCCTGCCCGCGCCGCGCCGTTACTGGGCGGCTGCCACGGTCATGACAGGCATCAGCCTGTCGGTACTGGACACCACAATCGCCAACGTGGCGCTGCCCACGATTTCCGTGGACCTCAACGCCTCGCCGGCCCAGGCGGTGTGGATCGTCAACGCCTACAACCTGGCGGTGGTGATGACGCTGCTGCCCTTGTCGGCGCTGGCCGAGCGCATCGGCTTTCGCCGCATGTTCACCTTCGGCCTGATCCTGTTCACGCTGGCGTCGCTGGGCTGTGCGCTGGCCGGCACCTTGTGGCAACTGACCGCCGCGCGCGTCTTTCAGGGTGTGGGCGCCGCCACGCTGATGTGCATGTTCGGCGGGCTGGTGCGCAATATCTATCCCCTGCACATGCTGGGCCGGGGCATCAGCATCAACGCCACCACGGTGGCCGTGATGTCGGTGCTGGGGCCCACCATCGGCTCCGCTATTCTGTCGGTGGCGCCGTGGCCCTGGATCTTCGCCGTCAACCTGCCCATCTGCGTGCTGGCCATGTTCGGCCTGCGCCATCTGCCCGAAGTGCCGCGCAACGATGTGAAGCTGGACTGGGTCAGCGTGGTGCTGTGCATGGCGACGCTGGGCGTGTTCATTTCCGGCGTCGACATGATGGGCCAGGACCTGCTGCGCGGCATCGGCCTGGTGGCCATTGCGTCGGTGGCGGGCTGGGTGCTGGTGCGCCGCGCCAGCAAGCAACCGGCGCCCTTGGTGCCGGTGGACCTGCTGCGCATCCGTCCGCTGGCGTTCGCCGTGGGCGCATCCGCCTGCACGTTCGCCGCGCAGATGGCGTCGTATGTGTCCTTGCCGTTCTACTTCCAGCAGGTGCTGGGCCGGCCGTACCTGGAAGTGGGCTTGCTGATGGGCGCCTGGCCCGTGGGCACGGCCATCATTGCCCCGCTGGCGGGCCGTCTGTCCGACCGCTATTCCGCCGCCACCTTGAGCGGCGTGGGGGCGGCGACCATGGTGGTCGGCATGCTGTGGCTGACCCTGTTGCCGGCCTCGGTGTCGAATTGGCCCATCGTGGCCGGCATGTTCGTGGCGGGCGTGGGCTTTGGCTTCTTCCAGACGCCGAACAACCGCGCCATGCTGTCGGCCGCGCCCCGTGCGCGTAGCGGGGCGGCGGGCGGCTTGCAGGCCACCACCCGCGTGTTCGGGCAAAGCTTCGGCACCGCGCTGGTGGCCATCGCGTTCAGCATCAGCCTGGCGCACGGTCCGGGCCTGGCGCTGGTGCTGGGCACGATATGCGCCGCGTTGGCGGTGGTGGTGAACACGGTCAGGTTCAACAAACTGCGCGTCTAGGGGCCAGCGCGCCCCTGGGGCCCGGCCGCTTCTATAATGGCGGCCGGCGTCTGGTTCCTCTTGCCAGGCGCGCGAGATTCCTTATTTTGAAGGCGTGCAGGCATGAAAATCACGGTCGTGGGTACCGGTTACGTGGGGTTGGTGTCGGGAGCGTGTCTGGCCGACATGGGCAACGACGTCATGTGTCTGGACGTGGACGCCGCAAAAATCGCCCTGTTGCGCCAAGGCGGCATCCCGATCTATGAGCCCGGCCTGGAAGACCTGGTCCGCCGCAACGTGCAGGCGGGCCGTCTGCATTTCACGGACGACGTGGCGCAAAGCGTGGCCTTTGGCGACGTGCAATTCATCGCCGTGGGCACGCCGCCCGGCGAAGACGGATCGGCCGACCTGAAGTATGTCCTGGCCGCCGCGCAGAACATCGCGCGCCACATGACGTCCCGCAAACTGATCGTGGACAAGTCCACCGTGCCGGTCGGCACCGCCGACAAGGTGCGCGCCGTGGTGCAAAAGGAACTGGCCGCGCGTGGCGTGGACATCCCGTTCAGCGTGGCGTCCAACCCCGAGTTCCTGAAGGAAGGCGCGGCCATCAATGACTTCATGAGCCCGGACCGTGTCGTGGTCGGCGCCGACGACGACTACACCGTCGGCGTGATGCGCCGTATCTACGAACCGTTCCAGCGCACCCACGACCGCCTGATGGTGATGGACGTGCGCTCGGCCGAGCTGACCAAGTACGCCGCCAACGCCATGCTGGCCACGCGCATCTCGTTCATGAATGAAATGGCGAACCTGGCCGAAGCGCTAGGTGCCGACATCGAACAGGTGCGTCGCGGCATTGGCGCGGACCCGCGCATCGGCTACCACTTTCTGTACCCCGGCGCGGGCTACGGCGGCTCGTGCTTTCCCAAGGACGTGCAGGCGCTGGTGAACACCGCCGCCGAAAATTCGCTGCCCATGCGCGTCATCGAAGCGGCCGAGGCCGCCAACCACGCACAGAAATTCCGCCTGTCCGAGAAGCTTGTCGCGCGTTATGGCAACGACCTGCGCGGCCGCAAGATTGCGCTGTGGGGCCTGTCGTTCAAGCCGAACACGGACGACATGCGCGAAGCCCCCAGCCTGACGGTCATTGCCGAACTCACGCGCCGTGGCGCCGACGTGCGCGCCTACGACCCCGTGGCCATGCATGAGGCGGCGCGCGTGCTGGTCGGCCAACCCGGCATCAGCTTCGCCACCGATATGTACGACGCGCTGGACGGCGCCGACGCGCTGTTGATCGCCACCGAATGGAAAGTCTTCCGCGCGCCCGACTTCGACCGCGTGAAGGCCCTGCTGAAAACGCCCTTGATCATCGATGGCCGCAACCTGTACACGCCGGCTGACGTGCGCGCCCTGGGCTTCGAGTACTCCGGTATCGGACGCGCATGAAGATCCTGCAACTGAACTTCGAGAAAGGCTGGCGCGGCGGCGAACGGCAGACGCTGTATTGCATGCGCGCCTTCCGCAAGGCGGGCCATGATGTCGAAGTGATGTGCCGGGAAGGCGCGCCGCTGGCCGAGCGCGCGCGCCAGGAAGGGTTTGTTGCCCACACCTGCCGCAACGTGCCGGGGCAACTGGCTTTTCTGGCGGGCGCGGGCCGCTATGACATCATCCACGCGCAAACGGCCAACACCATCACCTGGGCCGTGCTGACCAAATGGCTGCATCGTCGCCCCGTGGTGTTCTCGCGCCGCACCTCGTTCGTGGTGAAGCCTGGCGACGAATGGAAGACCGGCTTCAAGTGGCGCCACGCCAACCTGTTCGTGGCCATCAGCGAAATGGCCGCGAGCGAACCGCGCCGCCTGGGCATTGAACCCGTCATCATCCGCAGCGCGGTTGAACCCCACACCATAGACGCCGACAACGTCGCCAAGCTGGTGCAGGAATTCGATCTTGCCGGCAAGAAGGTCATGGCCACGTCCGCCGCGCTGATCCGCGACAAAGACCCCGTGACCTTGGTGCGCGCCGTGGGCGAACTGGCCAAGACACGGCGCGACTTCATCTTCCTGCACTTCGGCGCCGGCGGCGACCGCGAGCAGCAGGCCAAGGACGAAGCGCGCCGCCTGGGTATCGAAGACGTCTACCGCTTCGCGGGCTTTCGCAAAGGCGTCGAAGACTTCTACAGCATCCTCGACGTGTTCGTCATGAGCTCCGAGGAAGAAGCGCTAGGCAGCAGCGTGCTGGACGCCTTCTTGCAGCATGTGCCGGTGGTCTCCACTGACGCGGGCGGCCTGAAGGAAAGCCTGGCCGATGGTCGCGGCGTGCTGGTGGCCGTGGGCGACCATCAAGCCATGGCAGCCGGCATGGCCCGCTGCCTGGACGACGCGGCATTCCGCAAAGACGTCACGGAACGCGCGTACGAATACGTGAAGAGCGAACACGACGTGCAGAAGATGGGGAATCGTTATCTGGCGCAGTTTGAGCGGTTGCTGGGGCGGGTTTAGGCAAGGGCGAGGTCTTTTAGCGCCTGTGGGTTAAGCCGACGGAGCTCGTTTCGTCGGCAGGCGGATTCCAAGTGTTTGTCGAGGCGGGAAGCAGGGGCGCGGCGACGACAAAGTCGATTTCGCCTTCGGCGAAACGCAATTTCACGTGCGCGTTGTCTTCGTTGTATCCGGCAAGCTCGCTTTCAAACATATCGTTCAGGCGTGGCGAAATGTAGGGAAGCCAGGCGGGTGAATCAACGAATAGATCGACGTCGTCGCTGATTCGATGGTCTAGCGCCAGCATCAGGCGTGTGCCGCCGCCCAATACGGGCTTGAACGATTCGCCGCCATGATGCCGCGCGTCGTCAACAAGCCTTTGCGCACGCGCTTCAAGTGTTCTCCATGGACCGGTCTCGCGATGCTTTTGGATATCGGCAAGCGTGGTCTTGGTCACAGGACCCCCTCGAGTGCCTGCTCCCATTGTTCTACCCGGGGCAATCCGAATTGGTCGCGAGCCTGTTGATAAAGAGCGTGCGCCTCTTCTAGTCGGACACCAGCTTCGAAGCTTGCCCTGCCAATAAATTCGGGTTCGAGTTCGATGAACATGCTGGCCAGGAGTTCTTGTACAAGTTCGTCGCCCGAGGCCGAGGAGAGATCGCCGCCGCGCAATGCGGCGGCTACGTCGCCGGGTTCCACCACGCGCCCGTATGGGGCGTTGAGGTGAGTCGCGATCATCTCAAGGTACTTGGTGGAATGCGTATACACGGAATGCTCCTGTGCGAGGCGTTCTGGCGCCTGTCGCTGAGTCGTTTCGTATTATCCACCGGCCAGGCACTCTTTGTGCCATTCTCGATTCACCCCCGCACATCAATCCTGGTTTCGAACTTGGCGCGGTGTATCGAAAAGAATGTGCGCACGTTGCGCACGTTGGCTAGTGCGGTGAAGGCGCGGTGTACCAGGGCGTGGTAGGCGGGCATGTCTTTTACCTGGGCGATCACCACGAAATCCGGTCCTGGCGACACGCGGTAGCACTGCAGCACCGCCGGTTCGGTCAGCATGCTTTGTTCGAATGCATCCAGGCTTTCGGCGGCCTGCACATCCAGCGTGATCTCCACGATCGCCGTCAATGTGCTGCCCAGTTTTTCAGCCGCCAGGATGGCGACCTGCCTGTCGATGACGCCTTCGTCCACCAGGCGTCGAACGCGGCGCAGGCAGGTGGGGGGTGACGCATGCACCCGCGCCGCCAGATCCTGGTTGGTCAGCGAGTTGTCCGCTTGAAGCTGCTCAAGAATGCGCAGATCCAAATCGTCCAGTTCAGGCGCGGAAATCGGCGTGTTCTGCATGATTAATTCAAAAAATACGCTTTGAAGAAAGATTATTTAATCACAAATCTGTAAGTGAATTAACTTTCAAATTCTGCGTTATTAAGAAATCATATTTCTTGCCGCCTCGCGCACAATGCGTCGGTACACGAACTTAAGCGGAGTATTCCTATGTGCGGCATTGTTGGCGCCGTCGCCCAGCGCGACATCACCCCTATCCTGGTTGAAGGTCTGAAGCGGCTGGAATATCGCGGCTACGACTCTTGCGGCGTCGCCGTGTACGCCGATGGCCATCTGCGCCGCACGCGCAGCACGCAGCGCGTGGCCGAGTTGGCTGATCAGGTGGCACAGGACAAGGTCCAGGGTTTCACGGGCATCGCCCACACCCGTTGGGCCACTCACGGCGTGCCCGCCACGCACAATGCCCACCCGCACTTTTCGCATCTGGGCAACGACGAGCCGCGCATCGCGCTGGTTCACAACGGCATCATCGAAAACCACGACGAACTGCGCGCTGAGCTGCAGGCCGTGGGCTACGTCTTTGAAAGCCAGACCGACACCGAAGTCATCGCACACCTGGTGAACCACCTGTACACGGGCGACCTGTTCGAAGCCGTGCAGAACGCCGTGCGCCGCCTGCATGGCGCGTACGCCATTGCCGTGTTCTGCCGCGATGAGCCGCATCGCGTGGTGGGCGCGCGCCAAGGTTCGCCGCTGGTGGTGGGCGTGGGCCAGAACGAGAACTTCCTGGCGTCCGACGCGCTGGCGCTGGCCGGCACGACCGACCAGATCATCTACCTGGAAGACGGCGACGTCGTCGACCTGCAGCTCTCGCGCGTGTGGATCGTGGACGCCAACGGCAAGAATGTGGACCGCGAAGTGCACACCGTGCACGTGCACACCGGCGCCGCCGAACTCGGCCCGTATCGCCACTACATGCAAAAGGAAATCTTCGAACAGCCGCGCGCCGTTGGCGACACGCTGCAAGACATCGAAGCGATTTCGCCCGAGCTGTTCGGCGACGAGGCCTACAAGATCTTCAAGGACATCGATTCGCTGTTGATCCTGGCTTGCGGTACGAGCTACGACGCCGGCCAGACCGCCAAGTACTGGATTGAATCGGTTTCGAAGATTCCGGTGGCCGTTGAAATCGCCAGCGAATACCGCTACCGCGACAGCGTGCCCAACCCGCGTTCGCTGGTCGTCACGATCTCGCAGTCCGGCGAAACCGCCGACACGCTGGCGGCGCTGAAGCACGCGCGTTCGCTGGGCATGGACAAGACGCTGACCATCTGCAACGTGTCCACCAGCGCCATGGTGCGCGAGTGCAAGCTGTCGTACATCACGCGCGCCGGCGTTGAAATCGGCGTGGCGTCCACCAAGGCCTTCACCACGCAGTTGACCGCCCTGTTCCTGCTGACGCTGACGCTGGCGCAAGTGCGCGGCCACCTCAGCGACGAGCAAGAAGCCGAGCACCTGAAGGCCCTGCGCCACCTGCCCGTGGCCATTGGATCGGTGCTGGCGCTGGAGCCGCAGATCATGGCTTGGGCCGATCGCTTTGCGTCCAAGGAAAACGCCTTGTTCCTGGGCCGTGGCATGCACTACCCGATCGCGCTGGAAGGCGCGCTGAAGCTGAAGGAAATCAGCTACATCCACGCCGAAGCCTACCCGGCCGGCGAACTCAAGCACGGCCCGCTGGCGCTGGTGACGGAACACATGCCCGTCGTGACCATCGCGCCCAAGGACGAGCTGCTGGAAAAGCTGAAGTCCAACATGCAGGAAGTGCGCGCGCGCGGCGGCGAGCTTTATGTGTTCGCCGATGCCGACAGCAAGATCCAAAGCGCCGAAGGCATGCACGTGATCCGCATGCCGGAAAACTACGGCAAGCTGTCGCCGATCCTGCACACGATTCCGCTGCAACTGCTGTCGTATCACACGGCCTGCGCGCGGGGTACGGATGTGGACAAGCCGCGGAATCTGGCGAAGAGCGTGACGGTGGAGTGAGTGCGCGATCAGCGCTTCAAAGTTTGAAAACTGGAAATAAAGTCGGTCGCGCGGAATAAAGTCGGTCGCAGCGCCGACTTCCTTCTACTCCTTCGATCTACCGCCATATCAGCTTGTACCCCATTGCAAGGGCCGCGTAAGCGGCCCTTCTTCATTTTTGGCATGAGGTTCGGCTCAGCAGAAGACGTACCAATCCAATCGTTGATACTGGGACAACCATTCAAACCGTCCTGTTGAACCGTTCAACACGGGCGTTTGCTGCGGCTTGCCCGGATGGATGTACTCGAGCTTGGTGTGCCACGCCTGGTTAACGTGGGACGGGAGCCGCTTTTGTACCAACTGCGTCGTCGCGCAGCACCGTGCGTCACCACCTCTGGTGAGGCATCATTGAATTGCTCCGAAATCTCAGTTCAACGCCCCGATTTGGACCGGCGCTCGCAGATGTGCGTAAACTTCCCCTGCTTAGCGTGTAGAGACCGTGGAGGCATTTGAATGGTTGTGTTCTTAAACCTCGAAGCACTTACCTCTAGGATGGAGGGTGACACATGATCGGCTGGTGGATCATCGTATCGACAGGCAGCCCCGAGGAATGCGACCGCGCCGACCCAGAAGCGCGTCGTGCTGCCATCCTGGCGCAGTGGGAAGCGGGCGCTGGCGGCATCGGTTGGATCGAGCATTTGACGCAAGTGAGCAAGGCCGCCAAGTTCGCCGGTGGCGGCTATCCGAACCGCTATGCCGCGCGCGCTCGCGATGTGCTGCCATTGATCGAAGGCGGCGGTATCTTGCCATCCAAGGATGGCGTCTGGATCTTCGGCATCGACGAGGGCGAGGAATACGCGCAGCCTCCCGGTTGGATAGGCAAGATCCAGGTGCATGCCGACCGTGTGGCCGCATGTTCTCCCGATCAGCTCTTGACAATTGATGCCTGGGATCAATCCTGACTGTCATTTGAGGCCGCCAGGTCACAAAACGCGCAGCCCGCGCTTGGCCGGCGGCGCGTTCACAAATGTCGACCGTGTGCCCGCCGCGCGTCAGGGACCGTCAGCGTTGGCGCGCCAGGCGTCACAGCTCTTTGATCCTGTCCCCAGGTCGAGCTATTTCGTGAAGGAGATCATCAAGGTATCCCGCGATATTTCCAACCTCCATATCGGCCGGGATGATGATGTCATCCGCACGCACCTGCTTGCCGTCGGTTAGCCGGTACACCTCCCATCCCCGGGTCGTGTGAAGCACTTCCAGCGCAAATCTTCCGTAAACGTCGAACTTCATGGCATCTCCACGTGGTTATGCGGTCCGTGGTTATGGTCGCTACGGGCCCCTAAGCGGCCAAACTCGGGTATCCGGGTGGTGACGCGAATGCCGGCGTTCGACCCACAGCGGTCCCATGAGCGGTGAGGATGCACAGATTGAAAGCCGAGGCCATCGGTGAACGAATCGCTTGGAATTCACACGGTGCACGAACGTTGAGACGCTCGCCCGTCGAGGGTTGTGCCGAACTCGCAGTTCAAACAGGTCATTCAAGCCATACGGCGCTATGACCTCCAATGATTCGTCATCGTCCAGGTATTGCCATGGGCACCGAGCATGGCGTAGTGAATCCCAACGGTAAGGGGGTGGAGCATGTCCTCGACGACCTGGTGGCGCGCACGCCCGGGGTCGTGAAGACCGTCCGCGCGCTACTGCCGGCTGGATTTCCCATGCACGTGGCCGACAGCATCCTCAACGGCCTGCAAGAGGCCGCCGACAAACTGGCAGATTAGCGCCAGAGGACCAGCGTTCTTTATCGCGTATCAAATCACCCCGACACGGCTGGTGCCTCCTTGGGTCACGATTTGCACCCGCTGCCCCGCTGAAATAGGCACATCGGCCTCCTGGGCGATGACTCGTGTTTCGCCGTTGTCGAGCTGTACCGTTATCTCCAGCCCCGCACGGCGCGCCGCGGCATTCTCGACGGCGTTGCCGGCTGCCGCGCCTCCGATCAAGCCTCCGACGGTGGTCAAGCGTCTGCCGGATCCTCCGCCGATTGCGTTACCGGCCACCGCGCCAAGCGCGCCGCCAGCAATCAATCCCGCGCCGGAACTGCCGGACGACTGGATGGTGATGCCTCGTACGGCGACCACCGTGCCTAACACGACAGTCTGCGCGCGTTGGGCCTGGTCGAAGGTGTAGACGCGCGACGACGCGCTTTGCGGGGCGCAGCCTCCCAAGGCCATCGCCGCCGCGCCCGCTAGCAGCGCGAATCGCAGGCGTCGACCGCGCGTCTGATTAATGCATAGGTTCATGATCAGTCCTCGAAAGATACGTCATTGAAACGGGTGAGCGAAAAGGCTCAGGGCGTCTTGCTCGGAGCCGGGGTCGGCGCCGGGGCTGGCGCCGCGCTGTCTGGAAGCGTGGCTGCGCGGTGCAGCCGTCCTTGCGCGTCGATCACGCCGACTGGGCGTCCGTTGAAGAACAGCGCGCGGTAAGAGGTCCAGCGCATGGGCTTGCCGTCCACGGTGTCGTAGCCCGATGCTTCAAAATCGTATTCCCAGCCCGCAATCTGTTGGCCATCCGCGTCCGCGGCCGAGGTTTGCTTGAGCGACGCGGAATAGCCCGCATCCCGATAGCTGACATACCGCGTGGGTGGCAGGCTGTCGCGCAGCACGGACAGGTATTGATAGAGATCTTCCTCGCTGGGCGGTGTACCGTAGCGGGCTTGGTCGCCACGGTCAGCGGGATGGCTGGCGCATCCCGCAAGCATGCCGAACGCGCAGGCAAGCGCAAATCGTTTCATGAACAGTCCTCCTCAAGAAAAAAGGCCGTTCCAGCCGGCAAGGCCGCCGGAACGCCAGTCACCGCAAACCACGACATCGCGGTTGCGCGAGTGCGTAGGGATGTGCGGTCGCCACTTGGCGGCTCACATCGAAAACAGCAAAGGAATCATCACGACGCTGACGCATAAGGTCACCAACATCAGCGGTGTACCCACCTTCAAATAGTCGACAAATCGGAAGCCGCCGGCCACGCTGACCAGCGCGTTGGCGGGCGTGGAGACGGGTGACATGAACGCCGCCGAACAGGCGATCGCAACCGCCATGACATAGGGATGGGGTTCGGCATGAATGGCTTCGGCCAAGCTGATCGCGACCGGTCCCATCAACACCGCCGTGGCGGTTCCCGAGATCACCGTGCCGAGCGCGATCGTTGCGCCGAACAGCAAAGCGATCTGGCCGTGCGCGCCCCAGGTCTGGGACAAGCGCAGCAGGTTCTCGGCGGCCAGGTCAACCCCTCCGGTGTGGTCAAGCGCAATCGCGAACGGCAGCATGCCGATGATGAGAATGAGCGCGCGCCAGTTGATCGCCCGATAGGCAATGTCCAGCGTGATGCAGCCGAATAGCCCCATCAACAGACAGCCGATCAGGCCGGCGATTACGATTGGCACCCAGCCGGTGAGCATCAGCGCGATCGTAAGGATCATGACCAGCAGCGCGGCAACCGCACGGCCTGGCACGGCCACCACCGCATCGGTTTCCACGGGCAGCGCAAGGCTCACGAGATCGTGTTCGACAGACTGCAACGCGAAAATTCCTTTCCACGGGCCAACCACCAACGCCGTGTCGCCCGCGCGCAGGGCAAGTGCGTGCACGGAGGTCTGCGATCGTCCATTGCGCCACACGCCGACCACGAACAGTCCATGTCGGCGCAGCAGCGCTGACTTGCGGGCAGAGGCCCCCACCAGGCGAGAGTCCGGCGGGATAATCACCTCGACCATGC
>Ga0160437_1001359_pt1 | contig 11177 bp, 13 predicted proteins | sample HID1975I_E0MG_FD_108227 | JGI IMG/M metagenome (GOLD analysis project Ga0160437, IMG submission 108227) | Enriched soil microbial communities from UW Madison campus, WI, USA - HID1975I_E0 MG | ecosystem: Environmental > Terrestrial > Soil > Unclassified | place: USA: Madison, Wisconsin... | reverse complement strand
TCACGTTTACAACAGATGATGCGCGGCGACGAAGGCTACCTGCTGGCAATGGCCTACTCCACGCAGCGCGGTTATGGCCGCAATCACCCGTTTGCCGGAGAAATCCGCAGCGGCCACATTGAGGTGGAAATCGTAGCGGAAGAGTTAGGATTTGCAGTGAACGTCGGCGAACTGCTGATGACCGAATGCGAGATGGTGAACGGTTTTGTCTCGCCTGACGAGCAAGCCCCGCACTTCACCCGCGGCTACGGCCTGGTGTTCGGCCTGAGCGAACGTAAAGCGATGGCGATGGCGCTGATGGACCGCGCGCTGCAAGCCCCAGACTACGACGAACACATCGCGGGCCCAGCGCAAGACGAAGAGTTCGTGCTGGCTCACGCCGATAACGTCGAAGCCGCCGGGTTCGTCTCGCACCTCAAACTGCCTCACTACGTCGATTTCCAGGCCGAACTGGAACTGCTCAAACGCCTGCAACAGGAGCGCAATCGTGGCTAATCTCAGCGGTTATAACTTCGCGTTTCTCGACGAACAGACCAAGCGCATGATCCGCCGCGCCATTCTGAAAGCCGTCGCGATCCCCGGCTATCAGGTGCCGTTCGGCGGGCGTGAAATGCCGATGCCGTACGGCTGGGGCACCGGCGGCATTCAGCTCACCGCCAGCGTGATCGGCGAAGCCGACGTGCTGAAAGTGATCGACCAGGGCGCCGACGACACCACCAACGCCGTGTCGCTTCGCAACTTCTTCAAACGCGTCACCGGGGTGAACACCACCGAAAAAACCGAAGGCGCGACACTGATCCAGACCCGCCACCGGATCCCGGAAACGCCGATGACCGAAGATCAGATCCTGATCTTCCAGGTGCCGATCCCCGAACCGCTGCGCTTTATCGAGCCACGCGAAACCGAAACCCGCACCATGCACGCCCTGGAAGAGTACGGCGTGATGCAGGTGAAACTGTACGAAGACATCGCCCGTTTCGGCCATATCGCCACCACCTATGCCTATCCGGTGAAGGTCAACGATCGTTACGTGATGGATCCGTCGCCTATCCCAAAATTCGATAACCCGAAAATGGACCGGATGCCCGCGCTTCAGCTGTTCGGGGCCGGGCGTGAAAAACGCATTTACGCCGTGCCACCGTACACCAAAGTGGAAAGCCTCGATTTCGACGATCACCCGTTCACCGTTCAGGCCTGGGACGAGCCCTGCGCCATCTGCGGTTCGCGCCACAGCTATCTCGACGAAGTGGTGCTGGATGATACCGGCAAGCGGATGTTTGTCTGCTCCGATACCGATTACTGCCGCCAACAGAGCGAGGCGTTAAGTCAATGAATCAGCCGTTACTTTCGGTCAACAACCTGACCCATCTTTATGCGCCGGGCAAAGGCTTCAGCGACGTGTCGTTCGACCTGTGGCCGGGCGAAGTGCTGGGCATTGTCGGGGAATCCGGCTCCGGCAAAACCACGCTGTTGAAGTCGATTTCCGCGCGCCTTGCGCCACAGCAGGGTGACGTGATGTACGAAAACCAGTCTCTGTATGGCATGTCGGAAGGCGAGCGCCGACGCCTGCTGCGCACCGAATGGGGCGTGGTGCATCAGCATCCGATGGACGGCCTACGCCGTCAGGTATCGGCAGGCGGCAATATCGGCGAACGCCTGATGGCGACCGGCGCGCGCCATTACGGCCACATCCGCGAAACCGCCGCGCAGTGGCTGGAGGCAGTGGAAATCCCGCCGTCGCGCATTGATGAACTGCCGACCACCTTTTCCGGCGGCATGCAGCAGCGCCTGCAAATCGCCCGCAACCTGGTGACGCACCCGAAGCTGGTGTTTATGGACGAGCCGACCGGCGGGCTGGACGTGTCCGTACAGGCGCGTTTGCTCGACCTGCTGCGCGGCCTGGTGGTGGAACTGGATCTGGCGGTGGTGATCGTCACCCATGATTTGGGCGTCGCTCGCCTGCTGGCGGACCGTCTGATGGTGATGAAAGAGGGCCGGGTGGTGGAAAGTGGATTAACCGACCGCGTGCTCGACGACCCGCTTCATCCGTACACCCAACTGCTGGTTTCCTCCGTTTTGCAGAACTGATTTTTGCCTGATGGCGCGCAGAAGTAGGCCGGATAAGGCGCAAGCCGCCATCCGGCAATCATAGACAAGAGGCCAAAATGATTCGCGTTGAAAACCTGAGTAAAACCTTCGTCCTGCATCACCAGAACGGCATCCAGTTGCCGGTGTTGTACAAAGCGGAGCTGACGGTGAACGCCGGAGAATGCGTGGTGCTGCACGGTCATTCCGGCAGCGGAAAATCGACGCTGCTGCGCTCGCTGTACGCCAACTATTTGCCCGATGAAGGCCACATTCACATCAAACACGGCAATGAATGGGTCGATCTGGTCACTGCCCCGGCGCGCAAAGTGCTGGAAGTGCGCAAAGGCACCATCGGCTGGGTCAGCCAGTTCCTGCGCGTTATCCCGCGTATTTCCGCCCTCGACGTGGTGATGCAGCCGCTGCTGGATCTCGGCGTCTCAAAAGACGAATGCCGCGCCAAAGCCGCCAGCCTGCTCACCCGCCTTAATGTGCCGGAACGCCTGTGGCACCTGGCACCGTCAACGTTCTCGGGCGGTGAACAGCAGCGCGTGAACATCGCCCGCGGCTTCGTGGTCGACTACCCGATTCTGCTGCTCGACGAACCCACCGCCTCGCTGGATGACAAAAACAGCGCTGCCGTGGTTGAGCTTATCGACGAAGCCAAAGCGCGTGGCGCGGCCATCGTCGGCATTTTCCATGATGACGCGGTGCGTAATCGCGTCGCTGACCGCCTGCACCCGATGGGAGCCGCTGCATGATTATCAACAATGTGAAATTAGTGCTCGAAAATGAAGTCGTTCACGGCTCGGTCGACGTACAGGATGGTGTCATCCGCACCTTTGCCGAAACCCAGAGCCAAAGCCCGCAGGCGATGGACGGCGAAGGCGGCTGGCTGCTGCCGGGGATGATTGAGCTGCATACCGATAACCTGGATAAATTCTTCACCCCGCGCCCGAAAGTGGACTGGCCTGCACATTCCGCCATGAGCAGCCACGACGCCCTGATGGTGGCGAGCGGCATCACCACGGTGCTGGACGCGGTCGCCATCGGCGACGTTCGCGACGGCGGGGATCGTCTGGAAAATGTAGAGAAGATGATTAACGCCGTGGAAGACACGCAGAAACGTGGCCTCAACCGCGCCGAGCACCGTCTGCACCTGCGCTGCGAGCTGCCGCACTTCACCACCCTGCCGCTGTTCGAAAAGCTGGTCGACCGCGAACTGGTGTCACTGGTGTCGCTGATGGATCACTCGCCGGGCCAGCGTCAGTACGCCGATCGCTCAAAATATCGCGATTACTATCAGGGCAAATATCACCTGACCGACGAGCAAATGGTGCGCTTTGAAGAAGATCAGCTTCAGCTTGCCGCCGAATGGTCGCAGCCAAATCGGATGGCGATTTCACAACTCTGCCGCACGCGCCATATTGCGCTGGCAAGTCACGATGACGCCACCCACGAACATGTCGTCGAATCCTTTGATATTGGCAGCGTGATCGCCGAATTTCCCACCACGTTCGAGGCCGCAGAGTCTTCACGCCTGCATGGCATGAATGTGTTAATGGGCGCGCCGAACATCGTGCGCGGCGGTTCGCACTCCGGCAACGTCGCGGCCCATGACCTCGCCTCGCGCGGGCTGCTGGATATTCTCTCCTCGGATTATTACCCCGCCAGCCTGCTCGATGCGGCCTTCCGCATCGCCGATGACGAGCGCAACGCCTACAGCCTGGCGCAGGCCGTGCATCTGGTGACGCGCAACCCGGCGCGGGCGCTGAACTTGTCTGACCGCGGCGTCATCGCTGAAGGTAAACGCGCGGACCTGGTGCTGGTGCACCGTAAAAGCGAGCACGTGCATATCGACCACGTGTGGCGCCAGGGCAAGAGGGTCTTCTGATGACGGGACGGATTATCTGGTTGGTCGGCCCGTCCGGGTCCGGGAAGGACAGCCTGCTGGCGGCGCTTCGCCAGCGGGAGCACGCGCAAATGCTGGTCGCACATCGCTACATCACCCGCCCGGCCAACGCCGGGAGCGAGAACCATATTGCGCTCAGCGAACACGAGTTTTTCACCCGCGCCGAACGCCAGCTGTTCGCCCTGAGCTGGCACGCCAACGCGTTGTATTACGGCGTCGGCATAGAAATCGACGTCTGGCTGCACGCCGGATTTGACGTGGTGGTCAACGGTTCACGCGCGCATCTGCCGCAGGCCAAAGCCCGCTACGCCGACGCGCTGTTGCCGGTGTGTTTGCAGGTTTCGCCGGACGTGCTGCGCCAGCGCCTGGAGCAGCGCGGGCGTGAAACGGAAAAAGAGATTGCCCTGCGTCTCGACCGTGCCGCGCGTTATCCACTCAGCGACTGTTTGATGCTGAACAACGACGGCAGTCTGCTACAGTCTGTGGAAACCTTTATGCGCCTGATCCGCGCCCACGGTAACCAGAAAGAGAGCCAGCATGCCCTGTGAACTTCGCCCCGCCACGCCCGCTGACACCGATGCGGTGTACGGGCTTATCTGCGAGCTAAAACAGAAAGAGTACGACCGACAGACTTTCGCGGTGGGCTTTGCCGCGAATCTGAATAACCCGAGCCAGTGTTATCAACTGGCGCTGATGAACAACGACATCGTGGGGCTGATTGGCCTGCAATTGATGTTTCCGCTGAATCTCAACTGCTGGATTGGCGAAATTCAGGAGCTGGTCATTCTGCCGCAGATGCGCGGCCTGAATATCGGCCAGCAGCTGCTGGCATGGGCGGAAGAGGAAGCCCGCCAGCGCGGCGCGAGCCTGATGGAGCTGTCGAGCGGCAAAGTTCGCACCGACGCGCACCGTTTTTACCTGCGCGAAGGCTATCAGCAGAGCCATTTCCGTTTCAAAAAAATGCTGTAGGCCCGGCAAACGCCGTGCCACCGGGCGTTATCTGAGGAACGCAATATGACCCTGACCCTACGTTTAACCGGCACCGGCGGTGCACAGCTGGTGCCGGTATTCGGCTGTGACTGTGCGGCGTGTCGTCGCGCCCGACAGGACGAAACCCATCGCCGTCGCCCGTGCAGTGGCGAAGTGCATTACAACGATGCGCTAACGCTGCTGGACGCAGGCATTCCTGACCTGATGGACCATCACCCGGCGGGCCGTTTTCAGCAGTTTTTACTTACCCATTATCATATGGATCACGTGCAGGGCCTGTTCCCGCTGCGCTGGGGCGTGGGGGACACGATCCCGGTTTACGGCCCGCCGGATGAACAAGGCTGCGATGATTTATTCAAACACCCCGGTCTGCTCGATTTCAGCTATACCGTTGAGCCGTTTGTAGTGTTTGAATTGCAGGGATTACGGGTCACGCCGCTGCCGCTCACCCATTCAAAGCTGACCTTCGGTTATCTGCTGGAGTCCGCCCACAGCCGGGTAGCGTGGCTGTCCGATACCGCCGGGCTGCCGGATAAGACGCTGAAATGTCTGCTGAACAACCGTCCGCAGGTGATGATCATAGATTGCAGCCACGCGCCAAAGGCCGAGCCGCCGCGCAATCACTGCGATCTGAATACGGTGCTGACGATCAACGCGATCGTCCGCTGTCCGCGCGTCATCCTGACGCATATCAGCCATCAATTTGATGTGTGGATGATGAATAACCCGCTGCCGGAAGGCGTCGAAGCCGGGTTTGACGGAATGGAGATCGTGCTGGAATAGCGCCCGACGATACGCCGGGCAGGCCGGATTATTTTGCGAGCACCGCCATCAGGTCCTGACGCGACGGCGACCAGGCTGTCAGCACCACGCCCGGCGCCTCCGGGTGACAGGTAATATTGTGGGGCTGATTCGGGGGCACGCGCATGGCTTCTCCAGCTCGCAGCGTGGTCACCTCACCATCACACATAAAATCGAGTACCCCACTCACCACATAATTCACTTCTTCGTGCGGATGCTGATGGACGCTTGCCACTGCGCCTGCCGGGAGAACCAGTTCCGCTACGGTCAATTCATCGCTGTTACTGAGAATTTGGATCGCCACATCACCAAAGTGCAGCGTATTTTCCTGTTTGCTCATCGTCACACCTTCCTGTTGTTATAGGTTGAGTTGTCTTTCAAATAGCGCCCGCAACCAGCCAGACGCCGCAGAGTGCCGAAGCCGCACCCAATGCCCGCAGCAGGCGTTCGCCGCCGACCCTTTTTCGCAGATAATGCGCACCAAACGCGCCCACCAGATGCAACGTGGCGGTGGTGCTCAGAAACCCTACGGTATAGATAATCTTGTTTTGCAGGACTGGCATTTCGTAGCCGTGCGCGTAGCCATGACAGATGCCAAATAATCCTGTGGCACAGGCGGCCAGGGCCAATGGCAGACGCTGATGAGCGGCTATCGCAATCCCCAGCAAAACGACGGACAGCGCCACGCCCAGCTCCGTCGCGGGCAGCTCAAGATGTTCAAACCCGAGCAGGCCGCCAAAAAACATAAAACAGACAAACGCCACAGGAACGCACCACACCGCGCGCCCACCCAGCTGCACACTCCATGCACCCACGGCAATCATCGCCAGTAGATGGTCGATGCCACTCAACGGATGCCACCAGCCTGCGCTATTTCCTGCATGGGCCCAGGCAGATTGCGAAAGCAGCAGGCCAGAGAGCGTCCCAGCCACCGTGACGCTTCTGCGGGTGAGTAAACGGTTCATGATGCGCTCCTTTCCCCAATATCGAGGGTCACTGACGCCCACAAACTCTGCCAGTCGGCGTCCGGATCATTAGCAGGCACCATATCGACTGCGCTAAACAGCCAGACACCCGCCTCTGGCAGCGAGATCGCCACGTTCCCCTGAGCGTCGCTCACTGCGGTGAGCAGATAGCGCTTTTTGCCCTGCAACTGCGCCTTAATTTGCGCGTCGGGCAACGGTTTACCGTCGCGTAATAACCGCAAGTGATACGGCTGACCCGGCTGATAGCCTAACGGTTCAGAAAGCGGGATGACTTCCAGTGGCAGACCCGCCGGTTTATCAAAACCCGCACTGTTGCCATCAACCAAAATGATGCTTTTTGCACAGCGCGAATACAGCTCGGTGGCCGGCTGGCCAGTGTCGCCCTCCGTCTGACGTTGGTGCATGACGTTTGTCAGGCCCTCTTCCTGGAGATAGCCTTCAAACTCTGTCGACGGCAAGGTGATTTTGGCCTGATGAGTCCGCAGCGCCACCACGGTCGCGCCTGGGGTACGGGGCCGTAAATGCCCAATCACCCGCGAGTTGTCACGGCCACTGACCTCATAGTTCCCCTGAGCATCGTGTGCGGTAAAGGTCGACACGAGTCCCGGGAGCCTTACCGACTGTGTACCGGGTAAGCCGCTGCCGATGCGCAGTTCAAAGACCACCTGCTCATCCATCCGACTTTGGGCGTTATGCGGGATCATCCAGAATTCATGGGCCTGGACCACCGTGACGCTGAGAGAACTCAACGCCACGGCCATCACACCCTGTTTTAACGCGTGAAAGTAGCGTTTCATCAGGCGCGTCACCCCTTATTTCAGCGTGACAGGGATAACATACGGGAAGTCGTGACGATAACGTTTCAGGCTAGCAACCGCTTGATCGGTGGGCTGGCCGATCAACAGACTGAGCATGGCGCTCATCGCATCGTCATCCAGGCTACGTCCGTTGCGTTTTTCGGCGCTGAAGACCGCTTTTTCACCCACTTTGTAGGTCAAAACATCCGGCACCAACAGGTTGGCCACTTTGTCGCCATACGCAAAAGGATCGGCCTGTGAATGCGCCAGACCACTGGCTCGCGCCGTGCGTGCCGAAACAAAATTCTTCATATCCTCGCTATTTTGCGGCCGACTTTCGTCGTGTTCGCGTTTAAGCGCGGCATTTTCAAACAGCATCGTATGAGAAAACAGCGGATTCGCAGAATACTGAACTTGCTTCCACGTCTTATCGCTACGGTAATCGGTGGTCATGTAAACGCTGATGTTGTCAGCCAGCAGTTTGTTCGGCACCTCGAGAACGATGGCTCCGCAATTTCGGGCGGCAAAAATATTCTTCCCCTGTGTCGATGTCCAGATGGAAGGGTCATACTTACCTTGAGCCAAATCGTTACGGAAACGGTGCAACCCAGGCGAATTACCGGTAAACGGATCCTGAGCGGCGCCGGTCCAGATTTTAATGCCGTTGCTCAGCGTCACGCTCTGATTCGCTTCCCCTTTGCCCAGCATTTCATCTGTCGCCCCTACCGGGCTATCCGCGGTGTTTTCTTGATAGACAATCACGTTGCCCTGATTATCAAATTTGAAGGTAAATGTTTTGCCCTGCTTATAATCGGCTGATTCAGCAATATGAATGTTATACAGCGCGTCAGGGTTGAATACGCCTCCAGCCCCGGCTTTAGGCGAGTTATTTACGGTCATCACCAGAGCGGTATATCCCGCCGTTGCTGACGGAAACACGAAATTATCTAACTGATTCAGTGACGGCGTTTGAATGGATTGCGCGCTTTCAAAATGATGGCTGGCAATAGCCAACGGGGATAACATTAGCGTGGGAGTAATAACGGCCAGCATGGCCTTTTTTGATATAGACATTGTTTCATCCTTAAAAAAGAACTGTGATACTGCACACGGGATATATCACAGTCCAAAAGTTACGCCAGGAGAGGATTTTTTATTTATAGATTATCGCTGTTGCCCTGATGTCGGCGCTCATCCCGGTACGTTCTAAAGAGGTAATATGGTAATGACCCGCGCCTTTCTGATCGGCTTCTTTGCTCAATGCCGCCATGGCCTCTTCAAAGGTGCCATTCTTGACATTGACAGAAATATTGCCAATTTTTTGATTCATATCAGCCATTTGAGAATCACGAATTTCAGTGGATGCGAATGAAAGTGTGCTGGCAGTCATCAGTGCTGCAAAAATGAATGTTTTATTGATCATCATGCTTACCTTTATTGAAGTGTCATTGTGTCTGTTGCAGGAGCTCGTATTCTTAAATATTTTCCGTTCAGATGCGGACATCTTACGGATAAATAATTCGAGTTCTCTTCATCGCCAGCAGATGTCTTTAATTATCCGCTCGACACAAATAACACTAGTAAATCCTTACCTGTTTTGTATCACCAAACCTTAAGCAAAATATAACAAAAAGTTTAAGTTTATTTTTAAACTTAATAATAATTGCGATATCTTCAGAGATGTGAGATTCGTGAAGGGGTGAAATAATCGTGCCACGATCAACGGACAAAGATACGTTATGGATATAATAACAAAGCCTATGATTATTACCGTGCTAATAATACCGTTATCACTGCCAACGATGTTTTTCACTTTGTTTTATTATGTCGTGCAATGTCGTTGGTTAATGTCAGTCACCCACTTATCTGCACTTCTCCACTGGCACCGATATTCTGCAAAGCTATGCATCACCCTTAGCGTCATGCTGGTCGTCATCAGCCTGCTGTCCGCCGCGCTAACTGCACTCCTGGTGATGTTACTCAACAAAAGAATCACCACTGCAAAGGGGTAGATGACGTTTTAACGATCGTACTCGTCTCGCAGTCGGCTTTCTTCGTCATCGAGTTGATGGCGTTCCTGATCGAGTTGGCGCTGCCTGTCATCTAACTGACGACGACGCTCTTCGAGCTGACGATAACGGTCGTCATACTGCCGATCGCGGTCGCTGTTCTGCTGGCGATTGTCGGCATTATCATCATTATCGTCGCGGTCATCATGATAGACGTTATCGCTGTTGGGTTTGTACGCATCGCTGATGGCCTGCTGAATATTGCCAATCGCATCATCAATAATATCGGCATGGGCCAGCTGGCTAAGCAAAATGAGCGTGCCAAACAGCAACGCCGTTGCGGGTCTTTTCATCGGGTCTGACTCTGAGTTGGACTGACTTCAGCGTAATCAACCCCGACAACGGCGGGTAGCGGAGGAATCTCAATTGCGCTGCGGTTCGCTCTGGGATGCCTGTGCCTGACGCAGCGCCTGTGCCAGCTGCGCCCGGGTAAACGGTTTGCGCAGCAGTTCGACGTCCGGCAGTTGGGGATTGTGCGCCGGACGTAAATCCTGGCCGCTGATCATCAGCACTGCCACCTGCGGATGGTGTGTGCGGGCGTGATTGACCACATCTGCACCGCTGAGTCTGCCCGGTAGCATCAAATCACTGACCAGCATCGCGATATCCTCGGACGCATCCAGCATCGCAATCGCCTGTTCGCCACGGCTCGCCTCCAGCGTCAGCCAGCCCAGCTGGTGTAGCTGTTCGCAGAGGGTCTGACGCACGTCGGCTTCGTCTTCCAGCACCAACGCCAGTCGTTCGGCGGGCATTTCGTCGGCAACCGCATCTTCATGCGGGCGCTCAACTGCCGGCAAAATCGAACGCGGCAACTGTAGCCGGACGGTGGTGCCTTGCCCCGGCGCGCTTTCGATTTCCACCCGGCCACCGGACTGGCGCACAAAACCGTACACCATCGACAGACCCAGCCCGGAGCCGCTGCCGGTCTGTTTAGTGGTAAAGAACGGTTCGAACACCTGGGCTTTTATCACCTGCGACATACCGCAACCGTGGTCGATCACCTCCAGCGCCACCATGTCCTGTTTGCGCCCGTCGCTGCGGTTTACGCGCTGATTCCAGGTGCGGATTTTAATGACCCCCGCCTGGCCTTCCATCGCATCGCGGGCGTTCATCACCATGTTAATGATGGCATTTTCAAGTTGCCCGATGTCTATCCACGCTGACCATGCCGGGGTTTGCGCCTCAATGTCCAACGTCAGCGTGGCGGGTAGCGAATGGCGCATCAGTTCGCCAAGGTTTTCCAGTAGCCCTTTCATCTCCACCGCGTGTGGATGCAGGGCCTGTTTGCGGGAAAAAGCCAACAGGCGCTGAGTCAGCAATGCCCCGCGCTCGGCGGCCTGCAACGCTCTGGAAATACGCGGCGCATCGGCCTCATTCGGTTTGACCAGTTCAAGGCTGCCGATGATGACCGCCAGCAGGTTGTTGAAATCATGGGCCAGGCCGCCCGTCAGCTGCCCAACAGCTTTCATTTTTTGGCTGTGCAGGAGCGCCTCTTCCAGCCCCTGCCGCTCGATTCGACCGGTTTCCAGCTGCGTGG
>Ga0160437_1001357_pt1 | contig 11181 bp, 11 predicted proteins | sample HID1975I_E0MG_FD_108227 | JGI IMG/M metagenome (GOLD analysis project Ga0160437, IMG submission 108227) | Enriched soil microbial communities from UW Madison campus, WI, USA - HID1975I_E0 MG | ecosystem: Environmental > Terrestrial > Soil > Unclassified | place: USA: Madison, Wisconsin... | reverse complement strand
GTCCAGGCCGCGGGCCATGACCTCCCACGTCATGGCCTTGCGGCGCGCTCGCGGCGACCATTCCTTCACCCGCTCAACCGAGCGGCAACTACCCCAAGGAAAGGACTCGCCATGAACACCACCCTTCAAACCCAGCTGGCCGACCACGTTGCCGAGCGCTACATCGCGCTGTGGAACGAAACCGATGCGGCGCGCAGGCTGCAGTTGCTGTCGGACGGCTGGACGAACGACGCCAGCTACGTTGACCCGCTGGCGCAGGCGGCCGGCGCCGAAGGCATCAGCGCGCTGATCGCGGCCGTGCAGGCGCGCTTCCCTGGATTTCGCTTCAAGTTGCTGGGCAAGCCCGATGCACACGGCGAGCACCTGCGCTTTTCGTGGACGCTGGGACCCGAGGCCAGCGAAGACCTGATTCAAGGCACTGACTTCGCACGCTTGGCCGATGGTCGCCTGCAGTCGGTGACCGGCTTCCTGGACAAGGTGCCGGTCGCGGCCTGAACCAGCAGCGGGTGCCGGCGACCGGCGCCCTCCTCAGGCCAGCGCTGCCGACACCGCTTGCGCTCCAGTCACGCGGCCGTTGGTGATGCGCACCACGGATTGGGCGAGCGCGCGCACATCCTCCGGGTCGTGGCTGACCAGCAGCGTGGGCACCTGCACCCGTTCCAGCATCTGCGCGAGCTCGTCGCGCAGGCGAACGCGCAGGTCCTGGTCCAGTGCAGACAGTGGCTCGTCCAATAGCAGCAGCCGCGGCTGCGTGGCCAGGGCACGGGCGAGGGCCACGCGCTGCTTCTGGCCGCCCGACAGGTGGCGTGGCAGCGCACCGCGCACCGGCTCCAGCCCGAATTGCGCCAGCAGCGCATCGATGCGTTCGCGCGCACCGGTTGGCATGGCGTGGCCCATGCGACGTACGCCGAACAAGAGGTTCTGCTCGACCGTGAGATGCGGGAAGAGCGCGTAGTCCTGAAAGACGAAACCGACGCCGCGTTCGCGCGCCGGCAGATCGATGCCACGGGCGCTGTCCAGCAGCGTGCTGCCGCCCACGCGCAGATGGCCGTGCGCATGTGGAATCAGGCCGGCAATGGCCAGCAGCACGGTCGATTTGCCGGCGCCCGATGGGCCCAGCAAGGCCGTGCGCGGGCTGTCGGAGCGCAACGCCACGTCCAGGTCGAAGTGGCGATCGTCGGAATGAAGACTCAGGCGTAGGTGCAGGTCGAGCATGTTCGCGTGTCCTTCAGTGCCTGGCCTGAAGCAGCCGACCTGCCACCACCAGCAGCACGATGCACAGCACCGAGATCACCAGCGTGAGGCTGAATGCCAGCGGGTCGTCTCCCGCCTGCACCGCGCTGTAGACGGCCACCGACAGCGTCTGCGTGCGGCCGGGCAGGTTGCCCGCCACCATCAGCGTGGCGCCGAACTCGCCCATGGCGCGCGCAAAGGTCAGGGCCAGGCCGGCAGCGATGCCGCGCGTGGCCAGCGGCAGGCTCACGCGCCAGAACAGCTCCCATTCGCTGGAACCAAGCGTTCGTGCCGCCTGCTGGAAGCGCACGTCGATGTCCTCGAAAGCGGCGCGCGCTGCCTTGTAGATGAGCGGAAACGCCACCACCGCGGCGGCCACCACCGCGCCTTGCCACGTGAAAAGCAGGCGAATGCCGAAGAGCCGCTCGAGCCAGATACCGATGACGCCGTTGCGACCGATGAGGACGATGAGGTAGTAGCCCAGCACGGTGGGCGGCAGCACCATGGGCAGCACCAGCACCGCATCCAGCACGTTCTGGCCCGCGAAGCGGTGGCGGGCCATCCAGTGCCCGGCCGCGATACCCAGTGCGCCGGCGATCAGCGTGGCCAGCAACGCCACCTGCAACGTCAGAAAGAGCGGTTGCAGCATGGCGGGGGTGAACGAACTCATGGGGGCGAGAAGCCGTAGCGCTGCAGGATTGCCTGACCCGAGGCGCCACGCACCAGGGCGATGAAGTCCTTGGCCGCCTGCGCGTTGTTGCTGGCCGCGACCTGGGCGATGGGGTAACTCACCGGGCTGGCGGTGGGCACGGTGAAGGCGATGCGGGTCTTGTCCGCTTCGATCATCGCGTCGGTGCGATAGACGAAGCCGGCATCGACTTCGGCGCGCGCCACGTAGTTGAGCACCTGCCGCACGCTTTCGCCAAACACCCAGCGCGATTGCAACGCGTCGGTGAGGCCGGCGGCGGCCACGGCATCGGCGGTGTACTTGCCGGCGGGCACCGAGGCCGGCGTGCCGGAGGCGATGCGAGCGAAGGCCGGGGCGCTCAGGTCCTTGAGCGCCTTGGGCTCCTGCTTGCTGGTGGAAGGAAGCACCACCACCAGCGTGTTGCGCGCGAAGTCGGTGCGCGTGCCCTCGGCCATGAGCTTGGCGGAGGCGGCACGGTCCATGGTGGGCTGGTCGGCCGAGGCGAACACGTCCACCGGCGCCCCTTGCTGGATCTGCGCCAGCAGCGCACCCGACGCGGCAAAGTTGAACACCACCTTGCGGCCCGGATGCGCCTTTTCGTACTCGACGGCAACATCCTTGAAGGCCTGGGTCAGGCTGGCGGCGGCCGACACCACCAGATCTTGCGCATGGGCTGGCAGGGCCATGGCCACGGCGGCAAGGGGTGGAAGCAGGCGGGCGAACAGGCGGACAGCAAACTGGCTCATGGTTCTTATTCGCTATTCAAATTTGGAATAGCGCTAGTGTAGCGGGCGCCAAGATGCCTTGCGCCCGCACCGCACAATCGGCGCATGAGCAGCTCCCATCGCTACCTTGACGCCCTGGGCCACGGCCTTTCGGACAAGCGCATCGACATCCTGCGCGGCATTGGCCGCACTGGCAGCATCTCGCAGGCGGCACGCGAAGCGGGGGTGAGCTACAAGGCCGCCTGGCAAGCCATCGACACGCTGGGCAACCTGGCGGGCGTTGCGCTGCTGGAACGCGCTGTGGGCGGTGCCGGCGGCGGGGGCGCCACGCTGACGCCGCAGGGTGTCGAGTTGCTGGCCCTGGCCGATGCCATGGAAGCGGCACGGCGCGAGGTGCAGGCACGATTCGCTGCAGGCAAGACCACCGGGCCGGCGCAAGCGCAGCCGGAGCCGCCCGGCGTGGGGCCGGCGCTGGGTTGGCTGGCCTTGCGCACCAGCATGCGCAACCAACTGCCGGCGCGCATCGAGCAGATCGAGGGCAGCGGCCCGGTGGCGCGCGTGTTGCTGCGCCTGGGCGAGGAAGGCCGCATCGCCGCACGCATCACGCAGGAAAGCGTGCAACTGCTCGGTCTGGCGCCCGGCATGGCGGTGATCGCGCTGTGCAAGGCAACGGCCGTGACAGTGGCGCGTGCCTCGGATCTGGAAGGCAAGAACGGCTCGAAGGGGGCGGCTGCCAATCGCCTCGAAGGCAGCGTATTCCGGGCGGCGCGTGGCGACAGCGGCGATGAGATCACGCTGGCACTGGCGCCGGGCCTGCACCTGGTTGGCTTTGCGCCGCCGGCCAGCGGGCTGCGCGTGCGGCAGCGGGTGACGGCTTGGGTCGACGAATCGTCCGTGGTGGTGGCGCTGGGCGCCTGACTCAGCGGCCTGTCACGCGCCGGGCCGCCGCGCCTGCCAGAGCTTGCGATACACCGTGGCGCGGCTGATGCCCAGGGCGCGTGCCGCCTCTGCGACGTTGCCGCGTGCCTCATCGACCGCGCGGCGAATCAGTTCGCCTTCCAGTTCGCGCAACCGCGGCTTGCTGGCGGTGCCGTCGGCCGCGGATGGCGCCCGGTCTGCCCGCTGCACCCGGGCACGCACACGCAGGCCCGACCACAGCGGCACCTCCAGCGCGACGTCGTCGCGCTTGGCGGCGTCGAACAGCATCGACAGCGGCAGGGCGAACAGGTCGTTGGCATGCAGGACGCCAGGCCCGCCGGCCAGCAGCGGCTGATGCAGCATCTGGCGGGCGCAGGCGTTGGCGCCGGTGACGTAGCCCTCTTCATCCAGGCCCAGCAGGCCCATCGCTTCGGGGCCTACGCTATAGCCCGGCCAGGCCAGGTGAAGCAGCAGCGCGCATGAGTGCTGCAGCATCAGTGCGTTTTCGATGGCCCGCGCCGAGGTGGTGGCCAGGTGCTTGAGTTCGGGCCGCTCCTGCTCGTTCACGCCGGTCAGGTCCAACATGCCCACGCAGTTGCCCTGGGGGTCGAACAGCGGGGCGCCGGCGCAGCTGTAGATGCTGGTGGCGTCGAAGAAATGCTCGCCGTGGTGCAGCCACACCGGCTCCTGCTCGGCCAGCACGGTGCCGATGGCGGTGGTGCCCACGGCGGCTTCCGACAGGTCCACGCCCACACGGGCCAGGTCGAGCGCGCGCTGTTCGTCGCGCTCGACCAGCCTGGGCAGGGAACCCACGTCCACCACGATGCCACGGGCGTCGGTCAGGATCGGGAAGTAACGCGTGTCGGCCAGCGTGCGCGACAGCCGTTCGAGCACCGGACGCGCCGCCATGGCCAGCTGCCGGTTGCGTTCACCCACTTCGCGCGCTTGCCCACGCGATACGGCGTCGAAGCTCACGGCCTGCTGCGGGCGCTGGCCCGCGACCAGACAGCGCTGCCAGGAGCGCGTGATCCATGGCTCGATGCGCGCCTGCGGCGCCGCTCCGGTCACGGCGCCGTCGAACCATTCGCGGCGTGCCTGCGCAATGATGGCGCCGCGCTCGGGCCGCGGCAGCGAGGGTGTGGAGGTGAGCATTTGCTTTTTGGTGGTGCGCGACGCGCGCGCCGGAGCGAGACCGGCCTGTTTCATTTTGAGAATTTCATGCTTGGCGCGCAATGCGTCTAGGGTTTTGCCTAGCATGCCCTAGTTGGGCGGCGTCCAATATCCCCAACCGCTATAGCCATCACCACACTTTGGAGACAGCCAAATGCAGGTCAAACTCAAAGTCAACGGACAGGCCGTCACGATCGACGCTCCGCCCAACACTCTGTTGGTGCAGGCCATCCGGGAAAACCTCCGACTCACCGGCACCCACGTCGGCTGCGACACCGCCCAGTGCGGCGCCTGCACCGTTCACGTGAACGGGCGCGCGCTCAAGTCCTGCAATGTGCTGCTGGCCCAGGTGCAGGGCGCCGAGGTCACCACCATCGAGGGCGTTGCCCAGGCCGACGGCACGCTGCATCCCATGCAGGCCGCCTTCAAGGAGTGCCACGGGCTGCAGTGCGGCTTCTGCACCCCGGGCATGGTGATGAGCGCCATCGACCTGTGCAAGAACCACCCCGGCGCCAGCGAGGGCGAGGTGCGCGAACTGCTGGACGGCAACCTGTGCCGCTGCACCGGCTACCAGAACATCGTCAAGGCGGTGGTCATGGGCGGCAAGGCCATGGCTTCGAGCTGAAGGAGACCATCATGGGTGCCAACGATTTCGCCAGCCTCCCGCACATCGGCGAGGCCTACAAGCGCAAGGAAGACGTGCGCTTTCTGACCGGCGCAGGCCAGTACACCTCCGACGTGTTCATGGAGCGCCAGGCACATGCCGTGTTCGTGCGCTCGCCGCACGCGCACGCCAAGATCAACAGCATTGACATCTCCGCAGCCAAGGACATGCCCGGCGTGATCGGCATCTTCAGCGGCAAGGACATCGACGGAAAGATGGGCGGGCTGCCTTGCGGCTGGCTCATCAACAACCCCGACGGCACGCCGATGAAGGAGCCGCCGCATCCCATCCTGGCCATCGGCAAGGTGCGCTACGTGGGCGACCATGTGGCGCTGGTGGTGGCCGAGACGCTGGAGCAGGCGCGCAACGCCGCCGAGGCGGTGCAGGTCGACTACGACGTGCTGCCCGCGGTGGTGAGCGTGGCCGATGCGGCCAAGAAGAGCAGCGGCGTCGCCATCCACGAGCAGGCGCCGGACAACCAGTGCTACAAGTGGGCGCTGGGCGACAAGGCACAGGTTGACGCCGTGTTTGCCAATGCGGCACATGTCACCAAGCTCGACCTGGTGAACAACCGCCTCATCCCCAACGCCATCGAGCCGCGCGTGGCCGTTGCCGCCTACAACCGCGCGAACGAGGAATACACGCTCTACGTGGCCAACCAGAACCCGCACGTAGAGCGTCTGCTGATGACGGCCTTCGTGCTGGGGCTGCCCGAGCACAAGGTGCGCGTGATCGCGCCCGACGTGGGCGGCGGGTTCGGCTCCAAGATCTTCCTGTATGCGGAAGACGTGGCGCTGACCTGGGCATCGAAGCAGCTCAACCGCAGTATCAAGTGGGTGGCCGACCGCTCCGAGTCCTTTTTGTCCGACGCGCATGGTCGCGACCATGTGAGCCACGCCGAGATGGCCATGGACAAGGACGGCAAGTTCCTGGCCTTGCGCGTGCACACCGACGCCAACCTGGGTGCCTATCTGTCCACCTTCGCGACGGCGGTGCCCACCATCCTGTACGCCACGCTGCTGGCGGGCCAGTACACCACGCCGCAGATCTACGTGGAGGTGGATGCCTGGTTCACCAACACCGCGCCAGTGGATGCGTACCGTGGCGCGGGGCGGCCCGAGGCCACGTACCTGCTCGAACGCCTGGTGACCCGTTGCGCCTGGGACATGAACCTGGGCCAGGACGAGATCCGCAAGCGCAACTTCATCACCCAGTTCCCGTACCAGACGCCGGTGGCGCTGCAGTACGACACGGGTGACTTCCATGCATCGATGGACAAGGCCAAGGTGCTGGCCGAGGTCGACGGCTACGCGGCCCGCAAGGCGGCCACCGAGGCCAAGGGCAAGCTGCGCGGCATCGGTTATTCGAGCTACATCGAGGCCTGCGGCATCGCGCCGTCGAACATCGCGGGTGCGCTCGGCGCGCGGGCTGGCCTGTTCGAATGCGGCGAGATCCGCGTGCATCCCACCGGCAGCGTGACGGTGTTCACCGGCTCGCACAGCCACGGCCAGGGCCACGAAACCACCTTTGCGCAGGTGGTGGCAGGGCGCTTGGGCATTCCGGTGGAGAACGTGGACGTGGTGCACGGCGACACCGGCCGCGTGCCTTTCGGCATGGGCACCTATGGTTCGCGTTCCATCTCGGTGGGCGGCGCGGCCATCATGAAGGCGCTGGACAAGATCGAGGCCAAGGCCAAGAAGATCGCCGCGCACCTCATGGAGGCCAGTGATGCCGACATCGAGTTCACCAACGGCGAGTTCGCCGTGAAGGGCACCGACAAGAAGATCCCCTTCGGCCAGGTGGCGCTCACGGCCTACGTGCCGCACAACTACCCGCTCGACAAGCTGGAGCCGGGCCTGAACGAAACCGCCTTCTACGACCCGACCAACTTCACCTTCCCGGGCGGCACCTACATCTGCGAGGTGGAAATCGACAAGGGCACTGGCGAAGTCTCGGTGGACCGCTTCACCGCGGTGGACGACTTCGGCACCATCATCAATCCGATGATCGTGGAAGGCCAGGTGCAGGGCGGCATCGTGCAGGGCATCGGCCAGGCGCTGCTGGAAAACTGCGTGTACGACAACGAGACCGGCCAGTTGCTCACCGGCAGCTTCATGGACTACGCCATGCCGCGCGCGCGCAACTTCCCCAACTTCAAGCTGGACACCACTTGCACGCCGTGCACGCACAACCCGCTGGGCACCAAGGGCTGCGGCGAGGCTGGCGCCATTGGCTCGCCGCCGGCGGTGATCAACGCCGTGCTCGACGCGCTCGGTCCGTTGGGCGTGAAGGAACTGGACATGCCCGCATCGCCCAACCGCGTGTGGGAAGCCATGCACGCTGCCGGCGCAGCCTGAAAACGCAGAGAAGGAACATCACCATGTATGCATTCACCTTCGAACGTCCCGCATCGCTGGCCGATGCGGTGAAGCTGGCCGGTGCCGGCGGCAAGCCGCTGGCCGGTGGCCAGACCCTGCTGGCATCGATGAAGCTGCGCCTGTCGGCCCCCGAGCAGCTGGTGGACCTGGGCGGCATTGCCGAGCTGGCTGGCGTCAAGAAAGACGGCAACCAGCTTGTGATTGGCGCCATGACCCGGCATGCCGACGTGGCGCGCAACAGCGATGTGAAGTCGGCCTTTCCGGCGCTGGCCTGGCTGGCCGACCACATCGGCGACCGCCAGGTGCGGACCATGGGCACCATCGGCGGCTCGCTGGCCAACAACGACCCGGCGGCGTGCTACCCCAGCGCGGTGCTGGCCACTGGCGCCACGGTGGTCACCACGCAACGCGAAATCGCAGCTGACGATTTCTTCCAGGGCCTGTTCGCCACGGCGCTGAAAGACGGCGAGCTCATCACCGCCGTGCGTTTTCCGATCCCCAAGCGCGCGGTGTACGAGAAGCACTTGCAGCAGGCGTCGCATTTCCCGCTGGTGGGTGTGTTCCTGGCGCAGTTCGACAACGGCGTGCGCGTGGCCATCACCGGCGCGGGCGACGGCGTGTTCCGTCATGCCGGCCTGGAGGACGCGCTCAACAAGAGCTTCACGCCGCAGGCCGCTGCCGCGGTGAAGATCGATGCGAGCGATCTCAACGCCGACCTGCATGCCTCGGCCGCCTATCGGGCCAACCTGATCAGCGTCCTGACCCAGCGCGCCGTCGCCAAGGCGCTGGGTTAACCTTATTCGATGACCTCCACGCCTGACGCCACCGCTTCCTGGTCCTCCATCGACGCGGTGGTGCAGGCGCTGCAAAGCGCCGGCTACTACGCCGATCGACGGCTTGCCACGGCGGTCTACCTTGCCTTGAAGCTGCAGCGCCCGCTGCTGCTGGAGGGCGAGCCCGGCGTGGGCAAGACCGAGCTGGCCAAGGCATTGGCACAGGCCCTGGGCCGCGAGTTGCTGCGCCTGCAGTGCTATGACGGCCTGGAGCAACGCGAGGCGCTCTACGAGTGGAACTACGCCGCGCAATTGCTCCACATGCGCGCGGCCGAAGCCCAAGGCGCATCGCACGACATCGAGTCCGAGGTCTACCAGCCGCGCTATCTGGTGCGCCGCCCGCTGCTGCAGGCGCTCGAAACGCTGCCGCCGGGCGCGGTGCTGCTCGTCGACGAGGTGGACCGGGCCGACGAGCCCTTCGAAGCCTTCCTGCTCGAATACCTTGGCGAGTACCAGGTCAGCATCCCGGAGCTGGGCACGGTGCGTGCCATCGTGCCGCCGGTCACCATCCTCACCAGCAACCGCACGCGCGACCTGAACGACGCGGTCAAGCGCCGCTGCCTGTATCACTGGCTCGACTATCCCGAGCGCGAGCGCGAACTGGCCATCGTCCGCGCGCAGGTGCCGCAGGCTGGCGAGCGGCTGTCGCAGCAGGTGGCCGACTTCGTGGGGCGCCTGCGTTCCATGCCGCAATCCACCGCGTTCCAGCGTGTGCCCGGCATTGCCGAGAGCGTGGAGTGGGCGCGCGCGCTGGTGGCGCTGGACACGCTCGAGCTGGACCCCGAGGTGGTGGTCGATACGGCCGGCATCTTGTTCAAGCAGCGCGACGACGTGGCCGCTCTCAATTCGGCACTGGCCGGCGAACTGCTCAAGCCGGCCGAGGCCTGACGAAACGCGGCGGCGCCATGACCCAGGTGCAGCAGCTCGGCGATGCCCGTCGCGGCAAGCTGGCGGGCAACATTGCCGCCTTTGGCCGCGCCCTGCGTCGGGCCGGCGTGCCCACCGATGCAGCGCGCATCGCGCTGGCGGCGCAGGCCGCCACGCTGGTGGGCGTGGAAGCCAAGGCCGACCTGTGCGCCGCCATGGAAGCGGTCATGGTCAGCCGCGAGCAAGACCGCCTTGTGTTTCGCGAACTGTTCGAGGCCTGGTTTCAGGACCCGGAGCTGGCCAACAAGATGCTGGCGCAGATGCTGCCCAGCAGCGAGGGCAAGGCCGAGCCGCCGCGTCGCCGGCCGCGCGTCCGCGAAGCCCTGGCGGCACCCGGCGTTGCCAAGCCCGCCGCGCAGAACGACAAGGAAGTGCAGTTCGACGCGGCCATGACGGCCAGCGAACGCGTGCGCTTGCACCATGCCGATTTCAATGCGCTGGGTGCTGGCGAATACCGGTTGGTCGAACGACTGGCGCGCGAGATCGCGCTGCCGGTGCCCACGGTGCCGGCGCGCCGCCTGCGCGTTGCCGGTGCCGGCCGTGCGCATTCGCGCATGCACTGGCCCGGCGTGCTGCATGAGGCGGGTCGCACCGGTGGCGAGCTGGTGTGGCTGCCCCGGCTCACCCGTCGCGAGGAGCCTTTGCCGCTGCTGGTGCTGGTCGACGTGTCCGGCTCCATGGAGCGCTACGCGCGCCTGCTGCTGGCCTTTTTGCATGCGGCCACGCGGCGCGCGGGCCGACGCGACGTGTTCGCCTTCGGCACGCACCTCACCGACCTGACGCCAGCCTTCCGCCTGGCAGACACCGACGAGATGCTGCTGGCCGCCAGCGCAGCCATCGACGACTTCGCGGGTGGCACGCGGCTGGGCGAATCGCTGGCGCAACTGCGCGCGGGGCATGCGCGCCGACTCACCGGGCGGCGCAGCCTGGTTCTGCTTATCACCGACGGGCTCGATACCGGCGAGCCGGAACTGCTCGAACAGCAGTTGCTCTGGCTCAAACGCCATGCGCGCCGTGTGCTGTGGCTCAACCCGCTGCTGCGCTTCGAGGGCTACGCACCCCTTGCGCGCGGTGCGGCCATGTTGCACCGCCATGCAGACGCGATGCTGGCGGTCCACAATCTGAACGCATTGGAACAACTGGCCCGCAGCCTGGCTGCGCTGATGAAGACCGGCGGCGCACGCTGAAGGCCACTTTCTCTTCCACGTACATACACAGAAAAGCAAGGACAACGAGCATGGAAATGCAAGGCACGCGGCAGCTGGGCGTGACACAGCAACAGGCCTGGGAAGCGTTGAACGATCCCGAGGTGCTGAAGAAATGCATCCCCGGCTGCGACAAGTTCGAGCCGGGGGCCGAGCCCAATCAATACGCCGTTGGCATGGCGGTGAAGGTCGGCCCGGTGTCGGCCAAGTTCACCGGCAAGGTGACGCTGACGGACATCCAACCGCCCGCGAGCTACAAGCTGGCCTTCGAAGGGCAGGGCGGCGTGGCGGGCTTCGGCAAGGGTTCGTCGGCCGTGAGCCTGGCGCCCAATGCGCAGGGCTGCGAGCTGGCCTACACGGTGCAGGCACAGGTGGGCGGCAAGGTCGCGCAACTGGGCCAGCGCCTGATCGACGGTGCCGCCAAGTCGATGGCGGACGAT
>Ga0160437_1001353_pt1 | contig 11201 bp, 7 predicted proteins | sample HID1975I_E0MG_FD_108227 | JGI IMG/M metagenome (GOLD analysis project Ga0160437, IMG submission 108227) | Enriched soil microbial communities from UW Madison campus, WI, USA - HID1975I_E0 MG | ecosystem: Environmental > Terrestrial > Soil > Unclassified | place: USA: Madison, Wisconsin... | reverse complement strand
GCCGGAGCCGGATTCAGCGCCACGGTCGTCTGGTTGCCGTGCGCAATTTTCGCCGCCGCCAGCACGCTTTCCAGCGGCGATTCCAGCTGCATCAGCAGCGCATCGGCGCTGGCAATACGTTCTTCTTGCTCCGCGACTCGCTCAGTGGTCAGCGCGGCATTTGCCCCCGCGTGAATACCGATAACATTCTCACCTTCCCCATTAACGAAAATCAGCGCCACGCCGGTGGATTCCCCAGCCACAACGCTCACTGGCGCAATGTCGATATTGTCGCTCGCCAGTTGCTTACGCACCTGTTCGCCGGTGTCGTCATTGCCGGTACAGGCGATAAAGGCGATGTTCGCCCCGCTGCGTCCGGCGGCGACGGCCTGATTCGCGCCTTTTCCGCCAAACGCTACCTGATACTGGCTGCCAGTAACGGTTTCGCCCGGTCGCGGGAAGGATTCAAGGTTAAGAATGTGATCGGCATTGATACTGCCAAGGACGACGAGGTTACCTGCGGTTTTCATAATCATGAGTGTCCGATAAAGAGCGCCACCGGGGTTTCCGGTGGCGCATGCCACACTTTTCTTTTTACGTTGTCCCCTCAGGCTCTTGTTGGCCTGAATCGGTGATGACTTATTGCTTGATGACCAGCTTCAGGTCAACAGGATATTTGGCCTGAACCTTCTCACCTTTCAGCACCTTAGCAGCAACGTCAACGCCCTGGGCGCCGATTTGCTCTGGCAGCTGTGCAATCGTCGCTGCCAGTTTGCCATCATTTACTGCCTTTTCGCCATCCGGAGTGCCATCAAAACCGACAACCATCACATCTGATTTACCGGCAGTCTGCAGCGCACGCAGTGCACCCAACGCCATTTCGTCGTTCTGTGCGAAGACGGCTTTCACGTCAGGATGCGCGGTCAGCAGGTTCTGCATGACGTTCAGACCTTTGGTACGGTCGAAGTCTGCAGGCTGGCTCGCCAGAACATCAAATTTGTGTGCTGCTACGGCCTGTTGGAAACCTTCGCCACGCTCGCGAGCGGCAGAGGTCCCTGCAATACCCTGCAGTTCGATAACTTTCGCGCCTTCACCGGCTTTCTTAGCGATGTAGTCGCCCGCGATTTTGCCGCCCAGCACGTTATCAGACGCAATGTGGCTCACCACCTCACCTTTAGAGGCCTGACGGTCCAGCGTAATCACGGGGATCTTCGCCTGGTTTGCCATTTTCACGGCGTTACCCACGGCGTCGGAATCGGTTGGGTTGATCAGCAGAATTTTGGTGCCACGTACGGTCAGGTCCTGAACGTTTGCCAGCTCTTTCGCCGGGTTGTTCTGAGAATCCAGTACCACCAGGTTGTAGCCCAGTTTATCCGCCTCTTTCTGCGCACCGTCTTTCAGGGAAACGAAGAACGGGTTGTTAAGCGTCGAGATAACCAGCGCAATGGTGTCTTTCGCCATTGCGTTAGCACTTACGGTGGCGCTCAGTGCCACAGCAGAAACCAGGGTAGCCAGTTTTTTCATGTTCATATCTGAGATGTCCTGTTATGTCAGTTATTACTGCTTTTTGTTGTCTACCAGCACCGCCAGCAAAATCACCACCGCTTTAACGATCATCTGGTAATAGGAGGAAACACCTAACAAATTCAAACCATTATTAAGGAAACCGAGAATCAATGCGCCGATCAGCGTCCCAACAATGCGACCTTTACCGCCCGCAAGGCTAGTGCCGCCCAGAACCACTGCCGCAATCGCGTCCAGCTCATAGCCCGTCCCGGCCGTCGGCTGGGCGGAAGAGAGGCGCGCGACTTCGATAATCCCCGCCAGTGAAGCCAACAGGCCGCACAGCGAATAGACGATAATTTTAACCTTATTGACGCTGATCCCGGACAAGCGGGTAGCCGCTTCGTTGCCACCCAGCGCATAGATATAGCGGCCCAGGCGGGTGTGATGCAGCATGTACCACGCGGCGATAAACACAATCGCCATGATCCATACCGGGGTCGGTATGCCCAGCGGACGACCAATCCCGAACCAGCCAAACACATCGGCGTTATCAGTAAAGCCGGTATTCACCGGGCTGCCATTGGTATACACCATGGTCACCCCGCGCAGCAGCAGCATCATGACCAGGGTGGCGATAAACGCCTGCACCCGACCTTTGGCGACAATAACCCCAGTGACCGCGCCAATCGCAGCCCCTAATGCCAGCGCCGCCGCAACCGCCACCAGCGCATTCACTTCAATGCCAACAATCGAGGCCGCCACGGCGCCAGTCAGCGCCAGCAAAGAACCGACCGACAGGTCGATACCGGACGTCAGGATAACCAGCGTCATCCCCACCGCCATGATGGCGTTGACCGACGTCTGTTGCAGAATGTTGAACAGGTTATTAACGGTAAAAAAGTTCGGACTCATGGTCGAGACGACCGCGATCAGCACCAGCAGGGCAATCAGCGATTTTTGCTCTAACAGCCACGCTTTGGTGAAGTAGCGGCGACCAGCAACAGCCTGGGTAGTCATCTTTCTTACTCCTGAATCACACGATTAAGCTTGCCCACAGCGGCAGCCATCAATACTTCCTGGGTGGCCTGCTCGCGTGTGAATTCACCGCCGAGATGCCCTTCGTGCATCACCATGATGCGATCGCTCATGCCTAACACTTCCGGCATCTCCGAAGAGACGAGAATGATGCTCAGGCCATCGGCTTTAAACTGGTTAATCAGCTGATAGATCTCTTTTTTCGCCCCGACGTCGACGCCACGGGTGGGTTCATCGAGGATCAGTACTTTTGGACGCGTCATCAGCCCGCGGGCTATAGCCACTTTTTGCTGATTGCCGCCGGAGAGCAGGCCAATCGCCTGTTCCATCGACGGCGTTTTGACGTTGAACAGGCGGATAAAATCGCTCACCGCCTGCTGCTCATCTTTATGCTTCAGCCCACCGCCCGTGCGGCTGAAATAGCGCAGCGCAGTCAGGGACATATTCTCTTTGACCGACATACCCAGCACCAGGCCGTCACGTTTACGGTCTTCGGAAATATAAACGATACCGTTCGCCAGGCCGTCCTGCGGGGATTTGGTCACCACTTCATGGCCATCAAGCGTAACGTAGCCACTGGTTCGCGGCAGCGCGCCGTACAACACTTTCATCAGTTCGGTACGCCCGGCGCCCATCAGTCCCGCCACACCGAGGATTTCCCCTTTGCGCAGAATAAAGCTGACGTTTTCCACACCCGGGCCACACAGATTATCGACCTTCAGACGCACGTCACCGGTGGCTTTATCAAGATGCGGATATTGATCCTCAAGCTTACGCCCAACCATCATTTCAATCAGCGTATCTTCGGTTAGGGTCGCCACTTCACGTTCGGCGATAAACTGCCCGTCGCGGAACACGGTTACGTCATCGCAAATCTCGAAGATCTCTTTCATACGATGGGAAATGTAGACGATGCCGCGCCCCTGGGATTTGAGCTCGCGAATCACGCGAAAGAGTGATTCGGTTTCGGTGTCGGTTAGCGCGTCCGTCGGTTCATCCATGATGATGACCTTCGACTCAAAGCTCAGCACCTTGGCGATTTCCACCATCTGCTGATCGCCAATTGACAGTTCGCCCACCAACCGGTCGCTTTTAAAGCGCAGGTTGAGTTTCGCCAGCAGTTTATCTGCCTCGGCGTACATGGTTTTCCAGTCGATTTTGCCGAAGCGGTTAACGAACTCGCGGCCTAAGAAGATGTTCTCGGCGATGGTCAGCTGCGGGATCAGGTTCAGTTCCTGATGAATGATGCCGATCCCGGCTTCCTGTGACGATTTCGGCCCGGTAAAGGTCGTTTCCTGGCCGAGCCATTGCAGCGACCCGGCATCTTTGCTGTAGATCCCGGTCAGCACTTTCATCATCGTCGATTTACCGGCGCCGTTTTCGCCCACCAGCGCCATCACGCGCCCGGCATAGACATTCAGCGATGCGCCAGAAAGGGCTTTCACGCCCGGGAACGATTTATCGATCCCTTTGAGTTGCAATAATGCGTCCATGGCGGCCTCAGAACGTGACGCCAGCACAGAGAATGATATTCGCATACGGGGAACACTCCCCGCTGCGAATCACCGCCTGACTGTCTGCGGTTTGTTGTTTGAACTGCTCATGTGTGGTGTAACGAATTTCAATGGTGTTTCCCTGGTGCTGCTGCAGTTGCTCCAGATGGCGGAGCAACGTTTCGTGGAGCTGCGGATTATGGGTTTTAATTTCCGCGGCGAGAATTGCCGTCTCAACCTGCATTTCCGTGGTGACTACGTCCAGCACCTGCATAAATGTAGGCACGCCCTGGGTTAAAGCCATATCAATGCGTTGCGTACTGTGCGGGACAGGTAATCCTGCGTCACACACCACCAGCGTATCGGTATGCCCAAGACGGGAAATGACCGAGGAAATATCAGCGTTAAGTACCGTACCTTTCTTCATCGTTCTGCTCCACTAGCGAAACGTTTCGCTGGTGATGAGTTTAATCTTAACGGCGTACAGAAAACCACCATCAGGTTGCAGAAGTGTGATCGGCATCGAAACGTTTCGCTAAGTGAAATTTAGCGGGAGGTAAACAAGAAATGCCCGGCAGCGAAGACCGGGCATTTTAGGGAAAACTTAAATCTCGACCTGGGTTCCGAGTTCGATAACCCGGTTCGGCGGGATCTCAAACTGGTCAGGCGCACGCAGGGCGTTGCGTTGCAGCAGCAGGTACAGCTTACCGCGCAGACGCAAATACCACGGTCTGTCGTTTCCAATAATCAACGACTCATGCGACATAAAGAACGAGGTTTCCATCATCCGGCAGCTCAGGCCTTCAAGGCCACAGCGGTGGAAGACTTCTTCCACGTTCGGTGTTTCACGCCAGCCGTAACTCGCCACCACGCGCCAGAACGACGGTGACAGCTGCTCAATCTGCACCCGGCGCACGTTATGGACGTAAGGCGCATCTTCGGTTCTCAGCGTCAGCAGGATCACTCGCTCATGCAGCACTTTGTTGTGCTTGAGGTTGTGCAGCATCGCAAATGGGATCACGTTCAGGGCGCGGGACATATATACCGCGGTGCCCGGCACGCGAACCGGCGGCGATTTCTCCAGGGACGCAATCATCGCTTCGAGAGAATTACCGTGCTCGTGCATACGACGCAGCAGGCGGAAACGCTCGCTTTTCCAGGTGGTCATAATCATGAACATCACCAGGCCCAGCGTCAGCGGCAGCCAACCGCCGGAAAGCAACTTATCGAGGTTCGCTGAGAACAGCGGCACATCAATGCACAGGAACGCGACCAGAATCAGGAACACAAAGTATTTGTTCCAGTGCCAGTTATTGCGCGCCACAGTCGTCGCCAGGATCGTGGTCAGAACCATGGTCCCGGTAACCGCGATACCGTATGCCGCCGCCAGATTGCTCGAGTGCTGGAAGCTGACAATCACCAACACCACAGACACATACAGCAGCCAGTTAATGAACGGGATGTAAATCTGGCCGGATTCCATTTCGGAGGTGTGGATGATGCGCATCGGCGACAGATAACCCAAGCGCACCGCCTGACGCGTCAGAGAGAAGACGCCCGAGATAACCGCCTGAGAAGCGATAACGGTGGCCAACGTGGCGATAATCAGCATGGGGATCAGCGCCCATTCAGGTGCCAGCAGGAAGAACGGGTTTTTGATGGCTTCAGGATGCTTGAGCAGCAGCGCCCCCTGGCCGAAATAGTTCAGAACCAGCGAAGGCAATACCACCGTAAACCAGGCAATACGAATCGGCAGTTTGCCGAAATGCCCCATATCGGCATACAGCGCTTCCACCCCGGTGATGGACAGCACCACCGCGCCGAGCGCCACGAACGAGACGGTTTTGTATTCAAGGAAGAAATGCACCGCCCAGTATGGGTTCAGCGCATGAAGCACTTCCGGGTTATCGATGATGCTGCGCGCGCCAAGAACGGCCAGCAACAGGAACCAAATCAGCATAATAGGGGCGAACAGTTTCCCCACCAGCGCGGTACCGTGTTTCTGAATCATAAACAGCAGGGTAAGAACCCCGATAGAGATAGGCACTATCCAGCTGTCAAGCTGAGGAGCGATGATTTCAAGCCCTTCAATGGCCGACATCACCGAGATGGCGGGGGTAATGACCACCTCACCATAGAAGAAGCTGCCGCCAATCAACCCGAGAATAACCAGTACCGAGGTCATTCTCGCCGACGTGTTACGCCCCGCAAGTGACATCAGCGTCAGGATCCCACCCTCTCCAGCATTATCCGCACGCATCACGAAGGTGATGTACTTCAGGGAAACGGTCAATATCAGCAGCCAGAAGATCAGGGATAAAAAGCCGAAAACGGCATCCCGTTCCACGCCAAATCCAAACTGGCCCGAGAGACACTCTCTCAACGTATACAGGGGGCTGGTACCAATGTCACCGTATACCACGCCGATTGCCGCAAGGGTGATTGCCGACAATGATTGCTTATTATCAGTGCTCATAGACTCGTCTTTCGTTTAATAAGACAAATGTGTACCTGAATCCGTGGCTCACAAAAGGCGCACAGTATGCACGATTAATCGAAAAATCGTACTCCCAAATGACAACACGTTAACCTTGCTCAAAAATTGTCGGCGCTTACTCGCACTATTACCCGTCCCCAGCAAACGGCTATAATCGCTTGATAGCTGGATAAATAGCGGAAGGACACCACTCTATTATGGCGCAATCACACTTATTAGCAGAAAGAATTTCCCGACTCAGCCAGGCCCTTGAAAAGGGCCTTTTTGAGCGCAGTCATGCCATCCGTCTGTGCCTTCTGGCCGCGCTGAGTGGCGAAAGCGTGTTTCTGCTCGGGCCACCTGGAATAGCCAAAAGCCTTATCGCCCGCCGCCTCAAATTCGCCTTCCAGCACGCCCGCGCCTTTGAATACCTGATGACCCGTTTCTCCACCCCGGAAGAGGTGTTTGGCCCGCTGTCGATTCAGGCGTTAAAAGATGAAGGCCGCTATGAGCGTTTAACCACCGGCTACCTGCCCGAAGCAGAAATCGTGTTTCTTGATGAGATCTGGAAAGCGGGCCCGGCAATCCTCAACACCCTGCTGACGGCTATCAACGAACGTAGCTTCCGCAACGGTGCGCACGAAGAAAAAATCCCGATGCGCCTGCTGGTGGCCGCTTCGAACGAACTGCCGGAAGCAGACAGCAGCCTTGAAGCGCTGTACGACCGAATGCTTATCCGCCTGTGGCTCGACAAAGTACAGGACAAAAGTAACTTCCGCTCTTTGCTTATCAATCAGCAGGATGAAAGCACCAACCCGGTGCCGGAAAATTTACAGGTCACCGATGAAGAGTTTGCCCAGTGGCAGGTGGATATCGGTAAGGTGAAGCTGCCGGATGCTGTTTTCGAGCTGGTGTATCAGCTACGTCAGCAGCTCGATACGCTCCCCAGCGCGCCATATGTGTCCGATCGCCGCTGGAAAAAAGCGATCCGGTTATTACAGGCCAGCGCCTTTTTCAGCGGCCGCGATACCATCGCTCCTATCGATCTTATCCTCCTGAAAGACTGCCTGTGGCACGATGCGGAAAGCCGCAATCTGATGCAGCAGCAGCTGGACGTTTTGATGACCGGGCACGCCTGGCAGCAGCAGGCAATGCTTACAAAACTCGGGACGATTATTCAGCGCCGACTCCAGCTTCAGCAGCAGCAAAGTGACAAAACGGCGCTGAAAGTGACACGTCTGGGCGGGATGTTCAGCCGGAAGCCGCATTACGAACTGCCGGATGATGTGCAGGAGCCGACGCTAACCCTGCTGTTGCAGCAACCGCTGAAGCTGCATGACATGAGCGTGGTTCACGTCACGCTCGAACGCCCGGCACTGGCGCACTGGCTGGAGAAAGGTGGCGAGATCCGCGGCAAACTCAACGGTATTGGTTTTGCGCAGGTGCTGAATATGGAAGTCGACACCAGCCTGCATCTGGTGGTTCGCGATGTGAGTCTGCAAGGCTCTCGTTTAGCGCTGCCGGGCAGCTCAACGCCGGAAAACATGCCGGGCGAAATCAAACAGCAACTGGATGCCCTGGACGACGAGTGGCATCAGCAGCACAACCGCTTTAGCGAGCAGCAGAAATGCTTGTTCATTCCCGGTGACTGGTTGGGCCGCATTGAGGCCAGCCTACAGGATGTTGGCGCGCAGATTAAACAGGCGCGGCAATAATGCTCAGCCTCGACACGCTCAATGTCATGCTCGCGGTCAGCGAGGAAGGGATGATTGAAGAGATGATCCTCGCCCTGCTGGCTTCCCCGCAGCTGGCATTGTTCTTCGAGAAATTCCCTCGCCTGAAAACCGCTGTCGCCGAAGACATTCCGCGCTGGCGCGAAGCGCTGAAAGGCCGACTGAAAGAGATGCCGGTACCGCAGGATCTCAGCGATGAAGTGATGGCCTATCAGCAAAGCCAGGTCCTGTCGACGTCACAATTTATCGTCCAGCTTCCGCAACTCCTGACCCTGCTACAGAAACTGCATTCCCCGTTTGCCGCGCAGGCGCAGCAGTTGGTGGACAACAACGCCACCTTTACCGCCGCATTACATACCCTGTTTTTACAACGCTGGCGGCTGAGCCTGGTGGTTCAGGCCACCACGCTCAATCAACAGCTGCTGGAAGACGAGCGCGAACAGCTCCTCAGCGAAGTGCAGGAGCGCATGACCCTTAGCGGACAGCTGGAGCCGGTGCTGGTGGAAAACGATACCTCAGCCGGACGATTGTGGGATATGAGCGAGGGCCAGCTAAAGCGCGGCGACTGGCAGCTCATCGTTCGGTACGGCGATTTTCTCAGCGAGCAGCCGGAGCTGATGCGCCTTGCCGAGCAGCTCGGGCGTTCACGCGAGGCGAAATCAGTGCCGAAAAAAGATTCGCCAATGGAAACCTTCCGCACAATGGTGCGTGAACCGTCCACGGTGCCGGAACAGGTTGATGGCCTACAGCAAAGCGATGACATTCTGCGTCTGCTGCCGCCGGAACTGGCGACACTTGGCATTACCGAACTGGAATATGAGTTTTATCGCCGACTGGTGGAGAAGCAATTACTCACTTACCGCCTGCATGGTGACGCCTGGCATGAAAAACTGAGCGAGCGCCCGGTGGTGCATCAGGACGTAGATGAACAGCCGCGCGGGCCGTTTATCGTCTGCGTGGATACCTCTGGCTCGATGGGCGGATTTAACGAACAGTGTGCGAAAGCATTCTGTCTGGCGCTAATGCGCGTCGCGCTGGCCGACAACCGCCGCTGTTTCATTATGCTGTTTTCCAGCGAAGTAGTGCGCTACGAGTTGACCGGTCCCCAGGGGCTGGAACAGGCAATCCGCTTTTTAAGTCAGCGTTTTCGCGGCGGGACGGATATTGCCAGCTGTTTTCGCGCCATAATCGAACGGATGCAGGGCCCGGAATGGACCGACGCCGATGCGGTGGTGATTTCAGATTTCATCGCCCAGCGGTTGCCGGATGATGTGGTGACCAAAGTCGGGGAGCTGCAGCGCAAACACCAGCACCGTTTTCATGCGGTGGCGATGTCCCAACACGGTAAACCCGGCATTATGCGCATCTTCGATCATATCTGGCGCTTTGATACCGGGCTGCGCAGCAGGCTGCTGCGGCGCTGGAAACGCTAATTAAAGCAGAGAGGTGACGCTTTCGCGGATCTGCTGGGGCCATACGCCGCACTGAACCTGACCGATATGCGGCAGCTGCAGCAGTAACATGGTCAGGCGTGACTGTCCGATACCGCCGCCCACCGTCTGCGGCATTTCACCTCTGAGCAGCGCCTGGTGCCACTCCAGCTGCAGACGATCCTCATCCCCAGTGAGTGCTAACTGACGTTTCAGCGCCTCAGCATCCACGCGAATCCCCATCGAGGAGAGCTCAAATGCGTCTTCCAGCACCGGGTTCCACACCAGGATATCTCCGTTGAGACCTGATAGCCCGCTTTCCCCTTGGGTGCTCCAGTCATCATAATCCGGGGCACGCACGTCATGGCGTTTACCATCGGACAGCTTACCGCCGATCCCCATCAGGAATACCGCACCCAGATCTTTAGCTATGGCGCGCTCGCGGCCTTTGGCATCCAGACCCGGATAACGGGTCAGTAACTCTTCGCTATGCACAAAGTGGATCTGCTCTGGCAGGAACGGTGCCAGACCAAACTCTTTGCTGACAGCTGACTCGGTCGCTTTGATCCCGGCATAAATCGCCTCAACCGTTGCTTTCAGCGTCCCGGTGTGACGTTCGCCGTCTCCCATCACTCGTTCCCAGTCCCACTGGTCAACGTAAACGGAGTGAATAGCCGAGAGTCGGTCTTCATCGGGGCGAAGGGCTTTCATGTGCGTGTACAGCCCTTCGCCCGCGCTGAAGTCGTGTTGTCCGAGCGTCTGACGTTTCCACTTCGCGAGGGAATGCACCACCTCGAACTGGGCGTCAGGCAAGTTTTTCACTTTTACCTGTACCGCTTTTTCGCAACCAGACAGGTTGTCCTGCGTGCCATCGCCTACACGGCTTAAGATCGGCGCCTGAACTTCAACGAGTCCAAGTCTGTCTTCGAGCTCACGAGAAAAATGGGACTTAACGAAACTGATCTGGCGTTGTTTTGCGATGTAAGCGGTTTTCATTTTTATGACTCCTGCGTCCTGTTGCCTTTGATTAAGCAACAGAAAGCGGGTGTAATTCAATAATCACCAAGCAAAAAGCCCATGATGGTTTTGATTCGTCAAAATAAATCGCTAAAATAGAGTGAATCATCAAACTTCATAAGAAAAACCTATGGAAAATTATCAGATCGACAATCTCGACCGCGGCATCCTTGAGGCATTAATGGCCAATGCGCGCACCGCCTATGCCGAACTGGCCAAACAGTTTGGCGTCAGCCCCGGCACGATTCATGTGCGCGTAGAGAAGATGAAGCAGGCAGGCATCATCACAGGCGCTCGCATTGACGTTAACCCGAAACAACTGGGTTATGACGTGTGCTGCTTTATCGGCATCATATTGAAAAGCGCCAAAGACTACCCCTCTGCGCTGGCCAGGCTGGAAAGCCTCGATGAAGTGACCGAAGCGTATTACACCACCGGGCACTACAGCATCTTTATAAAGGTAATGTGTCGCTCGATCGACGCCCTCCAGCAGGTACTTATCAACAAGATCCAAACAATCGATGAAATTCAG
>Ga0160437_1001352_pt1 | contig 11213 bp, 13 predicted proteins | sample HID1975I_E0MG_FD_108227 | JGI IMG/M metagenome (GOLD analysis project Ga0160437, IMG submission 108227) | Enriched soil microbial communities from UW Madison campus, WI, USA - HID1975I_E0 MG | ecosystem: Environmental > Terrestrial > Soil > Unclassified | place: USA: Madison, Wisconsin... | reverse complement strand
GTACGGCTACGAGTTCGGCACCGTCGGGTCGCGCCTCGACGCGCTGGCGGATGCGCTGCCCCGCATCGAGGAGCGCTGGACGAAGCTCAACCCGGCACCCATTCGCGACATCCCGATCCTCATCGGCGGTGGTGGCGAGAAGAAGACGCTGCGCCTGGTGGCCCGTCACGCCGACATCTGGCACTCCTTCCCCGACCCCGAGACGCTGCAGCGCAAGCTCGGCATCCTCGCCGAGCACTGCGAGGTCGTGGGCCGCGACATCGCCGAGATCGAGATCTCGGTCGAGAACCGGCACGGCGACGAGGCGAAGGCCGACGAGCTGCACGCCCTCGGCGCGACGCTCTTCACGGTCGGCATCTCCGGCCCCGACTACCCGCTCGACGCGGTGAAGCGGATGCTCGCCTGGCGAGACGCGAACAGCTGACGATGACGGGGCGCCCGATCAGGGTCGGGGTGCAGATCGCCCCGCAGCACGCGAGCTACCCGGTGCTGCGGGATGCGGTGCGCCGCGCCGAAGACCTGGGCGTCGACCTCGTCATGGGGTGGGACCACTTCTTCCCGCTCACGGGCGACCCGGACGGGGCCCACTTCGAGGCCTTCACGGTGCTCGCCGCGATCGCCGAGCAGACCGAGCGCGTCGAGTTCGGGCCGCTCGTGTCGGCGACCCCGTTCCGCAATCCCGACCTCGTGGCGGATATGGCCCGCACCATCGACCACATCTCCGCCCACGACACCGGCGCGGGCCGCTTCATCCTGGGGGTGGGAGCCGGATGGAACGAGCGCGACTTCGACGAGTACGGCTACCCGTTCGGCACCGTCGGCACGCGACTCGGCGCGTTCGAGCGGGCCGTGCCGCGCATCCGGCAGCGTCTCGGGCAGCTGAACCCGGCGCCCACCCGTCGCATCCCGATCCTCGTCGGGGGCGCGGGGGAGCGCCGCACGCTGCGCGTCGCCGCCGAGCACGCCGACATCTGGCACGCCTTCGGAGACGTCGACACCCTCACCCACAAGGTCGCCGTGCTCGAGGAGCACTGCCGCGTGGTCGGTCGCGACCCGGGCGAGATCGAGCGCTCCACCGGCACGAGCGTGCGTGGTCTCGGCGTCGGCGACCTCGAGACCGCCGAACGCTTCGTGGACCTCGGCTTCACGACCTTCATCGTCGCGATCACCGCGCCGGAACTCGACGACACCGCCCTGCGGGCGTTGCTGGCCTGGCGCGACTCCCGGCAGTAGCCCCGGCTACAGCGCCGCCGCGTCCTTCGCGGGCGTCTCGCCGACCGGTTCCGCGTGACTCCGGTAGCGCGCCACGACGCGCTCGAGGTAGGCCGTGATGGTGTGCTGCTCGTCGTCGCTGAAGGCGGCGAGTTCGCTGTCGAGACCCTGGATCATGGGCATGAGGCGGCTCATCGCGCGTTCCGCGGAGCGCGGGGAGGGGACGACGAGCACGCCTCGACGGTCGGACGGGTTCGGTTCGCGCCGCGCGTGCTCGAGCGCCACGAGGCGGTCGACCGCGGTGGTCATGGAGGCGGTCGAGATGCCGAGCCGACGCGACAGCTCGGTGGGGGTGAGCGGCCCGTTCATCAGCAGCTGTTCCATCGCCTCGAGATCGGTTGCGTTCACGCCCAGCTCGCTGCCGAGCTGCTTCTCGAACGCCTCGCTGACCTCGAGGAACTCGCGTAGCAGCAGCGTCGCCCGGCTGAGGGCGGGGGGCTGACCGTGGTCCATGGTTCCAGGATAGCGATCAGGTAGTTAGAAGAACATGTAATATGACTCTCTAATCAATTTCGGTCGTTCCGAGGGGATCACATGTCCGGCCTGCTTCGTTTCATCACCTCCACCAAGACGTCCTGGGTGGTGCTGCTGGTCACCGTGCTGGCGGCGGGTGCACTCTTCGCGTTGAGCGGGGGAGAGAAGTCGCAGACCGCCCCCTCGGTCGGCCTGCCCGACTCGGCCGAATCAGTTCAGGTCGACCGGCTGCTCGAAGACTTCCCCAGCGCCGAAGGCACCTCCGCCCTGCTGGTGTTCGCGAGCGACGACGGCCCGCTCTCCGACGAGACCCTCGCCGCCATCGACGCGAAGGTGTTCGGCGAGCTCACCGAATTCGCCCCCGACGGATTCGTGCCGCCTGCACAGGTCTCCGATGACGGCACGGTCGCACTGGTCGCCGTGCCCCTCGATCCCGAACCGGATGTGGCCGCCCAGGCAGAGCGCGCGCAGGAACTCCGCGATGCCGCATCCGCCGACCTCGACGGCGTGCAGGTGTACCTCACCGGAGCCGAGGGCTTCGAGGTCGACGTCGCCGCAGTCTTCGCGGGCGCCGACCTCACCCTCCTGCTCACCACCGTCGTCGTCGTCGCGATCCTGCTGCTCATCACCTACCGCAGCCCCTGGCTGTGGCTCGTGCCGCTCGCCGTGGTCGGCACGGCCGATGCGCTCGCGGGCATCATCGCGCGGCAGGTGGCGCAGGCGGTCGGGGTCGAGCTCGACGCCTCGATCACCGGCATCCTCTCGGTGCTCGTGTTCGGTGCCGGCACCAACTACGCCCTCCTGCTGATCGCCCGCTACCGCGACGAGCTACGGCACTACGAGGACCGCCGCGAGGCGATGCGGCACGCGCTGCGCGGCGCCGGACCGGCCGTCATCGCGAGCGGCTCGACGGTCGCGCTCGCGCTCGCCACGCTGCTGTTCGCCGAACTCGCCGGCAACCGCGCCCTCGGCCTCGCCTGCGCCGTCGGCGTGGTGGTGGCGATGATCTTCGCGCTACTCGTGCTGCCCGCCGCCCTCGTGCTGTTCGGCCGCGGGCTCTTCTGGCCCTACATCCCGAGGTTCGGTTCGCCCGACGCGATCGGACGCAGCCCGTGGGGCAAGCTCGGACGTGCGGTGTCGCGACGGCCGCTCGTCGTCGCGCTCGTCGGGTTCGCCGTGCTCGCCGCACTCGCGAGCGGTGCCCTGTTCGTGCAGACCGGGCTCTCGCAGAACGACCGCTTCCTGCAGAAACCCGAGGCGGTGCTCGGCCAGGAGGTGCTCGCGGAGGCGTTCTCGGCAGGCACCACCTCGCCCGCGGTCGTGGTAGTGCCGGCGGACGAGGCCGATGAGACCGTTGCCGCGCTGCGGGAGGTGCGGGGCGTCGACGAGGCCGTGGTCACCGAGACGACCGACGACCTCGCCAAGCTCAGCGTCACCCTCGACACCGCTGCGGAGACACCGGAGGCCTTCGCCGCGATCGAGGCGATCCGCGCGGCACTCGACGACGTCGGCTCGGGAGCGGGCCTCGTGGGCGGGCTCGACGCCCAGGCGCTCGAGGTGTCCGAGGCGCAGGCGCACGACCAGGGGCTCATCATCCCGCTGATCCTCGTGCTCGTACTGCTGGTGCTGGTCGTGCTGCTGCGCGCGTTCGTGGCGCCGCTCCTGCTGCTGGTCGCCGTCGTCGCCAGCTTCTTCAGCGCCGTCGGCGCCAGCTGGTGGCTCTTCCAGACGCCGCTGTTCGGGTTCCCCGCGATCGACGACAACGTGCTGCTGTTCAGCTTCCTGTTCCTGGTGGCCCTCGGCGTCGACTACTCGATCTTCCTCGTGACGAGAGCCAACGAGGAGGTGCGCAACCTCGGCACCACCCAGGGGATGGTGCGCGCCCTCGCGGCGACCGGCGGGGTCATCACGAGCGCCGGCATCCTGTTGGCTGCCGTCTTCGCCGTGCTCGGCGTGCTGCCGCTCATCACCCTCACGCAGATCGGCGTGATCGTGTGCATCGGCGTGCTCATCGACACGCTCCTGGTGCGCACGGTGATCGTGCCCGCGCTCGCGTTCCTCACCGGGGACCGCTTCTGGTGGCCTCGCCGTCCCGCGCTCAGCGACGCGGATGCGGCGGCGGCCGGTGCCGACGCGCTCGCCGACCCGCGCGCCTCGACCGCCTAGAGTGCGGCGGGCGGCGCACCGTCGCGGAACTCGTGGATCAGGTGCGCCGTGACCGCACGCAGGTCGCCGCCCGCGGCATCCGCGACGGCCAGCTGGCGCTGGTAGCTGGCCCCCGCCACGAGCGTTCGGCGCACGCCTTCGAGCTCGCTTCGGCAGCCGAGTTCGGCGGCGATCGGCAGCAGCTCGTCGAGCAGCTCCTCGAGGTGGGCTGTCACGGGCCGCTCGAGCCCGCGACCGTCGACGATGATCTCCGCGTCGAGGCCGTAGCGGGCCGCGCGCCACTTGTTCTCGCGGTGATACCAGGGCTGCAGCGTCGGCAGGGGCCGGCCGGCGTCGAGCTGCCGGGAGAAGTACTCCACGAGCGTCTGGGTGAGCGCGGCGACGCTCGCGAGCTCCGCGAGCGTCGACATCCCGTCGCACGCGCGCACCTCGATGGTGCCCCAGCGCGGTGCCGGGCGGATGTCCCAGCGCACCTCGGTGGCGTCCTCCATGATCCCGGTGCGGATCATGTCGTCGAGGTAGCCCTCGTAGTCGCCCCACGTCGGCAGGGGCCACGGCAGCCCCGCCGTGGGCAGCTGCTGGAACACGAGCGCGCGGTTCGAGGCGTAGCCGGTGCGCTCGCCGGCCCAGAACGGGCTCGACGCCGACAGCGACTGCAGGTGCGGCAGATAGAGCGAGAGCGCCCCGATGATCGGCATCACCTTGCGCACGTCCTCCACCCCCACATGCACGTGGATGCCCCAGATCATCATGTTGCGCCCCCACCACTGGGTGCGCTCGATGAGCGTGTGGTACCGGGTCTTGTCGCTCACGGCCTGGTCGTACCACTGCGCGAACGGGTGGCTGCCGGCGCACATCAGCTCCACGCCGAGCGGGTCGGTGACCTTCCGCACGGCGCCGATCGCGGCGGCGATGTCGTCGACCGCCTGCGCGACGTCGCGCCCGACGCCGCTCGTCACCTCGACGGTGTTCGTCAGCAGCTCCGCGGTCGCGGTGTGGCGTGCGTCGGGTCCCGACGCGGCGGTCACCTGCTCGATGATCTCGGGGCCGCGGCCCACGAGCTCACCGGTCGCGGGATCCGCGAGCATGAGCTCCCACTCGATCCCGACCGTGCTGCGCTGCGATGGCGCGAAGGCGACCTCCATGCGGCGAGTCTGGCATCCGGCCACCCGTGGCGGGAACGGGTTGTCATCTGGCGGAATGGAGGGTATCGGGTGTCGGATGCCGCGCGTAGCGTGACGAGGTGCCCAGCTCCGCCCGCCTCTCGCCTCTCGTGCTCGCCGCCATCGTCTTCACGCTTCTGGCCTGGGGCAGCGCGTTCATCGTGATCCGCGGGGTCGCGCCCGAGATCGGTGGGGGAGCGCTCGCGCTCGGGCGGCTCGTCGTCGGCACGCTCGCGCTCGGGGTGCTCATGCTCGTCGCCCGGCGCTGGCTGCGTCCCTCGGGCCGCGAGTGGGCCCTGCTGCTGCTCTACGGGGTCGCCTGGTTCGGCGCCTACAACGTCACCCTCAACCTCGCCGAGCACACCCTCGACGCCGGCACGACGGCGATGATCGTCAACATCGGGCCGATCCTGATCGCGCTCGGCGCGGGCGTCTTCCTCGGTGAGGGCGTGCCCCGCTGGCTGGTGATCGGCGCGGCCGTCTCGTTCTCGGGCGTCGTGCTCATCGGGCTCGGCATGAGCGTGTTCTCGGGTGGCGGCCACGTCGACCTCGCGGGTGTGCTGTGGGCGCTCGCCTCCGCCATCACCTACGCCACCGGTGTGCTCGCCCAGAAGCCGATCGTGCGGCGCCTTCCGGCCGTGCAGGTGACGTTCATCGGATGCGTCATCGGCATGCTCGCGTGCCTGCCGTTCGCGGGGCAGCTGATCGGCGAGGCGACGCAGGCGTCCCCGGCGGCGATCGCCGGGGTGGTGTACCTCGGCATCGTACCGACCGCCCTCGCCTTCACCACCTGGGGCTACGCGCTGGCGCGCGTGCCGGCGGGGCAGCTGGGCGTCTCGACCTACATCGTGCCGCCGCTCACGATCATCGCCGGATGGCTCGTCTTCGACGAGGTGCCGACCCTGCTCGCCGTGATCGGCGGCGTGCTCTGCCTCACCGGTGTGGCGATCTCGCGGCGCCGTGACCCGGTCCCGGCATCCGAGGAGACGGCTCCCGAGGTGCCCGCTGGTAGCCGACAGCCTCAGGACGTGTCAGAATAGTTTGTTGGAGCCGCGCAGCCCGACCCTCTATCAGGCGCGATGGTTCCCCCTTCAGAGCTTTCTGCCGGAGTGTGCCCCCACGCGCACGGGAGCAGTTCGAACCCCTACACATACGTTTCAGGAGAATTGTGGCTGTCAAGATCCGCCTCAAGCGGCTCGGCAAGATCCGTGCCCCGTACTACCGCATCGTCGTCGCCGACTCGCGCACCAAGCGCGACGGTCGCGTGATCGAAGAGATCGGCAAGTACCACCCCACCGAGGAGCCCTCGTTCATCGAGGTCAACTCCGAGCGTGCCCAGTACTGGCTCTCCGTCGGCGCCCAGCCGACCGAGCAGGTGCTCGCGCTCCTCAAGCTCTCGGGCGACTGGGGAACCTTCAAGGGCGAGAAGGGTGCCAAGAGCACCATCCGCACCAAGGAGGCGCCGGTCGTGTTCGTCGCCGACGAGAAGAAGAAGCCCGTTCTCAAGCCCAAGGCTGAGAAGAAGGCTCCCGTCGAGGAGGCTCCGGCCGCCGCCGACGAGACCGAGGTCGTGGCCGACGCGGATGTCGTCGAGGCCGAGGCCGAGGTCGTGGCCGTCGAGGGTGCCGAGGCCGCTGAGGCCGAGGCTGCCGACGCCGACAAGGAGTAGTTCCATGCTCGCATCCGCCCTCGAGCACCTCGTCAAGGGGATCGTCGATCACCCCGACGACGTGCAGGTGGATTCGTCGAGCAGCGCGCGTGGCGAGGTCCTCGAGGTGCGTGTGCACCCCGAGGACCTCGGCCGCGTCATCGGCCGCTCGGGTCGCACCGCGAAGGCGCTGCGCGCCCTCGTCAGTGCGCTCGCCGACGGCCGCCGCGTGCGCGTCGACGTCGTCGACACCGACGCGGCGTGAGCGGGGCGAAGCGCCCCGGCACCACCCAGCTGCGCGTCGGGCGGCTCGTCAAGGCGCACGGTCTGAAGGGCGCCCTGAAGGTCGAGCTGTACACCGACGATCCGGGCAAGCGTTTCGTGCCGGGTGCGACGTTCTCGCTGCAGGTGCCGACGTCGTCCGACTGGCACGGCAAGTCGATCGAGCTGATCGAGCTGCGCTGGTACAACTCGCATCCGGTCGCCTTCTTCGTGGGCGTCGACGACCGCACCGCGGCCGAGACTCTGGTGAAGGCCATCCTCTGGGTCGATGCGGACATCGCCGAAGAGCAGGAGCCCGACGCCTGGTACGACCACCAGCTGGTGGGTCTGCGCGCACTGCGTGACGGTGTCGAGGTCGGCAAGATCGCGCGCGTCGAGCACCTTCCGGCGCAGGACCTGCTCGTTGTGAAGACGGCCGACACCGAGGTGCTCGTGCCGTTCGTCTCGGCGATCGTTCCCGCGGTCGACCTGCAGGCCGGTACCGTCACCCTCACCCCGCCCGCGGGCCTCTTCGAGGAGCTGGTCGACACCGACCCCGAGGTCGAGCCCGAGCCCGAGCAGTCGGGCGAAGCCGCAACCGACTAGCGCGCCCCGGCGCAGGCGGATCGACGATCCGCGGCGACTCTCTGCGCGACGGCCCGACACGCGAGTCCTCGAGCGCCGAGGACCGCAGTCGAGCGGAATAACTGCACGCTGCGGCCCGACTTGCGGACCCGTGAGAGTTCAGCACCCCGATACGCTCGACCCGTGCGAATCGATGTGGTCACGATCTTCCCCGAGTTCTTCTCGGTGCTCGACGTGTCGCTCGTCGGCAAGGCGCGCGCGGCCGGACTCATCGACATCCGGGTGCACGACCTGCGCGACTTCACGCACGACCGTCACCGCACGGTCGACGACACCCCCGCCGGGGGCGGTGCCGGCATGGTGATGAAGCCTGAGCCGTGGGGTGAGGCGCTCGACACGATCCTCGAGGGCACGACGGATGCCGTGGTCGTCTTCCCGACACCTGCCGGCGAGCTCTTCCGGCAGCCGATCGCCCGCGAACTCGCCGCGGCCCCGCATCTGGTGTTCTGCTGCGGCCGCTACGAGGGCATCGACCAGCGGGTCGTCGATCACACACGCACTCGCCCGGAGGTGCGCGAGGTGCGCGAGCTGAGCCTCGGCGACTACGTGCTGAACGGCGGCGAGGTGGCCGTGATGGCGATGATCGAGGCGGCTGGGCGCCTGGTGCCCGGTATGGTCGGCAATCCCGACTCCCTCGTCGAGGAGAGCCACGAGGACGGCCTGCTCGAGTACCCCAGCTACACGAAGCCTGCCGTCTGGCGCGAACTCGAGACGCCGCCGGTGCTGCTGTCGGGCAACCACGCCGCGATCGACGCCTGGCGTCGGGAGCAGCAGGTGGAGCGCACGCGGCGGGTCCGCCCGGAACTGCTCGGCGAGACGTGACCCGGGTGCGCCCGTGGGCGACCGGGCTCATCGTGGCCGCCGGGCTGTGCCTCCTCGGGTGGCTGATTCTGGGCCTGCTGGTGCCGGCGTTCGGTGGGCCGCCCCCGGATGAGCTCGCGCACGACTTCACCGGAGCTACGGTGCGGCTGTTCGTGCCGTTCCTCGCACTCGTGTTCCTGGTCGAGGCGGTGTTGCTGCTGGTGCGTCGCCCGCGGCGGCTCGGCACCTCAGACCGGGTGGCGCTGCTGTTGCAGGCTTCGACGCTCGTGCTGATCCTGGTGGGGGTGTGCGTCGACGCCGTCGTCGGCATCCGCGCGTTCACGACCCCGTACTGGGGCGCGATCGCGATCTGGCTCGCCACCGTGGCGCTCTCGCTCGTCGCTGCGGTGGTGCTGCTGGTCGGCACGCTCACCGCGGCCCGGGATCGCGCCGCACCCGCAGCGCCCTAGTGCGATCCGTCAGCTGGAGCGGGCGGTGAGCACGAGGGGGCCCTCCGGTGTGACGGCCACCGTGTGCTCGGCGTGCGCGCCGCGGGAGCCGTCTTTCGACCGCAGGGTCCAGCCGTCGCGGTCGGTGTAGATCTCGTCGGTGGTGTGCATGAACCACGGCTCGATCGCGAACACCAGTCCTGCGCGCAGCGGCAGTCCGCGCTTGCGGCGGCCGTCGTTGGGGATGTGGGGGTCGCCGTGCATCTCGCGGCCCACGCCGTGGCCGCCGAAGTCGAGGTTGACACCCAGGCCCGCCGCCTCGGCGACGTCGCCGATCGAGGCGGAGATGTCGCCGATCCTGTGACCGACGGTGGCGGCGGCGATGCCCGCCTCGAGCGCCCGCTCGGTGGTGGCGATCAGCTGCAGGTCTTTCGGGTCGGCGTCGCCCACCACGATCGACAGCGCCGAGTCGGTGACCCAGCCGCCGAGGGATGCCGCGAAGTCGAGCGAGAGCAGGTCGCCGTTCTTCAGGCGGTAGTCGTGGGGGAGCCCGTGCAGCACCGCGTCGTTGACGGAGGTGCAGATGACTTTGCCGAACTTCGAGCCGCCGAACGAGGGGTGGTAGTCGATGTAGCAGCTCTCGGCGCCGGCCGCGCGGATCATGTCGTGCGCGAGGCGGTCGAGGTCGAGCAGGTTGACGCCCACGTCGGCGGCGTCGCGGGTGGCTTCGAGCACGCTCGCCACGAAGCGGCCTGCCGCTTTCATCTGCTCGATCTCAGCGGGCGTACGGAGTTCAATCACCTGGAAAGCGTAACCTTGGGGGATGGTCGTCCGCCGCGTCGTCTATCGTCTGCTGTTCCCCCTCGCCTTCGTGCTGCCCGTCTGGGTGCTGATCGGCCGCGGAATCCTGCTCGACGGCATCGGCTGGGACTTCCTCGTCTACCTGTTCGTGTGCCCCATCCTGTTCGTCGCCCTGCTGGTGGTGGGCGGGCTCATGGTGTGGCGTCCCGGTGCTCGCGAGGAGAAGGCGGTCACGGGGTGGGATGCGGCGGTGCTGATCACGCTGTGGCTCGCGCTGATCGCCACCGGCTTCGTCGCGCATCCGGCGCTCGTGGCCCTCGCGGTGGTTCTGGTGCTGGTCGCGTTCTGGCTGGCCCTCTGGGAGCTGCTCACCGAGGGGCGCCGCCGGTTCGAGGCGGTCATGGACGACATCGACGCCACCACGAAGGGGTCGCGTGCCTCGGTGCCGCAGCAGCAGAACCTCGACATCGGCGAGGTCATCGTGGTGACCTCGGAAGACGTGACCAAGCGCGACGGCGAGAACTGACACCGGCCCTGGTCGCGGCCGGGGCTCCCGGTATGGCAGAATTGACCCTTGTGCTTCCGCACGGCCCTGCCACAGGGGGACCGTCGCAGCGTGAAGCCACCCCAATCCTCAGAATCTTCATACCGCGTTCGACCTGTGGCGGGCGCAGAGAGCGAACAACTCCATGCATATCCTCGACGACGTCGACGCCGCATCCCTGCGTTCCGACATCCCCGACTTCCGCCCGGGCGACACCGTCAAGGTGCACGTGAACATCATCGAAGGCACCCGCAGCCGTATCCAGGTCTTCCAGGGCGTCGTCATCGGCCGCTCCAACGAGGGCGTGCGCGAGACCTTCACCGTCCGCAAGGTCAGCTTCCAGGTGGGCGTCGAGCGCACCTTCCCGGTTCACTCGCCGGTGATCGACCACATCGAGATCGTCACCCGCGGTGACGTGCGTCGCGCGAAGCTGTACTACCTGCGCGAGCTGCGCGGCAAGAAGGCCAAGATCAAGGAGAAGCGCGAGTCCTGAGACTCCCACTCCACGAAGAGCCCGGTTCCCCTGTGGGGGCCGGGCTCTTCGCGTTCCGGATGCCGTCGGTACTCGCGTGGCTCGGCATCCGCTCAGCGGCCGCCGCCTATGCTGGCTGAGGACTTTCAGGGGAGACATGAGCGACGAGATCGACGCGGCCGCGGTGCCCGCTACGGATGACCGTGAGAAGACGGAGACGTCGCCGAAGGAGACCACCCGCAAGCGCGGGTTCGCCCTCTTCCTGAGGGATGTGGCGCTCATCGTGCTCGCCGCGATCGTGATCTCGTTCCTGATCAAGACGTTCCTCATCCGCTCCTTCTACATCCCCTCGGAGTCGATGGAGGACACGCTGATCCGCAACGACAGGATCATCGTGAACCAGCTGGAGCCCGACCTGATCCCCATCGAACGCGGCGACGTGGTCGTGTTCAAGGACCCGGGCGGCTGGCTCACCCCCGAGCCGGTGGTCGAGCAGAACCCGGTGGCCGGGTTCTTC
>Ga0160437_1001345_pt1 | contig 11243 bp, 9 predicted proteins | sample HID1975I_E0MG_FD_108227 | JGI IMG/M metagenome (GOLD analysis project Ga0160437, IMG submission 108227) | Enriched soil microbial communities from UW Madison campus, WI, USA - HID1975I_E0 MG | ecosystem: Environmental > Terrestrial > Soil > Unclassified | place: USA: Madison, Wisconsin... | reverse complement strand
TGGCACGCTCCAGTGCCTCTGGAAGCACCGCGGCACCCTGGCCAAAGGCCGTCCTTCCGGCCTCGCCTTCATCGGCATGCCGCAGGCCTGGCTGTTCCAGATCGTCTTCGCGGTGATCTCGCCCGCCATCGACCTTGCCCTGCTGATCTCGATCGCCGGCACCGCCTTGCGCGTCTCGCAGCACGGCTGGGCCCAGACCCAGACCGACGTGCTGCGCATGGGCGCCTATTGGCTGGCCTTCACGCTGGTGGACCTCGCCTGCGGCTGGATCGCGTACCGGCTCGACACCCGCCGCGAGCGCTTCCGGCCGCTGCTGCTGCTGGCGCAGCGCTTCGTCTACCGCCAGCTCATGTATAGCGTGGTGATCTGCGCGGTGAGCGCCGCTTTCGCCGGCAAGGGCATCGGCTGGGGCAAGCTGGAGCGCACCGGCCGCGTCACCGCGACGCCGGGCGGCAGCCCGGCAACGCCGGCACGGGAGCGCGAACTGGAAACGGTCTGAACGGCGCGGAAATCGGCGCGGAGATCGGCGTCAGGCCGGAATGCCGAGCCGGACCTCCAGCCCGCCGCCCGGCGTTTCCGCCAGTTCGACGCGCCCGCCATGCAGCTTCGCCACGGCCTCGACCAGCGCCAGCCCAAGCCCCGAGCCGGCGACCGCGCGGCTGGGATCGAGCCTGCCGAAACGCTGCAAGGCCGCCTCGCGGCGCGCTTCCGGGATCCCCGGCCCATCGTCGCGCACGCCCAGCACGACTTGTCCCTCGCGCCGCCGGGCAAAGAGCGCGATGGTGCTGCCGCCCTCGGCATATTTGACGGCATTGTCGACCAGGTTGCCGAGCGCCTGGCTCATCAATTCGCGGTGGAGCAGCACGGTGAGCCCCGCCGGCGCCTCGGCCCGCAGCACGAAGCCCGCGTCCTCGGCATAGGGCTCGTAAAGCGCCGCGAGATCGCCGAGGAAATCGCCCGCTTCCGTCTGCTCGAAACGCTCGCGGCCGATACCGGCTTCCGCACGGCCAATCTGGAGCGCGGTGGTGAGAATGCGGGTGAGCGTGTCCGCCTCGGTCAGGGCGCGCTGCATGGCAGCCTCGGCAGCCGGATCGCGCGCCTCCAGCGCCGCCTGTTCCAGCACCGCGCGCAGCCGCGTGACGGGCGAGCGCAAGTCGTGCGCCAACCCTTCCGCCACCACGCGCAGCTCGCCCACCAGCGTCTCGATCCGCGCGAGCATGGCGTTGATCTCGCCGGCAAGCTCGTCGAAAGCGTCGCCCGAACCGTCCAGCGTCACGCGGGCGTCGAAAGCGCCGCTGCCCACCCGGTGCGCAGTCTGCGCCATGTCGTGGACGCGCTGGCCCACCAGCCGCGAGGTCAGGACCGCCACCAGCATCGCCAGCGGCAGGGCCAGGAACAGCGCCGCGAACAGCGCCTGCTCGAAACTGTGCTGCAGCTTGAGGTCGCGCCCGATCTCGATTCCGGCCAGCAGGATCGTGCCGTCCGCAAGCCGTGTCTCGGATAGCGCCATGTTCAGCGGCTGGGCGCTGTCGCTGCGGTAAAGCACGGTCTCGAACTGGCCGCCCGCCTCGGGATCGGGCGGCGGCAGGGCCGAAAGATTGCCCACCAGGCTGCGCCCCTCGCGGTCGGCCAGAAGCAGGACCGGCGCACGGCGGCCCTCGCTGCGCAGCCGCCGCTCGATATTGGCCTGAAGCGCCGCCGATCCGCCGTCCTGATAAGTGTCCAGCAAGTCGTCGCGCAGTTCCTGGACCAGCGCCCGCTGCTCGTCCCGCACGCTCTGCTGACCGGCGATCCATACGAAAGTCAGCACCCCGCCGGTGGCGACGAGCTGGAACAGCACGACCGGAACGAAAAGGCGGAACGTCGTCGAGCGCAGGAAGCGCGGCAGGCGCGCGGGCGCGACCCCGCCGCCCGTCAGGCCGCCCGTCAAGCCGCCAGTCCCAGGCGGTACCCCGCCCCGCGCACGGTGTGCAGCAGCGGGGCCGCACCGTCCTCGTCCAGCTTGCGGCGCAAGCGGCTGACATGCACGTCGATGACATTGGTGCCGGGGTCGAAGTGATAGTCCCACACCGCCTCCAGCAGCATGGTGCGCGTCACCACTTCGTCGACATGGCGCAGGAAGTATTCGAGCAGGCGGAATTCGCGCGGCTGGAGATCGATGGCGCGGCTGCCGCGCCGCACCTTGCGGGCCAGCAGGTCCATTTCCAGATCGCCGCAGGCCAGCCGGGTTTCCACCGCCGCCTGCCCGCCGCTGCGCTTCACCAGCAGGCGCACCCGGGCGAGCAGTTCCGCAAAGGCGAAAGGCTTGGTGAGATAGTCGTCCGCGCCGGAGGTGAGCCCCGCCACGCGGTCATCGGTCGATCCCAGCGCCGACAGCACGATCACCGGCGTCTCGATCCCGCCCGCGCGCAGGGCGCCCAGCACCGACATGCCGTCCATCTGCGGGATCATGCGGTCCAGCACGATGGCATCGTAAGTTCCGTCGCTGGCCAGGAACAGCGCATCGCGCCCGTTCGCGGCCCGATCGACCACGAAGCCCTCCTCGGCCATGCCCTTGGCGATATAGGTCGCCGTGGCGTCGTCGTCCTCGACGACCAGCAGCTTGTGACCCATTTCTTCGCCCGGCCCCCTTCACATCGCGGTTCAGAGCCCTTGCGGCTCCGGCTCCCGGGCAAGATCGATCGTGCGGACCGCGCCCTGGTGCACTACCTTCAGGTGAATAGGCCGTTGTCCGCGCTCAGACAACTCCTCGGCGAGGGCCTGCAGGCTCGGCGGTTCGTGGCCGTCGGCGCTTTCGATCCAGTCTCCCACCGCCAGCCCCGCTTTCTCGGCATAGCCGCGCGATCGCACGCTGGTGACGACCAGCCCCGGCTGCGGCCCCGGCACCGGGTCCGCGGTGAAGTCCAGAACCTGCCGCCAGCCCTCGGCCGAAAGCGTGCCATGCGGATGGGGCAGGGTCTGGCCGATCAGGCCGAAGTGCCGCTGCGCCCAGATGTCGCCCCAGGTCAGCGCGCCGGTCACGGCCAGCAGCGCGCCCAGCATCGGCATCAGGCTGAGTATCCGCGTCCTGCGGCGGCTGCCCAGGTCCTGCGCCTCGCTCACGCGGAAGCCTCCTGGCCCAAAGCCGCTCGGTCACAGCAGGACATGCCGCCGGGCCTGCCGGCAAGGAAAGGGGAGATGGGCGAAACGAACATGAAGCGGCACGATCCTCGGCGCCAGTACGAGACTGACCGCAAGCTACACCCTTGCCCTGCACTATCGCAGCACGGCGTGCCGGAGTCACATTAAGGAAAGTCCATGTTTGCTCCACGCTGCGGCAAGGTCCGCGCGTCCAGACCGGCAGCATGAAGAAGGCTGGCAGCATGAGAGGAACAGCACCCCGTCGGTCGCGGCGCCGCGCCGCCTGGCTGGCCGCGGTGGTCATCGTCGCCGCGGCCGTGCTGGCCATTTGGCTCGGATGGCTCGGCGCCTGGAACGCCAGCCCTTTCGCGGACCTGCCGGCAGCAAGCGCCGGCACGGTCAAGGGCGAACGCTATGCCGCCGTCCTGCTCTCGGGCGACATGGGGCCGCGCGCCGGGCTGGGCGGGCAGCTGGCCACCCGCCTCGCGGATCACGGCCTGGCCACCGTCTCGGTCAATTCGCTCACATACTTCAAGGTCCGCCGCACGCCCGCCGAGGTTTCCGCCATGCTGGCCGAGGCCATCCACCGCGCCATGGCGCTGGGCCATGCCGACCGCGTGATCGTGCTCGGCCAGTCGTTCGGCTCCGACATGGTTCATGTCGGGCTGGAGCATCTCCGCGCCGACGTGCGGCGCCATGTCGCGATGGTGGTGCTGACGGTGCCCACGCGCACCGTGTTCCTGCGCGTCTCGCCGCTCGAATGGCTGGACCGCACGCCGCCCGACGCGCCTGCCCTGCCCAGCGCCATGAAGCTGGATTGGGTTCCCGTCGTCTGTATCCATGGCCGCGACGAGCCGGACAGCCTCTGCCCGCTGCTTCACCTGCCGCGCCTGACGCAGATCGTCCTGCCCGGCGACCACTACCTCGACAAGGATGCCGACCGCCTGTTCGCTGCGATCCGCGGCGCCCTGGCCGCGCATTTCGGCCCCGGTCGCATATTCGCCAAGCGCCTCACGAGCGGCGCGGAGATCGCCCCATGACTTCGTTCACCCGCGCCTTGCGGAGCGCTCTGCAGCGCACCCTGCCGCGTCCCCGCCTGCGCGCTTTCCTGCCGGTGCTCGCGCCGCTGCTGATCGGCGCGCTGGCCGCCACTGCCCCGGCCCGGCCGGTCAATACCATCAGCCCCTACGGCCGCTGGCTCAATCCCCGCGGCGACGTGGAAGTCTCGGTCGCGCCTTGCGGGGCGATGCTGTGCGGCACGGTCACCTGGGTCGGCGGCGCGGCGGTGGCCGATGCCACGGATGCCGGCGTCGGCCATCTCGTCGGCACCCAGCTCCTGCGCGACTACCACCGCGAGGAAGACGGCGGCTGGCAGGGGCAGGTCTTCGTGCCGGACATGGGCGAGAGCTTCTTCTCCCGCATTCGCCAGCCCGATCCGGCGCATCTCAAGATCAGCGGCTGCATCCTGCACGGGTTGATCTGCAAGTCGCAGACATGGACACGCCGGTCATGAGCGCGGGCGGCACCCTGCAGGCGCTCGGACGCCGCTTCGCCCACCTCCAGCCGCTGGCCCGCCGCCTGGCGATCCCCGCGCAGCTCGCCGTGGCCGCTTTCGTGCTGGCGCTGGCGGCGATCTGCCTGCACCGGCTGGCCATGTCGCTGAACCTGCACGCGCTGGTCCGCACCGCGCGCGCCATCCCCGCATGGCGCTTCGCCGCCGCACTGGGGCTGACCGGGGCGAGCTACCTGCTGCTCACCATCTACGATGTCATGGCCCTGCGCACCATCGGCCGCCCGCTGCCCTATCGCACGGCCGCGCTGGCTTCGTTCACCAGCTATACCCTCAGCCACAACCTCGGCTTCGGCCTTTTGACCGGCGCCGCCGCGCGCCTGCGCATCTACGGCGCCAAAGGCCTGGGCACCGGCGAAGTCGCCCGCGTCACCGCCATTGCCGGGATCACGTTCTGGACCGGTGTGCTGGCCTCCGGCGCGCTGGCGCTGCTGGTCCATCGCCGGCCATTGGTCGTGGCCGAGCACGTCCTTCCGCTGGGCGTCCAGCATGCCGTGGGTGCCGGGCTGCTCGTGCTGCTCTCGGCCGGCGCGCTGACGGCCCGGCGCTGGCACCTGCCGCCCCCGGCAGCGATCGCACGCATGACCCTGGTGGCCCTGGCGGACATCGCCGCCGCCTGCGGCACGCTCTACGTCCTGCTCCCTCACGCGCCGATCGCGCTCTATCCTCCGCTGCTGCTCGCTTACGTCCTGGCCATCGTCATCGCGCTGGTGAGCCACGTTCCCGGCGGCCTCGGCGTGTTCGAAGCCACGGTCGTCGCGCTCTGCCCGCAGATCCCGGCGGGTGAACTCGTGGCCGCGCTGCTGGTCTACCGCATTGTCTACTATCTCCTGCCGCTGGCCTTCGCGATGGTCCTGCTGGTCCGCCACGAACATGCCCGCTGGCGCCGCCCCGCGGTGCTGGCGCTGAAAGCGGGGGAGACGATGATGGTCAGCCTGGCCCCGCGCGCGCTGGCGCTGCTGGTGTTCCTGGGCGGCGCCATCCTGCTGCTCTCCGGCGCCACCCCCGCCTTGCCCGAGCGCATGGCCGACATCCGCGGCATCGTGCCGCTGCCTTTCGTGGAAGCCTCGCAGATCGCCGCCAGCCTGGTGGGCACGCTGCTGCTGCTGCTGGCCCCCGCGCTCTATCGCCGGCTGGACGCGGCCTTTCTGCTCACCCGCGCGCTGCTGCTGGCCGGGGCCGCCTTCTCGCTGATCAAGGGCCTGGACTGGGAGGAAGCGCTCACCCTGCTGGCGGTGGCCGGTATCCTGCAACTGGCGCGCAAGGGCTTCTGGCGGCGGACCGCGCTGACGGCCGACGTGATGAGCGCGAACTGGATCCTGGCGATGGTCGCCACGATCGCGCTGGCCATCGTCATCGGTTACTTCGCCCAGACTTTCCCCGCCTATCGCGGCAGCCTCTGGTGGAAGTTCGCCTGGTCCGGCGACGCTTCGCGCTATCTGCGCACCAGCTTCGCCGTCGCGGTGCTGATGTGCGCCTCGGTCCTGCTCGCCTTCCTGCGCCCCTCGCGCCGGGCGCGCCTGCCGGATGAAGTCGCGGTCGACGTCGACGCCGCACTCCGCCATGCCACCCGCTCGGAATCGATGCTGGCGCTCACCGGGGACAAGCTGTTCCTGGCCGGTCCCGACAATCGCAGCATGCTGATGTACCAGGTCCAGGGCCATTCCTGGATCGTCATGGGAGACCCCGTGGGCGATCCCGCGGACTGGCCCGAACTGCTCTGGCGCCTGCGCGAGCGGGCGGACGCCAACCAGGGCCGCGTCCTGCTCTACCAGGTCACGCCCGAAGTCCTGCCCATCGCCATCGACATGGGCCTGCAGCTGATGAAATACGGCGAGGAAGCCCGCGTGGACCTCACCCGCTTCGGCCTCGAAGGCCCTGCCGCCCGGCCGCTGCGCCATGCCATGCGCCGCGCCGAGCGCGAGGGCGCCGAATTCGCCATCGTCCCCGCCGCCCGCGTGCCGAGCCTCATGGCCGAGCTTGGCGCGGTTTCGGACGAGTGGCTGCGCGCGAAAGGCCAGCGCGAGAAAGCCTTCAGCGTCGGCCGCTTCGATGCGGCCTATATCGCCCGCTGCGACGTGGCCGTGGTCCGCTGCGCGGGCCGGATCGTCGCTTTCGCCAATCTCTGGAAGACGGCGGGGCGGCAGGAACTCTCGGTCGACCTCATGCGCCACCGCGCCGAGGTACCCTATGGCTGCATGGACTTCCTGTTCACCCGTCTCATGCTCTGGGGCCGGCAGGAAGGCTACGCCTGGTTCAACCTCGGCCTTGCGCCGCTCTCCGGCATCGAGGCCCGCCGCCTCGCGCCGACCTGGGCACGGGCCGCCGGGATGCTGTTCCGCCACGGCGAGGCCTTCTATGGCTTCGAAGGCCTGCGGAACTACAAGGAGAAGTTCGCCCCCCTCTGGGAGCCGCGCTACATCGCCTGCAACGGCGGCATGGCCACCGGCCGGGCGCTGCTGGATCTCCAGTCGCTGATCGCCGACGGCAAGGGCAGCGCCGCGCGCCAGCATACCGAACGGCAGCGGGAAATGCGTTGAGGCGCAAGCGGGTTCCGAACATGGGCAGGCCCGTCCGGCCCACGGCTCCCCTGCGCCGGGACCCGGCCGCGGACGGCACTCGATAAGGCAGGACATGCCTTCCCCCCGCCGCTATCGTAATCGGCGAAGTCACCAGAATTCCGGAAAAACGCCCCGATGTCCGTCATTGCCGCCCGCCTCTATCGCCAGGGCCACCCCGCCGAGCCGGTCTCGCTCGAAAACTGCCCGCCGATCCAGGACCGGCCCCAGGGCCAGGGCGAGGACTTCGTCTGGATCGGCCTGCATGAACCGACCGAAGCCGAATTGCGCGCGGTCCAGAAGACCTACGGCCTCCATCCCCTGGCCGTCGAGGATGCGCTGAAGGCGCACCAGTTGCCCAAAGTCGATATCTATGGCGACCAGCTCTTCGTCATCGCCCGCACCGCTCACCTCGAAGGCGACGAGATCGTCTATGGGGAAACCTCGGTGTTCGTGGGCAAGCACCATGTGATCTCGGTCCGCCACGGTTCCGCGCGGGCCCATACCGAGCTGCGCGCCCAGCTGGAGGCCGCGCCCACCCTGCTCTCCAATGGCGTCGACTACGTCCTTCACGCCATTCTCGACTTCATCGTCGATGGCTACCTGCCCATCGTCGAGACCATCGAGGAAAACGTGCTGGAGATCGAGAAGCGCGCGCTCGACGCCTTCCTCGACCGCGAGGACGTGATGCGCCTGTTCGGCCTGCGCCGCGAACTGATCCGGTTCCAGCGCGTGCTGGGGCCGATGGCGGAAGTGAGCAGCAAGCTCGTCCACCTCGACGTGCCCTATCTGGATGCGGCGGTGCGGCCCTACTTCGCGGACGTCTTCGATCATGTGCGCCGTGTCGATTCCATGGTCGCCAGCCTGCGCGAAGTGCTGACGACGGTGTTCGAAGTGAGCCACCTGCTGGAATCGCAGCGCCAGGGCACGATCACCCGCCAACTCGCCGCCTGGGCCGCCATCCTGGCTGTCCCCACCGCGATTGCGGGCATCTACGGCATGAACTTCGAGAACATGCCCGAATTGCACATGCGCTACGGCTATTTCGGGGTGCTGACCGTGATCGCCGTGCTCTGCGCCACGCTCTATGCGTGGTTCCGCCATACCCGCTGGCTCTGATCCTCCCACGCCCGCCGCACATCCCAAAGGCCCAAAGGAAAGGCCGCGGAATTCCCTGAGGAACTCCGCGGCCAACCTTCGCAAGCGGTCGTGATCGCTTACGAAGAGCTACCTGTGGTGCTCGAACCCGAAGTGGGGGTCAGCCCGCTCGTGCTCGAACCGGCCGTCGTCGAGCCAGTCGTCGTCGAGCCGGTGGCGGTCGAACCTGTCCGTGCCGAGCCGGGAACCGAAGCCCCCTGGCCGGTGTCCGTCCAGTTCGTGCCGCCGGTGACGCGCAAGTTGTTCTGGACGTGCTTCACGCCGGTGACGTCATCGGCAAGGTCTTCCGCACGGCGCTTGGCGTTGCGGCTGCCCACGGTGCCGTCCAGCGTGATCTCGCCGTCCTTGGCGACGACGCGGATATTGGTGGCATCCACGCGCCAGTCCTGCGTCAGGCGGTCGTTCACATCCTCGCGGATGCGCTCGTCGGATCGGGTATAATCCGAAGGACCGCGACCGCGATGGTCGTCCTCGCGGCGGCGGGCGGCCTCTTCGTCGCCGAACCAGCTGGCGATCTCGTCACCGGCCTTTGCGAAGAAGCCGCGTTCCTCGCCATATTCGCGCCACTCGCCGTAATCGCGCGGGCTGCGGCTTTCGCTTTCCTGTTCGCCATAGCCACGGCTGCCGAAATATCCGCGACCGAACGTGTCGAACGTCGGGCGGTAGCTGAAGCTCGGGCTCAATCCGCCGCCACCGCCGCGCCGGGCGGAAAAGTCCCGTCCGCCGTAGTCCTCGCTGGTGAAGCTGGCGAAGTCGTTGCCGCCGCTGGCATCGTATTCGCGGCTGGGATAAGCGCCGCGGTCGCCCGAAAAGCGATAGGACTGGTCACCGCCGCGGCGACTGTAATCGTCGCCATAGGCGCGTTCGCCGTAGCCACGCTCGCGGCCATAGCGCCCGCCGGCTCGTCCGCCCTCTCGATAGCCCGCCCCGTCGCGGCCAGCGGCTCGATAGCCGGACTCGTCGCGGGGATCGCTGCGATAGCGGCCTTCCAGGTCCTCCGCGGACGTGGCGCGGCGGCGGCGCGTCTCTTCGGAATAGCGGGTCTGCTGGTCTTCGTCGTTACCCCAGCCGCCGGTCTGGCGAGGGGATTCGCTTTGCCACTGGTTGGCCTGGCGGGGAGTTTCCCAGTCGGAGTCTTCGTTGCGGTAACCACCGGACTGCTGGCCGCCGAAGTTCGAATCACGCCGATTCATCGATGCTCTCCTTGGTGTCGTTCTGCTATGCCGAGACCGGCCCCGGCCGGGGTGCGGGGGCGCGCTCTGCATCGGCTGATAGTGGAACGTGGCGGGACGGACAGACGATCCACTGCCCAACGCTCAAGGAATCGATTTCATCGCACGCGGCGAAAATGCGGCCGCCCGAATGCCTAGAACTGCATCCTCACCTGACAGCCGAGCGCGAGCGCATTCGCCGTGGAGCGGAAGTTGAACGCGCCCGGGTCAAGAATGTACTGCACGTCCGGACGCACCACCAGCCAGCGGTTCGCCTGGAAGCCGTAGCTCAGTTCGATGGCCGTTTCCCCTGCCGGCAGCGAGGCATAGCTGCCCGGCACCGGCGCCGTATCGACATGAAGGCGGCGCAGGCGCGGATCGACCACGGCGTGGGTGAAGCCCAGCCCCACGGTGTCGGCATCGCGGCCCGCGAACGTCCCGGTCTTGACCAGTCCGCCCGCGTACCAGCGGGTGATCTGCGCCGAGATCTGCGGATTGGCCGTGAACTGCCCGAAGACCGAGAGGCCGCGGCTGCTGCCGCTCCGCCCCCCACTCTCGCGCCAGATCATCTGGTCCGCCAGGATATAGAAGCCGTAGCGCCCTTTCACGGTGCCGCCGCCGCCCTGCCGGGTGACGCGAGACGTATCGTAATAGCCGCCCACCTTGTAGTGCCCGGGAAGGACGCGGCTGCCTTTCGCCGCGCCGGGATCGTATTCGAACTCCAGCGGCAGGAGCACGCCGATGGTGCCGCCGGCGAAGGGGTTCCAGGCATTGTCCTGATCGTTGAGGCGCGGGTTCACCTGGTAGAGCCCGGTGCGCACGATCAGGTCCGGCCGCAACCGATAGCGCAAGGCCGCGCCCCAGCGGGCATTGGGGTAGTTGTACCAGCCGCTGTCGCCGGACATCGAAAGCGGATGGGCGCAGAAGGCCGCGTTCACGAAATTGCAGCCGATCGGCATGCCGCCCAGATCGTTGCCCATGGCGAAATAGCCGAGCCGCAGGTCGAGCTTGCCGCCCATCAGGCTCTGCTCGATGCTGGCCTCTGTCAGGCGCGCGTAATAGCCGCCGGCCGCCTCCTGGATCGGCAGGCGATTGCCCACATAGTCCGAAGAGAGGCCCACGCCCCGCCGGTCGTTCACGGTCAGGTGCACGGTGGCGCCCTGCCAGCCGGCCAGGCGCTCCATGTCGAGATCCGTACCCATGCGGACTTGCTGGACATACGTGGTGCCGCGGCGCTCTCCGCCATCCACGGCCGAGAATGTCTCCGAGACGTAGTCGCCGCGAAAGATCACGCCCGACTGCTTCAGCCGGGTGCGCAGGCCGCCCCAGTCCCCCGTGAGGGTCTCGCGCCCGGCGGGCGGCGGGACCGGCTTTTCGGCGGCGGCCGGGGGTTCGACCGGCCCGGCGGTTTGCGGCGCTTCCGGTTCATCCGCATGAGCGGGAAGCGCGGCCAGCGGCGCGGCGAGAAGCAGCCCGAAACCGGTGGTCCGGGCGGCACGGCGAATCAAGGTCTGGATGCGTCGGGCCAAGGCCCCCTCCTCCCCGCCGTCCTGCGTGACGCGGGCTTGCTTTCGTTTGAAGGAATATGGGGCGGCGACCGGCGCCGCCCCCAGCCGCTACTTAAGC
>Ga0160437_1001343_pt1 | contig 11268 bp, 9 predicted proteins | sample HID1975I_E0MG_FD_108227 | JGI IMG/M metagenome (GOLD analysis project Ga0160437, IMG submission 108227) | Enriched soil microbial communities from UW Madison campus, WI, USA - HID1975I_E0 MG | ecosystem: Environmental > Terrestrial > Soil > Unclassified | place: USA: Madison, Wisconsin... | reverse complement strand
CGCCCGCGGGCTCGACTTCGCGGTCGGCGCGCCGCCCGAGGGCGGCAGCACGCAGGCGGCGGATGACGCCTCAGGGCGCGTGCACGCCGTGCGGCACGCCTGGCGCCGCACCACGCAGGTCGCGGCCGACGGCGTGGAGCGCAGCTTCGAGCTCGTCGAGGCCGACTACTGGATCGCAGCGGCCGAGCCGAACCGGGTCGCCCTGATCACCTTCTCGACCGCGCTCGCCGAGTACGAGGAAGAGATGCTCGAACTCTTCGACGCGGTGGTCGGCACGCTTCGCTGGCCCGTGCCGGCTGAGGAGCCGGCGACGGCGTGACGATGCTCGCAATCGGCGGGGCGGCGGCGCTGCTCCTCGTGGCCGTCGTCACCGTGCTCGCGCGTGTGCGGCTCTGGGGTGCGCGCCTCCGGCCGGCGACGCCGTCGTCCGTTCCGCCGGCCGGCGCGCTGGTCTCCGCCTCGCGCAGTGAGCGTGGTGCGAACGCCGAACTCGTGCCGTTGCTCGCCGACTGGCAGCTGCGTGGCGTACTGCTCACGCAGAAGAGCGGTCCCGCGCTCGCCGCGTCGCCGACGACCTCGGCGTCGCCCGGCCCGGTTTGGCTGTTCACCCCCGGCCCCGCCGTCGGGAGTGCGGATGCGGTGGAGTCCATCGTGCTCTCCGCGATCCTCGCCGGGTCTTCGGGCGAGCCGGTCGTGGTGCAGCGCGACGACGTCGCGTGGCGCGCGCGGGTGCAGGCCGCGATCACGGAGGCGGTTCGCGTGCAGCGCGTCCACTTCGGCGACGAGCGAGCCCGCAGCTGGGCGCTGCGTCCGTTGCTCGCGGGCCTCTCGATCCTGTCGGGTCTCGCCTGCCTGGTCGGCGCGTTCCTGTCGTCCAACGACACGGCGGGTCTGGCGTGGTTCAGCGTCGGCGTGCCGCTCGTGGTCGTCCTCACCGTGCTCGTCGCGCTCTGGCCCGCGAAGCCGGAGGCCGAGCGACGCTACCTGCAGGCGACCCGCGACCTCGAGGCGTGGGTGCGATCCACCGATCGACCGCTGCCCGAGCTCGGTGGCTGGGCGATGATCTGGAATCTGCCGGACCCGTGGCCGGCTGCGTTGCCCGAGGATGTGGTCGGTCTGCTGCACATGGATCGCAGCTTCCTGCGTGGCGACTTCGCCCGCACGATTCCCGAGCCGTTCTCGCTCGGCTGAGCCGCCTCGGTTACGCTCGGTGGAATGGCGAGCACCGACGACGACGGCTTCATCACCCTGCCGCCTGGCCTCTTCGACACGAGCACGCTGAAGTCGGCTCCGAAGCTCGAGCGTCCTCGCGTGGAACGCGACGAGATCGTGTTCGTGCCTGTCGCGCCGGGGATGCCACCGGTGCTCCCGGATGCCGAGCCGGCGGATCCGGAGCCGGTCTCGTATGAGACGCAGCGCGCCCCGCTCGAGGCCGGCGACCCCGCCCCGGTCACCTCAGAGGTGCCGGTCACCCCGGCATCCGCTCCCGCGTCCGTCGTGGCCTGGCGCATCGTGCTGCCGGAGGGTCGCGAGGCGATCGTCGACACGGTCGTGCTCGTCGGGCGCAACCCCGCCCCGTTCGACGCCTACCCGGGAGCCGAGCTGCTCACGGTCGCCGACTCCACACAATCCGTCTCGAAGACGCACGCCGCGTTCGAGGTCGACGAGCAGGGGCTGTGGGTGCACGACCTCAACTCGACCAACGGTGTCTGGGTGGTGCGTGGCGAGGAGGTCACCGAGGCCGTGCCCGGAAGGCGGGTGCAGGTGCTCGAGGGGTCGAGCGTCGAACTGGGCGACTACGTGCTGCAGGTGGCCCGCAGGTAACGCCGGGCGCGCAGTGATATTCTCGGCAGATGCTCCGCCGGCGCCTTCTCCTTCGTCGCCGCGACGAGGCCTAGCCCCGGCCTCCCTCGTCGCGGAGTTCGTCGCGGCCGATATCCATCGCTGAAGGAATCGACACACTCATGAGCACTGTCTCCACCGAGACCCCGCGCCCCCGCACCCTGGCTGAGAAGGTGTGGGACGCCCACGTCGTCGCCAAGGGCGAGAACGGCGAACCCGACCTGATCTACATCGACCTGCACCTGGTGCACGAGGTCACCAGCCCGCAGGCGTTCGACGGCCTCCGCCAGGCGGGTCGCCCCGTGCGCCGCCCCGATCTGACGATCGCCACCGAAGACCACAACACGCCGACGCTGGCGATCGACCGGCCCATCGCCGACCTCACCAGCCGCACCCAGATCGAGACGCTCCGCCGCAACGCCGAGGAGTTCGGCATCCGCCTGCATTCGCTGGGCGACATCGAGCAGGGCATCGTGCACGTCGTCGGCCCGCAGCTGGGCCTCACGATGCCCGGCATCACGGTGGTGTGCGGCGACTCGCACACCTCGACCCACGGCGCGTTCGGCGCGATGGCCTTCGGCATCGGCACGAGCGAGGTCGAGCACGTCATGGCCACCCAGACGCTGCCGCTGAAGCCGTTCAAGACGATGGCGATCAACGTCGACGGCGAGCTGCGCCCCGGCGTCACCGCGAAAGACATCATCCTCGCCGTGATCGCGAAGATCGGCACCGGCGGCGGGCAGGGCTACGTGCTCGAGTACCGCGGCAGCGCCATCCGGGCCCTCTCGATGGAGGGGCGCATGACGATCTGCAACATGTCGATCGAGGCGGGTGCCCGCGCCGGCATGGTCGCGCCCGACCAGATCACCTACGACTACGTGCAGGGCCGCCCGCACGCCCCGCAGGGCGCCGACTGGGATGAGGCGGTCGCCTATTGGCAGACCCTCGCCACCGATGAGGGCGCGGTCTACGACGCCGAGGTCTTCCTCGACGCCGACGCCCTCGAGCCGTTCGTCACCTGGGGCACGAACCCGGGCCAGGGCGTCTCGCTGTCGGATGTGGTGCCCACGCCGGATGCCTACACCGACCCCAACGACCGCGCCGCCGCCGAGCGCGCGCTCGAGTACATGGACCTCGAGGCCGGCACCCCGATGAAAGACATCAAGGTCGACGCGGTGTTCATGGGTTCGTGCACGAACTCGCGCATCGAAGACCTGCGGGCCTTCGCATCGATCGTGCAGGGCAAGAAGAAGGCCGACCACGTGCGCGTCATGGTGGTGCCGGGTTCGGCCCGCGTGCGCATCGAGGCAGAGGCCGAAGGCCTCGACAAGGTGTTCGAGGAGTTCGGCGCCGAGTGGCGTTTCGCCGGATGCTCGATGTGTCTCGGCATGAACCCCGACCAGCTCGCCCCCGGCGAGCGGTGCGCATCCACCTCGAACCGCAACTTCGAGGGCCGGCAGGGCAAGGGCGGCCGCACCCACCTGGTGTCGCCGCTGGTCGCCGCCGCCACCGCCATCCGCGGCACGCTGTCGTCGCCGTGGGATCTGCAGAACGACGGAGAGGTGGCCCGCTGATGGACAAGATCACCACCATCGAGGGGATCGCGGTGCCGTTCCGCCGCTCGAACGTCGATACCGACCAGATCATCCCCGCGCAGTTCCTGAAGCGCGTGACGAAGACCGGATTCGACGACGCGCTGTTCTACCAGTGGCGTCAGGATCCCGATTTCATCCTCAACCAGCCGGTCTACCAGGGCGCGAAGGTGCTCATCACGGGCCCCGACTTCGGCACCGGTTCCAGCCGCGAGCACGCCGTCTGGGCGCTGCGCGACTTCGGCTTCCGGGCGGTCATCTCGCCCCGTTTCGCCGACATCTTCCGCGGCAACTCGGGCAAGCAGGGGCTGCTCACCGGCACCATCCCCGAGGAGCAGATCCAGCAGCTCTGGCAGCGTCTCGAGGCGACTCCGGGAATGAACGCCACCGTCGACCTGGTTGAGAAGACCGTGACGGTCGGCGACCTCAGCTTCGGTTTCGACATCGACGATTACACTCGGTGGAGACTGTTGGAGGGGCTCGACGACATCGGCCTCACGTTGCGCGACGAGGCGCGGATCACCGAGTTCGAGGGCAGCCGCGAGAGCTGGCGGCCCCGGACCCTCCCCGTCCGCTGACCCCCATCGGGCACAAGGCAAGGCATATAGGTACCAATTGGTGGATTCTGTCGCGACGAACCTCGCGCGTGATGCCCAGAAGGCTGGCGCGCGCGTAGGACTCACCTCCGATCGCATCGTCGTCGACGGCGGCAAACCGCTGCGCGGGCGTATCGAGGTGCGCGGGGCCAAGAACCTCGCCACCAAGGCCATGGTGGCGGCGCTCCTCGGCGACACCCCCAGCCTGCTGCAGAACGTGCCCGAGATCAGCGACGTGCAGGTCGTCGAGCGCATGCTCGGCGCCTACGGCGTGGCGGTCTCGCACCCGGCCGAGGGTGAGCTGCTGCTCGACCCGGCGAACGTCGAGAAGGCGCACTTCGCGCAGATCGATGCGCTTGCCGGCTCCAGCCGCATCCCGATCCTGTTCTGCGGGCCGCTGCTGCACCGTCTCGGCGAGGCGCTCATCCCCGACCTCGGCGGGTGCCGCATCGGCGACCGTCCCATCGACTTCCACATGGATGCGCTGCGCGCGTTCGGCGCGGTCGTCGACAAGAGCTACGAGGGCATCCGCATCACGGCGCCCGAGGGGCTGAAGGGCGCGCACATCGACCTGCCGTACCCGAGCGTCGGCGCCACCGAGCAGGTGCTGCTCACGGCGGTGCGGGCCGAGGGTGTCACCGAGCTGAAGAACGCGGCCATCGAGCCCGAGATCATGGATCTCATCGCCATCCTGCAGAAGATGGGCGCGATCATCACGGTCGAGCCGAACCGCACCATCTTCATCGAGGGCGTCGACCGTCTCGACGGCTACACGCACAGCGCCATCTTCGACCGCAACGAGGCCGCCAGCTGGGCGTCCGCGGCGCTCGCCACCGACGGCGACATCTTCGTCGGCGGGGCGAAGCAGCAGGAGCTGATGACCTTCCTCAACATCTTCCGCAAGGCGGGTGGCGGCTTCGACGTGCAGGACGACGGCATCCGCTTCTTCCGTGCCGGCGAGCTGAAGCCCGTCGTCGTCGAGACGGACGTGCACCCCGGCTTCATGACCGACTGGCAGCAGCCGCTCATCGTGGCGCTCACCCAGGCCCCCGGCACGTCGGTCGTGCGCGAGACGGTGTACGAGAACCGTTTCGGGTTCACGAAGGCGCTCGTCGAGATGGGTGCCGACATCGTCGTGCACGAGAGCGGCTACGACTCGCCCGACTGGCGGGTGCCGCGTCGCCCGCTCGAGCAGGTGGCCGTGATCACCGGTCCGTCGCAGCTGCACGGCGCCGACGTCGAGGTGCCCGACCTGCGCGGCGGGTTCAGCTACCTGATCGCCGCGCTGTCGGCGGAGGGCCGCTCGACCGTGTCGAACGTCGGCATCATCGCCCGCGGCTACGAGCGGTTCGTCGAGAAGCTGAACCAGCTCGGCGCCGAGTTCACGCTCGGGTGATGACCGGATCGGCTGAGAGCCCGCGACGGAAGCGGGAGAAGACCTTCGGCTGGCGGATCCTCGCCGGGATGGTGATCCCGTTCCTGCTGCTCGTCGGGCGGTACCACGTGCGGCATCCGGAGCGGGTTCCCGCATCGGGTGCGTTCGTGTTCGCACCGAACCACTACACGAACTTCGACCCGCTGACGACGGCGTACGTGCTGTGGAAGATCGGCCGTGTTCCGCGGTTCCTGGCGAAGGCGAGCCTCTTCAAGGTCCCCGTCTTGGGTGCGATCCTGCGCGGCACCGGGCAGATCCCGGTCGAGCGACAGGGGGCCGGCCACAACCGGCAGCCGCTCGCGGCGGCCGCGAACCTGGTCGACGACGGCCTCGCCGTGGTCATCTACCCGGAGGGCACGCTCACCCGCGAGCCCGACCTCTGGCCGATGCGCGGCAAGTCGGGAGCCGTTCGCACGGCACTCGAGCACGGCGTGCCGGTGATCCCGATGGCGCACTGGGGCGTGCAGCAGATCCTGCCGCGCTACTCGAAGAAGTTGAGCCTCTTCCCGCGCAAGGACGTGCAGGTGGTGATCGGCGAGCCCGTCGACCTCGACCGATGGCGCGGCAAGCCCATCGACGCTGTCGTGCTCGCCGAGGCGACCGAGGCGGTGATGGTCGAGATCACGAAGCTGCTGGAAGGCATCCGTGGCGAGACCGCACCCGCCGGGCGCTGGGATCCGGCGAAGCGCGGTCAGTCCGAGACGGGCCGCTTCGAATCCTGAGGGAACGCGAAGCCGTGCGTCTCTGAGGCGAGGCGCGCGAGGATCGTGGCCCCGGCGACCGCGGCAGGCATCACGGCGACCGCGCCGAGCGGCACCAGGAAGCAGAGGTGCACGGCCACCCCGAACCCGATGAGGCGGGGGTTGCGGGTGCGCAGCACGGTGGCGCGCTGCGCACGGCTGAGTCCGCGCGCCTCGAGCGGACGCGCCGTGAGCTCGAGCGCGACGAGGCGACCGGTGATCAACATCCCGCCGACCCCGGCGATCAGCGGCCCCACGAAGGGGATCGCGGCCGCCAGCCCGACGATGACCGCGGCGACGATCGTCTGCAGCACGATGCGGGCCGAGTCGCCGACCGTGCGCCAGAAGCCTGCCTCGTGCTCGGGTGGGTCGCCGCCGAGGTCCTGCTCGACGGCGCGCCAGATGCGCGTGTACACCGGTTCGCCCAAGAGCAGCGACAGTGCGGTGAACGCGAACACGCACAACACCCCGACGAGCGTGAGCACGGCCGCTCCCGCGCTGTAGGCGGCGACGTCCTGCCACACCGGGTGCCAGTGGTGGCTGAAGGGGCGCACGATACCGTGGCCGATGCCGTACACGTTGATCGCGACGAGGGTGAGCACCACGACGATGGCCGCACCCACGATGAACGCCGGCACGAAACCGAGCAGCATGAGGCGCGGATGCCGACGCCAGGTGGCGAATCCGCGGCCGAGCACCAGGAAGCCGGCCGCGAACTCCGCGATCGTGCCGCGCGGCGGGGTGACATCCGGAGACGACGGGCTGCTCACGGCTCCACGCTAGCGGCCTCGTCGACCTGAGCCGCAAGCGGGCGGCGGTGGGGGAGAATAGCCGGGTGACTTCTGACGAGGGCGCTGAGCCGCGCCGCATCGCCGTGCTCGGCGCAGGCTCCTGGGGCACCACCTTCGCGAAGATCCTCGCCGACGGCGGGGCGCGGGTGGCGCTGTGGGCGAGGCGCCCCGAGGTCGCCCGCGAGATCACCCAGTCGCACCGCAACTCCGACTACCTCTCCGGCATCAACCTCCCCGTCAACCTCTCTTCCTCGAGCCGCCTGCCCGAGGTGCTCGAGGGCGCCGAGCAGGTCTACCTGTCGGTGCCGAGCCAGTCGCTGCGCGAGAATCTGCGCATCGTGCGCGAGCTGATCCCCGAAGGCGTGCCTATCGTGTCGCTCATGAAGGGTGTCGAGAAGGGCACCCGCTACCGCATGAGCGAGGTGATCGCGCAGGAGCTCGAGGTGGGTCCCGAGCGCATCGCCGTCGTCTCTGGGCCGAACCTGGCGCTCGAGATCGCGAAGGAGCAGCCGACGGCGGCCGTCGTGTCCTCCGCCAGCCTCGACACGGCATCGGCGGTGGCGCTCGCCGCCCGCAACCCGTACTTCCGCTCGTTCGTGAACACGGATGTCGTGGGCACCGAGTTCGGCGGCGTGCTGAAGAACCTGATCGCGGTGGCGATCGGCATCGTCGACGGCGTGGGCTACGGCGAGAACACGAAGGCGTCGATCATCACCCGCGGGCTCGTCGAGATGACCGACTTCGCGGTGGCGTTCGGCGCCCGACCCGAGACGCTGAGCGGCCTCGCGGGCCTCGGCGACCTCATCGCCACCTGCGAGTCGCCGCTGTCGCGCAACAACACTGCGGGCCGCCTGCTCGGGCAGGGGTACGACTACCACGAGGTCATCGCCCAGATGAACCAGACTGCGGAGGGCATCTCGTCGGTCGCGCCGATCCTCGAGCTGGCCGCCGAGCGCGGCGTCGAGATGCCGATCGTCAGCCAGGTGGCCGAAGTGCTGGCGGGTACGCTGGATCCGCGGGACATCGCCCCGCATCTCACGACCGACACCGACGTGCCGCAGGGCGAATGACCCGGGCCGTCCAACGCCTGGAGGCCGCATGATCCGCGTCGCCCTGCTGTTCGGCGGACGCTCCAGCGAGCACGGCATCTCGTGCGCGACGGCGGCGGGCGTGCTCTCGGCGATCGACCGTGAACGCTTCGAGGTGGTGCCGATCGGCATCACCCGTGACGGCGCCTGGACCTTGCAGCCCGATGACCCCGAGCTGTTCAGCCTGCGCGCCGACCTGCCCACGGTGGTCGACAACGGCACCCGCGTTCGTCTGCCCGACACGGCGGCCTCGCGCGAGTTCACGCTCGTCGCGGCCGACGGTGCGGTGTCCTCGCTCGGCGAGATCGACGTGGTGTTCCCGATCCTCCACGGACGCTTCGGCGAAGACGGCACGGTGCAGGGCGAGCTGGAACTGCTCGACCTGCCGTACGTCGGCAATGGCGTGCTCGCATCCGCCCTCGCGATGGACAAGCACATGACCAAGTCGGTGCTCGTCGCCGCCGGCGTCGAGGTGGCGCCCTGGGTGACGCTGACGCCCGCCCGCTGGTCGCGCGACCGGGACCTGTTCGAGCGCCGGGTGAAGGCGCTCGGGCTGCCCGTGTTCGTGAAGCCGTCGCGCGCCGGATCGTCGGTGGGCGTGACGAAGGTGGCCGACTGGTCCGAGCTCGACGCCGCCGTCGAGATCGCGTTCGAAGAAGACGGCACGGTGCTCGTCGAGGCGGCGATCGTGGGGCGCGAGGTGGAGTGCGCCGTGCTCGAGGGCCGCGACGGCGAGGCTCCCCGGGTGAGCGTCGCGGGCGAGATCGTGGTGACCGGCCGTGAGTTCTACGACTTCGAGGCGAAGTACCTCGACCCGGATGCGGCGCAGCTGATCTGTCCCGCCGATCTCGGCGCCGGCGAGCTGCGCGAGATGCAGCGGATCGCGGCGCACGCGTTCGAGGCGATCGGCGGAGCGGGTCTCGCGCGCGTCGATTTCTTCCTCGCTGGTGCAGGGTTCGTGGTCAACGAGATCAATACGATGCCCGGTTTCACACCGATCTCGATGTTCCCCAGCTGCTGGCAGGCCAGCGGCATGAGCTACCCGGAGCTCATCACCGAGCTGATCGAGCTCGGCATCGCCTCGCGCCGGTAGGCGCTGCACGACGGAAGCCGACTGTACGTCCGCCCCCCTATATGTAGGGGATCCGACGTGATCCGTGCTCTGCGTCGCCGCTGCTCGACGAACACTTAGTTCGCCCGGCGTTGTTCCGCAATCGCAGGCAAGCGATACCCAATCTCGCCAGCTACATCCGCAGGGGTTGAGAACGGGTGATGTGATCGGGCGAAATTGCGTGTCTCGACAAGGTCGCGCAGCGCACTGACTCACCCGAAGGATCACCCACCCATGGCACTTCCGCGGCTTGCTGCCCGCTTCGGCTCCCCGTCACAGCACGGAGCCGATCGGTCGTCCACTCTCCGGCCACTCTCGATGATCGCCGCCGCTCTCGTGGTGGCCTTGACCGTCACCGCGGTCGCCCAGACGGCTCCGGGCGACGCCGCCCAGGCCGACCCGATCTCGGGAACCCTGCTCTCCGAGGAGACCTTCACCAGCACCACCGTCGACGATGCCCGGTGGATCGGTCTCCAGTCGGCTTGTCTGACGGCGGCAACCGAGGCCCCGCCGGCGGGTTCCTCGAACCTCGCGCCGTGCGTCTTCACGAACGCTTCGCCGCCCATCGGCGAGACCCCCGGATACCTTCAGCTCAACGACCGCAGCACCGGGAAGAAGGGCGCCGCCCTGCTCGATCGCGCGCTTCCTGCCAGTGCGGGAATCGATGTCGTCTTCGATCAGTGGCAGCTGGGCGCCAACAGTGCCGACGGCATCGCCTTCTTCGCGATCGATGGAGCGTACGACCTCACCGACACGGGAGCAGCCGGAGGTGGCCTTGGATACGGAGGCACGACGGAGACCGCTGGCGTTGCCCATGGCTACTTCGGTGTAGGCATCGACCAGTGGGGCAACTTCGGCCTCCAGAATCCCAGCGCGAATGTCGGCGTTGGGGGAATCGAGTGCACGCCCAACCAAGCCAGAAACGTCAACTCCATCGGCATCCGCGGCGCGGGCAACGGCACGAGCGGGTACTGCCTCCTGGGCCAGACGGTCCGCGTGTCGAACGTCATCCCGGGCGGGACCGTCTACGGCGAGACGATCGACGACAAGCGAAAGATCCGCATCGTGATGTCTCCCGTCACGGAGGCTGAGCCGATCCCGACGATCACCGTGTGGCTCGACCCCACCGGCACGGGCACCGACTACCGCCAGATCATGCAGCGCACCCTGGATGCACCCGCACCACCGTCGCTGAAGTTCGGTTTCTCGGCGAGCAGCGGCGCGAATGCCTCGCTCAAGCTCGTGCGCATGGACTCGATCTCCACGGTCGAGCCGCTGGGCGGAATCTCGCTCGTGAAGACGGTCGACCGCTCCGAGGCGACCGGCACCCCGTACTTCAGCTTCACTGCCGGTGACACGGTGCCGTTCGCCTTCCTCGTCACGAACACGAGCGGTGTCGTCGAAACCGACATCTCGATCGACGATCCTCTGATCGCCGACGTGCAGTGCCCGTCGACCACGCTCGACCCGGTCGACTCGATGGTGTGCACCGGCAGTTACACGGTCACGGAAGACGACATGGAAGCAGGGCAGTTCATCAACACCGCGACCGTGACGGCCACCGGGTTCGAGGGCGAGCAGAACAGCGACGACTCGTCCACGGTCGTTCCTACCTTCGTGCCGTCGTTGGAACTCGTGAAGTCGGTGTCGCCCACCTCTGTGTCGGCCGCGGGCGAGCAGGTGACGTACTCGTTCACCGCAAGCAACCCCGGCGGAACCCCGCTCACGGGCCTCTCGATCGACGAGACGGACTTCACAGGCACCGGTCCGTCGCCGATCGTCGACTGCCCGGCGACGACGATCGAGCCCGACGCCTCGGTCACGTGCACCGCGACGTACACGGCGACCCAAGCGGATGTCGATGCGGGCAGTGTCTCGAACACGGCCGGGGCCTCGGCCACCGGCTCGGCAGGCGGTTCAGTGATCGCCGACGCCTCCACGGCTGTCTTCTCTGCAGTCCAGTCCAGCGGGCTCGCTCTGACGAAGTCGGTGTCGCCCACCTCGGTGTCGGCTGCGGGTCAGTCGGTGACGTATTCGTTCGCTGTGTCGAACACGGGCAACACGACGGTGTCG
>Ga0160437_1001341_pt1 | contig 11283 bp, 21 predicted proteins | sample HID1975I_E0MG_FD_108227 | JGI IMG/M metagenome (GOLD analysis project Ga0160437, IMG submission 108227) | Enriched soil microbial communities from UW Madison campus, WI, USA - HID1975I_E0 MG | ecosystem: Environmental > Terrestrial > Soil > Unclassified | place: USA: Madison, Wisconsin... | reverse complement strand
GCAATCATCAGTGTCGTTCAATGTGGCAACTACTGAGAAAAGTTCGTCATTTTATGGAAACCGCCAGCCCGTTCCCCGGAAGAAAGCATGGGCTGGCAAAAGTGTAGCGGTATTAGGCGCAGCTATTTAGCATACTCAGACAACCATCAATAAAACCTTCGGCCATCTGTATCTCAATTCGTATAAGCTTCTCATCCTTCTTTCGTGCTTTCGCCATTTTCCGCTTCGAGATGCCATACAGATAGTGAGCCACCAACAGAGAATATTCGTGAGGCTTCTTCTTCTTCAACGCAGCCATGCACCCTTCAATGATCAACCCATCATCATCAGTACACATGATCCGCGTTTTTCCGGTTTGCGGAAGTAACCCCTTAAAACCGGCAGCAATTGAAGAATAATCTATATTGCATGAGTCACTTGCAGCCCACGCTCCCCAGCGTTCTAATACCTGTTGTATGTCACGCATTATGCCACCTCTCTATGCTTCTTATAGAAAACCTGCTCACGGACCTGATCGCCGTTCATGAGCATGTCGTTGAAATCGCCGTTATCAGGCCAGCGGATGCTGACTTTAACGAGGTCATTTTTCGCCATGAGATTGGCGTGGGCACACTCGAACGCCGCCGCCTGACCGGTGGCAGAGTGTTTATCCATATCAGCAAAAATAATCAGGTGTTTTACCCCCGCCGGCGCACGGAATTTCTTCATGAAATTGCTGTTCATCACCGCCCAGGTATTAACGCCGTAGATTTGATAGCAGGACAGCGCCGTTTCGATGCCCTCCGCGATCCCCAATGTTGAGGAAACCGGAAACATGCGAATGGCTACAGAACGGGCGTATTCGAGATAGTTGTCTTCCTGCAGGGATTTTTGCCGTTTGGCGCTTTCGCCCAGCGGCGCTTTTTGCTCCCCCTCCAGTAAGGTGCGGTGGAGATAGCACAGCTCCCCTTTATCGTCTGTGGCGAGGGCGTACAGAGCATGGTAAACCCGGCCCGCGTGGCGCTGGCTTTCACAGAATTTAATCGCATCGGTGGGTAATTTGTTGATCCCGCGCTGTCGCAGATATCCGGCACCTGGCGTGCAATGCAACGGCAGCAGCTTCGCAAATTTGCTGATGGTGCGCTGGCGCAGCTTCGCGGCGGAGCTGTGAGCAGGGATTTTTTCGCGCTGGTAGTCATTACCAATGAGCTGATCCACCTCGGCGCAGAGTGCCGAAAAGGTTTTATTGGTCTGCGTAGCTGAAAGCAACTTCATGCCGTCGCCGCTGCCGCACACACAGATCCATGTACCGGCACCGTCTCGATCGTCTATGCGAAACTTACCGCGTGCGCTGCATACCGGGCACTCCCCTTTGTAGTGATTTTTCCCGGTTATTGGTGGCAGGCCGTAATGTTCAAGAATTTCGGGCCAGCGGCCTTTCGCCGCTTCTGCTGTCTTCACGCTGTTCTTCTCCCCAGCATACTACGAATGTTAGCAACCTGATGTTTGGCGTTGATGATCCGGTTTGTGGTCCCGGCATTGTCGGTGGCTTCCTCCGGCTGGCTGCCGGACCTTTCCCGCTCCTTCGCAAATTTGATGAGTTTGTGCTTGATGTAGTTGTTTACCTCCGGGGTAATCTCCATCGGAAAATCGCTCAGTCCGTTGGGCCACTCGTCGAATTTTTCGCGGAATGTATGTGCGCACCACCCGTCACTGATGGGTTTTCCCATAGAGGTGCGCTGACGCTGATAGAATTTGATCTGGCTCCACCAGGACTGTTTGTCCGATTTGGTGTAAACCTTTTCGCCCTTTTTGAGCTTTTTGATATTTCGCTGGGTGTCGGTTCCTACATCCTCACCGACCAGCGGCTTAAAGCCGCATTTCGGGCAAACGTAGACGCCGGCAGGCTTCATGAAATGGCATTCCGGGCATTCCTTCGGAAGTTTTTCTTCCCGATCCTCAGCCGTGCGGGCAGCGGCCTCTTTCATGCCATCGTTTTTGGACGGGAGGTCGTTGTACTCAATAGCGTCAGGAAATCCCAGGCGGTGGACGGTGCCACTGTGATCGAAGATGAGACAGGCATCTTTGCCCGGGGCAGTACGAAGGCCGCGCCCCAACGCCTGCAGCCAGCGAATTTCGCTTTTCGTCGGACGGGCGTAAATGACGCAGCGAACGTCGCTGTCGAAGCCCGCCACCAGAACGCCGACGCTAACAATGATTTTTGTCGCACCGGTTTCAAAGCGGTGGATCATCAGCTGGCGTTCTTCGTGCGGCGTCTCGGCCACCATAACCTCAGCATTCACACCCGCTTTGTTAAACTGCATCGTGACGTAATTGGCGTGGGCCTTATTGACGCAGAACGCCACTGTCGGAAGGTCCCGACCGTTACGCAGCCAGTTATCGACAATATCGCCCACCAGATCAGAGCCGCACATAATCTCCGCCAGCTGCGCTTCGTCGTAGTCGCTGCCATACTCCATCGACGCTTTCGTCTTAACGCCTTTCAGATCCGGCTTTGTTGGGGCGTAAAACTCGTAATTACTCAGATCGCCGCGCTGGATAAGCTCGCCGATAGTGGTCGGCTTGATTAGGCGTTGGTAGTAATTCCCCAGGAACGGGGAAAACGGGGTTCCGGACAGGCCGATAACCTTCGCTTTGGTTTCCGTGGTGATTCGCTCAATCTCTTTCAGAATACGACGTTTGCGCAGATGGGCTTCGTCGATAATCAGCAGATCGATATCCTGCGGGAATTCCCGGCGGATCAGCGTGTCGGCACTGGCAATCTGGATCTGTAGGCTGGGGTCATAGTTCGGATGGTCACGCCAGATAAAGCTGATCTGGTCTTCCGGAAGCCCATACTGAGCGAAGCGCTGCGCAGTCTGATTAATCAGGATGGTGTAAGGGGCGACAAAGAGAACGCGCATACCACGGCTTACCAGACCATCAGCAACGAAAGCAGCCAGCCCGGTTTTACCGCTGCCGGTCGGCATATACATCATGAAAGATTCATATGCCTTCCAGTCGCGGCGCAGCATGTTAAGTGCGCGTTCCTGTGCAAAATTTGGTGTGATGTTCAGCATTACCAACCCCTTTACGTTTCACTCTTCCAGGAAGAACCCTTCCCGGTGCCTTATCCGGCCAACTGCGTACCATTTTGCTAGTACAGCGGCGCTTTTGGGTTCTGTCTTTGAGATCAGCACCTACCTAACCAATGGAGCTGCCTTCTGGAAAAGACCTATTCCCATCCCTCTCCGATCTCCCCCCTTACCCCCCTCTTACCTCTCCCTTATTCACGTACTAGCTATCTGGTACATGAGGGTGTAAAAAAGTAAGTGGGTGGTTCCTGCTTCATCTGCAGCTGACGCCTTTAAGTCAGACTGCAACCTGGCACCTTTAAGCCCGGTATCGTCATGCGCGCTGTTGCGTTCCTGCCAGAGGTGGCTGGGCTGTGTAGCCCTGAATTGCCCGCCCGTGTGTTTCAACAAACCTGCGAAGCCTCACATTGGCTTCATGCCTTGCCCGGTTCTCCCTGCGGTATGAAACCGTCTCGGCGTCAAATGTGATTTCGTAAACCTCTGCGTATTTCAGCGCGACTATCCTCCGTAGTGATGGAGGTAAACTGAGAAGTTGTTGTTGGATCCACGCTGCATCTGCCTGGCAGTAAACTGATGGCAGCTCAACCAGCACATAATCCGGGTACATATCTCCTCCGGTTAAAACAGGCTGCTCTGGCCCTTACGTTGCGATTGCTTCTTTCCTGCGATCCGTTCGACCACTGTTGTCTGTCCGATAGCCCACTGACGGGCACGAAAAAGACAATCAGCAAACATGCTCCCCTTACGTGTGGACTGAGAGCTACGACGGTAGTAATCAACGCCACACTCTGCCCCCCCTTGCGACTTCCGCCGGAAAGCCTTCACGCAACAGCGCATCTGTGATGTGCTTTTTGATAAATTCTTCCGGTGACATGTCACGCTCCAACATTGTTCGCGGAGGATTGATAAATGTCTGGGCGCAATTCTGATCTTGTAATCACCCCTGCAGTTTCTTGCTCAAGCCGAATTGCTAGATTGAACCCTGCGTTTTTATGCCCGTTAAAAACCAAGCGTAAGTAGTCCCGCGTGGAGCCAACACTTTCAGCTAAATGGGTCTGCTGCTCTTTAGTTAATGAGTTCCAGTACGCTTTCATTAAATGTACCTCCGTGGTACATATTACATCAAAATTATGAACCGTAAAGGAACTTGTACCGCACGGATACAACCTGAGAGAATAACCGTATGAAAACTGTTCATGAAATCAGGCGCCTAAACGCCAGAAAATTACGAGATGGGGTTGGTGGAAACTCATTTTTTGCCAACATGATCGATCGTGAACCAACTCAAACGAGTAGGTTTATGAGCGATGGTGCAACCAAAAACATTGGTGATGCCATGGCAAGACACATTGAAAAATGTTTCGACTTGCCACTTGGATGGCTAGATCAAGAGCACCAAACAACCAATGTTGCAAAAAATCCAGATGTTTCAGATACTAATAGAAATATTCGGATGATCCCCGTCATCTCGTGGGTACAAGCTGGCGTGTGGACAAAGGTGGATGCACAAGAGGTTGATTTGTATAGCACTGAAACCTATCCATGCCCTGTGCCATGTGGGCCAATGACTTATATCCTCAGGGTCATAGGTGATTCTATGATTGATGAATACCGCCCGGGAGATATGATATTTGTTGATCCTGAGATACCTTCAGTTCATGGTGATGATGTGATTGCCCTGATGCATGATAGTGGTGAAACAACGTTCAAGAGGCTTATAGAAGATGGTGGCAAAAGGTATCTCAAGGCACTCAATCAGAATTGGCCAGAGCCATATATAAAAATTGATGGAAACTGTTCAATCATTGGAACTGTTATATTTTCAGGAAAACCAAGAAGATACAGAAACAAACCATAAAATAAATTAAGAAACCTGCAATCGCAGGTTTTTTTATGCTTGACAGTGTACCTTTAAGGTACATAATGTACCTATCAAAACGATTAAGGAGGTACATTATGAGCGTGAATAACATAATCCAGTTAATCGAAATTGACTTAACCAGAGACATTAATGTAACTGAGCTCGCCAGTGAGGCAGAAAACAAAACGACTTCATTACTTGAAGCAATAAATTTTATTAGCTTAAAAATTATGGAGATGAGTGAAGGCTCAAAAGAAAGTAATGACAAAATTAATTCCTTGTCGGGAGTCATTGCTGAATTAGCTGACTTAGCCATGGTGACTAATAAGATTTCAAATGAATCTCACTATCACAGCGGCGTGAGGGAATGCAGATGAATAATATCTCAGCAACCAACACAATCGAACAGGCAGAGAACATCATCACTGATATTTTCGAAAATGGCACACATGATAAAGATACCGGCGAAGGGCTTTATAGAGTTATGAACCTGATCGCTGATGTACGGTCAACCATAATTTCCATTCCTGAACTCGATGAAGCTTACACTATATCAAAGGGTGTTAATGCAATTATCAACGAACTTATTCAGGGGCTAGGCCCTGACGATGATAAGCTGGGATGCGTGCTTTATTCACTGTCCAATTTGACAAAACAAGTTATTGAAGGTCAAGAAAAGGCAATAAATACACTCATCTCATTATAAATAATAGCCCATAAATAATTACGGCCTTACCGCCGGGGATTCCTGCAACCTGAAAAGGGTAAATGCTATGTCATTCATTATCGATAAAGAAGCATATAAAACCGCCTTACTCTACCAGTCATGTGGTCAGGGGTTAATCGCCAACCTGTACCTTCGCAAATCTTATGGGAGGTAATGATGTTAAGCAGAGACAGCTCTTGTGAGACAGCGAAAAACACTGCTGAAAACCTTTATCAATTAATGGAATTAATAAACACAAACATTATTGATATGGATATTGAGCAAATCATTTCGCTTTCAGGCCTTTGCCTAGACTTATCGGCTCAGGTTTCAATTTGGCTCGATGCGGAGTTAGAAAGACGTGAAAAACAACACAACTAAGACATCCCACCGCAGCAATATGACACTAACAGAAATAAGCGTTGTAACTGAGCGTCTGTACTACCTGCTGCAAACAGTTACAGAGAACTATTACAGGCTTGAAGATGCACAGCGTTTTCATCTGTTAGAAATCGCTTGGGAAATATCCGGGCATGTAGACAACTGGATGAATGCTGAAGAGGTTCGACGTGGATAAATTAATTGAAACTCGCCGCCGACATCTCGTTCAGGCAAAGCTTGATTCCGTTAAGCGTAGAACGGGTGGGAACATCCAGATGGCGAAGCTTGATAACGGAGCTTTATTCCCTGTCGAACTATCCGAGGAAATATTAACAAAGGCGCTGATAAAACTTTTCGAGTGCATGATTTATGACACGCATAAACGGTCTGAAGCGGAATCAATTATTTCAGGTCATTACTCTGATTGTCTGGGGAAGAGCAAATTAACGCCTGATGCCGTGTATTTCATGGATGCATTGATTGAAACACTCGCAGAAGAAGCAGTGAAAAAGCGGAGAAAACAGAATGCAGCATAGCCAACAAATGATAACGCAACTCGGAATGCAAATCCCCCGACCGGTGTTGAATGTGGATCTGCATGTCTTACCCGACTTTACCGGCCGTGTTGTGCTTTACATCGAAAGCGGAAAGGTGAAATGCGATCGCCGGCTGCGTGACGATGAGCATATTTGTGCATTGGAAACGTTTATCGAGTTGGCTCGTGAAATGGAGCTTCGAAACGAGGAGGTATCGGGTGGTAGTAACGGCAATACGAATTCCTGAGCGGGTCCACCTGCAGGCGCTGCAGGTCCTGCTGCGATACCGGCGTCGGCGGATATTCTCGCGCCGCATGCGCAGGACCGGATACCTGAGTCTGAAAGTAAATCAGCGCTGGCGGCTGTTATCGAAAGATGACGGCAAGAGCTGGGAAGTCATGAGTCACGAGCGTTATTCAAAAGAGAAGGATAGAAAATGATGAGCACCAAAAAACTGAAAACAGGTATCGACGCAGCATTTAGCCGTCCTCTCCGCCCGGTGTACATCGTGACGCGTCACGGATACCACAAGCGCTGTCTGAGCCGTAGCGCGGCGCTGAATAACCTGGCGCACTACATGACCAATCATGTTTTTCACCTGGTAGGCATGCAGACCCATTACCCGGATACGCCAGTCCACCGCGATGGCGTAATCGTCTACCAGCTCGGCCAGCCAACAGAATGCTATTTATCAGCGCATGCCCGCTGCGTTTGCCGAATTCGTCGCCTACTGGCCCGTAAGCGCGCGATCCGACAGTGGCAGGAAAAGCACGACGCGCTGACCGAGCAATACCGCGAATTCATGAAAACGAAGCCGTTCTAAGGGGGAACATGGCAATGAAAACTGAACTTGCGCCGGTGGCAGCCCGTGACCTGCACGTGATCGAATATCGCGGCCAGCGAGTGGTGACCACTGAGCAGATGGCAGCGGGTTATGGCACTAATGCCTCCAACATCAAAATGAACTATTCGCGAAACGCCGATCGCTTTGTAGAAGGAAAACACTTCTACAAAGTTACCGGCGAAGAGTTGGCAAATTTGCGAATGACTTTTAGTTGCCTGCAAATTTCCAACAAAACCCGCTCTCTTATGTTGTGGACAGAACGCGGCGCTGCGAACCACGCAAAGATGCTAGAAACCGATCGGGCATGGGGCTATCACGAAGACCTGGTGGATTTCTACTTTACCCAGCGCGAGGCGATTAACGCGCCAGTAACGCAGGTCGCAATCAGCCGAAAAGAACTTGCCCTGATGGTGATCGAGGCAGAGGAGCGCGCTGAAGCTGTCGCCATCGAAAATAAAACCTTGAGCGTGACGGTTGAGAATCTGGAGAAGCATTTTACCAAAGGAATGACTCTCCCGGCGTTTGGCAAAGCGCTCAATGGAGTTAACACCAGCAAAATCACCTGGTGGGCATATCAACGCGGATGGATTTACAACGAACAGCTCGACCCCGAAAAGGAGCCACGCTGGCGCGTTAAATCGTATGCCAGAGACAAATATCTGACTGAGCAGGACGTGCAGATTAAAGATGTCGGCAAAGAACCATTCACCAAAAAGAAAATAGTGCTGCTTCAGAAAGGTACCCATCGCATTTACCAGTTGTATCTCAAAGGTGCTCTACCGATGAAAACGACCTGGAACGGCGAGTTTAGCCACGATAAAGCCATTTATACGCCGGAGACAAAATAATGCTGATCCCAACTGATATCCTCCGCGCCGCTTTGTGCTGCGTGGCTGACGAAAAAGAAGAACGCACTTATCTGCAAGGGGTACGGATTACCCCGAGCCATATTCAGGCATGCAACGGGGTTGCGGCGGTGTCGATGGAACACGGTGAGGATACCGACATCGACGGTGTTTTCCTGTTCAAAGGCGATATCCCGGATAACGCTGAGGGAACTTATATCAGTCCTCTGGACGATGGCTGGGCGGCGTTCCACATTGATGAGTTTGAACATGCTGTGGGTGAATCGATGCTGACGAAAATCGAATGTCGTTACCCGGATTTCACCAAATTATTACCGCCGAATCCTGAGTCATGCGAAGAATTTCCAATGTTCTCTTCCTCGCTTCTGCAGCTGCCGCTCCGCATGTTCGGGCCGACCGTACTGAAGTTTAAGCCATACGGGAAAACCGCACCTTGCCAGATCCTACTCGACCCGGTGGTCAATGAATACTACGGCAACCCGTTTTTGATTCTGATGCCGCTGCGGGAAGATGCCTTTGAACTCATCGCCGAGGTGCTGAATGAAAAAGGTATGTGACCTGGTGCTGTTCACCCTTTTCTTCTCCAGCCTTGCGGGGCAGGGATTCACTGCCGGAGTGCTCTGCTTTTTCGGCGTGGCCAAACTGCTTGCGAGGACTCTGGTGTGAAGATTGAGTTTAAAGACTTCGGAGCAGTTTCATCGGTGCTGATCACCAGCACCATCTTTGAGTTCCGGAAACATAACCGGGTGGTCGATACCACGCTCTTTCTGGTTCCTGGTGTAGTCAGCGAACGTCGCGGAGCATTCTTTATGAAAACGTTTATCTCAGGGAAAAACCGTGACGCGCTGCGGGCATATAAAACTGTTCTGAGAGAGGCAAACCGATGAACAAAGGCAAACAACCGGCTTTTCCGTGCCATCGCAGCGATCACACTCCAAGCGGGATGACGTTCCGCCAGCACCTTGTCAACCAGCTGGCGCCCGTGATGCTGAAAAATTTCTTCAATCATGATACCTGGTCTGATTATGACGATGCAGCTCTCTCACTGATGGGTTTTGTCGATGCAATTATCGAAGCCGAACAAGGAGATAAATGATGGGATGGCCTGATGTTTTTGTGCTCGCGGTCGCATGTGTAAGCATCGCAGCAATGGCTATTTGGGGGTAGCAGAATGCACAAGGCGTTTGAAGTGTGGGTTCGCAAGCGGTACGGAAACCGCTACGACCTGATACGGGATTGCGAAGGTTTCTACTGCCGGGAAGTGGTTAAGCGGATGTATGATGTGTGGTGCCACTGTCGTGGCCTGAGCGTTGCGTGAGGTGGATATGGTCGATATTGAAATGATAGACGAAAAAGAGGTGATGAAGATGATCCACGTTTCTTCACGCATGACGATCTGGAAATATACAGTGCACCATAATTTCCCTAAACCGATCCGCACCCACCCCAAACAGTACCTACGGTCTGCGGTGGAGGCATGGATACTGAATGGAGGGGTTAACCCGAAATCTTCCTGATGTGCCAGAAAATCTTTTCTGCGTACAGGTCATAGGCGGCTTTCTGTTCAGCAATCCAATCGTGTTTGTTATAAACGGAAAGTACGCCGCCCAGTTCGTGCCCCAGCATTTTTTCAATCACATGCGGGGCCACCCCCTCTTCAGATAGCCTGGTTGCCAGGGTCCTTCTAAAATCATGCGCAGTGAACCCCCCTATCCCCAAAGACTGTTGAATCCTTTTTAGGTAGCGATTAGCTCCGGCAATCGTCATCGACGTTTTCAGATCGGGACCTGGGAACAGAATATTACCGTATGTCATTTGAGCTTTTTTTAGCAACTCGTCTGCCGCATCAAAAATTGGTCGCCTGATAATCCTGTTCGTTTTGCTCTTCTCGGCTGGCACAATCCATACTCCTTCCTCCCGATCAAATTCATCCTTAACTGACATGCGCATTTCGCTATTTCTCGCACCGTAAAGCATCAGCAGTTGGTGAAGTAACCGATTTGATGTAGAGCCACGGCTACGCTCAATAGACAGCCATATCTTGGCTAACTGGTTATAGCTGAGAGTCACCTCCCCGACAGCGGCCTTGACGCCGATATCCTTCGGCAATAACAGGAGTATGTCTGCATTTCCAATAAACTGCCGGCGGGAACACCAGCTGATAGCAGAACGCAGCTGAACGAGAAGTTGTCGTGCGCGCCGCGGGTTAATCCTTTCTTCTTCGGTAAAGCGATCGACCCAAAGCCGAACCGGGATTTCCTCTACCGGCACGCCGGGGAAAGCATCACTCATGTGCTTTATCACGGTCGATTTATAAAGTGATTTGGTTTTATCCCGGAGCACAACATCGACATAGTTTTCCTGCCAATAGTCCAGGCAGTCTTTAACCGTAGGCTGTCGATTTACTTTTTCTTTCCCGGCCAACATCCTCGGGTCTAATCCTTTATCGACGGATTCCCTTAAATCTGCAACCATGTTACGTGCATCACGAAGAGTCAGCGCAGGGTAACGCCCAAGCCCAAGACGGTGTTGCTTTCCATCGCGCCGGAACCTGAACTGAAAACTTATAACTCCACGCGGGGTAATTCGAATCCCGAGTCCGTCAGAATCAGTGATTTCAGCTGGGCCAGAATATGGTTTACCATAGATAGAGCGAAGTTTTGTGTCACTGATCGCCATAATAGTTTTTTGTACTCAATGATTGATGAATTATGTACTTAGTCTGTACTCAATATCGCATGTACGAACACAAACGACAATATCATCAAGTGTACAAACAAAAGCAATTATTGACAAAAAGTGAGTTTTTAAACCGATAAATCAGACACATACAACATCAAGCGTGTACATCAAGTGACAGTAAAAAACGATACTATACAGCCAACATTCCTTTTTCACGACTACGAACTAAAAAACCCAACGCATTGATTTAGTTATACAACTATCAATCGCCACTTTTTAAATGTACTTAATTATGTACTCAACACTAAAATTCCCCGCTATATAGATGCATTT
>Ga0160437_1001339_pt1 | contig 11288 bp, 7 predicted proteins | sample HID1975I_E0MG_FD_108227 | JGI IMG/M metagenome (GOLD analysis project Ga0160437, IMG submission 108227) | Enriched soil microbial communities from UW Madison campus, WI, USA - HID1975I_E0 MG | ecosystem: Environmental > Terrestrial > Soil > Unclassified | place: USA: Madison, Wisconsin... | reverse complement strand
TCGACATCCTTGAACAGGCCGGCGCGCACGTAATAGGCCTTGGTTGCCAGCAGTTCCTCGGCAACGCCCGGCCAGAGCATCAGGCGGCCTTCGAGCCCGTGCCTGGTCATGACCTTCTTCACCGCGATGGCCGCGGCCACCATCAGCGGCATGCCGGCATTGTGCCCCTCACCGTGCCCGGGCGCTCCTTCTACCAGCGGCTTGAGGTAAGGCAGGCCGGGGGTCTGCGAGACGCCGAGCACGTCGTCGATGTCGCTGCCCAGCGCGATCTTCGGGCCGCCCTTGCCCCATGTGGCGGTGAAGGCAGTGGGAATGCCGGCAACGCCGCGCTCCACCTTGAAGCCGTTCTTTTCCAGGATGCCGGTGAGGTATTCGGACGTCCGGACTTCCTGGAAACCGGGTTCGGCGTAGCTGAAGATCTGGTCCACCATGACCTGGATCTGCTTGCGCTGGGCCTCCACTTCGGCGGAGACTTCGTCCTTCAGCGCCTGAGGCGCGGCGGCATGGGCCGGCACGCTGCCCAGCCCGGTGGATAGGAGAGCGGCTGCAAGGGCGGCCGCGAACGCCGGGCGCTTGAACGTCTTCATGATACGATCATCCTCTCATGGAGCGTTTTCCACCGGGCACTGCCGCCCGATGGAAAAACGCGGCAATTGGAAACTCAGAACTCGACCTTGGCGGACATGCGGAAAGTGCGGCCGATCACATCGTAGCGGCTCCGGTTGGTCTGGGCGTAAGCCGGCACGTTGTTGCCGTCAGGCCCGTTGCCCACGAGCACGGGGTCCTTGTTCAGCAGGTTGTTGACGATGAAGGTCAGGTGCCCGACCCCGCCCATCGCCGGGAACTTGAAGTCCACCGAAGCGTCGAAATAGGTCGCGCCCTTGATCGAGTTGTCATTGATCGTGCGGTATTGCGCGGTGCTGACCGGGCAATCGCCGTCGCATTCGATCCAGTCGTTGCCGTAGACCCCATCGGTGAAGCCGCGCGCCACCAGGTTGAAGCTGACCGGGTCGATGTCGTAGAAGGCGCTCAGTCGGTAGACCCAGTTGGGCGAGGCATACGTGCCGCTGGTCAGGACGCCGGCATAGTCGATCGGGAAGCTGATGCCGTCGTCGACGACGTTCTTGATGTAATGGGTGGTCTGCCCGTGCAGGCGCAGGGTGCCGGGGCCGACCGGGACCGCGTAGCTGGCCTCGATGTCGAAGCCGCTGGTCTTCTGGCGCGCGAAGTTGATCGGCGTGAGGTCGATCGTGCTGAGCTGCCCGTTCACGAAATGGATGTTCGGGCAATAGGAGCTGATCCCCTGCTCATAGCACAAGTCCACGGTCTGCTGGGCGGTGATCGAACCGATCGCGTCCTTGATCCGGATGGAATAGTAATCGAACGAGAGCGAGAAGCCCGGCAGGAACGTCGGTTCGAACACGGCGCCAAGAGTCCAGCTGTCCGCGACTTCGGGCTTCAGGTTGCGATTGCCGAAGGCGTTCTGCACGAATTGCAGCGATCCGGTCTGCGGGGCATCGGCGCCGGTCGGGATGATGACCGAATTGGTGCGCGCGGTACCGGCGGCGAACAGTTCCTCCAGGTTGGGTGCGCGGATGTCGTGGCTGATGTTGCCGCGCAGGCGCAGGGAGTCGATGGCCTGCCAGTTGGCGCCGACCTTCCATGTGCCGACCCAGCCCGACGTCGAGTAATGCGTGCCGCGCGCGGCGGCATTGACGTTCATGCCGTCGAAGATGGGTACGTCGAGTTCGAGGAAGCCCTCGTAGACGTCGTACTTGCCCTGGTTCACGCGGAAGTTGCCGTAGAGCCAGCCGGAATTGTACTGCGGATCCACCGAACCGTCGATCTGCTCGCGCCGCCATTCGACGCCGGTGGCGAAGGCCAGGTCTCCGGCCGGCAGCGCAAAGGCCTTCCCCGAGATCGTGGCGGCGGCAACGTCCTGCTTGATCGTCTGGTGGCGCAGCGGCTGGTTGCCGTCGTTGTAGATGTAGTTGAGCGCTTCCTGCGAGGGACCGTCGGTGCCCAGCCTGTCGATGGGCACGCAGCCGTTACCCGGATTGGTCAGGGTGGAGCGGCAGACGATATTGCCCGTACCGTCGAACACGGCGTCCTGCGCCAGGGCCATGCGGGAATTGAGCCAGGTATTGGTCAGCTCCTCGCGCGCCTTGGTCACGCCCTTCTGGTAGTAGACATCCCAGTTCATGGCCTTTTCGAACATGTCGAACTGGCCCTTGGCGCCCACGACGCCGCGATAGACCTCGCGCTTGATATTGCTGCCCGGGATCGGGAAGCCGGCATTCGACGTGCCCACCGTGATCGAGGACAGCCCTTGCGCCGCCATCGCCGCGGCAACGGCGGGATACTGGCTGAGCAGGTAGGCATTGTCGGCCGCGATGGAAACGCCGGTGCTGGGCGTCTGCTGGTACGAGCTGGCGCTGACCGAGCGGTTGTAGGAGAACTGCCCGAAGATCTCGATGTCCGGCGTGATCTCGAAGCCGGCGCGCTGGAACAGGCTCAGTCGCTCGTCGAGGGGGACCAGGGTATTGGTGCCGAGGTGGCCGTCCAGCGTGGTCTGCCAGTCGCCGCCGATCATCCAGGGGCTGGAGACGGTTCCATACGTGAGCTGGGCGGTCTGCCCCTCGCCCAGGAAATACGTGCCGCGCAGCGGTCCGCTGGAGATCAGACCGCCGGCCGTGTAGCCGGCCGGGCCGATGCCGCTGCCGACCAGGCGCTGCGGCGCGCCGTTGGTGCCGTCATAGGCGGGGTTGTTGATCTGGAAGTAGCCGCTGTCGTTCCAGTCGCGGTTGATCCCCTCCTCGCGGGTCTGCTTGAAGTAGGACACGTTGGTCAGCAGGTGCAGGCGGTCATCCAGCAGCGAGAAGCCCGCGGTGCCGGTGAAACGGTAATTGTAGGCGTCGCCATAGGTGGAGAGGCCGGTATCGACCCCCAGCTTGACGCCTTCGTATCCCGTATCGAGGATGAAGTTGACCACGCCGCCCACCGCGTCCGAACCGTAGGCGGCAGAGGCGCCGCCGGTGATGACTTCGACGCGCTTCACCAGGTCCTGCGGGATCGTGTTGATGTCCACCGTGCCGCCCACGGTCGAGGCCACTGAGCGCTGCCCGTCGACCAGCACCAGCGTACGGCCCACGCCCAGGCCGCGCAGGCCGATCGAGTTGATGCCCGCACCCGCGTTCGACAGGCCGCCCGAGCTGTTGCCGGACGTGCCGCTGCCAGCGATGGCGGGAAGCTGGTTCACGAAATCGGAGATGTTCGCAGGCGCCTGGGCGGCGATATCCGCCTCTCCCAGTACCGCCACGGGGGTCGGCGCGCTGTAGCCGTCGCCGACGATGCGCGAGCCGGTGACGACGATATCGTTGACCGGTTCCTCATCGACCGCAGCGCTCTGGGCCAGCGCCGGCGTCGCCACCAGCAAGGGCGCCGCCACGCCTGCCAGCAGCAGGGCACGGATCGAGCGCGCTGAAAAGGTATCCATATTGCCTCGGCGCCGCGAGGTCTGGACTGCATTGCGCATCGCGAAAACTCCCTGTGACTGTTTCTCGCCACAGGCGCCCTCATCCCGATGGATGGAGAACTGGCAGCCCCGGACAGGCGCGCGAACACGCACCGCCCTCACGGTGCCTTGTCGACGCCTAACTGTGTCGGAACCCCTGTTCCCCGCACCCGCCAAATCCGCGGGCACTCCATCATCCGGCAATGTCCGCTTCGATGTCGGTTGCTCCCGACCCGGACTGCTGCCTGACTACTGCGATACTATCCGCAAGGGTGCGAACGATCCCACGAAAGTTCAGGAGATTTTCACCCCCTCGTGACGGATTTCATCACCGATTAGCAATATCGCGCAAGAAAGATGCATCCGCTCTCGCGAAGACGCACGTTCCTGAAATCAACCATGACCTGATTCGCGAAATGCAGTGCAGCATCGCACCTAAGGGCTGGGACTTTCACGAGAGGCAGCGCACCCGCGCCGGAATTTCACGTCCTTGCGATCGTTTGCGCAGGATTCCATCACGGCGCGGTGCGGCCGGCCCGATAAGTTCGGGGAAGCTGCGTCCGGTTTCGGCTAGGCTTGCTGCAAGAGCGAGACAAGCGCGGCGAACAGGGGCCGCCGTCTCGTTGTCCATCGAACGTCCGCTCCCAGGGGAACCTTCCAAGATGTCCATCGTCGCCCGCATGAAATCCATTCTCGCCGCCGGTTGCGCCCTAGCCTGCCTCGCGCCCATGGCCGTGGCGGCGGCACCGGCCGCGGTGGTCTCGTCGCCGGACGGGGCCCTGCTTCCGGTTCTGGTCGACGCCGCCAAGGGGCGGTTGCTGCTGACCCTGCCCGCGGCCGACGCGGAGGGTCTGTCGGGCCGCTACCTGTTCACGCAGGCGATCAAGACCGGCCTCGGCTCGGCAGCGATCCGCATCGACCGCGGCATGCAGGGCGATACCAAGATCCTGGTCTTCCGCCGCATGGGCGGCAAAGTCGCGGTACTGTTCGAAAACCCCCGCTACCGGGCGAGCGGCGATGCCGAAGTGGCCAAGGGTGCCCGCGCGAGCTTCCCCTTCAGCACGGTAGCCATGCTCGAAGTGGTGAGTGAAGCGGGCGGCGGCGTGACGGTGGATGCGACGCCGCTCCTCACCAGCGACGCCATGGACCTTGCCGGCGCCATCGGCGAAAGCGCCAAGGGCTACAAGCTCTCGGAGAAGCTGAGCGCCCTCGACCCGGCGTCGGTCAAGGTCTTTCCCCGGAACGTCGAGTTCGAAACCGTCCAGACCTTCACCGCCGATAGCGCGGGCAAGGAACTCGACGTGCTTGCCCCGGATGGCCGCGCCGTGAGCGTCACCGTCCATTCCTCGCTGGTGGCCCTGCCCGAGCCCGGCTTCGTGCCGCGCAAGTTCGACATTCGCTCCGGCAGCCACGCCACCCAGGTCTACGATTTCGGCACGCCGCTGGGCAGCCCGATGCTGGTGGAATATGCCAACCGCTTCCGGCTGGAGAAGACCGACCCCACCGCGGCCCGATCGCCGGTGAAGAAGCCTATCGTCTTCTACATAGACAGCGCCGCGCCCGAGCCGATCCGCTCCGCCCTGGCGAGCGGCGTGCGCTGGTGGGCCGATGCCTTCGACGCAGCCGGCTTCATCGACGCCTTCCAGGTGGCCATCCTGCCCGCCGGCGTGGACCCGCAGGATGTGCGCTACAACGTGGTCAACTGGACCGACCGGCAGAACCGCAGCTGGTCCTACGGCGGGGGCGTGATCGATCCGCGCACCGGCGAGATCGTGAAGGGCGTGGTCGTGCTGGGCGCGCTGCGCGTGCGGCAGGACATCACCGTGTTCGAAGGCCTGGTCGGCACGGCGCAGAACAACACCGGCGGCGCCAACGACCCGGTTCGCGTGGCCCTCGCTCGGATCAGCCAGCTGGGCGCGCACGAAGTGGGCCATGCCATCGGCTTCGTGCACAACTTCAAGGCCAGCCTGCAGGACCGCGCCTCGGTGATGGACTATCCGGGGCCTAAAGTGGGGATCGCCGACGGCCGGCTGGACCTCGGCGATGCCTATGCCACAGGCATCGGCAAGTGGGACAAGTTCACGGTAGACTGGCTATACGGCCAGCCGGCACCCGGCGTCGACGGCGATGCCGAAGCAGCGGCCAAGGCCGACGCCATTCGCAAGGCCGGCCTGATCTACGGCACCGACATCGACGGCCGCGCCCCCGATCTCGCGGTGCCCGGCGTCAACATGTGGACCGAAGGGCAGGACACCCCCGCCGATCTCGCGCATACGATGGCGGTACGCCGGCTCGCGCTATCGGGCTTCGGTCCGAACGTGTTGCTGGCGGGTGAGCCGCTCTCCAACTTGCGCCGCAAGTTCGTGCCGATCTGGCTGTTCCATCGCTATTCCATCGACGCCACCGGCAAGCTGGTAGGCGGGGTGAACTACGAATACGCGGTCGTCGGCGATGGACGCGAGACGCCCCGCCCGGTCCCGGCCGCCGACCAGATGGCGGCGATGGATGCGCTCATCGCCACGCTCTCCCCCCGCGAACTGACGGTTCCGGCGGCGCTCTCCATGCTGCTGTCCAGCGGCACGAGCGCCCGCACCGATGCCGAGGCAGCGCCCGAAGTGCTGCGCGGGGCCGGATCGGCAGTGTTCGATCCGCTCGTCGCCGCGCAAGTGGGCGCGCAGATGACGCTCGACAGCCTGCTTGCCCCCGCGCGCCTGACGCGCCTGCACATCCAGCACGGCTACGATACCGCCCAGCCCGGCGTCGCCACGCTGCTCGACAAGCTGTCGCCCGTCATCGCCGCCCATGGCGATGCGGTTTCGCGCCGGATCGCCCAGACCGCCCTGCTGGCGATCGCCTCGGCCCGGCGCGATCCGGAGACGCCCGCAGACGTGGCCGCGCTGCTGGACGGTTATCTCAAGGATACCGCCAAGGGCTTTGCCCGGGCCAGGAGCGGCTCCGAGGACGGCCTGTGGCAAGTCTCCATGGCAGCCCTGCTCGGCGATCCCGAGCGGCTGGAAACCGAGATCGGCAAGCTCAGCCGCCCGCGTCCGCCGATCCCCGCCGGCATGCCGATCGGGGGCGAAACCGGCTGGTTCGACAACATTCTGTCCGAATAACACCTCAGACCCGCACCTTTTGTTTGAAATCGAAGGGAAACCCGGCACTATGGTTTCGAAACAAAAAAGAGGGGCGCTCATCAGGATGGATATGCAATCCAGCAAGCTGCATTGGCTTGAGGCAGCACGCGGCAAGCCAATGCAGCACGAACTGGACGACACCGACCTTCGCCTGATGCGCGCGCTCGTTTCGGACGGCCGTGCATCGGACGTGTGGCTGGGCGAAAAAGTGCACTTGTCCAGCACCGCCGTGGCCCGCCGCCGCAAGATCCTGGAGGAAGCGGGCTACATCACCCATTACTCGGCCAACCTCAACGTCCGCGCGCTGGGTTACGGGACATTGGTGATGGTCTCGATCGAGCTTGTCTCGCAGGCCGAATCCGTGCTGCAGGACTTCGAGAAGGCCGTGCTCGACAGCCCCTCGATGCAGTTCTGCGCCTTCGTCACCGGCGATACCGATTTCCTGATGATCCTCAATGTCCAGTCGCTGGAAGACTACGACATGATCTACCGCAAGGAACTGTCGGTGCTGCCGCATGTCCGCCGCATCCGATCGAGCTTCGTGCTGCGCGAAGTGGCCAGCCGCCAGATCGCGCCGGCCATCCTCAACCGGCCGCTTCACGCCGCGAAGTAGTCGCCCCGCGCCGGTATTCCGGCCGGGAAAACCGACAAGGCGCGCGTCTGCCGCGAAACCGCCCGATGCCTGGCGACGTTGACCTGTCGTCAGATCGGGAGAGCGATGGATGACCGAGCCGCATTTCAGGCCCACGATGAAGATGGCCGCAGCCGCGAGGCGCGGGCTCCGCCTGCGCGAAAAGTTCGGCCGCGGCGGGACCAAAGTGGGCGTCGAGCGCGCGCACCAGCTGGCCGGCCGCCACGATCTTCGCGCAGGCGACGTGAAGTCCATGCACAGCTACTTCGCCCGTCACGCCGTGGACAAGGACACCGCGACTCACAAATGGAATTCCAACAGCGACCCTTCGGCCGGGTTCATTGCCTGGCTGCTGTGGGGCGGGGACGCCGGCAGGGAATGGGCCGATCGCAAGGCCAGGACGCTTGAAGCCTGATCCAGGAAGAGGAACCGTCATGAAGCTCTATTACGCACCCGGCGCCTGCAGCCTTGCCGACCATATCGCGCTGATCGAAAGCAAGCTGCCCTTCACCACCGACAAAGTCGATCTCAAGGCCCGCACTACCGCCGAAGGCGAGGACTATACTGCCGTCAATCCCAAGGGCTATGTCCCGGCCCTCGGCCTCGACGCAGGGGGTGTCCTGACGGAAAACGTGGCGATCCTGGGCTATATCGCCGACCGGGCCGGAAACCTCATGCCGCAGGGCCCACTCGGCCGGTTCCGGGCGCTTGAGGCCCTCGCCTATATCTCGACCGAATTGCACAAGAGCTTCGCGCCTTTCTTCAAGCCGGGCTCCTCGGACGAGGCGAAGTCCGCCGCGAAGACCCAGCTTGGCAAGCGTTTCGGCCTGTTCGAGGATGCGCTGGCCAGCCAGGAATTCGCGCTGGGCGATCAGTTCGGCGTCGCCGACTGCTACCTCTTCGTCATGCTGTTCTGGGCCAGGGAGAAAGTCGGCCTCGACCTGCCGCCCCACCTCTCGTCCTACTACGAGCGTCTCTCACAGCGCGCCGCGATCCTGCAGGCGTTGGCAGAGGAGGGGCTAGGGGCCTAGGGGACTAGGGGGCTAGAAGGCTAGGCGGCCTAGAGTCAGGGTCTGGCCCGGGCCGTCATCCGCCGGGCATGAAGCCATCGTCCCGGTCGGAGGCGGTGGGTGCGCTGATCGCATCGCAGATCGCCCGAAGCGCCGGTTTCAGGCCTTCCTCGTAAGTCGGATGATAGAACGGCATGGTGAGCATCTGGTCGGCGGTAAGGCCCTGGTCGATGGCCAGCGCGAACAAATGGGCACTGTGCTCCACGGCCGGCCCGACCATCTGGACCGCCAGCAACCGGCCGTCTTTCGCATCGGCATCGATCTTCACGCAGCCCGCGTTCGTGGCGAAGACCTTGGCGCGTCCCTGGTCTTCGTAGGAGGCGGCGCCGCGCACCGTTGCCGCGCCTTCCGGCACTTCGCCGACCCGGGCCATGGCGGGCGAAGTGAACATGATCGAGAGCGGCGGCATGCGGCGCCCCGGCTTCACTTCGGGAAAGCGGGCGGCGTTGCGACCGGCGATGGCGCCTTCGGCCTGCGCCTCGTGCAGTACCGGGCGGCCATGCTCAGCGTCACCGGCGATGAAGATGGCCTGATCGCCGCACTGCATCGTCCGCGGGTCGGTCTTCGGCGCGCCGTGCTTGTCGAGAGCGAGGCCGGTGGTTTCCAGCCCCAGATCGGCAAGCTGCGGAGGGCGGCCGGCTGCGGCCAGGATATGGTCGAAAGTCGCATCCCCCCTGAACTTCCCCGTCCAGGACAGGCGGACCTGCTTGCCCGAGGCTTTCGCCGAGAGCTTCACGCCGAGATGGACCGCGAATTCGGCTTCCAGGCATTGGCGCAGGCTTTGCGCGATTGCCTCGTCTTCCAGTCCGGCCAGGCTTTCGCCTTCGTCGAACACGGCAACGTCCACTCCCAGCCGCGCCAGCGCCTGCGCCAGTTCGAGGCCCAGGGGGCCCGCGCCGATCACACCGACGGAGCCGGGCAGCGCCTCAAGCTCGAACAATGTCTCGTTCGTCAGCACGGCATGACCGACTTCGCTGAGAAAATCGGGAACCGAGGGTATGGCGCCGGCGGCGATCACGACGGCTTTCGCCGTGACGCCGGTGCCGTCGTCGATGACCAGCTTGCCCGCACCTTCGAACCGGGCGCGTCCCTTCAGCATCGTGCCCTTGGGCAGCTTCTCGAACTCGGCCTTCACGCCGGCCACGAACCCGTCCCGCAGCGCCCGCAGCCGCGCCATGACCGCGGCGCCATCCACGACAGGCTCCGCGCGGACGCCGAAGACTTGCGCGTGCCGGGCCGCATGGGCCGCCTGGCCCGCGGCGATCAGAAGTTTCGAAGGCATGCATCCCACCGTGGTGCAGGTGGTGCCGGCAAAGGCCGGATCGATCAGCAGCGTGGAGGCGCCATTGGTCCGGGCCGCACGCTCGGCAGCAAGGCCCGCCGTGCCCGCGCCGATGATGGCGACATCGCAGGTCCGGTCAGTCATGCCGGGCCGCGCCGCCATGGCTGTTCCAGCGGGCCCTGTCGCCCGGCTGCCGTATCTTCGTCATCGCTGTCTCCTTTGCCTGGAACAACTCGCGAGGGCGCCAAGTGTTCGCGCCTTCTGGCGGGACTTGCGGCTCATGAAGCAGGCGGCCCAGCCAGCGGCCCCGTGCGGGCCATCATATGCAAATCCTATGCGACCGGCCCCAGCCTCGTCTCGAATGTTTACGGCGGATGGGGCTAGCGGGGCTGCTGCAATCGCTTCCGCCGCACCGCGCGGCGATGGGCGTGCAGGAGCATCACCATGCAGGACATCCTCTGGATCGGCCTCTTCCTGACCTTGCTGGCGGCGAGCCTCGGCTACGCGGCGCTGTGCGACAGGGCGTGAGGAGCAGGCAGCCATGACCATCGATCTCTGGCTGGGCGCGGGAACCGCGCTCGGTCTTCTCGTCTACCTCGTTGCCGTGCTCGCGCGGCCCGAACGCTTCTAGGAGGCGATCCCATGACCTATCAGGGATGGCTGCTGATCGCAGCTTTCGTCTGCCTGCTGCTGGCGCTTGTCCGGCCGATGGGCCTCTGGCTCTTCGCGCTCTACGAAGGCCGCCGCACCCCGCTCCACGCCGTGCTCGGCCCGGTCGAGAGCGGTTTCTATCGCCTTTCCTGCATCGATCCGCAGGAGGACCAGTCCTGGCGGCGCTACGCCGTGCACATGCTGATCTTCAACGCTGTGCTGCTCCTGCTGACTTATCTCGTGCTGCGGATGCAGGCGCTGCTGCCGCTCAACCCGCGCGGCCTTCCCGCCGTGGGCGAGCACCTCGCGTTCAACACGGCGGTCAGCTTCACCACCAACACCAACTGGCAGAGCTACGCAGGCGAATCGACGATGTCGAACCTCAGCCAGATGCTGGGCCTGACCCTGCACAACTTCCTATCCGCCGCCACCGGCATAGCGCTCGCCTTCGCACTGTTCCGCGGCTTTGCCCGAAGGAGCGCAGCGGGCATCGGCAATTTCTGGGCCGACATGACGCGGGTGACGCTTTACCTGCTGCTGCCGCTCTGCACCGTGCTGGCGCTGTTCTACATCGCCAGCGGCGTGCCGCAGACCCTGGCGGGATCGGTCGATATCACGACCCTGGAAGGCGTGAAGCAGACGCTGGCGCTCGGCCCCGTGGCATCGCAGGAGGCGATCAAGATGCTGGGCACCAACGGCGGCGGCTTTTTCAACGCCAACTCGGCCCATCCCTTCGAGAACCCCTCGGCACTGACGAACCTGGTGCAGATGCTTTCGATCTTTGCGATCGGGGCCGGGCTGACTCACGCTTTCGGCAAGGCCGTGGGCGATGCGCGCCAGGGCTGGGCGATCCTGGCCGCGATGATGGCGCTGTTCCTGGCGGGCACGGCCGTGACGTACTGGCAGGAAGCCGCCGGCAACCCGGTGCTTCATCATCTCGGCCTCGGCGGCGGCAACATGGAGGGCAAGGAAGTCCGCTTCGGCATCGCCGCTTCCGCGCTGT
>Ga0160437_1001334_pt1 | contig 11308 bp, 9 predicted proteins | sample HID1975I_E0MG_FD_108227 | JGI IMG/M metagenome (GOLD analysis project Ga0160437, IMG submission 108227) | Enriched soil microbial communities from UW Madison campus, WI, USA - HID1975I_E0 MG | ecosystem: Environmental > Terrestrial > Soil > Unclassified | place: USA: Madison, Wisconsin... | reverse complement strand
TCGGCGGTCGCCGCCTTCGGCCTGGGGGCGGGGCTCGCCCTCACGACCACCGGACTGCCGATCGACTCCAACGGTGATCGGGTCGGGGGTCCGTTCGTCTGGCTCACCCCGGTCGCGGTGCTCGGCGGCCTCGCGCTCGTCGGCTTCTGCCTCGTGCACGGCGCCACCTTCCTCGCACTGAAGACCGACGGACCGGTGCGGGCGAAGATGGGCCGTCTCGTGCCCAGGATGGCGCCGTTCGCGCTGCTGCCGATCGCCGGCTGGGCGATTCTCGTCGAGCTCCAGGGCGGCAGCGCGTTCAGCTGGGTGCTGCTCGGTCTCGCGGTGGTGGTCGGCGTCGCCGGATGGCTGTTCGCGCGCAAGGGCCGCGAGGGATGGGCGTTCACCGGGTTCGCCGCCTTCGGAGCTCTCGGCGCGGGCTCGATCTTCGCCGCGGTGTTCCCCGTGGTGCTGCCGTCGACGATCGACTCCGCCTACGACCTCACCATCTGGAACGCCGCCAGCGGACCGTACACGCTCGGTGTGATGACCGTCGTCACGGGAATCGCCTTGCCGGTGGTGCTCGCCTACCAGGCCTGGACCTACTGGGTGTTCCGCAAGCGCATCGCGCCCGACCACCTGCCGGAGCCTCACGACGCCGTCCCGGCCATCCGCCCCGCGGTCTCCGCGGACCGCGGCTGACATGGCCGACCGCACCCGCGCGGGCCGCCCGGACTTCGGTCCGGGCGGACTCCGCTCGCTCTGGCCGGTGGCGCTCGCGAGCGTCACCGGTGCGGTCGGCATCGTGCTGGTCGCGGAGTCGATCGCGCGCCAGATCGCGGCCCTCGCCTCGGGTGACGACCCGGCGCCGTGGCTGCTGCTGGGTGCGGTCGGGGTGCTGCTGCGGGCGCTCGCCGTGTGGGCGCAGGCTGTCGTCGCACGCCGGGCTGCGATCCGGGCGAAGTCGCAGCTGCGCCGCGACCTGGTGCGTCGCATCGCGGCGGGCGACCCGAGCGGCGGGAGCACGGCCGTGCTCGCCACCGAGGGTCTGGACGCGCTCGACGACTATTTCGGGGTGGCCGTACCCGCGATGATCTCGGCTGCCGTGGTGCCGCTCGTTGCGGGCCTTCGCATCCTCGGCGCCGACATCGTCTCGACCGTCATCCTGGCGATCACCATCCCCCTCGTGCCGGTGTTCATGGTGCTCATCGGCATGCACACCCGCGACCGCGTCGACCGGGCCACCGACGCCCTCGCGCGCCTCGCCGACCACCTCGTCGAGCTGGCGCGGGGGCTCCCGGTGCTGGTGGGTCTCGGGCGCCTGGAGGAGCAGCTCGCCGCGCTCGACGGCATCCAAACCGACTACCGCCGGCGCACGATGCTCACCCTGCGCACGGCGTTCCTCTCGGCGCTCGCGCTCGAACTGATCGCCACGATCTCGGTCGCGGTCATCGCGGTCTTCCTCGGCATCCGGCTGATGAACGGCGACGTCACGCTCGAGGTGGCGCTGCTTGTGCTGCTGCTCGCGCCCGAGTGCTTCACGGCGCTGCGCGACGTGGGCGCCGCCTTCCACTCGTCGCAAGACGGCCTCACCGCGCTCGCCCGGGTGAAGGAGCTGCTCGCCGACGGCCGCACGGCTGCCGCGCCCGCCGCTGGCGAGCCCGCGCTCGCGGGTGTCGGCGTGCGGTATCCGGGGCGTGAGCCGGTGCTCACGTCTCTGACCCTGCGGCCCGTCACGGGGCGCATCACGGCCCTCACGGGTCCGAGCGGATGCGGTAAGTCGACCGCGCTCGCCGCGCTCGTCGGGGCGCTCCCAGCAGACGCGGAGCTGGCGGGGCGGGTCACCGGCGATCCCGCGCGCACCGCCTACGCCGCCCAGACGCCGCGATTCGCGGGCGACACCCTGGCCGACGAACTCGCGCTCGTCGGGCTCGCCCTCGACGATGCCCGCGCGCTCGCCGCCGAACTCGCCCTCGTCCCCCTGCTGGATGCGCCCCTCGCCGAGCTGAGCCCGGGGGAGCGCCGCCGCGCAGGTCTCGCCCGCGCGTTCGCGCGAATCGACGCGGGCGCCGACCTGCTGGTGCTCGACGAGCCCACCGCCCACCTCGACGAGGCCAACGCGGCGCGTGTCCGCGACGCCATCCGCGCCCGCGCCGGACGGGTGGCCACCGTGCTGGTCAGCCATGAGCCCGCCACGCTGGCACTCGCCGACGACATCGTGGTGTTGGTGCCGGGCGACGCGACCTCCACGGCGTCGCTCACCGCGACCGGCGCCGAGAGTCCCCTACCGGGCACCGAAAAGCGCCGCAGTGCACCGGCACCTGCCGCGGTTCACCCCTGGCGGGCGCTGCGCGAGATCCTCGGATTCGCACCGTGGCGCTGGGTGGGGGCGGCGGCGATGGCAGCCCTCGCGATCGGGCTCGGGTTGGCGCTCACCGCCGTCTCGGGCTGGCTCATCGTGCGGGCCGCCGAGATGCCGGCCATCATGTACCTGCTCGTCGCCATCGTGGGCGTTCGGTTCTTCGGCCTCGGACGCCCGGTGGCCCGGTACGCGGAGCGGCTGTTCGCGCACGATGCGGTCTTCCGCGCCACGGATGCCCTGCGGCTGCGGCTGTGGCGTCGGCTCGCGGCCCAGGGCCCCGCGATGCGGGGACTGCTCGGCGGAGGTGCGGCGCTCGACGTGCTGGTCACGGAGCCGGCGGAACTCCGCGAGCAGCTTCCGCGCATCATCCCGCCCGCGGCCGCAGGGATCGTCGCCGTACTGGGGGTGGGAATCACCACCTCGATACTCGCGCCCGAGCTGGCGGGGGTGGTGTGGATCGTGCTCGTGCTCGTGCTGCTGGTCGCGACCACCGTGTCCCTCGCGGCGGTGCGTCACGCATCCCGCGTGCGGGTCGACGCCCGTTCCGAACTGGTACGGCGCATCGCGGCCCTCGGCGAGGCCGCCGACGAGCTGCGGGCCGGCGGCATCGCATCCGCCGCGGTCGAGCGCATCGACGCGTCCGGCGACGAGCTGTCGCACGCCGAGCGGCGCACCGCTCTCGCCGCAGGACTCGGCACCGCACTCGCGATGCTCGGATGCGCGGGGCTCGCCGTCGCGGTGCCCGTGCTCGCCCCCGCCGCCCTGCCCGTCGAGACGGTCGCCGTCGTGAGCCTGCTCGCGCTCGCCCTCGTCGAGGCGGTCGACGGCGTGATCGCGGCCATCCGCCGCATCCCCACCCTCGCCGCCGTGCTCGCACGCATCGCGCCGGTGCTCGAGGCCCCCGCGTCGAACGGAGGCGAGCGCACCCTCGACGGCCCCGTCGACCGGATCGAGCTGCACGGGCTCGCGCGTGTGCTCCCCGGCACCACCACGCCGCTCTTCGCCGGCGTCGATGCGGCGCTCGAGCGAGGCGGCACCCTCCGCCTCGACGGCCCGTCGGGGTCGGGCAAATCGACCCTCCTGTCGATGATCATGGGATCCCTCGAACCGGATGCCGGAGCCGTGCTGGCAGACGGGGTGCCCGTCGCGGAACTCGACCGTGTCGACTGGGGCGGCCACGTGGCGTGGTGCCCCCAGGAGGCGCACGTGTTCGACTCGAGCATCCGCGGCAACCTGCTCATCGGCCGCGCCCGCGCCGACGCCCCCGACGACACCGAGCTCGCCCGTGTGCTCGAACGGGCCGGCCTCGGGCGACTGCTCGACGGGCTGCCCGACGGGCTCTCCACCCGCGTCGGGCAGGCGGGCCGCGCCCTCTCGGGCGGGGAGCGCCAGCGGCTCGCGGTCGCCCGCGCGCTGCTCAGCCGGGCCGAGCTCCTGCTGCTCGACGAGCCGACCGCGCACCTCGACGAACCCACAGCGCGCGTCCTCATGACCGACATCCGCGCGGCGAGCGTCGAGCGCATGGTGGTGCTCGTGTCGCACCGCACCGACGACCGCGAACGTCGCGACGACGTCGTCGACCTCGGCCGTCTCGCAGAGGTTCCCGTCTACGGGGGATGACCCCACCTCGTATCCGTGCGCGAACCGGATGCCGTGGGCAGCGCGCGTCCGGGATGCTGGTGTCATGAGTGAGAAGCGACGCGGGTACGGCCGCTACTGGGTGGGCCTGTTTCCGGAACTCGGATACCTGCTTCCGCTGCTGCCCGTGGTGATCGTCTCGCTCACCGTGCTCGCCACCGTCTTCTGGACCGGCGTCGGCATGATCCCCATCGTGATCGGCATCGCCGTCGTCATCGGGGCGCTCTTCGCGGCCCGCGGCTTCGGCATCTTCGAGACCTGGCGGCTGCGCGCGGCGCTCTTCCCGGCGATCACCACCCCGCGATGGGACGGCGCCGCACGGGGCGGCAGCGGGCTCGCCAAGTTCCTGGCGCCGATCATCGACGGCCACTACTGGCTGTACCTGCTGCACGGCATGATCGTGAACCCCATCGTCGGCATCCTCACCTGGTCGGTCACGATCACCTGGCTCACCACCGGCCTCGCCGGCGTGAGCTACCCCCTCTACAGCCGCTTCATCCCGGGGGAGCGCGAGTGGGGCCTGCCGCGGCTGATCGGGTACCTCTTCGACGAGGACTCGATGCTGCACCCGGTCGCGACCGACGCGTTGCTCGCCGTGGTCGGCCTCATCTTCATCGCAACGCTGCCGTTCATCACGCACGGCCTCACCTGGATCCACCACGCCATCGCCCGCGGCATGCTCTCGTCGTTCCGCTCCGAAGAGCTCACCGCCCGCGTGGCCGACCTGTCGGCCTCCCGCACCGCCGCGGTCGCCGCCGAAGGCACGGCGCTCCGACGCCTCGAGCGCGACATCCACGACGGCCCGCAGCAGCGGCTCGTGCGCATGCAGATGGATCTCGCCTCGGCCGACCGCCAGCTCGAGAAGGACCCGGATGCGGCACGTGCGCTCATCGCGGAGGCGATGCAGCAGTCGAAGGAGGCGCTCGAGGAGCTGCGCGCCCTCTCGCGAGGCTTCGCCCCGCCGATCCTGCTCGACCGCGGGCTCGTCGCCGCCCTCGAGTCGCTCGCCGTGCGCTCGCCGCTGCCGACGCACATCGAGAACCTGCTGCCCGCCGACCTGGAGCTGCCGCCCGAGCTCGAGCGCAACGCCTACTTCATCGCGGCCGAGGCCCTCACGAACGTGGCGAAGCACGCTCGCGCCGCGAACGCGTGGGTGCGGCTCGAACTGCGCCGGGTGCTCGACGACGACTCCACCTGGCTCGACGTCATCGTGAGCGATGACGGCGTCGGCGGCGCATCCGCGACACCCGGCCACGGTCTCGCCGGCATCGAGGAGCGCCTCCGCGGCCTCGGCGGCACCGTCGAGGTGCGCAGCCCCTACGGCGGCCCCACGATCCTCGTGGCGCACCTCCCGCTCGCGGGGGCGCTGCCGTCGTCGCTGGTGTGAGCGGCCGCTCGCTAGCCTGGGGGGTGTGAACGTGCGCGTCGTTGTCGCCGATGATTCCGTGCTGCTGCGCGAGGGGCTCGTGCGCGTGCTCGAAGAGGCCGGCCACGAGGTGGTCGGCGCGTTCGGCGACGCCGACGAACTGCTCGCCGCGGTGCCGGGTCTGAAGCCCGAACTGGCGGTGCTCGACGTGCGGATGCCCCCCACCTTCCGCGACGAGGGGGTGCGCGCCGCGATCCGCCTGCGCCAGGAGCTGCCCGACACCGGCATCCTGCTGCTGTCGCAATACGTCGAGGTCGCCTACGCGCAGGAGCTGCTCGGATCGGGCGGCGGCGGCGTGGGCTACCTGCTGAAGGACCGCGTCGCATCGCTCGACGAGCTCACCGACGCCGTCGACCGCATCGCCGGCGGCGGCACCGTGCTCGACCCGGAGGTGGTTGCGCAGCTGATCGGCCGGCGTCACGACCCGCTCGCATCCCTCACCCCGCGCGAGCGCGAGGTGCTGCAGCTGATGGCCGAAGGCCGCAGCAACACGGCCATCGCGAAGGCGCTCTTCATCGGAGTCGGTGCCGTCGAGAAGAACGTCACCGCCATCTTCGGCAAGCTCGGTCTCGAGGACTCGGGCACCGACCACCGCCGCGTGCTCGCGGTGGTGGCGTGGCTGCAGCGCTGAGTCGCGCCGGCCGCACGCGATAAGCCGACGCGCGGGCGGATCCGGGGATCGACGCCCGCGCGCCGACCGATAGTCGATACGCCCACCCGTCAGGTGTACCGGCTATCGGCTGTGGGGTATTGCATGTGCAGGTGTACCCGCATGCCCGGACGGGTCAGGCAGGGGGTATGAGCCGACCGTCAGGCGACGGACGGATGGGCTGTCACGCCGAAGTCGGCGGTCCAGGTCTGAAGCTCGGCTCGGTTCTCCTGGATGTGGTTGGTCCAGGCGAGGCCGTTCCACCAGCGCAGCTGGGGGATGCCGAGCGGGTCGCGATACCAGCCGGCGGGGGCGGCGGTCGCGGAGGGGTTCACGACGTTCATGGGGGTTCGCTCCAGGGGGGACGGGTTGGCCGCTGCAGGGGGAGAGCGATGCGGCTGAGGCGATGGTACTGCCCCCCGTATGCGGGGTGCAATGACTTTTTCTCCGCACTCCGCGCCGGTTCGTCAGGCGCGTCGACCGGCCGCGATGCTGAGCAGCACCCCCGCAGCCGAGGCCACCAGGATCGCGGCTCCCGCGGTCAGGGTGAGGGCATCCGGCGACACGATCGACTGGCCGCGCAGCGCCTGCCAGGTCACCAGCGCGACGACCGCCGCGTAGGCGCCGGTCACCGTCCAGACCAAGCCCACACGGGTGCGCACGCTGCGGAACGCGGCGACCCGGCGCGAGGCGATCTCGATGAGGATGAGCGCGATCGGGATCAGCTGCAGTGCGTGCATGCCGATGAAGTGGGGGATGCGCAGGTCGCCGTGCTCGGTCGACCAGCCGAGGATCGGCAGGCCGGGGCCGCCATCGGCCGCGCCGACGGTGTGCGCTCCGATGATGTCGCTGTCGCTGGTGATCTGCGCCTCGTTGGGCACCGTCATGAGGAACCCGAGGCCGAGGCCGATGAGGCTCAGCACGCTGCCCGCGCGCACGGCCAGGGTGCGTGCCGCATCGCGCCCGGGCGTGAACCACAGCACCACGGCGGCGACGAGCGTCGCCAGCCACAGCACCACGATCAGGGTGCCCATGATCGACCAGAGGGTTTCGTCGAACACGTTCGTGTTGTTGAAGTGGCTGCGGTGCCCGCGCACGATCTGCAGGGTGATGATCGCGAGCTCCACGATGAGCGTCACCGCGATCACGGTGCCCGCCCACCAAGCCGTGCGCCGGAAGCGCTGCAGCTGGCCGATCAGCCACGCCCAGGTGACCGCGTAGATGAGGATCGAGAGGCCGAACTTGAGGGCCTTGGCCCAGATGGGGGCCCCGACGAGCTCACGCGGGTCGACGAGCAGCCCGACGGTGGCGACGACGCTGACGAGGGCGGAGGCCGCGGCCAGCACCATCAGCGGCGTGTGCCAGCGGATGCGCGGGGGCGTCTGGGAGTTCCGCGCGGGCGGAGCGGATGCGGTGGGGGTGGGGGTCGTTGACATGGCGTCTCCTCGGTGGTGGTGGCCCTTTTCGGGCTCGAGGCGACGCTATGAAGAAGGGGCGGGCGGGCATCAGCCCGCTCGCCCCCTTTTCGGTGTGGGGTCAGCCCCCTCGCGAGAGGGGTGCCGACCGCGAGGTCAGGACGCGGCCGAGATGTTCTCCGCCTGCAGGCCCTTGGGGCCACGCGCGACGTCGAACTGGACGCGCTGACCCTCGTCGAGGCTCCGGTGGCCGGAGCCGGCGATCGCCGAGTAGTGGGCGAAGAGGTCGTCGCCGCCTTCGTCGGGGGCGATGAAGCCGAATCCCTTTTCGGCGTTGAACCACTTCACGGTTCCGGTGGGCATGGTGTTCTCCTTCATATTCGTGAACGTCCGCCGTGGCGGACGCATCCGGACCCGGCGGGTGCCGGGGCGGATGTCTGGGGGCGCGTCAGGCGCGCCGGTACTGGGCGATGAGCGGGCATGTGAACGGGTCGGTGGCCGCGAGGCCCACCTGGTGCATGTGGCGCACGACGTGGAGGTGGGCGCGCGCGAGGCTCATCTCGGTGTAGGGGACGCTGTTGATGCGGCAGTGCTCGCGCACCATCAGCCGCGCTTTCGCGAGCTGGGGGCGGGCCATGTTGGGGAACAAGTGGTGCTCGACCTGGTAGTTGAGGCCGCCGAGGAGGGCGGAGGCCCACCAGCCTCCGGCGATGTTGCGCGAGGTGCGCACCTGCTTGGTGAAGAAGTCGAGTTTCGCGCTCGCGGGGATGATCGGCATGCCGGTGTGGTTCACGGCGAACGCGGTGCCCATGTAGAGACCGAATACGGCCAGCTGCACGCCGATGAATGCGAACGCCATGCCGATCGGGAGCAGCCAGAAGATCACGCCGAAGTAGATCGCGAAGCGCAGTGCGATCATGCCGAGCTCGAACCAGCGGCCCTTCACCTGGCGGCGCTGGGTGAGCGAGCGCACCGAGTGGAAGTGGAGGTTCAGGCCCTCGAGCATCATGAGCGGGTAGAACAGCCACCCCTGGCGGCGGGTGATCAGGGCGAGGAGGCCCTTCTGCTGTTCCGCCGTCTCGGGTGTGAACGCGACCACGTCGACCTCGATGTCGGGGTCTTTGCCGACCGTGTTCGGGTTGGCGTGGTGGCGGGTGTGCTTGGTCATCCACCACTGGTAGCTCATGCCGACGCCGAGCACGATGAGCAGGCGGCCGAGGCGGTCGTTCGCGGGGCCGGAGCTCAGCACCTGCCGGTGGGAGGCCTCGTGGGCGATGAACGCGATCTGCGTGAAGATGATGCCGAGCGCTCCGGCCATCAGCAGCTGGTACCAGCTGGCCCCGAAGAGCACGAAGCCGGTGACGACGCCGCCGAGCGCGAGCAGCAGCCCGGCGCCGAGGGTCAGATAGAACCAGCGGCTGCGCTTGAGCAGTCCTGCGTCGCGCACCTGGCGTGAGATCGTCGTGAAGCTCTGGATCGGATCGATCGCGTGCCCGTCTCGGGGGCGGGTCTCACGGATACGACCGAGGGAGGATGTCGAGGAGGAGATGGGGTGTCCGTCCGCTTGGCAGCCACGAAAGGCTAGATGAGAGCCAAGGGCAGATCGCCGGTCGACTTGATCGAGCTTACTCCGCGCTATATGCCGATGGGCTGTGAGTCGTCGAGCTGGGCGATGAGACGCTCGACCCGGGCGCGGATGTCGTCGCGGATGGGGCGCACCCGTTCGATCGGCTGGCCGGCCGGGTCGTCGAGCTCCCAGTCTTCGTAGCGGATGCCGGGGAACACCGGGCAGGTGTCGCCGCAGCCCATCGTGATGACGACATCCGAGGCGCGCACGGCGTCGGGCGAGAGCAGCTGCGGCTGGGCTCCGGCGATGTCGATGCCCTCTTCGGCCATCGCGGCGACGGCGACCGGGTTGAGCTGGTTCGCGGGCTCGGATCCGGCGGAGAGCACGGTGACGCGGTCGCCGCCGAGGGTTCGCAGGTATCCGGCGGCCATCTGGGAGCGGCCTGCGTTGTGCACGCAGACGAAGAGCACGGTGGCGCTCATGCGGGCTGCAGTGCGGGTTCGGCGAGCGGACGGGTGACGGCGTCGAGCGATCCGGGCACGAGCCGGTAGTACGCCCAGGTGCCGCGCTTGCTGCGGCTGAGGAATCCGCCCTCGACGAGCACCTTGAGGTGGTGCGAGACGGTGGGCTGGCTGAGGCCGAGTGGTGCGGGCAGTTCGCACACGCAGATCTCGTTGTCGTCGGCGGCGGCGATGAGCGAGAGGATGCGCAGCCGGGCCGGGTCGGCGAGCGCCTTGAGCGAGCGCGAGAGCCGTTCGGCGTCGTCGGCGCCGAGCGGGAACTCGGCGAGGGGGGCGCAGCACGCCTCGCCCTGGATGGTGGCGATGGGGATCACGCTGTGAGCTTACATCGAAGAGTTTCAATATTGACAGTCATCGATTTTAACGCGAGCCTGGCCGGGTCGAGGTACATCGACATCCATCGATGGAAGGAGGAAGTCCATGGACGCATGCTGCGAGTCGCCGCTGTGCGACCCGGCCGTGCCCGGATCCTGCGAGTCGGGCTGCTGCTGACGCTCAGCCCGCGACGGCCGGTCCAGGCGTGGTTCCGGCCGTCGCCGCCGCATCCGCCTTCCGCTCGCGCTCGGGCCGCACCAGGCCCCAGGCCAGCCGCAGCCAGTCGCCGGTGCGGGCGTCGGGCAGGTACGCCCGCACGATCGCGACGCCGATCTCGACGAGCGCCGTCTCATCCGGGAAGACCAGGAACTGCGGCCGGTGCACCGGGTTGAACTTCTGTTTGAACTGGAACAGCGACCGGAAACCGTAGAACGGCTCGAGCACCCCGCCCAGGAAGTCGAGGATGCGCTGCAGCACCCGGCCGTCGGAGTTCTCGTCGAGCCGCTCCGGCGCCTTCGCGAGCGGCGCCGCAGAGAGGCACAGGAACTCGTAGCCGGCATCGCGGAACGCGAGCGCGCTCTCACCGATCAGGAACTCCATCACCGGGCGGAACCCGGCGTCGCGGCGCCGCATCAGATCGAGGGTCCACCCGACCGGCTCGCCGTCTCGGTGCACCGGCAGCCACGACGTGAAGCCCTGGATGGTGCCGGTCTGATCGGTGGCGAGGCTCAGCCGCACCTCCGGGTCGTCGGCCTCCGCCAGCGTGCCGAGCGTGAACCGCATCTCGGGCAGGGCCTTGTCGTCGACCCAGCCGCCCGAGATGATCCGCAGCTGATCGGTGACCACGGGCGCCGCATCCGCCCACTGCGTCTCGGAGAAGGTCACCTCCTCGCGTTCGGCGCGATTGAGGGCGGTGCGGATGTTGTTCCACGGCTTGCCCGTGAACGCGAGCCCCTCCAGCGGGATGATCGAGTCCTCCGCGATCTCGACCGACTTCCAGCCGAGCGCCGGCCCCAGCGCGGCGGTCTCCTCGCCGGCGGAGAAGAGGCACGGGATCCAGCCGTTGCCGAAGCAGAAGCGGTCGAACTCGGCGAGCGCCGCGGCGCGGGCCGCGGGCGGGCCGACCGGGTCACCGAGCACGAGCGCGACGGAGCCCGCCAGATGGTAGCCGATGGCCGTCCGGCCGTCGGCGCTGAACCAGGGGGTGATACCCCGCCAGGTGAGCATCCACTGCACAGTCGAGGAGTCGTGGCGATGCAGCACCTCGCGCAGACGCTCGGCCGCGTCGGAGTCGACGCGCGGGCGGCGGCTCGAATAGAACAGCGACACCACCGAGATCACGAGCGCCGCGATCCAGACGACGCCGATCGTGTTCACGAACAGGCGGGCGATGTCGGTCGCCGGCTCGACCACGTCCGGGTCGATGAAGAAGACGC